>Ga0335085_10005109_pt1 | contig 21336 bp, 17 predicted proteins | sample Lox_Sample_45_FD_206712 | JGI IMG/M metagenome (GOLD analysis project Ga0335085, IMG submission 206712) | Soil microbial communities from Loxahatchee National Wildlife Refuge, Florida, United States - Lox_Sample_4.5 | ecosystem: Environmental > Terrestrial > Soil > Wetlands | place: USA...
ATCGCATGGCTGCGGGAGGATCCCCATCAATCGAGCCAAAGTTTCCCTGGCCATCTACCAGAGGATAACGCGTATTAAAATCCTGCGCCATTCGAACCATCGTGTCATAGATCGCGGCATCCCCGTGAGGGTGGTAGTTGCCCATGATCTCGCCGACCAGCTTGGCCGCCTTCCGGTAGGGTCGGTTGGGCAGCAGGCCCATCTCCTGCATCCCGTACAAGATGCGCCGATGGACCGGTTTCAGACCATCCCGTACATCCGGCAGGGCACGGCCGACAATCACGCTCATGGCATAGTCCAGGTAGGCAGACTTCATCTCGTCTTCGATCATTACCTGAACTCGTTGCTCGTCTGGCATGTATCCTTATCTCCCTCCCACTCTATCTCTATCGCACTTTTTGGACCTTCCTAGACCGGCTCCTCTTCTCATCAAAATAAGCAACAGCCAACGGGCCTTGCGCCCGCTGGCTGCCCTGGTAAAATCCATGTCTTCTCAGATATCGAGATTCCGCACCTCAAGGGCGTGGGACTGGATGAAGTCTCGCCGTGGCTCGACCTGATCGCCCATCAAGATCGTGAAGATCTCATCCGCCATCACCACATCTTCAAGGGCCACCTGCAGCAGTGTTCGGGTTTCTGGATTCATCGTGGTTTCCCAGAGCTGTTGGGGGTTCATCTCGCCCAGCCCTTTGTACCGCTGGATGGTGAGCCCCTTCTTTCCGATCTCTAAGATCTCTTGAACTACTTCGGCTGTGGTCAGCAACGCTCTCTCTTCTCCCCCAATCTTGAGACGGTAGGGCGGTTTGGCCAGCCCGAGGGTTGTGGGTGAAAGAGCCAGAAGCTCACGAAACTCTGCGGAGGTGATTAGGTCCTGATCCAATACAAGCTCCTGCTGTAGTCCTTTCTCCTGCAGACGACAGAGGACTTGATAAGACTTATGCTCCTCGTCCTGGCCTAGCTCCAGTGTGAGCGTGATGGAAGGATACTGGGCGCTGAAGATCTTCTTGACACGATCTATCATGCGTTCCAGGCGCTTTTGGTCTTTCAAGTCCGCCTTCTCCAACCCTTTTTCAAGAATCACGGCCCGCAAGACCTGGGTCGCGACTCGTTGCCGTTCCAGCCGCTTTATAACCGCTTCAAAGGCGATGAGTTTCTTAAGGAGAGGCTTGAGTGCGGCCCCGGTGACAAATCGCTTCTCTACTTCAACATAGAGCTGGGCCTCCTCCACCGCTGCCGTAATCAGGTAGTCGTTCATTGCCGCTTCGTTTTTGATGTAGCGCTCCGTCTTACCTTTCTTAATCTTAAACAGCGGCGGCTGAGCGATGTGGATGTACTTGTGCTCGATCAGTTTGGGCATCTGGCGGTAGAAAAACGTGAGGAGGAGCGTTCGGATATGGGCCCCATCCACGTCGGCATCAGTCATGAGGATAATTTTGTGATACCGGAGCTTTGCGATGTCGAAGTCCTCTTGGCCGATTCCGGTCCCTAGTGCCGTGATCAAGATTCGGATCTCTTCGCTTGAAATCATCTTATCGAACCGTGCCTTCTCGACATTGAGAATCTTTCCTTTGAGGGGAAGGATCGCCTGGTTCCGTCGGTCCCGCCCCTGCTTTGCCGAGCCGCCCGCCGAGTCCCCCTCCACGATAAAGAGTTCGCTCAAAGCCGGATCCTTCTCGGAACAGTCTGCGAGTTTCCCCGGCAGTGCCCCCCCATCCATGGCATTTTTTCGTCGGATCAACTCCTTGGCCTTGCGTGCCGCGTCTCGTGCACGTGCAGCCCCCACCGCCTTGTCCACAATCTTTCGAGCAATGGGCGGGTTCTCTTCAAAACAATCAGCCAAGGCCTCGTTCACCGCAGCCTCGACGATCCCTTTGGCCTCGCTGTTGCCCAGTTTCGCCTTGGTCTGCCCTTCAAACTGTGGATTGGGTAATTTGATGCTGATCACTGCCGTGAGTCCTTCACGGACATCTTCCCCGGTAATGGTTTCGTCCTTGAGCAGGTTGTTGGCGGAGGCATAGCTATTCACGCATCGGGTCAGTGCGGTTTTAAACCCGATGAGGTGAGTGCCACCATCGCGTGTGTTAATGTTGTTGGCAAAGGAAAAAATGTTTTCTGAGTAGCCCTCGTTGTACTGTAGGGCCGCTTCAAGCAGAATCCCGTTCTTCTCGCGTTCGATGTAAATCGGTTTATGCAAAGGGCCCTTGTTCTCGTTGAGATGCTCGACAAACGACATGATCCCGCCTTTATAGCAGAATACCTGTCGTTTCTCGGTACGCTCGTCCGTGAGGGTAATCTCCAGTCCTTTATTGAGAAAGGCCAACTCTCTTAATCGCTGGGCCAAGACATCAAAGCTGAACTCCAGCATCTCAAAGATCTGCGAGTCAGGTTTAAAGGTGATCTTTGTGCCATGCTTTTTGGTTTTCCCGGTGACCTCGAGAGAGGCCTCCGGCTTCCCTCGTTGATACCGTTGCTGGTAGACCTGTCCATCCTGTTTTATCTCCAGCTCTAGCCACTCCGAAAGTGCATTGACCACGGAAATCCCGACGCCGTGAAGCCCACCGGACACCTTATAGGCTTCCTGATCAAATTTCCCCCCGGAATGAAGCACCGTCATCACTACCTCCGCAGCAGATCGCTTCTGGGTAGGATGCATGCCTGTTGGTATCCCCCGGCCATCATCAATGACAGTCACGCTGTTATCAATGTGAATGGTGACATCAATCCTGCTACAGTGCCCGCCCATGGCCTCGTCCACGCTGTTGTCTACCACCTCATAGACCAGATGATGAAGGCCATCTGGGCCGGTGCTTCCCACATACATCGCAGGCCGCTTACGCACGGCCTCGAGGCCTTCTAGAACCTTGATCGTCTCAGCGTCGTATCGGCTCTCTACCTTTATATCCATCACCTAGACCCTCATCGGCATGACAACGCAGAGATAGCCTGGATCTTTCACCTCACGAATCAGGCAAGGGCTCAAGGCATCTTTGAATTCCAACACCGCCTGATCACTTTCGAAGGCGCCCAATACATCCAGGAGATAGCGGGCATTAAACCCTGTCTGCAGGCCCTCTCCCTTGTAAGGAACGACCATCTCCTCTTTGGCCTCGCCCAGCTCGGGATTGCTTGAGGCCAAGGTCAACCGGCCAGGCTCCAAGGAGAGCTTAATCGCATTGGTTTTCTCTCGAGAGAGCAAGGCAACCCTTCTTAAGGCCCCTTCAAGATCCTGTCGGGTGACAGGAACCTTCTTATCGTTCTCCTTGGGAATGACCTGCTGGTAATTGGGATACGTGCCCTCCATCAACCGCGTAAAGAACGTGATCTTCTTCTTCTGTATCACAAGCTGGTTTTTACCGAGACCTAGCATGGGATCCTCATTGTCTTCCTCTAAGAGTCGTCTTAGCTCAAGCACAGCCTTCTTGGGAATAATGAGGTCTCTCTCTTGGCCATTGCCTGAGCCCTGCGGCCCGAGCTCCCTTTGAATCACTGCCAAGCGATGTCCATCAGTCCCAACGAAGCGGAGGACCTTTTTCTCTTTCGCCCAGTCCAGGTGAAGGAGAAGACCATTCAAGATATACCGCGCATCGTTATCGCCCACCGCAAACAGGGTTTTCCTGATAAGCTCCATAAGCACGTCCCGCTTTACAGAAATCGCGGTCGCTTCCTCCAAGATCGGGGCAGTGGGATATTCTTCCTTGGGAAGGCCCATGATCTTAAACTGGCCTCGTCCGGCCTCAATGAGGACCCAGTTGTTTTCCTGCAGCGAGAGAGAAATATTTCCTTCGGGCAGCTCTTTTGTAATCTCGTAGAGCTTCCTTGCTGAAAGACTCACCGCGCCCCGCTCAAGGATTTCCCCTTCATAGGTTCCCTTAAGTCCGATTTCAAGGTCCGTTGCAAAGACCTGTATTCCCTCTCCTTGAGCCTCGATCAAGAGGTTAGATAGGATCGGCATTGTGGTCCGTTTTTCCACCACCCCCTGAACGCGTTGGAGTGCGGTCAGTAGCTCGTTCCGCACCATTCGTATCTTCATTCGACCTCCTTAAAAACTCCCCTTTTGTGTTCGATGCTTCTTTTGTCCCTAGCCCTTCAGTTGTTGAATCAAGCCTTCTAGCAGCTGTCTAAGCGGCGGCTCCTGCTCCTTCATGCGCTCAATCTGCTTGCAGGCATGGATCACGGTCGTGTGGTCCCGACCTCCAAAGTGACGGCCGATTTCAGGAAAGGAAAGTTCCGTGAGTTCACGGCCGAGGTGCATGGCTATCTGCCGAGGATGTACAATATTCTTCGCCCTGCTCTTGGCTCGCATTTCCGTTGGCTTGATGTTAAAACGCTCTGCAACAACTTTTTGAATCTCATCGATTGTAATAAACCGTTTCCTCTCGCTAATTGTATCTCTTAACACTTTCTTGGCCAGATCTATTGTGACCTGTTGCCCTGTCAATGACGAGAAGGCACCTAATCGGATGAGGGAGCCTTCGAGTTCTCGTATATTCGTCTTAATGTTCGCAGCAAGGAATAGGGCAACCTCGTTCGGAAGGTGGATCCCATCGGTATCAGCCTTTTTATTTAAGATCGCAATCTTGGTTTCTAAGTCCGGCGGCTGTAAGTCAGCGATCAGTCCCCATTCAAAACGGGAGCGGAGTCTCTCTTCTATAGTGGGCATTTCTTTAGGAAAGCGATCGCTCGAGATCACGATCTGTTTATGGGCTTCGTACAGGGTGTTAAATGTGTGAAAGAATTCTTCCTGGGTTCTCTCCTTACCTGCGATAAACTGGATGTCGTCCACCAAGAGTATATCCATGTTCCTGTATTTACTTCTGAACTCGAGCATTTTATCGTACCGTATGGAGTTAATTACTTCATTGGTAAACTGCTCTGAAGAGAGATAAGCAATTTTCGTCTGGGGGTGTTTGTGATAAACACCGTTCCCCACAGCATTGAGTAGATGTGTTTTACCGAGACCCACTCCGCCGTAGATAAACAGCGGATTATAAGCGCGGGCTGGGGCTTCTGCAACTGCACGGCAGGCGGCGTGTGCGAACTGGTTGCTTGCACCAACTACAAAAGTCTCGAATGTATACCTACTGTTGAGATGTGTAGGCGCCTTGGGTTTATCATGGGTGGCCTTTGGAGGTACGGTTGTTTGCTCACCGTGCGTTTGCTGAATGACGAATTGTACCTTCAACTCTGGCTGTTTTGTTGCCTGTTGTAGCTTTTGTTCGAGCAACTGATAGTAATGTTCTTTTAGCCATTCACCTATGAAGCGATTGGGGATGGAGAGGTACGCTAGGTCTCCCTCAATTGCTTCAAGCTTCAAAAGTTTAAACCAAGAATCAAAGCTCTGCTTACTTATTTCCGACTCTATGGCAGATAAACTTTCCTTCCACACATCTTCTGGGGTCATCTGAAATTCCATTAGATTAATAGTTATACACAGTTTATAACCACAAGGTGTATAATAGTTTTTCGTGATTCAATCTAGCTGTTATACTATTTCCGGCTGGCACTACTTAAAAATCCTGACGTGGTTTTTATCAATCGGTCGATTTCGCGTGATACAAATAGGCTTAGACTATACCATATTCATAAAAAAGCAAGCAAGAAGTTTCTGCTCGGCGCATCATCTATTACGAATTAAAAACACAGCTTCTCCACAAAGATATCCAATGATAATATAGCTCACAATAAAGAGATTATCTCTGCTATCCAGTGCTTGGATTCTTTACTACTACGGCTAAGTTTTAGATTCAAATAATTAGATATTAGTAGCACTGCCTGTTGACAGTTGAAATCTAATTCATTTATAATCAGCTTTTCCTTCACCACAATTCTTTCGGATGAGGAGCTAAACAATGTCTATTACATCTCGACAGATTAGCATACAACGCCGCAATAGAACGCATGGTTTTCGGAGACGGATGAAAACGAGGGGAGGGCAACTCATCATAAAGAGAAGAAAAGCAAAAGGACGCATCCGGTTAACCGTCTAGCGATTCTTTAGGCCTCTGTGAGTTCGAATGCGATCATTAAAAGATCCTCAGAGATCAGGTCACTCCTCCGTAGTGGAAATTATTTGAAGACTTCCCATTTTAAGATTGTTTACCAGAGGACGAGTGGGCTAAGAACCCGCTGGGCAATTCTAATAGGTAAAAAATACGGAGGGGCAGTTGAACGCAACCGGATGAAACGGAGGCTTAGAGAAATTTTGCGCAGAATTGTACCTAGGCTAAAGCTGAGTCTAGATCTCTTAATGATTCCACATAAAACCAGGGAAGAAATCCTATTTAACCGACTACAAGAAAAGGTTCATGTGAGCTTAGAGAGGGAAGGCCTTCTATAAAGATGCACTCCTTTAAAGAAGCATTAATCCTTTTAGTGAGAATCTATCAACAGCTCATCTCTCCAACGGTTCCATCTTCCTGTAAATTTGTTCCGAGCTGCTCAAACTATGCTCTGGAAGCGATCCAGACACATGGTGCGAGCAAGGGACTTCTGCTTATATCAAAAAGGCTGCTCAAATGCCACCCGTTTCATAAAGGGGGTTTTGATTCAGTTCCGCCGCTGATCTAAGGGGATCAATCCGATCAGACTCTTATGGAAAAGCGCTTAATCATATTTCTCGTCTTATCTTTTGTCATCATGCTCTTGTATCCTTATATCCTCAAAAAACTTGGCCGTCAACCGACAACACCCGAGGCCCAGAGATCAGTCACGACATCGAGTCTCCCGACACAGCCGACCGGTTCTCCCGAAATCAATCACCCGGCGGACAGTCCTGCCAACGAGGTAACCGTGGAAACCGACTTACTAAAAGCAACTCTCTCCCTGAATGGGGGAACGATCAAGAGCTGGGAACTCAAAAAGTATCGGCGCAATAGCGATCCGACTGGGAAACCGATGCAACTAGTCCACCAAGGGGAGGGTGCTATCTATCCGCTTAGCTTTCTTCCTGGAGGATCAACCATTGAAAACCCACCCACGGAGCTTTATTCGTCCTCCACACGGCACCTTGGCTTAGATAAACAACATTCAACAGGAGACGTGAGCCTAAACTATACAGATCCCACAACGAAGGAGCAGATCTCCAAAAGGCTGACCTTTCAAGACGAGTCGTACGCGGTCAACCTAGAGATAGAAGCCACCGGCCTTCGGCAACCGAGAACGCTTTACCTGGGCACAAATTTTGGAATTGTGGAATGGGCAGACCGCAGCCGGGGATTTACAGGTTTTATTGGCCCCACCCATTTGGTTAATGGGGAGATCATCCACGATGACCCAAGCAAACTTACACAGCCGGTGGTGCACCAAGGTCCCATACAGTGGTCGGCTCTGCAGGACAAATATTTTTTATCGGCATTCATTCCTCAAGGTGGAAACTATCGGGTGCAGGTTACGAAAGAGGGAGAACAGAACAGCCATGAAGTAATCGTCGGACTCGAAGGCATCCCATCTGGGGAAAAAACCGATGCGCGACTGCTGTTGTATGCAGGACCGAAGGAGTACGATGCCTTGAAGGTGCTCGGTGTTCATCTCGAAGAGACGATCGACTTTGGCTGGTTCATTATGGGAAGCTGGGTTGTGGTTCGGATCGTTGCTCAACCGCTGTTTGCCGTCCTGCGCTTTCTGGAGCACTATACACATAACTATGGTGTTGCGATCATCCTGCTCACCGGGATGATCCGCGTCCTATTTATTCCCCTCACGCACAAGAGTTATAAGTCCATGAAGGCTATGCAGACGATTCAGCCCAAGGTTGCGGCCCTTCAGAAAAAGTATAAGGATAACAAGGAACAGCTGAATCGTGAGATGTTAGAACTTTATCGGCAGCATAAAGTTAACCCCTTTGGAGGATGTCTTCCGTCCGTTTTGCAGGTGCCTGTTTTCGTTGCACTCTTTAATATTCTCTACACCACGATCGAGCTTCGGCAGGCGCCCTTTATGTTTTGGATACAGGATCTTTCGGAGAAGGACCCTTATTATATCCTGCCGATACTGATGGGTATCACGATGGTTCTCCAACAGAAGCTCCAACCCTCTCAAATGGATCCTAAGCAGGCGCGTCTAATGCTCCTCATGCCAGCGTTGCTTACGGTTCTCTTCCTTAACTTTCCATCCGGACTTGTGCTGTACTGGATCACCAATAACCTGTTGAGCATCGGGCAACAAGTCTTTACGATGAAATACTTCGAAAGGAGCGTGAATGAGCCTGCCAAAGCCTAAAACAGGCTCCAGCCGGCGGCTTCGATATCACCCCTCCCTAGACGAAGATACGATCTGCGCGATTGCGACGCCTCTCGGTGAAGGCGGCATTGGGATCATCCGAGTGAGTGGTGAGAAAGCGATCCAGGTAGTGAGTGAAATTTTTGAAGCCAAAGCCGGACGACCGCTTTCAAAGGCCAAGACGCATACGATCCACTACGGAAGAGTGCTCGATGCCTTAACGGGAGAGGCGATTGATGAAGTCCTGGTGAGCCTGATGCGAGCCCCGCGAACCTACACCTGCGAAGACGTAGTGGAAATCGGATGCCATGGAGGGTCATTGCTTTTGAGGCGTGTTCTAGAATCGCTTCTCAGTCATGGTGCGCGACTAGCTGCGCCCGGGGAATTTACCAAACGGGCTTTCTTGAATGGACGACTCGATCTTGTACAAGCAGAGGCCGTCTTGGACCTGATCCAGGCCAAAACAGAGGCCGTACAGCGCGCCGCCCTAACCCAACTTCAGGGAAAACTTTCAGATCGGGTTCATCAAATCCGTGAGCCACTCATTACCCTATTGACGCGCATCGAAGCAGCGATGGATTTTGCTGAAGAGGACATCGAGGTCGTGGATCAGAAAACGATATCCCAAATCGGAAAAGCAGCCAGCAGGGCGATCCAAAGTTTAATCGAGTCCGCAGAGGAATGGAAAATCCTTCGAGAGGGGATTGCGACAGCCATTGTCGGTCGCCCAAACGTTGGAAAATCGAGCCTCCTCAACGCCCTGCTACAAGAGGATCGGGCAATTGTAAACCCCCTTCCTGGAACGACGCGGGACGTCTTAGAAGAGATGATCAACATCAAAGGAATCCCGATCCGCGTTATGGACACAGCCGGCCTTCGTGCTACGCAGGACCCTGTGGAGAAAGAAGGGGTCAAACGGGCCCTTCGGGCGGTTGAGCGGGCGGATCTGGTGCTTGCGGTCTTTGATCTCAGCGAGCCCTTTCAGCCTGAAGATCTCGATGTCCTGGAGGCGCTGAAGGGGAAACAGAGCTTGATCGTCCTTAATAAGGCAGATCAGCCCTGCCGTCTAGAAACCGTGGAGCTGAGTCATCGACTTCCCTCTGTCCGATCAGTCCAGCTCTCTGCGATCACAGGAGTGGGCTTGGATACCCTCCGCCAGGCGATCTGCGACACCGTTTTGCAGGGCAGGGCAATCAGCCACCGTCCGATGTTGGTCAACCTCCGTCATAAAGAGGCGCTGCTCCGGGCAGAGACGTCACTTGCCGATCTTGGTCGAGGGGTGGATCAAAAGATACCCCACGAATTTATGTCAGCAGATCTACGCTGCGCTGTGGATGCCCTCGGTGAAATCGTCGGCGAGATGACGACAGAGGATCTTCTAGACCGAATCTTCCGGGATTTCTGCATTGGGAAATAAGATAGTTCCACGTGGAACATAAGCCGTTCCACGATAGTGCAGAGCGCCCTGTGAATAATTCTGTGGATGATGGGGTAACCCCTTGACAATACTGATCCAAAGTTGGGAAAAACCCTACGATGTAATCGTCGTCGGAGGCGGCCATTCTGGCTGCGAGGCGGCCCTGGCCTCTGCTAGAATGGGAGCGAAGACCCTCTTGCTGACGATGGAGAAGGACAATATTGGGCAGATGTCTTGTAACCCCTCCATTGGAGGAATCGCCAAGGGGCACCTGGTAAAAGAGATCGATGCCCTCGGTGGCGAGATGGGACGGAACGCTGACAAGGCCGGTATCCAGTTTCGGATGCTGAACACCAAAAAGGGGCCGGCGGTACAAGGGCTAAGGGCGCAGGCCGACCGGGTGCTCTACCGTCTCGCAATAACCAAGACCATTACAAATCAGGCCAACCTTGAGCTTCGCATCGGCCAGGTAGAGCGCATGCGGGTTGAGGGGAATCGAGTGGCCGGGGTTGAGATGACAGATGGTCGCAGGTACCAGTCCCGGGCAGTAATCCTGACGACAGGAACATTCTTAAGAGGCCTCATACATATTGGTCAGAAACGTTTCGCTGCAGGTCGAATTGGAGAGGCCGCAGCCCTCAAGGCTGCTGAGAACCTTGGCGAGCTTGGTTTTCAGCTTGGACGGCTCAAGACAGGAACGCCGCCTCGGCTTGACGGGAGAACGATAGACTTCTCGATCCTGATCCCCCAGCATGGAGATGAGCCGCCGACACCGTTTTCTTTTCAGACCGAGGCAATCACGATTCCCCAGAGGCCTTGTCACCTGACTCATACAGGACCGGAGACCCATAAAATCATCCGGGACAATCTTCACCTGTCGCCACTGTATAGCGGTATTATCCAAGGCATCGGCCCTCGATACTGTCCCTCAATCGAGGATAAGGTGGTAAAATTTGAGGACAAAGAACACCATCAGGTTTTCCTGGAACCGGAGGGTCTGGACACAGTTGTCTATTATCCGAACGGGATTTCGAACAGTCTGCCGGAAGAGATACAGGAGGCATTCCTGCACACCATCCCGGGTTTGGAAGAAGCCAAAATGCTCCGGCCTGGCTATGCTGTGGAGTACGATTTTGTACTCCCAACCCAGCTACATCCCACACTGGAAACAAAGCGGATCGAGGGGCTTTATCATTCGGGCCAGATCAATGGGACAACCGGCTACGAGGAGGCTGCCGCTCAGGGGCTGATGGCTGGGATCAACGCCGTCCTAAAGATTCAGGGAAAAGAGCCCCTTGTGCTAGATCGCTCTGAATCCTATATTGGTGTCCTCATAGACGATCTGGTTACCAGGGGAACGACCGAGCCTTATCGGATGTTCACTTCCAGGGCAGAGCACCGACTACTTTTACGCCAGGACAATGCTGATCTGCGGTTGATGGAGAAGGGATACCGCCTCGGTCTCATCCCGGAGGCAGCCTATCGTCGTCTCCAAGCAAAACAACAGGCGATCAGTAAAGAGCTTAATCGGCTGATCCATACCTCAGTCCACGCGCAGCCCGGGGCCGAAGAACGGCTGGCTTCCATCGGCATCCACGCGATCCAGCAAGACACGAGCCTTCTTCAGATCCTAAAACGGCCGGAAATCAACTATCAGATGCTATCTGCACTCTTTGAGGCGTGTGGGGCTGACGATCAAGGCATCCAATGGCCGAGCCTCGATCCAGATGTTATTCGGCAAGTTGAGATCCAGGCAAAATACGAAGGGTATATTCAAAGACAGCAACAGCTGGTGGAGCGGCTCAAGCGGCTCGAAAGCCGGCAGATCCCACTCGACTTCAACTATGATCGGGTGGGCGGATTTTCAAGAGAGGTGCGGGAAAAACTCAAGACAATCAAACCGCAGTCAATCGGCCAGGCCTCGCGTATCTCGGGTATCACTCCGGCTGGAATCGCTCTCCTCCTAGTTGCTGTCCAGCGGTGGACGGGCGGATCATCTCCAAAACCGGGGATTCAATGTGAGGTTACCGAACACGAAATCTGATGCCGATGCACGTTCGCTCTTGGTCAAAGGATGCAAAGAGCTCGGAATAAATGTCAATGATGATCAAACGGACCTTTTCTTAACCTATCTTGCGCTGATGCAGCGATGGAGCAAGAAGCTGAACCTCACCAAGATCTTGGATGACCACGAGATCGTGCGGAAGCATTTTCTGGATGCGATGACCGCCTTCAAAGCCATCGAGATCCTGCCGGGTCAGCGGATCATGGATGTCGGTAGTGGGGCTGGGATCCCCGGAATCCCGGTGAAGATCCTCCAGCCGACCATCGGGCTTACCCTGGTGGAGCCATCTCAGAAAAAGGCAGCCTTCCTCCGAACCGCCTGCGGAGCGCTAAAACAAAACGGGGTGAGGATCCTCACCGACCCTGTAGAAGCCATAGCAAGCCGGATCGAGCATCATGGGGCCTATGATCATCTTCTGGTTCGGGCGATGACCCTTTCACGCCGGAGACTAGAGATCCTGGCCAAATTGTTGGATCTCCATGGAGATATCCTCTTGTATCAAGGCCGACGACTAACGCTTGACCATCTTCCAAGCAGCCTTTGCACGCGGCGAGAGATCAGCTTCATTCTGCCGGGTGGTACGGATCAAAGACGGCTGATCGTGCTGGGTCATTCGACAAATTGATGGATGATAGAACAGTTGTTCCACGTGGAACAAAAATCGGATTCCGCTTCACTTCCATGAGAAGCTGTGGTAAAATGCAGAGGTTTTTAATGGAACCGAGATAGACATGAGCCGGATCATCGCGATTGCCAATCAAAAGGGAGGAGTGGGCAAGACCACAACTGCAGTTAATCTCGCGGCATCTTTAGCAGTGGCCGAACAGCGCGTGCTATTAGTCGATCTCGATCCCCAAGGAAATACAACCAGCGGTCTCGGCCTCCAGCGAGATTCGATTTCTGAAAGCGTCTATGAGGTATTAACCCGCCGGATAGAAGCGAAAACAGCAGTCCACAAGACTGCGCTTGAGCATCTTGACCTCATCCCCGCGACATTGGATCTCGTAGGGGCAGAGTTAGAACTTGTAGACCGACCCGCACGCGAAGCAGTGCTTAAGACAGCATTGACTGCCATTCGCGATGATTACCGTTACCTCTTGATCGATTGCCCGCCTTCCTTAGGTCTTTTGACGATGAATGCCTTAGTTGCAGCGGACTCGGTCCTCGTACCGCTTCAGTGCGAATACTACGCATTGGAGGGGTTAGGCAACCTTATCAAAACAGTTCGGGCTATCCAGGATGCCTACAACCCGCGGCTGACCATCGAGGGGATCCTATTAACGATGCATGATGGGCGCAGCAATCTTAGTGATCAAGTCGAACAAGAGATCCGCCACCATTTCCAGAATAAAGTCTTTCGTGCCTTCATCCCAAGAAACATTACGCTGGCGGAGGCCCCCAGCCACGGCCGGCCCGCACTTCTCTACAATATAGGGTCAAAAGGGGCACAAGCCTATCTTCAGTTGGCCAAGGAGATGCTGAGTCATGACCAGAAGAGCATTAGGTAAAGGGCTGGAGGTCCTACTGGGAGGCGTTCCGTTTGAGGATCTCGGTCCGGGTGAACAATTGATGGAGATTGAAGTCCAGCATATTTATCCCAATCGCTATCAACCACGCCAGATTTTTGATGATGCCGGGCTGCAGGAGTTGGCTGCTTCGATCAAATCCCAGGGCATCCTACAGCCGGTCTCGGTCCGACAGGGGGAGGACGGCCGTTATGAGCTGATTGCGGGGGAGCGCCGCTGGCGGGCGGCTCAATTGGCCGGGCTTAAACGCATCCCGGCCTTAGTCAAGGAGACAACGGATCGGGATCTGATCGAACTGGCATTGGTCGAGAATCTTCAGCGAAGGGACCTAAACCCCATTGAAGCAGCCCAGGCTTATCAACGGCTTCTCAAGGAGTTTCACTTGACTCAGGAAGAAATCGCAAAGAGAGTGGGGAAAGAGCGATCATCGGTGGCCAATCACCTGCGGCTCTTAAACCTTCCAGGACCGATTCAGGAAGCGCTCCGCCAAGAGCGGCTGACAATGGGACATGCAAAGGCCATTCTGTCCTTATCAGACACCAAGGTCCAATGGGCCATGACGCAGCGAATCCTAAACGGAGGGCTATCTGTTCGTGAGGCTGAGCAACATGCGCAGCGTCTCAGGGGGAATGCTGCTAGACCATCGCATCGGAAGAGCAGAGACGTTGTTGTGCAGGAGGAACGACTGAAGCATTACCTAGGTACTAACATTAGAATCGTACCCAGAACAAAAGGTGGCCGGATCGTGATTGATTACTATTCCTCTGAGGATCTGGAGCGAATCTTGGAGATGATTATTCAATAAGGTTTGTCATTACGGAGACATGCAAATATGTTCAAAAAGGATGAGCAGGCCAAGCAGCTACTCAATCCAGATGAGATCGTTGCCTTCCTCGGAAAAGGGACGGAGTTTAAAGGGATCATTAGCTATGAAGGGACGATACGAATTGACGGGCGGGTCGAAGGAGAAATCATTACGAAAGGGACCCTGGTCGTAGGGGAAAGTGCGGTGATTCAAGCGGACATCAGCGCCAGCACAGTCGTCGCAGGAGGACGGGTGACCGGGAATATCACGGCCAGCGAAAAAGTCCAACTCCTTGCTCCAGCGGTTATCTCCGGCGGGATAAAGACCCCGCTTCTGGTCATTGAAGAAGGGGCTCGATTCAACGGAAGCTGTGAGATGGGCGGCCCCACCAGCCAACAGGAAGAAACAAAGCCAGTTTCGGCGATGGCACAGGACCACCAGAGATAACGGGCTGATGAGCTACCGAGCAGGAGATCAATATTAGATGAAGAAGAAACAGGTTCTGTTGGGAATGAGCGGAGGCGTTGACAGTTCTGTGGCGGCTGCGCTTCTCATCGATCAAGGTTATGAAGTATACGGCGTAACGCTTAAGCTCTGGCAACACGAAGGCGAAGAGGAGATGCCCTGGCAGTCGCGATCCTGCTGCAAGGTTGGGGTTGCCAAACACGTCGCGAAGCAGCTGGGAATACCATATGAAGTTATTGATCTTAAAGAAGAATTTAGAGGAGCAGTGGTGGAGGATTTTATCCGTGGGTATCTTCAAGGAGAAACTCCCAACCCCTGTGTCCGTTGCAACGAACAGATCAAGTTTGGGGCCTTTGTTGCCTTAGCGGTGGAACGCGGGATGGACTACTTGGCCACTGGCCATTATGCCCGTATCGTCTACGATTCCCTGGACCGGAGACATGTCTTGCAACGCGCAGTAGATGAAACCAAGGATCAGAGTTACTTTCTCTATCGTCTCAAGCAAGATCAACTGGCCAAGGTTCTTTTCCCGCTCGGGTCGATCAGAAAATCCCAAGTGTGGAAGCGGGCAGAAACTCTGGGACTTCCTCCAGAGGTCCTGACCGAAAGCCAAGAAATCTGTTTTGTCACACAAGGCGACTATCGGGGTTTTTTGGAAGCGGAGGCGCCAGAATCCGTTCACGCGGGCAAAGGTGAGATGATGACATCAAACGGGGATGTTCTCGGACAACATCCGGGGATCGCTTTTTATACCGTTGGACAACGGCGTGGTCTCGGTATTTCTACTGGTGAGCGGCAGTACGTCGTCCGATTGGACGCTACCCGGAATCAGGTGATTATTGGTAAAGAGGAAGATCTTTACCGCAGTAACTTCTGGGCCGATCAGTTGAACTGGGTCTCTGTACAAGGAATATCCGATTTGCTTCAAGCCGAGGTCAAGGTGCGCTACCGTGGTCCCTTGATTCCCGCGAATCTGATTTCCATTGGGCAGGACCGCGTTCGAGTAGAGTTAGAGCAGCCTCAACGTGCGATTACACCGGGACAGTCAGTAGTCTTCTATCGAGGAGAAACGGTCCTCGGCGGGGGTATCATCTCCGCCTCGCGAGACAGCGATGAAAAGCCTTGACTCCTAAGAAAAAATTGTGCTACTTTAACGAACTTTTTATGGCATGTCTTTAAAAAAGGGCTAGCCGATGAGAGGGATCATAGCGCAACGATACGCCAAGGCGCTCTTTACCCTGGCCAAGACGGGCCCCATTCAAGAGGAATGGGAGGGACAGCTAAAGCAGCTCGCAGGCCTGCTTAAAACCGAGGCAACCCTACGGAAGATGCTTCTCCACCCCACGGTGGAGGCTTCAAAAAAGCAAGCGGTTTTGAACCAGTTAACCGCTCAGCTTGGTGTAGCGGAACCTGTTAAGCGGGTTTTGGATCTCCTGTTGCAACGCAATCGCTTGCAGGCTTTTTCTGTCATGGTGGAAGTATTTTGCCAGCTTGTTGACCAGGCTCAAGGCAGGCAACCCATTCTGGTCCAGACAGCCTGCCTTCTTTCGGATCATGACGCAAAGAAGCTGCAGGATCAAATGGAGAAGATTTTTAAGAAGCGTATCGAACTCGAGTGGCAAGTAATCCCCGAACTTTTGGGCGGGGTCGTGTTTCAGCTGGGAAGTTTGCGGTATGACGGCAGTATTTGTGGCCAGCTTGCACGGCTCAGAACAGCAGTGACGGAGGGAGTCTAAGACAGATGCAGATCAAGGCAGGAGAGATCTCAGAGATCATTAGAAAACAGATCGAAGGGCTCGGGAAAGGGCTTGAGCTCCAGGAAGTAGGACATGTTCTACAGGTTGGAGATGGGATTGCCAAGGTTTACGGTCTGGAGCGGGCAATGGCAGGAGAGCTCTTGGAGTTTCCGGGGAAAGTCTACGGCATCGTTCTCAACCTCGAAGAAGAGAACGTCGGTGCGGTGCTTCTCGGTCCTGACACCGGAATCCGAGAGGGTGATCTGGTCAAGCGAACGGGCCGCATTGCGCAGGTTCCGGTTGGCGATGCGCTCATCGGCAGGGTCGTGGATCCTCTGGGCCAACCTTTGGATGGGAAAGGGACCATTAACACCACTGCCTTCCGAAGGGTGGAAGTCATCGCCCCTACAGTGCTTGAACGCCAGCCGGTTCGAGAACCTCTTCAGACAGGGCTGAAGGCGATTGACGCGATGATCCCGATCGGCCGGGGACAACGCGAATTGATTATCGGGGATCGACAAACAGGCAAGACCGCCATTGCGGTAGACACGATTATCAATCAAAAGGGTCTGGATGTGATCTGCATCTATGTCGCGATCGGGCAGAAGCGATCCACCGTGGCGCGCGTTGTCCAGACTCTGGAGGATAACGGTGCGATGGCCTATAGCATCGTGGTGTCCTCAACGGCATCAGAGCCGGCACCGCTTCAGTTCCTGGCGCCGTATTCCGGCTGCGCGATGGGCGAATATTTCCGGGATAACCGGCGGCATGCACTGATTGTATATGACGACCTTTCTAAGCATGCGGTAGCCTATCGGCAGCTCTCGCTCCTTCTCAGGCGTCCTCCGGGTCGCGAGGCCTATCCGGGAGATGTTTTTTATGTTCATTCGCGCTTGTTGGAACGGGCGGCCAAATTGAGCGATGCGCTGGGCGCAGGGTCGCTAACCGCACTGCCGATTATCGAGACGCAGGCGGGGGACGTTTCGGCCTACATCCCGACGAACGTGATCTCGATTACGGACGGGCAGATCTATCTGGGTGCGGACCTTTTCTATAGCGGCATTCGGCCAGCGATCAATGTCGGTCTCTCGGTCTCTCGCGTCGGTGGGAGCGCTCAGATCAAGGCAATGAAGCAGGTGGCAGGAAGCCTGCGACTGGACCTGGCACAGTACCGGGAGATGGCCGCTTTCGCCCAGTTCGGAAGCGAGCTGGACAAGACGACTCAGGCGCAGCTTGCGCGGGGTGCAAGGATGGTGGAGATCCTAAAGCAGGATCAGTATAAACCGATGCCGGTCGAGCATCAGATCATCGTGATCTTTGCTGGGGTGAACGGCTATGTAGATGACATCCCCGTCGCTCAGGTCCGGAGGTTTGAGCAGGCCCTGATCCGGCACATAGAAGATGCGCAGGCCGATCTGCGGAAGGATCTTGCGGCAAAGAAGAAACTCGATGATGAGCTGACCGCAAAGCTCAAAAAAGTCTTGGACGAGTTTAAACAGCGGTACAACCCGACGGCCTAATCCTAACTAAGCTACGCCATGCCCAGTCTTCAGAATATTCGCCGAAAGATCGCATCGGTCAAGAACACTCAGAAAATCACAAAGGCCATGAAGATGGTGGCGGCGGCAAAGTTCAAACGCGCTCAGGATCGAATTCAGGCGGCACGTCCGTATGCACAGCAGGTGGCCCGTGTTTTAAACGATCTGGCGGCCCGGAGCGATCCGCAGGACCATCCCCTGTTCCTGAGGCGCGCGCTAAAGACGGTTGAGCTGCTCATCGTTACATCCGATCGGGGACTCTGCGGGGCATACAACGCCAATCTTCTACGACAGGCGATGGAGGTGATCCGGCAGCATGAGGCTCAAGGAGTCAAAATACGATTGAGCCTTGTCGGGAAAAAAGGCCGGGAGTTCCTCCAACGGCGCGGTTATCCTCCGCAACATAACTGGACAGGTATTTTGGATCGGTTGACCTATCCACAGGCGCTGGAGATCGCGCGGGAGATCACCGGGCGGTTTCTTGGAGGAGAAAGCGATTCGGTCGAACTGATTTATACAGAATTTCGATCGGCCCTCCAGCAACGTATAACGATTAGCAGGCTGATTCCGGTCCAAAAGGACTTAGAAAAAAACGCATCGGAAAATGAAGAAGCGGTTGGGAGGAAAGATGTTCTGTTTGAGCCGTCGAAAGAAGAGGTTTTGGCTAAACTGCTCCCGCATTATGTTGAGGTACAAATTTTCCGAGCCTTGTTAGAATCCGCTGCAAGCGAACTGGGGGCCCGGATGACCGCAATGGAATCAGCGACCAGGAATGCGGGGGAAATGATCGGCAAGCTGACGCTGACCTATAACAAGACCCGGCAGGCCGTGATTACCAAAGAATTGATGGATATTGTGGGCGGCGCTGAGGCGTTGAAGTAAGCGGGGTTTGTGGCATCGGAGGGCGCGTGGCGCGACGAATAAGAAGCGCCATGGATAAACGCAGCCGAGTCGATGAGGCGGCCGGATTCCGCAATCTACGTATGCGCCCATAATAACAATGAGAGAGGTTTGAATAGATGAAAAATGTGAATGACAGAACGGCGACAAGTACAGGAAAAGTAGTTCAGGTTATCGGACCGGTCGTGGATGTCGAATTTTCAAAAGAAGGGCTACCGAATATCTACAATGCGCTCCGAATCGAGCAGCCGGCCGATGAAAAATCGGGCCGGCCGGAAATGAGATTGACGCTCGAAGTTGCCCAGCACTTGGGTGAAAATCGTGTGAGGACAATCGCGATGTCCACGACGGACGGGTTGGTAAGGGGCATGGAGGTTCAGGATACAGGGCAACCGATTTCGGTGCCGGTGGGTGCGGAAACCCTGGGCCGGCTGATTAATATCCTAGGCGAGCCGATTGATCGCGTGGGAGAGATCAAGGCCACGAAACGTTATCCGATCCACCGTCCGGCCGCGAAATTGGAAGAACAGCAGACCCGTACGGAAGTATTCGAAACCGGAATTAAGGTGATTGACCTCTTAGAACCTTACGCACGCGGAGGGAAGACCGGCCTTTTCGGAGGAGCGGGGGTAGGAAAAACGGTTATTATCATGGAGTTAATTCACAACTGCGCAACGGAACACGGCGGATACTCGGTCTTTGCCGGCGTTGGAGAACGTACACGGGAAGGCAATGACCTCTGGCTGGAAATGAAAGAATCCGGCGTGCTCTCTAAGACCGCCCTCGTGTATGGCCAGATGAATGAACCTCCGGGTGCGCGGTTGCGCGTCGGACTTTCAGGGCTGACGATCGCCGAGTATTTTCGGGATGAGGAAGGCCAAGACGTACTTCTCTTTATCGATAACATCTTCCGATTTACGCAGGCAGGATCCGAGGTGTCCGCTCTCCTGGGTCGGATGCCATCGGCTGTCGGTTACCAGCCCACCCTGTCAACCGAAATGGGGGCATTGCAAGAGCGGATCACCTCAACGAAGAAAGGCTCGATTACTTCGGTCCAAGCGATCTATGTTCCGGCGGATGACCTGACCGATCCGGCACCCGCCACCGCCTTTGCCCACCTGGATGCTACGACCGTTCTTTCCCGTCAACTGGCTGAGCTTGGGATCTATCCTGCGGTAGACCCCTTAGACTCTACCTCGCGTGTTTTGGATCCCCGCGTGGTCGGAGAGGAGCATTACGGGGTGGCCCGTGATGTTCAGGTGGTTCTCCAGCGCTACAAAGACCTTCAGGACATTATCGCGATCTTGGGAATGGACGAGTTGTCCGAGGATGACAAGCTTATCGTGAGCCGTGCCCGGAAGATACAGCGGTTTCTTTCCCAGCCCTTCTTTGTGGCTGAGGCTTTTACCGGGACGCCGGGACGGTATGTGAAGCTTAAGGATTCGGTAAAGGGCTTCAAGGAGATTATGGAAGGGAAACATGATGACCTGCCCGAGCAGGCCTTCTACATGGTCGGGACAATCGAGGAAGCCATTGAGAAGGCATCCCATCTGGGGGTCAAAAGATAGAGATGGAACGGACTCTTTCCCTCGTTATCGCGACTCCGGACAAGCTATTAGTAGACGATGATGTTGAGGAGGTAATCGCTCCAGGCACCGAAGGTTACTTCGGTGTTCTGTTCGGCCACTGCTATTTTATCACCACACTCAAGGCAGGAACTGTCCAGTATCGGCGAGGCGGTCAAATGGAATCGCTCGAGATTCAGGGAGGCTTTGCGGATGTGCAGCCGAACGGGGTCACGATCCTCCTGGCAGAGGCAAAGCCCTCGAGATGAGTTCGGAGAGAAGCCTGAGAAAGAGAGAGGACTTTCGATGGGTCAGACAGATGGGTGTTTCTGATTAATGCACTGAACTAGAGCCCAATAGTTCAGCGGCTTGACCTTTTGGATCCGCGTAATCATTAAGGGAACATCTTTCAGAAGCGAATGGATGTCCAAATCGGTCCTAAAACCGATTTTCTTGCAGAGCGGAGACAGGGTTCGTTCAATCCCAGAGACCAGGCGATTACCGTTTGTGAAGTGATTTAAGAAGACAATTTTGCCGCCGGGCTTGCAGACTCGAAGCATCTCGCTTATAACCCGATGAGGTTGGGGAACCGTGCTGATCACATAAGCCGCGAGCACCGCATCAAAGCTGTCTGCTGAAAAGTTCGTCTGGGTCGCATCCATCTGATGGAGCTTAACGTGATCGAGCTTGTATTGGGTCACCTTGGCCTTACCTTTATTTAGCATCTGGTGGGAGAGGTCAATGCCTGTGACCTCACAGTAAGCCGGATAAAGCGGTAGCGACAGGCCGGTCCCCACACCCACTTCCAAAACCCGTTGTCCCGGTTGCAACTCTAAGTATTCAACCGCTTGTATCCTAGGCTCATGAAAGATCTTGCCGAACAGAAGATCATAGAATCCGGAGTAGATGGCATAAACTCTCTGCACCCCTTCAGCATTCATCTCATACGACCTGTTTCCAGATTTGAGTAACAAGGCCCTACATTGTAACAGATTGTTCAAAAGAATCAAGAGAAATTCTCATCCATGTCGGTAGCATATGAAGAGTCCGCCTCCTGTAGCAAATGAAATGTCCGCTTTAGAGTAGAGAGAGGAGTAAGCTG
>Ga0335085_10005110_pt1 | contig 21336 bp, 18 predicted proteins | sample Lox_Sample_45_FD_206712 | JGI IMG/M metagenome (GOLD analysis project Ga0335085, IMG submission 206712) | Soil microbial communities from Loxahatchee National Wildlife Refuge, Florida, United States - Lox_Sample_4.5 | ecosystem: Environmental > Terrestrial > Soil > Wetlands | place: USA...
CTCGCCGCTCGGTGACGCGGATCTCGAGCGCCGGGGGCAGCACCCGCCGTACGTCCACGGAGGCGACCCAGGGGTGGCGCAGGAGCGCCCGCGCCACGAGGTCGGCGTCCACGAGGGCCAGGTGGTCGCCCGGCTTCACGGGGCAGAGCTCGGCGAGCTCCTCGGGGCGGGCGCGGTTCGCGCCGACGAAGCGGACCTCACGGATGCGGAGGGCGTCGCCCGCCACGAGACGGGACCAGCCGAGCCAGCCGGCGAGGCCGAGCGCCAGGAGGACGCCGGCCGTGGGCGCGGCGAGCACCGCGAGGCGCGCGAGCCTCCGCCCCCGCTCCCCCGGCTGCACGTCGATCCTTCGCCGGTTTCCGCGCGCCACCGTCCACCTCGCCCACGCCCCAGCGCCGCGCGCACCACGGCCGCGCGCGGACGCTATCGCCCGATGGCAGCATCGCCCGCCACCGGAAGGAGGCAAGTTTTTGGTGGGTGGTGCCTGTCGGACCTCTAGGCCTTCAACCCCGCCCCGTCCAGGATCCGCTCGCACAGGTCCGCGAAGGGGATTCCCACCGCACCGGCGATCTTGGGGACGAGCGACGTCCCGGTCATGCCGGGGAGGGTGTTCACCTCGAGGATGAACGGCGTTCCGTCCGGGCCCACGATGAAGTCCACCCGGGTGACGCCGCTGCAGCCGAGGCCGCGGTGGGCGCGCTCGGCGGCCTCGCTCGTGGCGCGGACGTAGGCTTCCGGGATGCGCGGCGGCAGGTGGTACTTGGTCGTGCCGGCGGTGTACTTCGCGGCATAGTCGTAGAACTCGCGCTCGGGCGCGACCTCCACGGCGCCGAGCGCCTTCCCGTCGAGCACCGCCACGTTCACCTCGGTGCCCTTCACGTAGCGCTCCACGACGACGTCGCCCTTGTACCTCGCGGCCTCCAGGCAGGCGGTCTCGAGCGCCGACGGGTCGCGGACGACGGAGACGCCGACCGAGGACCCCTCGCCGGCTGGCTTCACCACGGCGGGAAGCCCGAACGGAAGCTCGCTCGCGCGGATCGAGCCAGCCCGTTCGCGCGGAAACGCCCGCCAGTCGATCACCGTGAGGCCCAGCGCCGCGAAGATGCGCTTCGAGATGGTCTTGTCCATGCCGAGCGCGGACGACGTCACGCCCGAGCCGGTGTAGGGGATGCCCATCGACTCGAGCAGGCCCTGGATGCAGCCGTCCTCGCCCCAGCGACCGTGGAGGGCCACGAAGCAGACGTCGACGGCGAGCGAGCGCAGCCGCGCGGCCACGTCGAGGTCCACGTCCACGAGCTCGACGGCGTGGCCCTTCGAGCGCAGCGCCTCGGCGCAGGCCGTGCCGGTCTTGAGGGAGATCTCGCGCTCGGAGGAGCGCCCGCCGAGGAGGACCGCGACCTTCTTCCCGCTCCAGATGCTCATTCGAGTCTCCCGTGAATCACGCCCACGGCCGGAACCCCTCGATCTCCTCGGGGCGGAACGCTCCCACGAGGCGCACCTCGGTCTGGAGCACGATCCCGGTCCGCTCGCGGACCCGCTCGCGGGCAAGGCGCATGAGCGCGAGGACGTCCGACGCGGTGGCGCCGCCCAGGTTCGACACGAAGTTCGCGTGCACCGGCGAGAGCACCGCGTTCCCGACGCGGTGGCCGCGCAGCCCGGCCTCCTCGATGAGCTTGCCCGCGAAGCTCCCCGGCGGGTTCGTGAACGTGGAGCCGAAGGTCGGCCGGTCGTACGGCTGCGTGGCGCGGCGGCGGTTACGGTCCTCCAGCATCAGCCGCTCGCTCTCGGCGAGCTCGGCCTTCCCCGCCGGCCGGAGCCGGAATGCCACCCGGCTGACCACCGCGCCGGCGGGGATCTCGGCGTGCCGGTAGCGGAACGCAAGCGCGGACGCGGGCACGAATCCCGCGCCCTCGGCCGTCGCGAGCTCCACCCGCTCGACCACGTCCTTCATCTCGCCGATCCTCGTGCCGGCGTTCATGGCGGTGCAGCCGCCCAGCGTGCCCGGGATGCCGGCGACGAACTCCATGCCGACGAGCGACCGCTGGTGGGCGCGGGTCCAGAGGCGCGTGGTCGGTGCGCCCGCCGCAAGGACCAGCCGGTCGCCCTCGGCCGACTCGCCGGGGAACCCGGGAGGCAGGCGCAGCACGACCCCGCGGAAGCCGGCGTCGGCGACGAGCGTGTTGGCCCCGCCCCCGAGCACGAAGAACGGGACGCCGAGCTCTCGCACGGCCCCGAGGAGCGCGGAGAGGTCGTCGGGGTCGACGGGGCGCACCAGGAGATCGGCCGGTCCGCCCACGCGCACGGCGGTGCGCGGGGCGAGGGGAGCGTCGCGGATGCGCTCTCCGCGGACCCTTCGCTCGATCTCGTCACGCCAGCTCATTTCACCCGGCGAGGAGCGCCAGCAGCTCCGGCCCCACCGCGGTCACGTCGCCGGCTCCGAGCGTGAGCACGAGGTCGCCCGGCGTCACCCGCGCCCTGACCGCGCGGGCGAGCTCCGCCCGCGGGACGTGCGTCACGTCGCGGTGGCCGCGGGCCCGGATGACGTCCACGAGCGCCGCCGCGGTGGCGCCCGGGATGGGTTCCTCGCCGGCGGCGTACACGTCGGTGACGAGGAGCACGTCGGCGTCGTGGAAGGCGGTGGCGAAGTCCTCGAGCAGGTCGCGGGTCCGCGTGTAACGGTGGGGCTGGAAGGCGCAGACCACGCGGCGGCGGAAGGCCTCGTGCGCGCCGGACAGGGTGGCCCGGACCTCGGCCGGGTGGTGGCCGTAGTCGTCGACCACCGTGACCCCGGCGGCCTCGCCACGCACCGTGAACCGTCGCTGCACGCCGCGGAAGGCGCGGAGCGCCTCGCGCACCCGGTCGGCCGGGACGCCCATCTCGTCGCCCAGCGCCACCACCGCGAGCGCGTTGAGCGCGTTGTGGCGGCCCACCATCGGCACCTCGAAGCGGCCGAGCGGCATCCCGGCGCGGAAGGCGTCGAAGCGCACCGAGTGCCCGTCGAGCTCGATGTGGTCGGCCCGGTAATCGGCCTGGGGGCTCTCTCCGTAGGTCACGTAGCGCTTCTCGACGTCGGGGAGGAGCGACTGCACGCCGGGATGGTCGATGCACAGGATGGCGAGGCCATAGAACGGCACCCGGTTAACGAAGTCCACGAAGCCGCGCCGCAGCGCCTCCACCGTCTTCCAGTGGTCGAGGTGCTCGGGATCGACGTTCGTGACGATGGCGATGGTGGGCGGGATGTGGAGGAACGAGCCGTCCGACTCGTCGGCCTCCACCACCATGTACTCGCCGCGCCCGAGCTTCGCGTTCGAGCCGAACGTGTTGACCTTCCCGCCGACCACGGCGGTCGGGTCGAGCCCGGCGTGGGCGAGCACGTGGGCGGCCATCGACGTGGTGGTGGTCTTGCCGTGCGAGCCGGCGATGGCCACGCCGTACTTGAGCCGCATGAGCTCGGCCAGCATCTCGGCCCGCGGGATCACCGGAATCTTCCGCCGCCGCGCCTCGAGCACCTCCGGGTTGTCGCGCCTCACCGCCGAGGACGTGACCACGACGTCCACGTCCGAGACGTGGGCGGCGTCGTGCCCCACGAAGACCCGCCCGCCGAGCGACTCGAGGCGGCGGGTGGTGTCGGAGGCCCTGAGGTCGGAGCCGGTGACGCCGTAGCCGAGGTTGAGCAGCACCTCGGCGATGCCGCTCATGCCGATGCCGCCGATGCCGACGAAGTGGATGCGCGCGGGCCGCGATCGGAACAGGGTCACGGCGATCCTCCGGCGCCCGCGGGGCGCACCGGCACGTGGCCGGGCGGCCGGGCCTGGCCGGCGTTCGAGCCCCAGCGGCCGGCCACGAGCTGGGTGCAAACGTCGGCGATCTCGGAGGCGGCCTGCGGGCTCCCCAGCCGGCCGGCGGCGCGAGCCATGCGCTCCCTCCGCTCCCGTGAGCCGAGCAGCGAGCGGATCTCGCGCGCCAGCAGCTCGCCCGTGAGGTCCCGCTCCTCGATCATGACCGCCGCCCCGGCGTCGGCGAGGCTGCGCGCGTTCACCACCTGGTGGTTGTCGGCAGCGGCGGGGAACGGGATGAGGATGGAGGGGCGCTTGCAGACCATGAGCTCGGCGAGGGTGGTCGCGCCTGCCCGGCACACCACGACGTCGCACTCGGCGTACGCCGCGCTCATGTCGTCGATGAACTCCCGCACGTCGGGCTCGAACCCGCATGCGGCGTAGCCCCGCTCCACCTGCTCCCGGTCGCGGGCGCCGGTCTGGTGCGTGAAGCGGATGGCCTGACGCAGGTCGGCGAGGTGGGGCAGCGCCTCGATGACCCGCATGTTGAGGGCGTGGGCACCCTGCGACCCGCCGAACACCAGCACGCGCGGTAGCTCGTGCGGGGTGTCGGGCCTCATGAAGTTCTCCATCAGCGTCCGGCGGATCGGGTTCCCGAGCTGGAAGACCTTGCGGCGCGGGAAGTGCGCGGCCGCCTCCGGGAACGCGGTGAACACCGCCTTCACGAACCGTCCCAGGATGCGGTTCGTGAGCCCGGGCACGGCGTTCTGCTCCTGCACCGAGGTGGGGATGCGCAGGAGCCAGGCGGCGAGCACGACCGGGCCCGAGGCGTATCCGCCCACGCCCACGACCACGTCGGGCCGCCAGCGCCTGAGGATGCGGAAGGAGTCGAGGAACGCCCTCGGCAGGAGCAGCACCGAGAGGAGGATTCCGACGAGGCCCTTCCCCTTCAGGCCCTTCACGTCGATGAGGTCGATGGGGAAGCCGGCCTCGGGCACCACCCTCGCCTCGAGGCCGCGCGCCGTCCCGACGAACACCACGTCGTTCGCGAAGTGGCGACCCACCACCTCCTCTGCGAGCGCGACGCCCGGGAAGACGTGACCGCCGGTGCCGCCTCCGGCGACGAGCATCCTCACGGCGCGTCCTCCAGCCCGGTGGCGCGGCCGAGCGACGGCACCGTGGGCGTGCCCACCCGCGCCGCGGAGGCGCCCCGCCTGAGCCACCCGCCGCGGTCGGCGCTCACCGAGAGGAGGACGCCCGAGGCGGCGAGCAAGGTCAGCAGCGAGGATCCACCGTACGAGACGAACGGGAGGGTGAGGCCCTTCGTGGGAAGGAGGCCGAACACCACGGCGAGGTTGACGAACGCCTGGGCGCCGAGGAGCGAGGTGAACCCCAGGGCCGCGTAGGCCGCGAACGGCGTGGAAGCGTTGAGCGCGGCGGTGAGGCCGCGCCAGACGACGACGCCGAACAGGGCGACGAGGAGCAGGATGCCGAGCAGCCCGGTCTCCTCGGCGATCACCGCTGCGATGAAGTCGGTGTGGGCGGCGGGCAGGTAGAAGAGCTTGCCCTTGCCCTGGCCCAGTCCCTGGCCGAGCCACCCGCCGCTGGCCGCCCCGAGCAGCGACTCCCAGAGCTGGAAGCCGGGGCCGCTCCGGTACCGCTCCGGGTCGAGGAAGGCGAGCACGCGGACCCAGCGGTACGGCTGAGAGCGCACGAGGTGGAAGGCGACCGGCAGGGCGACGAGCCCTGCGCCGACGAGATACGAGATGCGCGCGCCCGCCGCGAACAGCATCGCGAAGAGGACGATGAGGAGGATGACCCCGGTGCCGAGGTCGCTCTGCCAGAGGCAGAGGCCGACCATGGCGCAGGTGACGAGCAGGTGGGGGAGGAGCCCGATGGAGAACGTCCGCACCCGGTCGCCCTTCGTCGCGAGCGACCGCGCCAGGTAGAGCACCAGCACGACCTTCGCCGCTTCGGCCGGCTGGAACTGGAGCGGGCCGAGCGGGATCCAGCGCTGCGCGCCGCCCGCCGTCTTCCCCACGATCGGGACGAGGAGGAGCGCCACGAACGTGAGCGCGAGCACCGGGTAGGCCAGGAGCGCGATGCGGGCGTGGCCGATCCGGAACGCCACGAGGAGGAGCGAGAGGCCCAGGCCGGCCGCGAGCAGCTGGCGCTTCAGATAGTAGAACTCGTCGTGACCGAGCCGCGCACTCTGGCCGGCCGGGATCGCGCTCGCGGAGTAGACCATCACCGCGCCGAGCGCCACGAGCGCCAGGATCGCCCCCAGGAGGAGGACGTCGAATGGCGCCCGGGCGGCGCCCCCTGCGCTGCGGTCGCTCAAGGCAGCCCCGAGACGAGCGTGCGGAACGCCTCTCCGCGCTCCACGTAGCTCCCGAACTGATCGTAGCTCGCGCAGGCCGGCGAGAGCAGCACCACGTCGCCGGGCGCCGCCAGGCCGGCCGCCCGACGGACCGCCTCGGCGAGCGTGCCGCAGCCCTGGGTCGGCACGAGGTCGGCGAGGTCCCGCTCCACGCCGGGGGCGTCTTCACCGACCGTGAGGAGGGTCTTCACCCGGCCGGCGAGGAGCGGCCGGAGCGGGAGGTAGGGTGCCCCCTTGCCCCGCCCGCCCATGATGACCAGCAGCCGGGGCTGGCCGGCCGGGAACGCCGCCAGCGCCACCGACGTGGAGTCCACGTTCGTGGCCTTGGAGTCGTTCACCCACTCCACCCCGCCGCGCTCCGAGACGAGCTCGAGCCGGTGCGGAAGGCCGGGGAAGGCGTCGAGCGCGGACTGGGCTGCAGAGCCGGGAACGCCCATGGCCCGCGCGAGGAGCAGCGCCGCCATGGCGTTCTCGCGGTTGTGGCGGCCGCGCAGGGCCCGGTTGCGAAGCCGGTAGCGCTCGAAGCCCTGGCCCACCGAGACCCAGATCTCGTGGCCCTCCTGGGCCGCTCCCTCGACGCCCGGGTCGCGGGCGCCGTCCGGCGACGGCGGACCGAACCCGAACGTGAGAAGGGAGGCGCGCGACGCGGCGGTCACCGCCAGCGTCACCGGGTCGCGCGCGTTCGCGACGGCCACGTCGCCGGGCTGCTGCCGGCCGAAGAGCCGCGCCTTGGCGCGCGCGTAGGCGGCCACGTCGGCGTGGCGATCCAGGTGGTCCGGGGTGAGGTTCAGGAACGCGGCGGCGTTCGCCCGGAAGAGGTCGATGCCCTCGAGCTGGAACGACGACAGCTCGGCGACGACCGCCGCGGCGCGCTCGCCCGAGAGCACGTGCTCGCAGAGCGGCGTGCCGAGGTTGCCGCCCGTGAACGCCGGCCGGTCGGCGGCGAGGAGCACCCCGGCGAGCGCGGTGGTGGTGCTCTTCCCGTTCGTGCCGGTCACCGCCACGACCGGCGTGCCGGGCTCGAGGAAGCGCCAGCCGAGCTCGACCTCCGCCCACACGGTGACGCCGGCCGCCCGCGCCGCGGCGAGCTCCGGAAGCGCCAGCGGGACGCCTGGCGAGACGATCACCAGGTCCTGCCGGTCGAGCGCGGCGGCACCGTGGCCGCCGAGGGCTCGCCTGGCCTCCACGCCGGCGAGCTCTGCCAGGGCAGGTCCGAGCTCCTTCTCGCTCCGCGCGTCGGTCAGGGTGACCCGCGCGCCTTCCCGGGCGCAGAGCCGGGCCGCCGCGACCCCGCTGCGGGCGAGGCCCACCACCGCGACGCTCCTGCCATGCAGGTCGGGACGACGCACCGCGCGCTACCTCAGCTTCAGCGACATGATGGCGACGAGCGCCAGCATGATGGAGGTGATCCAGAAACGGACGATGATCTTCGGCTCGGCCCAGCCTTTCAGCTCGTAGTGGTGGTGGATGGGGGCCATGCGGAAGACGCGCTTCCCCGTGGTCCGGAACGACCAGACCTGGATGATGACGCTCACCGTCTCGGCCAGGAACACCCCGTGGAGGATGGCGCTCGCCACCTCGTTCTTGGTGAGGACGGCGAGGGTGCCGAGGCCGCCGCCCAGGGCGAGCGACCCCACGTCGCCCATGAAGACCGAGGCTGGGTAGGTGTTGAACCAGAGGAACGCCAGGCCGGCGCCGAAGATCGCCGAGCAGAACACGCCCAGCTCCTCCGCGCCGGGGATGTAGGCGATGCGCAGGTACTCGGCCAGGCTGAACCCCGCGATGGTCGCCCCCGCCACGTAGGAGAGGACGAGGAAGGTCATCGAGGAGACGATGGCCGGGCCGATGGCGAGGCCGTCGAGGCCGTCGGTGAGGTTCACCGCGTTCGACGTCCCGACGATGACGAGGACCATGAACGGCAGGTAGAGCCAGCCGAGGTCGGGCTCGAAGTAGCGGGTGGGCACGAACGGCAGGGTGAGTCGAAGGTCGAGGTGGCTGCCCACCGTCACCCAGGGGAAATGGCCGTTCACGTGGAAGTCGAGGTCGGTGAGGAGGCCGTAGTAGACGGCGAGCACGACGAGGATCTGGAGGGCGAGCTTCTTCTTGCCGGCGAGGCCCCTGGAGTCCCGCTTGGAGATCTTGAGCCAGTCGTCGATGAACCCGATGCCGCCGTAGCCGAGGGTGACGAGCAGCACCGACCACACGAGCCGGCTCTTCAGGTCGCCGAAGAGCAACGTCGCCACCGTGACCGCGAGGAGGATGAGCGCGCCGCCCATCGACGGCGTGCCCTTCTTCTCCTGGTGACGCTCGGGCGTGTCCTCGCGCACGTTGGAGGCGCCGTACTGCAGCGCGCGCATGCGCTCGATGAAGATCGGGCCGACGAGGAGGCCGATGAGGAGCGACACGAGGCCGGCCGCCACGATCCGGAAGGACGGGTAACGGAGGACGTTGAAGACGCCGAAGCGGTCGGAGAGCGGGTAGAGGAGGAGGTAGAGCATCTAGGGCAGGGCCTCGACGAGCCGCTCGAGCTTCATGCCGCGGCTGCCCTTCACGAGGAGGGCGTCCTCGGGGGGACGGAGTGTGGCGCGCGCCCAGCCGGAGAGGGCGTCCACGTCGTCGGTGTGGAAGGCGGCCAGGCCCGCCGCGCACGCCGCCTCGGCGGCGTGGCGCGAGCGGGGGCCGAAGGTCGCCAGGGCGGCGAGGCCCGCGCGGGCGGCCTCCTCGCCGAGGCGCCGGTGCGACTCGACCTCGACCGGGCCGAGCTCGAGCATGTCGCCGAGCACCGCCACCCGCCGCCGCCCCTCGGCGCCGGCGACCTCGGCGAGCGTGCGGAGGGCCGCGGTCATCGAGGACGGGTTGGCGTTGTAGCAGTCGTCGAGGAGGAGGAGCCCCGAGGCGAGCCGCAAGAGGCGCAGGCGCCGCCCCACCGGCGCTACGCGGGCGAGGCCCGAGGCGACCTCGCGGTCGGTGCAGCCCAGCGTGACGGCCGCGGCCGCGGCCGCGGCGGCGTTGGCGGCGTTGTGTGCGCCCACGAGCGCGGGCACGTGCACCGGGATCTCCCGGTTGCCGATGCCGAGCGAGAAACGCAGGCCGTCGCGCACGCCGTGCTCGACGTGCAGCACCGAGACGTCGGCCCGGCCGGGGGAGGCGGAGAAGGTGACCACCTTACGCCCCGAGGCGAGCGCGCGGTGCAACACGCGCTCGTCATCGGCGTTGGCGACGGCGATGCCGTCCTGCGGCAGCGCCCGGTAGAGCTCGGCCTTGGCGTCGGCCACCGCGTCCACCGAGCCCAGGCCCTCGACGTGCGCGGCGGCCGCGAGGGTGACCACCCCGATGCGCGGTGCCGCGATGCGGGCGATGCGATCGATCTCGCCCGCGTGGTTCATGCCCATCTCGACGACGGCCGCCCAGTGCGTCGGGTCGAGGCCGAACAGGGTGAGCGGCACGCCCACCTCGTTGTTGAGATTGCCCTCGGTGCGGAGGACGGGGCCTCGCGTGGCGAGGATGGAGGCGATCATCTCGCGCGTCGTGGTCTTGCCGTTCGAGCCGGTGACGCCGACGAGCGGGATCGCGAACCGCGAGCGGTGCAGGCGGGCGACGGCCCCGAGGGCGACGAGCGTGTCCTCGACCGCGAGGAGCGGTAGTGGAGCCGTGTGCGAGCCCGCCCAGGCCGACGACACCACCGCGGCGGCGGCCCCGCGGCGGGCGGCCTCGCCGAGGAACTCGTGCGCGTCGAACCGCTCGCCGCGCAGGGCCACGAAGAGCGCGCCCGGCGCGAGCGTGCGGGTGTCGGTGGAGACGCCCTGGACCCCGGGCGTCGGGCTGGCGAGCCATCGCCCGCCGGTGGCGGCAGCGAGCTCGTCGGCGGAGAAACGCGCGGTCATGCGGTGCCGAGGGCCCGGCGGGCCTCCTCGCGGTCGGAGAACGGGCGGCGCTCCTCGCCGACGATCTGGTAGTCCTCGTGGCCCTTGCCGGCGACGAGCACGGCGTCGCCGGGCTGGGCGCAGGAGATCGCGAGCGCGATCGCGGTGCGGCGATCCGGCTCGACCAGGAAGCCCGGGGTGCCGCGTCTCGCGGCGTCCACCGTGAGCCGGCTCGCCCCGGCCGCCTCCAGGCCCGGCACGATCTCGTCCAGGATCGCCTCGGGCCGCTCGGTGCGCGGGTTGTCGCTCGTCACCACCGAGAGGTCGGCCCCCGCCGCGGCGGCGCGCCCCATGAGGGGGCGCTTACCGCGGTCGCGGTCGCCGCCGCAGCCGAACACGCAGAGGAGCCGTCGCGGCGAGAGCGCGCGCAGCGCATGGAGCGCGCGGGACAAGGCGTCGTCGGTGTGGGCGTAGTCCACGAACACCGAGATGCCCTTCCCCTCCACGCGCTCGAGCCGGCCCGGAGCGCCGGCGCTCGCCGAGAGCGCGCGGGCGATCGCGCCGGGTGGCAGCCCGAGCCCGAGCGCCATGCCGGCCGCGCAGAGGAGGTTCTCGAGGTTGTGCGTGCCCACGAGCGGCGAGCGGACGCCGATGGCGCCCTCGGGCGTGGCGAGCACGGCGTGGATCCCGTCGAGGCCGAACGAGACCTCCTCGGCGCGGAGCGGATCGTCGGCGCGGACGCCGTACCGCCAGACGCGCCGCCCGGGGCCCATCTGATCGGCCAGCCGGGCGCCGGCGGGGTCGCGCGCGTTCACGACCGCGACGCCGTCCGGGGCGAGGTGCTCCAGGAAGAGCCGCCGCTTCGACGCGAAGTAGCGTTCCATGTCGCCGTGGAAGTCGAGGTGGTCGCGGGTGAGGTTCGTGAACCCCGCCACCTGGAAGCGCATCCCGGCGACGCGCTCCATGGCGAGGGCGTGGCTCGACACCTCGAGCACGGCAACCCGGGCGCCCGCCTCGCGCATCCCGGCCAGCATGGCCTGGAGCGTCGTGGACTCGGGCGTCGTGTGGGCGGCCGGGCGCTCGACGCCGGGCCAGCGGTGGACCACCGTGCCGAGGAGCCCGGCGGGCACGCCGGCCTCGCGCGCGCAGGCCTCGACGAGCCAGGCGACGGTGGTCTTGCCGTTCGTGCCGGTGACACCTGCGAGCCGGAGCGCGTCGCCGGGGCGGCCGAGAAGGTTCGCCGCGGCGATGGCCATCGCCCGGCGGGACGAGGGCGCGAGCAGGAGGACCGCCGGCGCGCAGGCGACGTGGCGCTCGGCCACCACCGCCACGGCTCCACGGCGCGCCGCCTCGGCCGCGAAGTCGTGGCCGTCGAGGCGCGTGCCGGGCAGGGCGAAGAAGAGCGAGCCGGGTCGGACCTCGCGCGAGTCGCCGGTCACCGCGACGACGTCGGGGTCCGCCGCGTCGTCGGCGCGCGCCCCGGTGCCCTGGATGACGTTCGAGAGCTTCATCGCACGGTCGGCTCGCCTCCTCCTGCAAGAGATCGTCCGGCGGGATTCCGCCGTCCATCCGGCCGCTTGCGGCCCGCCGTGTCCCGGCCGACACGGCGGCGACATCCTAGCTCACCCCGAGGGGGCGAGCTTCATCCGAACACGGGTTCCCCTCGCCACCACGCGCCCGGCGGGAGGCTCCTGCGAGACGACCCGCCCGGCGCCCGCCAGCTCGGCAGCGAGCTTCAGCGCCTCCAGGTTGCGGATCGCGGCCCGCGCGGGCAGCCCCGCGAGCGAGGGCACCGTCACGCCGGCGCCGCCGGAGTGGGCCGCCTCGTCCGCCACCGGCTCGACGGGCGGGGGCTCTCCCTCGGCCTGGGCGTCGCCGCCCTGGGCCGGCTCGGGCTCGGCCGCCGGGCTCCGCGCCGCGGCCAGGTCCGGCGCGGGTGCCACGTTCAGCATCTTCATGGCGTAGGCGACGATCTCCCGGAACACCGGCGCGGCCACCTCGCCGCCGTTCACCTCCCCGCGCGGCTCGTCGAGCCAGACGCCCACCACGACCCTGGGCGACTCGGCGGGCGCGAACCCCACGAAGCTCGAGCGGTGACGGTCGGTCACGTAGCCGCCGAAGACCGGGTCCACCTTCCGTGCAGTGCCGGTCTTGCCGGCCACCCGGAAGCCCTCCAGCCTTGCCCGCCGGCCCGTGCCCTCTGGGTCCTCCACGACGCCGACGAGCCACCTCGAGAGGGTGGCGGCGGTGGCCTGGGAGACCGCGCGGCGGACGACCTCGGGGTGGGTCTCCTCGAGCACCTCGCCGCCGTTCGGGTCCACCACCCGCTTCACGATGTGCGGCCTGAGGAGCGTTCCGCCGTTGGCGATGGCGGCGAATGCGGTCGCGACCTGGAGCGGCGTCGCCATGAGGTGGTGCCCGAAGCTCTGCGTGGCCACGTCGAGCTCCGAGCGCGGCACCGGCACGAGGCCGCGCGCCTCGCCCGGCAGGCCCACGCCGGTCTTCTCGCCCAGGCCGAAGGCGGTGAAGGTGTCCACCAGGGCGGCTCGCCCGAGCTTCATGCCGATGCGGGCCGCGCCCACGTTGGAGGAGAGCGCCAGCACCTTCGCGGGCCCCATCCAGCCGCGTGCATGGTCGTGGATGACGTGTGCACCGAGGGTGAGGCGGCCGTCGCCGGCGTCGATCGGGTCGGTCGGGCGGAGGGTGCCGCGATCGAGGGCGCCGGCCAGGGTGAGCACCTTCATGGTCGAGCCGGGCTCGAAGGCCTCGGTCACGGCGCGGTTGCGGACCGTCTCGGGGTCGGGGGGCGCGTTGGGGTTCCCCGGCGGGCAGCTCGCCATGGCCAGGATCTCCCCGCTTCGCGGGTCGAGCACCACCGCCACGCCCGAGAGCGACCTGGAGCTGCGCACGGCGGTGGCGAGCGCGCGCTCGGCCGCGAGCTGCATCCCCTGGTCGAGCGTGAGCTCGATGCGGGCGCCCTCCCTGCGTCCCTCGCCGGGCGCGTCGGCGAGCGCCATGCGCCCGGCCCCGTCGCGCAGCGATCGGACGCGGATGGCCTCGCCGCGCAGGTCCTCGTCGCGCGCCAGCTCGAGCCCCTCCAGCCCCTCGCCGTCGTCGCCCACGAAGCCGAGCACCTGGCTTGCGAGCTCGACCTTCGGGTAGTAGCGGCGCGTCTCGGGCACGAGCGCGATGCCGCGCACGCCGGTCGCGGCCACGACGCGTTCGACGGCCTGGGCCTGGGCCGGCGAGACGCGGCGGGCGATCCAGGCGAAGCGGTTGCCGCGGGCGAGCTTTCGCTGCACGGCGCGCGCGTCGAGACCGAGCGCGGCCGAGACCCTGCGGAGCGCCTCGTCGCCCCGGGCCTCGCCGTCCAGCATCGCCGGGTCGCCGAAGACGCTCTGGGCCTCGGCGCTGCCCGCGAGGAGGACGCCGGCGCGGTCGGTCACGACGCCACGGCGCGGGCGGATGACGAGCTGGCGCCGGTACTGGTCCACCATCTCGTCCACGAGGCCCGCCCGGCGCAGCACCTGGAGCTGGAAGGCACGCGCGCCGACGGCGCCGAGGCCGCCGACGAGGAGGAGGCCCACCGCGACCATGCGGAGCGCGATCCAGCGCTGCGCGCCGGGGTCGGGGCCCGGGCGCACCGGCTACCTCGGACCGCCTCGGGTCGGGCCGCGCGGGGTCGCGCGCATCGCGAGCGCCCCCGGCGGCGAGGAGGAAAGGGCAGGCTCCGCCGGCCCGGACAGGTGATCGTCGCCACCCAACGCCCTGCCCGCCCACACCGGACCCGGGTCCGGCGGAGCCATGCCCAACCTGGTACGAGCGAAGTTCTCGAGCGCCCGCGGCGCCCGTATGGCCTCCACCTCGAGGAGGAGGCGGTCGTGCTCGGAGACGAGGCGCGAACGCTCGCCCTGCACCGCCGCCAGCCTGTAGCCCTCGGCAAGCGCGCGGGTGCGCGACCACACGTGGAAGACGCCGACCGAGGAGGCGAGGAGGAGCGGCGCGGCCACCGCGGCGAGCTGCCGGAGGAGGCCGCGGCGGGCGGGGCGGCCACGGGGCGCCGGGGAGATGGCGCGCGTGCGGCTCACCGCACCTTCTCCACCGCGCGGAGCCGGGCGCTCCGCGCCCGGGGGTTGCCCGCCACCTCGGCCTCCGAGGCCACCACCGGCTTCCTCGTCACCTGGCGGAACTCCGCCGCCGCGCCGCAGGCGCAGACGGGGAGGTCCGGCGGGCAGGTGCAGGCCTGCGAGAGGGCCCGGAAGCGCTCCTTCACCATCCGGTCCTCGAGCGAGTGGAAGGAGATCGCGGCCGCGCGCCCGCCCTTCCGCAACAGGGAAGGGAGCGCGTCGAGCCAGGCCGCGAGCGCGCCCAGCTCGTCGTTCACGGCGATGCGCAGGGCCTGGAAGGTGCGGGTGGCCGGGTGGATCCGGCGCGGCCAGGCTTTCCTCGGGATGGTGTCCGCCACCACCTCGGCGAGGCGCGCGGTGTCGATCGGACCCCCGCCCTCGACCTCCCGCTTCACGGCGCGTGCGATCGGTCCGGCGAACGGCTCCTCGCCGTACTGGCGCAGGATGCGGGCCAGCTCGCGGACGTCCACGCGGCGCAGCAGCTCGGCCAGGGTCTCGCCCTCGCTCCCCAGCCGCATGTCGAGCGGTCCCGGCCTCGAGAACGAGAAGCCGCGCTCGCCCTCCTCGAGCTGCGGGGACGAGACGCCGAGGTCCACCAGGGCGCCGTCCACCTGCGAGAGCCCGAGGGCGGAGAGCACCGCCGGGGCGTCGCGGAAGTCCGCCCTCACGGCCCGGAACGCCTCGCCGAACCGGGCCAGCCGGGCACGCGCAGCGGCGAGCGCGCGGGGATCCTTGTCCACGCCGATCACCCGCGCCCCCGCGAGGAGCAGGCGCTCGGAGTGGCCGCCGCCGCCCAGGGTGCCGTCGAGGAGGACCCTCCCCGGCGCGGGCTGGAGCAGCGAGACGACCTCGTCGAGCAGGACAGGAGCATGGACGAATCCGGTCACGCGGCCTGGGTGGCGTCTTCCACGTCGTCGAAGTGCTCGACGTGCGCGCCGGCACCTCCGGCTGCCACGAGATCGCGCACGTAACGGCTGGCGCCGGCGGCGCGCAGGCCAGGGACGTCGCGGAGGAGCGCGGCGCCGGCGTAGTGCAGGTGCTCGACGCGCTTCAGGTCCACCACCACCCGCCGGCCCGCCTCGCGGGCCTGGCGCGCCACGTCGGCGATCTCGGCGAGTTCCTCGCGCGAGATCTCCCCCTGGCCCACGATCACCGTCACCTCGTCCCGCTCGCGAACGTCGATCATCGCCGCCTCCGTCACGCCTTCCCGAAGAAATCCACGACGTCGCCGGCCGGGATCTCCGCGGTCATCTGCGCCTCGTACGCCGCCCGGTCGTAGAGGTGCACCGTGCGGCCCATCCCCACCCAGACCACGTCCTTCTGGAGCCCCGCCCACTCGCGCAGCGCGGGCGGCACGAGGACGCGGCCGCTCGCGTCGAGGTCCACCTCGTGGGCGGACGACACGAAGCGGAGCACGTTGCGCTGCCAGCGCGCGTCGAGCGGGGAGGCCTCCATCACCTTGCGGACGAGCTCGTTCCACACCGACTGCGGCAGGGCCTGGATCGCCCGCCAGTGCGGGTACTGCATGAGGACGATGCGCGGCTCGCCCGCCGAGGCGAGGGCCTCGCGGAACTTCGCCGGCAGGCTCGTGCGCCCCTTGCCGTCGATGGCGTGATTGAAGGTCCCGAAGAACACGTTGTGGCCGATCCTGCCGCTAGGAGCCGCTTCTTGCCACTTTCTCCCACCGGTGAGGGGCGATCTACGGAGATCCAGGGAGCGAAGTCAATCACCCGACTTCTCTCGCGATATCGATCGCTGGGCAGCCGTTCAGAGGGCGATCGAGGGGTATGCGCATGTCTTCGGCTCGTAGCTCGCGCGTGCACCACACGGGATGGTGGAGGGTGGCTCTCCCACACACCCCGGAATGTGTTCGACGCACCCCGTCAAGACGTTGATCCCGCCCGGGGCGCGGCTATCCTGCCCACAACCGGATCGCGGGGGCGGTCATGAATTCACTCAGGGGAAAGACGGTCCTGGTCACCGGAGGGAGCCGCGGCATCGGGCAGGCCATCGCCGTGGCGGCCGGGCGACAGGGCGCCAACGTCGTCATCGCGGCCAAGACCTCCGAGCCCCATCCCAGGCTGCCGGGCACCATCCACACCGCGGCGGCGGCGGTCGAGGCCGCGGGCGGCAAGGCGCTGGCCGTCGCCTGCGACGTGCGCGACGAGGCGCAGATCGCGGCCGCCGTCGCGAGGGCGGTCTCGACCTTCGGCGGCATCGACGTGCTCGTGAACAACGCGAGCGCGATCCTGCTCGCCGACACCCTCGCCACGCCGATGAAGCGCTTCGACCTCATGCACCAGGTGAACGTGCGCGCGACCTTCGCGGCCTCGCAGGCGTGCATCCCCCACCTCTCGAAGGCCGGGAACCCGCACATCCTGGTCCTCTCGCCGCCGCTCTCCCTGAACCCGCGCTGGTTCGCGAACCACCTCGCCTACACGATCTCCAAGTACGGCATGAGCCTGTGTGTGCTGGGGCTCTCGGCCGAGCTCGCCGGGCGCGGCGTGGCGGTGAACGCGCTCTGGCCGCGCACGGTGATCGCCACGGCCGCGCTCAACAACATGGGCGGCGACGAGACGGCCCGCCACGGACGCATCCCGGAGATCGTGGCGGACGCGGCGACGGCCATCCTGAGCCGCGATGCGAGAAGCTGCACCGGGAACTTCTTCGTGGACGAGGACGTCCTGCGCGCGGAAGGCGTGACCGACTTCGGCCGCTACGCCGTGACGCCGGGCGAGGCGCTCATGCGGGACCTGTTCCTCGACACCCCGTGAGGCTCACGCGGCCGCGCCGCGGGCGCGGTCGATCGCCTCGCGCACCGCCGCCGCCAGCGAGCCGGGGGTGAAGGGCTTCGCCAGGATCCGCTCGCCGGCGTCGTCCTTCGTGGTGGCGTCGGCGTTGCCGGACATGAACAGGACTGGCAGACCCGGGCGGCGGCGGCGGGCCTCGCGGGCCAGGGCCGGGCCGTCCATGTCGGGCATCCGCACGTCGGTGAGGAGGAGATCGGGCGGCTCGGCGGCGAGCCGCTCCAGGGCCTCCGCGGCGCCGCGGGTCAGGGTCACCTCGTATCCGCATCCAGCGAGGATCCGCGCCACCACCCGCCCGACCTCGGGGCGGTCCTCGGCCACGAGCACGCGCTCCCGTCCGCGAGGGAGGGCCGCGGGCTCGCCCCCCGGCTCTGCCTGGGCGAGGCCCTCCGCGCGCGGAAGGTGGATGACGAAGCGGCTGCCGCGGCCGGGGGCGGACTCGACCTCGATGACGCCGCCCGAGCTGCGCACGATGCCGTAGACGGTCGCGAGCCCAAGGCCGGTGCCCTTTCCCTCCGGCTTCGTCGTGAAGAACGGCTCGAAGAGGCGCGATCTCACCTCCTCGTCCATGCCCACCCCGTCGTCCTTCACCTGGACGAGCACCCAGCGGCCCGGGTCCACGCCCCGGGCGCGGGCCTCGACCTCCCCGTACTGCCTGGCCTCGGCCGCGAGCGTGAGCGTGCCGCCGCCGGGCATGGCGTCCCGGGCGTTCACGGCGAGGTTGACGATCACCTGCTCGAGCTGGCCCGGATCCATGAGCACCTGGCCAGTGCCGGCGGCGCAGGTCACCTCGAGCCGGACGTCCTCGCCGAGCAGTCGCACCAGCAGCGAGCGCATCCGCTCCAGGGCGGCCGCGACCTCCACACGCTGAACGCCGCCCGGCTGCTTGCGCCCGAAGGCGAGCAGCTGGCGGGTGAGCGAGGAGGCGGTCTGCGTCGCGTGGAGGAGCTCGTCGAGAGCCGCCGAGGCGGTCGAGCCGGGGGCGCACTCCTCCCGGGCGAGGGCGGCGTTGCCGGCGATGGCGGTGAGGAGGTTGTTGAAGTCGTGGGCGACGCCGCCGGCGAGGCGGCCGAGCGACTCGAGCTTCTGGGCGTGCTGGAGGCGCTCCTTCAGGCTGCGCCGCTCGCGCTCGCCCTGGCGCAGCTCGGAGAGATCACGCCCCTCGGCGAGGATGGCGGCCACCCGCCCGTTCTCGCCCGGGACGGGCTTCAGCGAGAACTCCACCTCGTGGCCGCGCCCGTCCACGCCCGGGTGGCGCGCCAGCATGCGGAAGACCTCCCCGCGGCAGGCCCGCTCGAATCCCTCGCGCAGGGCCGCCTGCTGTCCGGCGTCTCCGCGCCACCAGGGCGTGTCCCAGAACGGCAAGCCCACCACCTCGGCCTCGGTCACCCCCGCCATGGCGAGCGCGGCGGGGTTGGCCGAGAGGAGCCTGCCGTCGGGGGCGACGAGGCCCATGAGCTGGAGGCTGTTCTCGAAGATCGCGCGCAGGGTGCGCTCCCGCTCGAGCACCTCGGCGGTGCGCTCCGCCACCCGGCGCTCGAGATCGTCGCGCGCGGCGCGGAGCGCGTCGTTGGCCCGGGTGAGCTCGCTGACGTCGTGGAGCACGACGGCGATCGCGGCGGGACGGTCCTCGACCTCGCCGACCGGGGAGACGCGAACGTCGAACCGTCCGCCCGGGAGATCCAGGCCCGCGCTCCCGGCGCCGCCAGCGAGAACGGCCTCCAGGGCGGCGAAGGCGGGAGTGCGCGGCGGCTCCCCGTCGGGTCCGGCCGATCCGAGGAGCGATCGCGCGCGGGGGTTGGCGTCCACCACCCGGCCGTGCGCGTCGAGCACGAGCACGGCGTCGGACAGGACCTCCAGCACGCGCTCGCGCGCCACCGGCACGAGGTCGAACGCGCGCCCGCGCAGGAGCGCCCAGGCGGAGACGAGGCCGAACAGGCCGAAGGAGAGCGGCGCGACGTCGCGCTGGCCCTGCCAGGTGATGCCGGCGAAGTAGGCGACGTACGCGAAGGTCATCGGCCCGCCCGCGCCGGCGGCGAGGGCCAGGCCACCCGCCCGCTGGCCGCCCCGCTGGAACCGCGCCTCGACGAGCACCATCGCCACGCCGATCGCCGTCGCGACCACGACCAGCGTGGACGCCGCGAAGTCCGCGGTGGTGAAGTCGTACACGAGGGCGCCGAAGGGCGGCGCGTCGAGGACCCGCGCGGAGCCGCGGAGGCCGGGATGCAGCCTCTCCGTGACGATCCAGAGGGTGACCGGGCTGGCCGCCAGCGCGTACCCCAGCGCCAGCACCGAGGCGAGCCTCCTCCGGCCGGAGTACGAGCCGGCGAAGTGCAGGATGGCCGCGCCCGTGACCATGCACGGGATCCAGGTCACGTCGTCCCAGAGCTGCTTCCTGGCGAGGTCGGGCGCGACGAGCTCGCCGACGTACCCCACCAGCCAGGCCGCCTGGGCCCAGAGCAGGAAGGCGTAGCCGACGGCGCCGGGCGCCTGGTGGCGCCGCGCATGCACGGTCACCGCAAGGCCCGCGACGAGCGCAAGCGAGGCGAGCGCTGGGGCGAGGTGGCTGACGAGATCGAGGATGGCCGCGGGCCTCCAGGGGGCGAGGATATCGCCCACGAACCCGCCGTGCCGCACGGGAGGCGCATTCGGGTGATGTGGGCATCGTGCGGCGAGCCAGCGGGGCGGGGCCGCAACCCCCCGGATTCGGGTAGGCGCCGGCGACCCGCCGGTCGCCACCGACCCGGTCACCCGTCGGTGGGCCCGCAACTCTCTTCGTACCTGCGTCCGCTTGGTCCATGATGGGACCTCCGGTTGGCGCCGGGTGTGAGAGGAAGCAGATGGGAGACGAAGACCGTCGCGAGCACCCCAGGTTCCCGCTCATCCTCGCGGTCCAGTACCTCGGCGCCGAGAGCGTGCTCGACTACACGGAGAACCTCTCCGCCACCGGCCTCTTCATCCGCACCGAGCGCGAGTTCCGCGTGGCCGAGCGCGTGGCGCTCGTGATCTCCTTTCCGCAGCTCCTCGAGCCGGTGGAGATAGAGGTGGAGGTGGTGCGCCTGCGCGCCGCCAGCGACGACGCGCCGGCCGGCGTGGCGGTGCGAGTGCCGGACGACCGGCCCGAGCACCGCGCGCGACTCCAGGACGTGGCCCGGGTGGTGGCGGGCCAGCGCGCTCCGGACGACGCGGTGCGCGTGCTGGTCGTGGAGGACAACGCGCTCGTGGCCGCCATGTACGCGAGCGCGCTCCGCCGGCTCGCGGAGAGCGAGCCGGCGGTCCCCATCGCCATCGAGACCGCGGCCGATGGCGGGCAGGCGTTCGACCGGATGCTGCGCGCGCCGCGCATCGACGTGCTCGTCACCGACATCTACATGCCGGTCTCGGGCATCACCCTGCTGGAGCAGATCCGCGCGGAGCCGACGCTCGCCAGCACACCCGTGGTGGTCATCTCCTCGGGCGGCGACGCGGTGCGCGAGAAGACCGCGGCGCTCGGCGCGGCCGCGTTCCTGCGCAAGCCCGTGAACTATCAGGAGCTGGCCGGCGCGGTGCGAGCGCTCATCACCTCGGCTGCGGGAAGGATCGCCGCAGCCCCCGGTGGGGAGCCGCAAAGGGAACCGTTGACGCCCGACGCTGCGGAGGGCAAGGATGACTCAGAAGACAGACCGGCTTTCCGCCGGTAGACCGGAGGCGAGGTCAGTCCCGGTCAAACTCGAGGGCCCGCCACCATGCGGGCCCTTTTCATTCGGCGGTCGCGACGAGCGGTACGCGGTTTCTGCCCGGGGGACTTCGTCCCCCACCCCCGGTGCGCGGGCCCCTGGCGCGCTTCGCCGGTGGGCTCGCGTGCCTGTCCCGCGGAGAAGCAAGGTGTTCGAGAATCGATCGGTCGTCTAACCTGCCCCACCTCGCGGAGGTTCCCCTCATGGAGAAGGTTGCGGCCCACGTCACCGGCACCGTCGCCAAGGTCGAGAAGCGCGCGGGCGATCGAGTCTCCGCCGGCGAGGTGGTGGTGGTGCTCGAGTCGATGAAGATGGAGATGCACGTCGAGTCGCCCGTGGGAGGAACCGTGCGCGAGGTGAGGTGCTCCGAGGGCCAGGCCGTGGCCGAGGGCGACGTCCTCGTCGTCATCGAGGTCTGAGCTCCGCCGCGCCCCGGCGTGCCATCAAGGCGCGCGGGAGGCGCTCACCGCGGACCCGGAGGGCGCGGTGAGCTTTCCCACGGCGAATCCGGCCGCCGCTCCGATCACCAGGGCGACGGCGGCCACGATCGCTGCGAGGCGGATCACCGCCGCACGCCCGTCCGCGGCGACCCCGCCGCTGGCGCCCTGCGCCCGTGCTGCCGCGGGCTCGCCCGGAGCGGGCGGCAGCGGGGGGGCACCGCCCACCT
>Ga0335085_10005111_pt1 | contig 21332 bp, 22 predicted proteins | sample Lox_Sample_45_FD_206712 | JGI IMG/M metagenome (GOLD analysis project Ga0335085, IMG submission 206712) | Soil microbial communities from Loxahatchee National Wildlife Refuge, Florida, United States - Lox_Sample_4.5 | ecosystem: Environmental > Terrestrial > Soil > Wetlands | place: USA...
TCTCCGCGGCGACGGGGCGCCCACGGCCGCGCTGGTACGCCGAGACCACCACGTGCACGAGCCCCTGGAAGAAGTCCCGTTCGCCGCCGTCGCACGCCCGCCAGGCGAGCTCGAACGCCTCGTGAGCTTCGAAGAACTCGCCGGCGCGCGCCAGGCGGAGACCACGCTTGTATTCGAGGGTGACGATGCTAGATTCGGGTCCGGGCATGGCGACGATCCTGTTGTGTGGGGTCGATCTGTTGATCCGGAGCAGGCTCGAGGCGCTCGTTCCCGGGCACCGCTTCGAGACGTCCGACGGCGTGGACCCGCCCGATCTGGTGATCGCCGACGTCGCACGACTCGACCCCGACGACGTCGCCGACCGCTTTCCCGACGTGCCGATCCTCGGCTTCACGAACCACACCGACACGGCCGGGCTCCGCCGCGCTCACGCGGCGGGCTTCGACCAGGTGATCGCGAAATCGGCGCTCTTCGATCGAGGCCCTGAGCTGATCGATCGACTTCTCGCGTCGGTAGAGTAGGCGCCGATGACGTACATCATCGCGGAGCCGTGCATCGACATCAAAGATCGCTCGTGCGTCGACGTTTGCCCCGTCGACTGCATCCACGAGTTCGATCGGATCCTCGTGATCGACCCCGAGGAGTGCATCGACTGCGGCGCCTGCGAGCCCGAGTGCCCGGTCGAGGCGATCTTCCCCGAGGATGCGCTTCCGGAGAAGTGGAACGCGTTCGTGCCGATCAACTACGCGTTTCCCCAGGGGGCGGACGCGGTCAACCGGCTGACGAGCGACTACGCGACCGAGCACAACGTTCAGAACGAGCCACTCGAGTAGCGGGCCGGCGAACCAACCAGGCCGGCCCGGCGAATCCGGCTCGAGGATCTATGGCCGACGACCCGCACGAGCTTTCCGCCCTCTACGCGCTCGACGTTCTCGACGGCGAGGAGCGCACACGCTACGAGGAGCACCTCGCGGGATGCGAGCGCTGTCAGGCCGATTTGCGGGGACTTCGCGAAGCAGCGGCGGGAATCGGCTTCGTTGCGAGCGGGCCTCCACCGCCCGCCGAGTTGCGCGACCGCATCCTCGAGCAGGCACGCGCCGAGCCCGCCAACGTCACGCCGATCCGCTCCCGTCGCCCGTCGCCCGTCGTGGCGATCGCAGCGGCCGTCGCCGTTGCGGCGACCGCCGCCGCGATCGGGCTCGGTGTGTGGGCCGCCTCGCTGCATCACTCGCTCTCGCACGAGCAGGCCGCCGTCAACGTGCTCGGCGATCCGCACGCGCGGCACATCCCCGTTCAGGGCGTGCCGGGCTCGCTCGTCGTCGCCGCGTCCGGCGAGGCCGCGCTCGCAGTCGATCTGCCTGCGCCGCCGGCGGGCAAGACGTACGAGGCGTGGGTCCTCGACACGAGCCTGCACCGCGACCGGCTGTTCGACGGACGCCCGACCGTGCTCGGCCGCCGCGTCGGTCCGGGCACGACGGTGATGGTGACGGTCGAGCCGTCGGGCGGTGTCGACGCACCCACGTCGAAGCCGTTGCTTCGCGTGCGCGCGTGACTCCCAGCACGCGTACAACCGACTCGTTTTCCTTTCCAGCAACGTGCGAGCGAGTTCTGTCGTCCGCATTGCACGTTACAAACCAACGTGGTAGGGAATCGTGCACGCGGAATGCGAACAGGAGGTCATAGATGACCCAAGAGGATTGGAGCGGGACCGGATCGACGGACGAACCGTCCGCCGATTCGTTCGATGAGTCGAACGAGGCACCGGCGGCGGCCCCCGAGCCGGCGTGGATCGGTTCCTCGATCGAAGAGACGTCCATCGAAGAGATCGCCGAACCGGCGCGCGCCGTACCTGCGGTGACGCGCTCGTCTTCGCGGTCCGGGACGCGCTCCAGTTCGCGTAGCGGCTCGAAGGCCAAGTCGAGTGGAGCCAAGCGCAAGGCGGCTCCGAAGCGGAAGGCTGCACCGAAGCGTAAAGCCGCGGCGAAGTCCGGCACGCGGAAGACAGCCGCCCGCAAGACGACGGCCCGCAAGACGACCGCGCGCAAGAAGACGACCGCCCGCAAGACCACTGCGCGGAAGAAGGTCGCCGCTCGCAAGACGGCAGCCCGCAAGACGGTCGCGCGGAAGAAGGCAACCGCCCGCAAGACGGTCGCGCGGAAGAAGACAGCGGCCCGCAAGACGATTGCGCGCAAGAAGACGGCTGCCCGCAAGACGGTCGCCCGCAAGAAGACCGCCGCCCGCAAGACGGTGGCGCGGAAGAAGACAGCGGCCCGCAAGACGGTCGCCCGCAAGAAGACAGCTGCCCGCAAGACCGTCGCCCGCAAGACGACCGCCCGCAGGGCGGCTCCGAAGCGGAAGGCGGCGGCACGGAAGACGACTGCCCGCAAGTCGACCGCGAAGAAGACAACCGCCCGCAAGACGGCGGCTCGCCGGCCGGCATCGCGTTCGCGCTCGTCCTCCCGGCGCAGCTCGAGGTAGGACAACGGCATTGCCGGGCCCACGTCGCGAGACGCGGGCCCGGCAGCCGAACCTGCTTCGCTAGTGTCGAGGGGGTGCACGCGAAGACCCTCGACCACATTGCGTTCTGGGTTGCCGACCGTCGCCCGATCGCGGCCTTCGCCGAGCGCCACCTCGGGATGCACGCGATCGTCAACGAGGAGAACTTCACGCTTCTCGGCAGCGACGCCCGGCGCGGCAAGTTGACCCTGTTCGACGCAGAGGGCCCGCGCGACCCGGGGCCGTTCCGGCACGTCGGCCTTCGTGTCGCAGACCTCGAGGCCGCCCGCGCCGCGCTGCCCGCGGGAACGCCGGAGGTGTTCGACATCGGCGAGGGCATCAACGTCGTCCTCGTCGAGGACGAGACGGATGTCGACTACGACCTGGATCACGTCGCGCTCTGGTCGCCTGACCCTGCGGCGACGGCGGACGAGTACCTGCGCTACGGCTTCGAGCCTGCGGGTGAGGCCCGGGTCACCGTCGGCGGTGCGTTCGTCGAGCTGCACGACGGGCTCGTCGTGCCGTCCGACCGGCCGCTGCTCAACCACCTGGCCGTGCTCGTCGACTCGGCCGACGAGGTGATCGCGGACGCCAACGACCTCGCGATCGAGGTCGAGTCGGTCGTCGACGCTGCGAATACCTACGCGGCGTTCCTGGTCGGGCCGGAGCGGGTCCGCATCGAGTACGTCGAGCACAAGCCGACATTCAGCCTCACGTAGTCATCGCCGGCGGCGGGATGGCGGGGCTGGTCGCGGCGGCGCGTCTTCGCGAGCTCGGTGTCCGTGCACGGGTCGACGAGAAAGGGACACGGATCGGCGGCTCGATGCTTCTCTCGTCGTGCGTGATCTGGCGCCATCGCGAGTGGAGCGACTTCCGCCGCGAGTGCCCCGACGGGGACCCGGCCCTCCAGCGGCTCATCTGGAGCCGCCTGGACGAGTCGCTGCAGTGGCTCGTCGCACAGGGTGCGGAGCCGCTGTCGGTCGAGACCGGCAACCCGCTGACGACCGGCTGGCGCTTCGAACCGGCGGCGCTCGCGCGGGCGCTCGCGTCGCGCGTCCAGGAGATCCGGCTCGGGACCGCCGTGCGCGAGACCGGTCGACGCTCGATCCTTTGCACGGGCGGCTTCGGCGGGTCGGCGGAGCTCGTGGCGCAGCACATCCGCCCGGCGGCGCCGCTTCGCCTGCGCGCGAATCCGTGGTCGGAGGGCGACGGGCTGCGGCTCGGGACCGGGCGAGGAGGTGCGCTCTCCGCCGGCCTCACCGACTTCTACGGCCGCAACATGCCGGACGCGTCGTGGGGCGAGTCGCAGTTCGTCCCGCTCTCTCAGCTCTACGCGCGCTTCGCGCGCATCTTCGACGTGGACGGCGTGGAGTTCTTCGCCCGCGACGACGTGTCGTGGTCGGAGTCGAACGTCGTCGCCGCGACCGCGCGCAGGCCGACCGCGCGCGCCTTCTACCTGCTCGACGAGGAGGCGCTCGCCGGGAGCGTCCGCGACCGCTCGGTCGCCGACATGGTCGCGGCGGCGCCCGCGGCGACCCGCGTCGCGCCGAGCGAGCTGCCGTTCGCGGCGCCCGCCGGAACGGCGACCGCCGTCCGGGTGGCGGCGGCGATCACGCACACGATCGGAGGGCTCCGGGTCGACGACCGGGCGCGCGTCGTCGACGCCGGCGGCTCGCCGGTCGAGGGGCTCTGGGCGGCCGGCGTCGACGCGGGCGGCGTGGCCGCGGGCGGCTACGCGAGCGGGCTTGCGCAGGCGCTCGTGCTCGGCCTTTCGGCGGCCGACGACGTCGCCTGGGCGCAGCCGTAGGATGGCGGCGGCGTGGAGGCACAGCAGTTCGACATCGGCGAGGTCTTCGACGACGACTACCTCTACTTCTACGAACCGCTGCTCGAGGGCGCCAGCGACGGCGACGCAGAGCTGATCTGGCAGCTGCTCGAGCTGGACGCCGGCTCGGACGTGCTCGACGTGCCGTGCGGCCACGGCCGGATCACGAGTCGCCTCGCCGGGCGTGGCGCGCGTGCCACGGGCCTCGACGCCACACCGCGGTTTCTCGAGATCGCGCGTGCAGACGCCGTGGCGGCCGGCCTGGAGATCGAGTACGTCGAGGGCGACATGCGTTCGCTTCCCTGGCCCGACCAGCAGTTCGACTGTGTCCTCAGCTGGTTCACCTCGTTCGGATACTTCGACGAAGACGGCAACCGGCGTGTGCTGAGCGAGGCCCACCGGGTTCTCCGGCCCGGGGGCCGCTTCCTCGTGGAGCTGAACAACCTGGTGGAGCTGTTGCCGCGCTGGCAGCCGTCGGTCGTCGCCGAGCGCGACGGGAACCTGTCGATCGACCGGTCACGGTTTGACCCGGTCACCGGGCGGGTGACGACCGACCGGGTGCTCGTCCGCGACGGAGCGATCCGGCGGTTCACCTTCTCGGTGCGGATGTTCGTCGCGGTCGAGCTCGATGGATGGCTGCGCGCAGCCGGCTTTCGGAACGTCGCGTTCTACGACGGAGCGGGCGAGCCGCTGACCGCCGAGGGCCGCCGCATGATCGCCGTCGCGACACGCTGAGCGGCCGACGCGCTAGTTCCGGCCGACGGAGAAGGCGCACGGCCGCCGGTCGCCGGGCAGCGGCGAGGCGCCGACCTTCGAGACGACGATCGTCCGTCCGTCGTCATCGAGCTCCTGCCCGACCCTCGGCAGCTCGCCGTGCGCCTCGCGCAGCGTGTAGCCAGACGGCGACCACACGAACAGGAGGTAGTCGGTCCCGCCGAACGTCATCGAGCCCATGCTATCGCCGGGTCGCGTACGGGGGCAGCGTCACGACCACGTGCGTCCCGCCCTCGTCCGACGCCTCGATTGCGACGATCCCGTGCAGCTGCTTCACGCGTTCCTCGATCGCCTCGAACGACCGGCGCCGCCGCTCGGGCTCGGCGTCGTCGGAGACGACCGTGGTGACGCCGCCGCCGGGCGCCTCCGCCATCGCAACGCGGATGTGCGTCGGCGGCCCGCGACGCACAGCCTGGTCGAGGAGCTCGCGGATGATCGTGTACACGGCGATCTGCGCCGACTCGCCGAGGCGGTCGGCCTGATCGACGTCTACGTCGATCCGGATCGAGTGCGCCTCACCGACCTGCGAGGCGAGCGCCTGGAGCGCGGCGCCGAACCCCTGGTCGCGCAGCACGACGGGCTCGAGCGCGAAGGAGAGGTCGCGCAGCTCGCGGATCGTCGCGCGCTGGCGATCCATGGCCGTCTGCAGCACCCGCGCGGCATCGTCGGCGTTGCCGGACTGGATCTCGTGGAGCACCGCGTCGAGCATCAGGGCGATGCCCGAGAGGTTCTGCACGGGGCCGTCGTGCAGAAAGAGGGCGATCCGCCGCCGCTCGTCCTGCTCGGCCGTGATCAGCCGGTCGAGCGTCTCGCCGCCGCCGGCGGTCTCAGTCAATGATCGCTTCGCGCAGCGCGATCGCCACCGCGTGCGTGCGGGTGTCGGCCTCGAGCTTCGTGAGGATGTGGCGCACGTGGCTCTTGACCGTCTCGGCCGAGATGAACAGCCGCGCCGCCACGTCGGCGTTCGACAGGCCGTCAGCCAGCAGCTGCAGGATCTCGCGCTCGCGCGTCGTGAGCATGTCGGTCGAGTCCTTGCCGGCGAGGAACGCGGGCATCAGCGCCGGGTCGACGTAGCCCTCGCCCCCCGCGATCTTCTCGATCGCGCGCACGAGCGTCTGGTGCGGCGCCTCCTTGAGGATGTAGCCCTTCGCGCCCGACTCGAGCCCGCGACCGAGCAGCGAGCGCTCCGAGTACGCGGTGAAGATGAGCACCTTCGCGTCCGGGACCTTCTCCGTCAGGAGCTTCGTCGCCTCGAGCCCGTCCATGCCCGGCATCCGCACGTCCATGATCACGACGTCGGGCTTGCGCCGCTCGGCGAGCGCGACTGCGCTGGCGCCGTCGGCAGCTTCGCCGACCACCCGGATGTGGGGGGCCCGCGACAGCGACAATCGGAGGCCTTCGCGGACGACCTCGTGGTCGTCCACGATCAGCGTCGTGATCTCGTCCGCCATGGGAGCGCCCATCCTATGCGGAAAGCAGCGAAAGCTGTTCGTCGCGTGCCGGGGGCTCGAGCGGGGCGCGGCGGCGGTCCCGGATCCGGTACGTGCGGGCGAGCGACCGCACCTGGTCGCGCACCGGCCCGGCGGTGCGGGCCGGCAGGTACGCCCGGCCGGCCTCGTAGAGCTGCTCGTAGCGAGGCAGCAGCTCCGGCCAGTCGTGGGCGAGGCAGTCGAGGAAGTGCTCGCGCGTGCCAGGCTTCAGGTGCAGCAGGTTCGCCCAGATCCCGCACGCGCCGGCCGCCCGCGCGGCGGCCACGACGCGGCGGAGCTGATCGGGGTGATCCGACAGCCCGGGCAGGATCGGTGCCATGCCCACCGACACCCGGATCCCGGAAGCTGCGAGCACCGACAGGGCCCTGAGGCGCTGCGCAGGCGGCGCCGTGCCCGGCTCGGTCGTGCGCCACACGGCGTCGTCGAGCGTCGGGACGGAGAACGTCACCGACACCGGGGCGCTCGAAGCCGCCTCGGCAAGGACGTCGACGTCGCGCACGATCAGCGGCCCGCGGGTGATGATCGAGAACGGGTTGGCATGAGCGGCGAGCAGCTGGATGCACGCGCGCGTGAGGCGGTAGCGCCCCTCCGCGGGCTGGTACGGGTCGGTCGCTGCGCCGATCACGATCTCGTCGTCGTTCCACGACGGCCTGCCGAGCTCGGCCTGCAGGACCTCGGCGACGTTCACCTTCACCCGGATCGAGCGCCCGTAGCGATCGTCGGCCGGCCGGTCGGCGCGCCGCTCGAACGCCCGCACGTAACAGAAGGTGCACCGGTGCGCGCAGCCCATGTAGGGGTTGAGGGACCAGGAGAAGGGCATCCCGCGCACCCGGTTGAGCGCGCTCCGGCACGGCTCCTCGCGGTAGGCGGCCCGCACCGGCAGAGCATAGAACATATGTTCGTACCGCCGCCGGGCGCGGCTATACTCGCTCCACTGATTCGCGTGGACGACGATCTGCCGCCCAGTACGCGCGCGCCCACGGGGCGCACCTAGGTGAACTTCCCTCTCGAGCTGCTCGCGCTGTTCGGGCTGATCGCGGTGAATGCGTTCTTCGTGGCGGCCGAGTACGGCCTCGTCACGTCCCGGCGGACGCGCATCATGGAGCTCGAGCACCAGGGGAACCGTCGCGCCCACAGGGTGCTGGCCATCACCTCGGACCCGCCGCGGTTCATCGCGGCGATGCAGCTGGGCGTGACGATCTCGTCCCTCGCCATCGGCGCCCTGGGCGAGCAGGTGCTCGCGCGCCGGCTCGACACGTTCATGGCGTCCTTCCTCGCCGTGCTGCTCGCGCTGCTGATCGTGACGTACCTCCACGTCGTGATCGGCGAGCTGGTCCCGAAGGGGATCGCGCTCGGCCATCCGGAGCGGACGGCCCTCTGGGTCTCGGCGCCGGTGCGCGTGTTCTTCGTCGTGTTCCGCCCGCTGATCTGGCTGCTCGACCGCTCCTCCGAGGTCATCCTGCGCCTGCTCTCGCTCGAGCCGCCGGGCGCCGAGGGCGAGGCGCACTCGGAGGCCGAGCTCCGGATGCTGCTGTCGAGCTCTGCGGAGCAGGGCGAGATCGAGCAGGGGGAGCAGGAGATGCTCTACAAGGTCTTCGACTTCGCCGACAAGGAAGTCGCCGACGTGATGGTCCCACGGCCGGAGGTCGCTGCGATCTCGGTGTCGCTGCCGCCGGAGGAGGCGCTCCAGGCCGTGCTCGACTCGCCGTACACGCGGTACCCCGTGTACCGCGACTCACTCGACGACATCGTCGGCGTGCTCCATGTGCGCGACCTCGTCGAGGCGATCTACGACCGGGGCCTCGCCGCGGTCGATCTCGCCGAGATCGTACGGCCGGCGTACATGGTCCCGGAGACCAAGGACCTCGCCGCGCTGCTCACCGAATTCCGCCGGACGAACCAGCACCTCGCGATCGTGATCGACGAGTACGGCTCGACCGAAGGGATCGTCACGCTCGAGGACCTGCTCGAGGAGATCGTCGGCGAGATCGAGGACGAGTTCGACCTGCCGGACGAGACGGTGGAGCGCGTCGACGACGACACGGTGCGCATCGACGGGACGTTCACGATCGACGACTTCAACGAGACCTTCGCCGTCGAGATCCCGGAAGAGGACTACCACACGGTCGCCGGCTTCGTCTTCGGCCGGCTCGGCCGCGCGGCCGTTCCCGGCGACGAGGTCGCGCACGACGGGGTGCGCTTCCACGTCGAGTCCGTCGAGGGCCAGCGCATCGACCGGCTGCTCGTCACCTTCCAGCCGCGCCATCGGCCCGAGGAAGAGCCCGAGGACAAGGAGTGAGCAGCTAGATTGCGCGCGTGAGCGAGCCGCTCGACAGGCTTCGCGCCAACGCCGAAGCGCTGTCATCCGCGCCGGAGGCGATGGCCGCCTACCTCGACAAGGTGCGCTCGCGCGCCTACACGATCACGGATGCCGACGTCGAATCGCTGAAGGCGGCCGGCTGCACGGAGGACGAGATCTTCGAGCAGACGGTCGGCGTCGCGATCCGCGAGGGGCTGCGCCGGCTCGACGCGGCGACGGCGGTGATCGGGTGATCCGGCTCGACGTCATCGATCGCGGGCATGCGGCAGACGAGGCGGCGATCCTCGAGATCATTCGCGAGCGGACGGGAAACGAGCCGCTCGGCGTCGTCAAGACGCTCCTCTACCGGCCGGAGCTCTTCGGCACGCCGTTCTCGGAGGAGCTCGACCGCGTGATGCGCGGCCCGTCCGACTGGAGCGCCGGCGAGCGCGAGCTGTTCGCCGCGTTCGCGTCGCTGCTCAACCAGTGTCCGTTCTGAATGGGCTCCCACGGCGCAGTTGCGTCGTACGCACTCGGAGAGGAAGTCTGGCAGGCGGTCGTCGACGACTGGCGCACCGCGCCGCTTCGGCCCGAGCTCGCGGCCACGCTCGCGTTCCTCGAGAAGCAGACGCTGCGTCCGGAGGAGCTCGAGCCCGCCGACGCCGACGCGGTCCGCGCGGCCGGCGTCTCCGGGCAGGCGCTGCGCGACGCCGCGCTCGTATGCGGCCTCTTCAACATGATCGTGCGCCTCGCCGACTCGTTCGGCTGGGACGTCCCGAGCTCGGAGCGGCTCGCGCAGCGTGCGCCGGCGATGCTCGAGGGCGGCTACCTCCTGACCGCGATCGGGTCGCGCTAGCCCCAGCTCGCCTCGGTCATCGGGCGCAGCGCGGTCTCGAGGATCCGGAAGCGGCGCGGCCGCTCGAGCGCGAACACGACGACCTCCGCGACGTCGTCGGCCGTCATCATCCCTTCGAGAACGTCCTCGGAACGCCCGCGGCCGGGCTCGAGCGCGAAGTCGGTGGCGACGCCGCCCGGGCAGATGTTCGTGCAGCGAATGCCGTGCTCCCGGAGCTCGTGGTCGAGCGCCCGCGTCAACCCGACCTGACCGAACTTGGAGGCGCAGTAGACGGCCTCGGCCGGCAGGCCGCGGCGGCCGGCCTCCGAGGCCAGGGTCACGACGTCGCCCTGGCGTCCGAGCATGTGCGGGAGCGCCGCACGGATCGCGTACACGGTCCCCCTGAGGTTGACGTCGAGCATCTCGTCGAGGTGCTCGCGCGAGAGATCGAGAAACGCCCCGTAGGCGCCGACGCCCGCGTTCGGCACGACGATGTCGATGCCACCGAACGCCTCGGCGGTCGCGCCGCACAGGCGCTCGAGCGCCTCGAGGTCGCGGACGTCGCACGGTTGCGCGACGACGCCGTCGAGACCGAGGTCGTCGCCGCTCCGCGACGCCAGTCCGAGTGAGACGCCGCGGGCGTGCAGCATGCGCGCGAGCGCGGCGCCGATGCCACGGCTCGCCCCGGTGATGACGGCGGTCTTTCCTTCCAGGCTGCTCATCGATCCTCCAATGGTCGAAGACTGGGGTAGAGCTTCCGGTAACGCGCGTACCCGCGCTCGTACGCCTCTCGCCACGCCGGGTCGGGCTCGACCCGGTCGCGCACCCGGACGCAGTGAGCGACCGCCTCGGCAACGTCGGAGAAGACCCCGGCCCGAACGCCGGCGAGCAGCGCCGCGCCGTACGCGGACCCCTCCTCGGACTCGGTCAGCTCGAGCGGAAGCCCGAGCACCGCGGCGACGATCCGGAGCCAGAGCGCGCTCCGCGCGCCGCCGCCCGACACGCGGCCCACCTCGGCACGGACGCCGAGCGCGCGCAGGAGCTCGAGCGAGTCGCGCAGGCCGTAGGCGACGCCCTCGAGCGTCCCGCGCCAGAGGGCGCCGCGATCGTGGCGGAGGGACAGGCCGGTGAACGCGCCGCGGGCGTCCGGATCGGCGTGGGGCGTGCGCTCGCCGGCGAGGTACGGCGCGAACAGGAGCCCCTCGGTTCCCGGCTCCCACCGCGCCGCCTCCTCGTCGAGCACGCCGAAGTCGACGCCGAGGGTGCGCCGCACCCACGCAGCCGAGCCGGCGGCGCTCAGCATCACGCCCATCGCGTGCCAGGTCGCAGGGACCGCGTGGCAGAAGACATGGACGCGCGCCTCGGGGTCGGCGGCGTACGACTCGAGCGCAGCGAACACGACACCCGACGTGCCGAGCACGACGGAGACCGGGCCGGGCGAGGCGATCCCGACGCCGAGGGCGGCGGCCGCCTGGTCGCCGGCGCCCGCGATCTCCGTCGACTCGTACGCCGGCGGCAGCCACTCGCCCGGCAGTTCGAGCGCATCGAGCACGTCCGCCGACCACCGCCGGTTGGCGACGTCGAACAACAGGGTCCCGGACGCGTCGGCCGCGTCGATCATCCGCTCGCCGGTCAGGCGGAAGCGCACGTAGTCCTTCGGCAGCAGCACGTGACGGATCCGCGCGTAGGTCTCCGGCTCGTGGCGCCGGAGCCAGAGCAGCTTCGGGGCGGTGAAGCCGGTCAGCGCGCGGTTCCCGGTCAGCTCGATCAGCCGCTCGAGCCCGACCCGGGCCTCGATCTCGGCGCACTCGGCGGCCGTCCGCTGATCGTTCCAGAGAATCGCGGGCCGCAGGACGCTTCCGCCGCCGTCGAGCACCACGAGGCCGTGCATCTGTCCGGAGAGCCCGACCGGGCCCTCGGGCAGTCGGGCCAGGCACGACTGCGCCGCCCGCCACCAGTCCTCCGGGTCCTGTTCGGCCCAGCCGGGCTGCGGCGTCGAGAGCTCGTAGCCCTCCTCGGCCGTCGCGACCACCCGTCCGGTCTGGGAGATCGCCACGGCCTTGACGCCGGACGTGCCGACGTCGAGGCCGATCAGGCAGTCGGGGTCGGTCAAGCGCCGAGCGCGGCGTAGACGAGCTCGTAGGCGCGAACTGCGTCCTTCTGCTGCTGGGCCTTCTCGAGCTCGGCCGCGTCGATCCGCGCCGCGACGCCGTCGATGAAGCGCCACTGGATCACCGACCGCGAGACGGCGCCGACGGCGTCCTCCGTGTACGGGTAGAGGTCGAAGCCGAGCCGCTCGCCGTTCTGGCCGTACCCGGCCCGGCGCAGCTCGACTGCCAGCTCGAGCGTCTCCATGAAGGCGGTCGCACCGACCATGTTGTCGTCGTCGAACGTGCCCCAGCCCGAGTTCGCGTGCTGGTGGCCGAGCAGGCCCTCCGCGGCCAGCAGGGCCGCGTACTCGGCGAGGTTCTCGCCGTTCATGATCAGGTGCTGCCAGTCCATGTTGACCTTGACGTTGTCGAGGCCCTCGGCGCGCAGCTTGTGGATCACGTGCAGGGTCATCCCGAGGTTGCGCATCAGGATCTTCATGGCCGGCTCGGAGTTCTTGTGCTCGAGGAAGACCGTCACCCCGCGGTCGCGGGCGTGCTGGGCCGCCTCGCCGACCCCGTCGACGAACCGCGCCCAGGATTCCCGGTACGGGGTCTGGAAGGGGTAGTTGTAGCCCTCGATCCCGGGCCAGATGATCATCTGCGCCCCGACCTCGGCCGCGAGGTCGATCGCCTCGCGCGTCAGCCGCAGCGCCTCGGCGCGTGTTGCGTCGTCGGGGGACGACATGCCGCCCTTGCCGAAGCGGGGATCGAGGTGGAGGCCGCTCGCGATGCAGTAGATCCCGTGACCGTCGAGGGCGTCCTCGACGGCGCCCAGGTTGTCCGCGGAGAGCTCCTGGGGGTAGTGGAACTCGTAGTCGTCGATCAGGTCCCCGAGGCCCCCGACGGCGGTGCGGACCCGGTCCACCGTCGTCGTTCCGGCCAGCTCCGGCTTGTATCCGCCGGGGTTGAACCGGGTGGCCATGGCGCCGAACGCCCAGATGCCGAGGCTCGTCTTCATGCGGCGAGCCTAACCGGACGCTGCAATTCGTGAAGTCTTGGCTTGACTATGGCATGATTCTCCGCGAACTTGGTTCGACCCTGACCCCCCTCCGTCAGCGACAGTAGAGGAGACCAACTTGAAGAAGGTTCTCGGCAGACCACTGGTTCTGCTGCTCATCGCAGCGCTCGGCGTCTCGGCGCTGATCGCGACGACCGCTGTTGCAAGCTCGAAGTCGAGCAAGGCCAGCGTGCAGGTCTGCGTCCTCCTGCCGGACACGAAGTCGTCCGTGCGCTGGGTGCAGTTCGACGCACCGGACTTCGCGAAGGCTCTCAAGGCCGCCGGTGTGACGTACTCGATCACCAACGCCCTCAACGACCCGCAGAAGCAGAAGGCGCAGGCCCAGGCGTGCCTGGCAGCCGGTGCCAAGGTCGTCGTCGAGACCGCGCTGGACAACGGCTCGGCCGCTGCGATCGAGAAGCTGTTCACGTCGAAGGGCGGGAAGGCAATCGACTACGACCGCCAGGTGATCGGCGGCTCCGCATCGGTGTACGTCACGTTCGACGGCAAGGCCGTCGGCGAGGCGCAGGCCAACGGTGTCCTCAAGGCGCTCCAGGCGAGCGGCAAGATGTCGTCGAAGCCGGTCGTCGCCGAGCTCTGGGGCAGCCAGACCGACCAGAACGCCTTCTGGTTCAAGAGCGGGAACGATGCCGTTCTGAACCCGCTGTTCGCGAATCACCACCTCACGAAGGGCCCGCAGCAGTTCGTGCCTGACTGGCTCGCAACGAACGCCGGCCCGATCTTCTCGCAGATGCTGGTGAAGACGAACAACAAGATCGACGCGGTCATCGCGGCGAACGACAACATCGCCGGCGCTGTCGTGGCCGATCTGAAGGCGCGGCATCTGTCGCCCATCCCGCTGAGCGGCCAGGACACGACCGCGCAGGGTGTCCAGTACATCCTCGCGGGCTGGCAGTCAGGCACCGTCTACAAGTACGTCCCCGACGAGGCGAATGCCACGGCGGCAGCTGCCGTCGCGCTCCTCAAGGGTAGGACGCCGCACTCGAACGGGTACCGCCTGAACGGCACGAAGCACGAGCCCACGCTCGCGCTTCCCGTCCAGTGGATCACGAAGGCGAACTACAAGCAGCTCTTCACGCAGGGTTGGCTGAAGAAGAGCGAAGTCTGCATCGGCGACTACGCCAAGTACTGCAAGTAGGAACGTCTGATTGACGGTGGAGGCGCCCCCACGGGGGCGCCTCCACTCGTTTAGACTCGGAACCTCTTTCCTGTGACCGAGACGGCGCCCCTCCTTCAACTCCGCAACATCACGAAGTCCTTCGGATCGGTGCAGGCGCTCACCGACGTCGATTTCGAAGTGCGGAGCGGCGAGGTGATGGCGCTCGTCGGCGACAACGGCGCGGGAAAGTCGACGCTGATCAAGTGCATCGCCGGCACCCACTCGGCCGACAGCGGCGAGATCCTGTTCGACGGCAAGGAGGTGCACATCCACGGTCCGAGGGACGCTGCCCGGCTCGGGATCGAAGTCGTGTACCAGGACCTCGCGCTCTGCGACAACCTCGACGTCGTCCAGAACATGTACCTCGGGCGGGAAGCCCACGACGCGTTCCAGCGGCTCAAGGAGCCCGTGATGGAGCAGAAGACGACCGAGACGATGAAATCGCTGGCGGTGACGACGATCAGGTCGATCCGCCAGCCGGTCGCGACGCTCTCCGGCGGCCAGCGGCAGTCGGTGGCCGTCGCCCGAGCCGTGATGTGGAACTCGAAGCTCGTCATCCTCGACGAGCCGACGGCGGCGCTCGGCGTCGCGCAGACCGAGCAGGTGCTCGCGCTCGTCCGCAGGCTCGGCGAGCAGGGCCTCGCAGTGGTGGTCATCTCCCACAACCTGCACGACATCTTCGAGACCGCGCACCGCATCACGGTGCTGCGGCTCGGCAGGAACGTCGGCGTCTACGAGCGCGACAAGACGACCCAGCAGGAGGTCGTCGCGGCGATCACGGCCGGCGTGCCCACCAAGGTCTCCGGGATCCCCACCGCTGCGGGGGCCGCCGAGTGACGACCGACGTCGAGATCGTCGGGCAGGACGCCGCTCCTCCGGCCGAGGACGCGGCCGAGGACGGCGGCCTCCTGCGGCGGGCGATCGAGAACGTCAAGACGGGCAACCTGGGCGTCCTGCCGATCGTCATCGGCATGGTCTTCATCGTCGTCTTCTTCGGCTTCAAGGCGACGAACTTCTTCACCGCGGCCAACTTCTCCAACATCATCGTCCAGATGGCCGGGACGGCCATGCTCGCCTACGGCGTGGTCTTCGTCCTCCTGCTCGGCGAGATCGACCTCTCGATCAGCTACGTCGGCGGAATCGGCGCCCTGACGGTCGCGGAGCTCCAGCTTCCCGGCAGCGGCCACCAGATCAACGGGCTGCTGGCGATGCTCGCGGCGGTCGCCGTCTGTGCGGTGATCGGCCTGGCGCAGGGCTCGATCGTCGCGTTCGTCGGCGTCCCGTCGTTCGTCGTCACGCTCGCCGGCTTCCTGATCTGGCAGGGCGTGATCCTTCAGGTGCTCGAGCAGCCGGGCTCGATCATCATCCAGGACCGCTGGATCAACTACACGGCGAGCTACTACTTCTCGACGGCGGCAGGATGGCTGATCGCCGCGCTCGTCACCGGGCTCTATGCGCTCACGGTGCTCGGCGGGGTCTACGGCAAGCGGCGGGCCGGGGTCGCAGTCGCGAGCCCCGGGATCATCGTCGCGAAGCTCGTCGGTGTCGCCGTCGCCGCTTTCGGCACGGTCGCGATCTGCAACCACGCGCAGATCCCGCACGGCCTGCCGCTCGCCGGCGTGCTCATCGTCATCTTCCTGGTGGCTCTCACCTTCCTCGCCAAGCGGACGACGTTCGGCCGCCACGTCTACGCCGTCGGCGGCAACGCCGAGGCTGCTCGCCGCGCCGGCATCAACGTCCCGCGGATCCGGGTCATCGTGTTCATCATCTCGAGCAGCATGGCCGCCGTCGGCGGCATCATCCTCGCCGCGAACGTCAACTCGGTCGACCTCAACTTCGGCGGCGGGACGCTGCTGCTCAACGCGATCGCGGCGGCGGTCATCGGCGGCGTCAGCCTGTTCGGCGGCCGCGGCGAGGTGCGCGCCGCATTCCTGGGCGCCCTCGTGATCGCGACCGTCTCGAACGGGCTGAACACGGCGGGCTATCAGTCCGGCGTCATCTACATCGTGACCGGCATCATCCTCCTGCTCGCCGTCACGCTCGACACGATCGCGCGGCGGCTGCAGGTGCGGTCGGGCCGGTAAGACCCCGACTCCGGGAGGAGCGATCATGAATGCGACCCTGCGCTGGTACGGCGGCAACACCGAGCTGGCGGACCAGCTCGCCGCCCGCGGCGACGAGATCCGGAAATTGATCGGCGACGTGCCGGGCGTCCGGGCCTACTTCCTGGTCCGCACGGAGGGCGGCACCGTATCGGTGACCGTCGCGGACGACGAGGCCGGCGTGGAAGAGTCGAACAAGGTTGCGGCGAGCTGGCTGCAGGCGAACATGCCGGGAGCCGTGACCACTCCACCGCAGACCTCGATGGGCGAGGTCGTCCTCAGCCTCTGATCGCCGGCTATCCGGTGTAGCGCTTCGCCTCGGCGAGCGCCAGCTTGCCGACCCGGCTCCCGAGCGCGCGTCCCGCGGCGACGTCGGCCGGAAGGTTGATCCCGTTCTCGACACTCGAGCTGCCTGCGGCTGCCGCCTGCCGGGCGAACGAGTGCCCCGTGAGCGCGCTCAGCACCTCGTTCGCCGCGGTCGCGAAGGTGCTCGACTCGGCGACCCAGCCGGGCGACGCGGGCGTGTCGGCCGGCGGCGTCCAGCCGGCTCCGAGCACCCAGCGGCCGCTCGACCGCACGGCCACCTGCCCGACGTCGGCCCGAAGCGCCGCCAGCGGCCCGCCCGGTGCGCTCGCCGCCGGGGTGATCAGCGCGATGAGGCCGGGCACGAGCGGCAGTCCCTCGCTCGTGTAGAGCGCCCCCTTCGGGTCGCTCGACTGGCCCTCGAACGCGAGGTAGCGGATCATCGAGATGGGGCGGGGCGACTGGTAGGCGCGCTTCGCGCCGTAGGACGTGATCGCCGCGTCGGTCAGGGCGCCGTTGAGCGTGAAGTACAGGCGGACGTCGCGCTGCAGCCGGCCCGACGGGCTCGACCCGCCGGGGATCGCCGCTGCCAGTGCGTTCCACGCGACCGGCGTCGTCGGCGCGGCGACGGGGGCACGGCGGTCGGCGGTTGCGCGGATCACCGCGACGGCCGCCGACTTGTAGGCGGCGCTCGACGAATCGCCGGTCCCAGGGGCGCCGGGGTCGATCGGCAGGCCCTTCGCCGAGGCCGGCAGCCCGAAGCCGCGCACGTGCCCCCACTGGGCGCCGACGAACGACTGCACCTTCGCGGGGATCGGCGCGAGGCCCTTCGCCGCGATCTGGGCGAGCGCGAGCGGCTGCCAGAACGTCGCGTCGTGCACCGTCGACCCCGGCTGGGCGAGGACCAGCGGTGCGTTCTGCGGGACGTAGCTCGCATCGACGTAATGCTGCGCCTCGAGCGAGCCGTCGTTCCGGCCCGCGGCGATCGCGGCGGCGGCGATGCGGTTCCCGAGCGCTGCGGGGGTGCTCCCCGCCGTGCTCGTGAAGTCGGGCGAGTAGCAGAGCGAGCGCAGCCGCTGCGTGAGCACCGAGAACGTCCGGCCGAGGTTCGCGTCGTAGGAGGCCCGCCAGAGCAGCAGGCGGTACGCCGCGTAGCTGATCGCCGCGCGGCGGGCGGCCTCCACGTCGGAGGCGTGCTGCTTCTCGGTGACGAAGTAGCCGTGTGCCTGCGGGGCGTACGCGGCCCACGCGTCCCACATTGCGGCCGACACGTCGAACAGGTTGCGCGCCTGGACGGGCTCGCTCGCGTCGCCCTCCCGCAGCACGCTGACGGCGGTCTTGTCCCAGAACGTCGCGATCGACTCGCTCCCGAGGGCTGCCGGCGGGCACGTGCCGAGCCGGGCCGTCGCCGCTACCGGCGCTGCGAGCGTGACGCGCGCCGGCGGGTCGACGGGGACGATCTGGTCGGCTGCCACGTCGGTCAGCTGCGTCTGCCCACCCCAGGGGTAGCGGACGATCAGCTCCTTCACGGACGTTGCCTCCCCGAGCCCGAAGTGGACACGCGGGTCCTCCGAGGACAGGTAGCTGCTGCCCGCCTGCACCTGGCGCTCGAGGCGGCGCCCGTTCGGGAGGACGAGGGTCACCACGGCGCCCGGCGAGAACCTGGTCAGCTTGACGTCGAGCCAGTGGCCGCTCCTGCCGGTCGGCTGGAGCAGGACGAGCTTGCCGCCGATCGTGTTGATGGCGACTTCCATCCGGCCGTCGTTGTCGACGTCCGCCGCGGCCAGCCCGCGCCCGTTGAGCAGCAGGCTCTTCGCGCCGAGGATCCCCTTGGCATTGCCGAAGCGCTCGATGCCGTCGCGGTCGGACGCGCGCGTCAGCACGCGGACGGGCTCGGCATCGCGCTTCAGGCTGAGGACCGGGATCGCGCCGGCGGTCAGGACGAGATCGGGGTTGCCCGAGTTGGCGAGGTCGACCCAGGACGCGCCCCAGCCCGCGAACTCGCTTCCGAGCGCCTGGTCGAACGACGGCCGCGCGTTGGCGAAGGCCGACGAGCCCGTGCCCTGGAGCTGGCGGTAGGCCGCAGACGGCTCGTGACGGGAGTTCGTCACGAACAGGCTCGCCTCACCCGTCCCGTTCTGCGCGGACGCGATTCCCATGCCCGCGAACGGGTCGGCGACGCCTTCGGCCACTCCGCGCTCCTCGAACCGGAAGCCGAGGCCTGCCGGGTCGGCCTTGGCGCCGCCCGGCCATGGCACGTTGACGTAGAGCTGGTTCGGGTCCTCGTCGTTCGCGACGTAGAGGTCGGGGCGTCCGTCGCCGTTCACGTCGAGGAACTGCGCGCCGAGGCCGTGGCGCGCGTCGGCTGCGGACTCGAGGCCCGCCTGGACGCCGACCTCGCGGAATCGTGCACGGCCGTCCGGGCCGTTGCCCTCGTTCAGGTAGAGCAGGTCCCGGACCCCGGCGAAGTTCGTCGGGAAGCCGGCGACCGAGCCCTGGACGGGCGTGTTCGGATCGGCGTAGCCCGCGACGAACACGTCCGGCCGGCCGTCGCCGTTCACGTCCGCGACCGCGACGCCCGTGTACCAGCCCGAGGCGGTCATCCCGGCTGCCTGCGCCCCCTCGGTGAAGGTGCCGTTGCCGTTGTTCCAGAGCAGGTCGATCCCGGTCGTCGTCGTGACGATCAGGTCGGGCCGGCCGTCGCCGTTCAGGTCGGCAGCGACGCAGCCGTCGCCCTGGACGGGCAGGTCGGCGTGCGCCTGCTTGCTGACGTTGAAGAAGGTGCCGTGGTCGTTCTCGAAGAGCGCCGTCGTCGGCAGTCCGCCGCGGGCGTCCCAGCGGCCGGTGTCCGCGTCCGAGTACGAGTTGACCGCGAACAGGTCGACCCAGCCGTCGTTGTTGTAGTCGAGCCAGCAGACCCCGCCGCCCATCATCGCCTCGTAGTCGTTCGACATCCCGAAGTGGAACGAGTCCTGGCGGAAGTCGAGGCCGACCTGCGCCGCCACGTTGTGCAGGCGGAGGCTCCCGGCGCTGGCCTGGAGCTCGGTGCTCGGGATCGTGTTCGCCGGCGCGACGCCCGCGTTCGCCTCGGAGGAGCCGACGAGCAGGAAGCGGCCGCCGGTCTGCTGCAGCTCGAAGGTGTCGGTGAACGCCGTCTGGGCGCTCTGGCTCACCGCCGTCGCCGGGACGCCGCGATAGACGATCCGCCGCACGAAGCCGCGGGCGCGGGCGACGACCGTCGGCGGGCCCTGGTCCTGCCCCGGCTGCAGCTCGAGCGTCAGATGGTCGATGCGGTATTGCGGGACGGTGAGCGCCTGCGCGGGCGGGCCCGAGATCTGGCGCCGCAGGCTCGCCAGCTGTGCGCTCGCCACTGCCTGTGACGCGAGGCCGAGGTTGTGCTGCTGCAGCGCTCGCGCCTGCACGTCCAGGTCGGTGACCAGGTCGCGGGCGATCGCGTTCGCCGTGGCCGGGTCGAGCTGCGTGGACACGCCGTTCGAGTGGTGGATCGTGATCTGCGGAAGCGGGCCGTTCATGCCCGCGGTCGCGAGGGCGGCGGTCGCGCTCGGCGACGGGCTCAGCGCGACGAGCCCCGCGGCGTAGACGGCGAGCCCGGCGGCGCCGGCGAGGACGAGCGTCCGCCGCGAGAGCCGGGGCAGGGGGCGGGGGAGCGCGGCGAGCACGGTCTTGCCGATGCACACGACGGCGAGAGCCGAGAGCAGCGCGACCTTCGACCAGTACTCCGTGCGCATCGGCGCGATCAGGAGCGTCGCCGTGACGCCGATCGCGATCGCGTACCAGACCCGCGTCCGCCCGCCGCGCGGCGCCGTCTTGGGGTCGGTGATCATGAAGAAGAGGAAGACGAGGATCTCGGGCGAGGTGACGAGCAGCCACCAGAACGAGAAGCCGCCGATCGGCCCCAGATGCCAGCGCGCCGTCATCTGGTGCCCCGCCGCCGCAAGGATCGCGATCCCGATCGCGAAGGTCGCCCAGAACGTGAGCGCGACCCGCAGCAGGGAGAGCCGCGAGAGGATCGTGAACCCGCCGGCGAGGATCACGCACAGCGCGACCACGAGCCAGGCCGACATCGGGCCCCACCAGAAGTCGAGCGGCTCCGCCTTGGTCACCGGCAGCAGGAGGAAGCAGCAGACGAGCCCGATGTTCGACGGGTTGAAGATGTGTTCGCGGCGGAAGGTGAAGATGTACTTCGAGAGCAGCGAGAAGGCGGCGGTGCCCGCGAAGATCCACCAGCCGCGCATCGACCACCAGTCGCCGTGCAGCGTGCCCGGCACGCGCAGCACGAAGGCGACGCCGTTCCCCGTCAGCATCGCGCTGGCGGGCCACATGATCACGTGCTGCCGCCACATCGCGATCCCGAGCTCGAGCACGGCGCAGGTGAGGATCGCGACCAGGATCTGGGCGATCGAGACCCGGAAGTGGAAGCCGATCTGCCCGATCACCTGCAGCGAGATGATCGTCGCCGCCAGGTGGAGCCGCGGATCGCGGGCCTTCGGGAGCAGGACCGGGTAGGCCCGCCCGCCGATCGTCAGCGTCGGCGGTCCCGCCGGAGCCGGTACCGCCTGTGCTCCCATCAGGCCATCAGGGTAGCCGGGTGGCGGCGTTCTTTACGATCTCGCAATGCGGCTCGAACGTGCCCGGGCAATCGTCGATGCGGTCGTCGGCGAGGCGCCCGGCCCGGTCTCGGTCTTCGTGGCCGACAGCCACGGCGAGGTGGTCGCCGCGGCGACGATGGACGGTGCGGCGCCGGACACCCGCCTGAACGCCAGGCGCAAGGCGTACACGGCCGCCCGCAGCGACGCCCGCTCGACCAGGGAGCTCGCCGAGAAGGTCCGCGACGACCCGGTCGAGCGCGCGAGCTTCGAC
>Ga0335085_10005112_pt1 | contig 21331 bp, 16 predicted proteins | sample Lox_Sample_45_FD_206712 | JGI IMG/M metagenome (GOLD analysis project Ga0335085, IMG submission 206712) | Soil microbial communities from Loxahatchee National Wildlife Refuge, Florida, United States - Lox_Sample_4.5 | ecosystem: Environmental > Terrestrial > Soil > Wetlands | place: USA...
CACCGCCATCTGCCACCCGCGATAGCTGGCGTATCGGGTGTTGAAGTCTTCGTCGCGGTCGGCCATCACGTTGGACATGGCCATCCCCGCCTTGTCGTCCTTCCCTGCTGGCTTCGTTGCGGTAGAGATGTCGTATCCGGCGCGGATCTTCTCGTGGACCGCACGGATCTCCCCCCCAGTCGGGTAGACCGGATAGCGGTCTGCGGGCAATGCGGTGATGTCCGGGAACAGCACGTCCTGCACGAAGTTCCCGCGCTCGATCAGCAAGCCGGGTGTAATCCACGCGCGACCCTGGGCCCAACCGGCAACGGTCGGCGGATGGAATAGATGCTGGCCCAGCGACTCGGTGACGTCGTTGAAGTCGGGCATGCCCGGAATCTCGCTCACCCCCAGCTTCTTGTAGGTGGACACGACCAGCTCCACCGGGCTCTTGACGCGGGTCGCGTAGGAGGGCGGACTGTAGAAATCCTTCGACAAGAAGATGGCTTGCATGAGCGGGGCGATCTCGTACCGTTCGTGCCTGAGAAGATCGCCGAGGCGCTTGCGCATCTGTGGCGATAGGTCCTGGCGCACGAAGTAGCGGTAGATCTTCGCCGCCAGAAACTCCGCGGTGACCGGCTGTTGCAGGATGACGTCGATCACCGCGACGCCGTCGAAATCGCCGGTCTGACCGAGCACGGTCTTCGGCGCGTCGTCGTGCTGGTCCGCATTCACCTGGAAGCTGAGGTTACGGAAGTTCCACCCGGTGAAGGCGCGGGCCGCTTCGCGGATGTCCTTCTCCGAGTAGTTGCCCACGCCCATGGTGAAGAGCTCCATGATCTCGCGTGCGAAGTTCTCGTTCGGCGCGCCCTTCACATTCACGCCCGCGTCGAGGAAAGCGAGCATCGCCGGGTCCTGCGCCACGCCGATCACCAGCGCCCGGAAATTTCCCATCCCCTGGGCTTGGAACAGCTCGAGCTGTTTCAGCATCTTGCGGTAGTCGCGGACCTTGTCCTCGTTGGTGGCGAAGTGCCCATGCCAGAACAGGGCCATCTTCTCCTGCAGAGGGCAATGGCTGTTGAGCATGCGGTTCGCCCACCAGTAGGCGAGCCGGTCGGTCTCGAGCCGGCTTGCCCGGAGCCAGTAGAAGAACTTGTTGACCACGGGTTGCATGCGCCGGTTGCCCGCCGGTTTGACCTTGACGCCGAGCGCTTCGCCGTCGGCCTTGGCCTCGTCTGTGGTGGCGGGGCGGCTGGGCGGGAAGGGGTCGATCCCCGGATCGAAAATGCCGGACTCGTCGAAAGCCGGCAGCCCGCAGTTGCCTTTGCTCCGGAAGTGGACGAGCTCCTCGACGGCCTCCTCCGGGGTCATGGCCGCGAGGCGTTGGATCTGTTCCGGAGTGCCGCCGAACCCCGCGCGCTCGAGCAGGTGCGCGGCTCGGTCATAGCTCCAGTCCTGCGCCGTGATCGGGCTCAGGTCGTCCGTCCAGGCGGATGGCCCGGGGCCGGAGAGCTCAGAGGCCGCATGTCCTGTGCTGCTGAGCCCCAGAACGAAGGCGGATGCATACAGCGTGGAGGTGAACCGAGATGGATTGCTCATCGTGCCGTCCTCTCACTCCCGAGCTGGCGGGTCGCCAGAGACTCACTGGAGAAGCTAGCAGAACGCCGGCGGCGAAGGAATACGGAAATTCTTGAATCCTGCGAGCGGCCACGCCCGAACGCCCCGAACCGCGCGGCGAACACAACCTCGTGAGCGCGAGCCACCTGCCGCCTTGCTCGCGAATCGCTACATCAGCGCGGCGAGCCCCTCGGGCGCGGCGGTGCGCAGCACGAGCTTGCTGATTTCCCACGCCTGCTCGGGCTCGAGCCGCTCGAAGTACTGGACTTCACCCGATATCAACGCCGCAAGCGGGATGCCGTCGCGATACACCAGCCGGTTGGAGTAGAGCGCCGCGACCTTTGGCCCTGGCACCAAGATGCCGGAGAGATTGAGCGGGTCCGCCCCGCAGAGCACGACGAGCTTGCCGGCCTTCTCCTCATTGCGTGTGCCACGCAGCACGCCGATGGCCTCCGGCAAGGCGAACTGCTCGCCGGAGAAGCCGGCAACGAAGCGGCCACCGCGGATCTCCCCGCGCGTTTCCAGCCGGCGCAGCGCCGTCAGCAGATCCCGCCAGGGCGGCAACCACTGCGCCTCGCGCGCCAGCAGGCGCCAGAACACGACGCCATAGCGCCTGAGCAGCGTGCGGGCGATTTGGTCCACCGTGTCCCGCGCCAGCGCTCTCGAGTCGCTGTCGGCGGAGGAAGCCCGCCGGATCAAGGCCCAGCGTCCGGCATCCTCGATGCCGAGCAAGGCGGTCCGCCGCCGCCGTCCGCCCGAGAGCGGCTTGCGCCGGTCCGATGGCAGCAGCAGCGCGCGTAACCCGCTGAAGCCATCCGAATTCACCAGGCCTGCGGCGACCAGCTCTCCGAGCGATTCCTCGACGAAGGTGCGCGGGAGATCGAGCGCCTGCGCGAGCTCGTCGAAGAACGACGCGCCGTAGCGCGCGAGATGATCGTGGACGGCTTTGGCGCGCGAGGACAGCGGCAGATCCTGTGCGCCCGCGGGCTGCACCAGCGCCGTCCATACGGGCATATTCTTGCGGGTGAGCAGGGTGACGGGAGTGCTGCGCAGGGGGCCAGGCCCGTGGCTGCGTTCGGGATTCAGCCGCGGCGCCTCGAGGCGCGTCCAGGCCACGCGCCCGGACAGGCACAAGTCATCCAGCCAGGCCGGCTCGTAACCCGCCACGCGGGCTGGCAGAATCTCGGCTTCCCACGCGGCCGCCGCGGCTTCGAAGCCTTCCAACTGCGACACGACGGCAGCGACTGCATCCGGGCCTTCCATGCGCTCGTCCGGCGCCGTGTGTTGCCAGTCGAGCAGGAAGCGCATCAGGTCCGCTGCGGATACCGGCTCGATCTCCCGGCGCAGACGCTTGACCGTGTAGCGATTGATGCGCGCGAGCAAGCGGCGCTCGCACCACTCGGTCGTGCTCGTTCCCGGCGAGAAAGTCCCACGCATGGCGAACCCTTCGGCCTCCAGCGCAAGCAACGCTTGGCCGATCTGTGCGCTGTCGACTCCCAGTGGGCCGGCGAGCGCCTCTTCGGTGGTGGGACCGAGCCCCTCGAGGCGGCCGCGCAGGATCTCGACCAGCGCTTGCTCCCGGCTCCAGACCTTCGCCGCGCACTCGGGTAGCGCGGTGATGGGCGGCTTTGGCGCGGCGCCAGGCAGCGCTGCCTGGAACTCCGGCAGGCGCTCCGCTGCGATCCAGACGCCAGGAGTGAGAGTGGCTCCGACCAAACGCGCCGCCCGACCTTGCGCCACCAGCTCCGCCAGCAGAGCCTCCCATCCCGGGACGGCGGCGGCTTCTTGCGCCGTGAGATAGCCAAGCCACGAGAGCGCGTCGTGCAACTCGTCGGCGTCGCGGGCTTCCGGCCACGCCTCCTGCCTCACGGTCGCGATGGCCTCCGGATCCAGGCGCCCGATATCGGACGCGCTCTCCGCATCGAGCCAGCGGCGGCTCACCACAGCCTGGGTGCGGCGTTCTTCGAGCGGCGCATCGTCCAGGTACGCGTACGGCCGTGCGGCCAGGATTTCCATCGCGAGCGGCGACGGGACCGTGACGTCCCGAGCGGTGACGCGGACCTCCCCGGCCTCGATCCGGGAGAGCAGCCGCTCCAGAGCGTCGATATCCATGGCCAGTTGCAGGCAATCGGCGATGGTCTGAGTGACCAGCGGATGATCGGGAACCTCGCGGTCGCCCACGACATTCTCCAGGCAGGCGAGCTGATCCGGGAAGACGGCGCCGATCAGGTCCTCCGCCTCCATGCGCTGGAGTTGCGCCGGCACCTTGTTCCCGCCGCGGAACCGCAGCAAAGCGAGCGCGATCGACGCGTTCCAGCGCCACCGAGTCATGAACATCGGTGCATCGAACAGCGCCTGCACGAGCAGCGGGCGCACGGTCTTGGCGTTGAGGTAGCGCGACACCTCTTCGAGCGGAAAGCTGTGCGCGGCGGTGAGCGAGAGAACGATCGCGTCTTCGGTCGCGGCCGCCTGCAGCTCGAAGTTGAACTTGCGACAGAAACGCTTGCGCAGGCTCAAGCCCCAGGCGCGGTTCATGCGGCTGCCGTATGGCGAGTGGATCACAAGCTGCGTGCCGCCGGTTTCGTCGAAGAAGCGCTCGAAGACGAGGTTGCGTTGTGTGGGCAGCAGGCCCAGCGCAGCCTTGGCGGCGGTGAAGTAATCGATGATCTGCGCCGCAGCTTCCTGGCCGACGCCCACTTGGTCGACCAAGTAACGGAGCGCACCGGCAGGACTAGACAGGCGTGCCTCGACGTCCTCGCGCAGGCGAGAGACCGCAGCGGACACTTCGTCGCTGCGAGCGGGCGCCTCCCCCAGCCAGAAGGGGATCGACGGAGGCACCCCCTGGGCGTCTTCCACACGCACCTTTCCGGCCTCAACGCGCAGGATCCTGTACGAGGTATTCCCGAGCTGAAACACGTCGCCGGCCATGCTCTCCACCGCGAAGTCCTCGTTCACGGTCCCGATGATCTGCTCCTCGGGCGCCAGCACGACGTTGTAGTCGGCGGTGTCGGGGATGGTGCCGCCGCAGGTGACGGCGGTGAGGCGCAGCCCTTGGCGCGGGCGTAACCTGCGATGCACCGCATCGCGGTGTAGCAGACCGTGACGGCGACCGCGGCGCGTGGAGAAGCCCTCCCCCAGCGTCTGCACTACAGCGGCATAGTCCTCGCGCGTGAGATCCCGATATGGCCAGGCGCGCCGCAGCAGGTCGAACAGCTCGTCCTCGCCCCACTCCCCGCAGGCCACCTCGGCCGCGATCTGCTGGGCCAGCACGTCTTGGGGTTTGTGCGGCAAGCGCAGCCGGTCCAGCTCCTGCCGGCGCACCGCATCGAGCAGCGCGGCGCACTCCACGAGATCGTCGCGCGAGAGCGGAAAGATGCGGCCCTTGGGCAGCCCGCCCACCGCATGCCCCGAACGGCCGACCCGCTGGAGCAGAGTCGAGATGGAACGCGGCGTGGAAATCTGGCACACGAGGTCCACGTGGCCGATGTCGATGCCAAGTTCCAGCGAAGAGGTCGCGACGAGCGCCTGGAGCTCCCCGCGCTTGAGCCGCTGCTCCGCGTTGAGCCGCTGCTCGCGAGCGAGGCTGCCGTGGTGGGAGGTGACCTGCTGCTCGCCCAGCCGCTCGGTGAGTGCGCGTGCTAACCGTTCGGCCAGCCGGCGCGTATTCACGAACACGAGCGTCGAGCGGTGCTCTCGGATCAGCTCCGTGAGCCGGTCATAGAGCTGTCCCCATACCTCGGCAGACATCACCGCCTCCAGCGGACCAGCCGGCACCTCGAGCGCCAGATCTCGCTTACGCACATGTCCCGTGTCGACGATGAGGCACGGCGCAGCCTCCGACGATCCCGCGTTGGTGCCTGCCTGAAACAGGTCCTTCGCTCGGCGGCCGCCGGCGCCGGTCAGGAAGCAGGCGACTTCCTGGATGGGCTTCTGCGTGGCAGACAGCCCCACGCGGGTGAGCGCATGGCCCGTGACATGTTCCAGGCGCTCCAGAGAGAGGGCGAGATGCGCGCCGCGCTTGTTCGGCGCGAGGGCATGGATCTCGTCCACGATCACGGTGCGTGTGCTCGCGAGAGTCTTGCGCCCCGACTCGCTCGTGAGCAGGATATACAGCGACTCCGGCGTAGTGACCAGGATATGAGGCGGCTTGCGCCGCATGCGCTCGCGCTCGGCCTGTGGCGTGTCCCCGGTGCGCACCAGCGTGCGGATCTCCACCTCGGGGAACCCCAGGGCGGCAAGCTCCTGGCGAATGCCCAGCAGCGGGTCCTCCAGATTCTTGTGGATGTCGTTCGACAGCGCCTTGAGCGGGGAGACGTACACCACTTGTGTCTCGTCCGGCAGACGGTGCCGTATGCCCTGGCGCACCAATGCGTCGATGGTTGCGAGGAACGCAGCGAGCGTCTTCCCGGAGCCGGTTGGGGCGGCGATCAGCACGTGCTGGCCGGACTGGATCGCCGGCCAGGCCTCGACCTGTGGCTGCGTCGGCGCGGCGTAGGTGCGGCGGAACCAGTTGGCGACCGCCGGATGGAAGCTGTCGAGGACGCTCATGGCAGGGGAGATTGTCGCATCCACCGGCTCACCACGTGAGCCGGCTACGGGCATGCCACGACCAACGGGACGACCATCTCGTCCGCGCTGACGCCGCCATGCACGCCGAGCTGCGTGTGTCGCTTCTCGCCGGGAAGCCAATCCTTGACCGTCCAATCGTCTTTCGCGACGAGCGTGTAATCGCCAACGCGCTCGTTCAGCTTGGGGTGCGGTGTGCCGGGGCCGAACCAACCCTGCTCGATGAGCGCGGCACTCGCGAACAGCCAAACCTGTTCGGCGAGCCGGTCGGCGACGTAGGCCTCGAACTCCTCGGCCAGTCCCGGCTTGATGTAGCAGTAGGCGGCACGCCGCTCGCCGCACAGCGGGAGCCGCAGCATCTCCTGCAGTGCCGCGTGATCTTCGAGCAGGATCGAGCGCCGCGGGGGTGAGTCGATGAAACCATGGTCGGCTGTAACCGCGACAACGGTGTCCAGCCGGGCAGCCGCCGGAAGGAATGCGCCCAGCGCCCCGTCGAACCGCTGCAGAGCGCGCAATGCCGCCGTGCTGTCCGCGCCATGCTCGTGCGCCATCGCATCGAAATCGGGGAAGTAGGCATAGACGAAGCAGGGACCGCTCTGTCGGCCCAAGCAGTTGACCAGGGCTTGGAACAGGTGCTCGAGCGAGCGATAGCCGATGCGCTCGGCGCCTCCGGTGTAGGCCCGGTTGAACTCCGAGTTCACGATACGCTCGGGGGCCAGAGCGAAGCTCGCGACCGGCAGCCGGTCGAACAACGACCGTTGATCGAACACCCGCGCGGAAGGCAGGCCCAGCGCAGCCATCGGCCTGTCGGATGCGCGTGTGCGAAACGGCAGGACCGCCCCCACGGCAGCGATCTCGGGGAAGTACATATGCCATCCCGTCAAACCATGCTGCGACGGAGGTAAGCCGGTCATCAACGCCGTGATGGCGGTGGCCGTCGTGGAAGGAAACACCGAGGTGAGGGTGCCGCGCGCATGCTGCGATAAGGCGCCGCGCCAGGGAGCGCGCGCGAGTTGGGCCTGGCCCATCCCGTCCACGACCAGCAGCGCGATGCGCTTGGCGCCGTCCAGCAGGCTGGCCAGCGACGGATCGGAGAGTCGGGCAACAGGCCAGTCCCGGGCGCCGAATGCGCAGGCTATGCTAGCGATCAGGTTGACGATGCTGCGCCCGCCATAGTCGGGGAGGTAGGGCGCGGCACGCGCGGGAGTTGCCAGAGGTAGGTGCACGGACGCATGCTATTGAAAAGCAGCGACCGGATCAAAGTGTGACGGTCGCAGGGCAGGAAAGCAGGGCGGGGATATGGCGGTTGAAGACATCTTCGGGGCGATGCGGGAGCAGATGGTCGCAGAGATCACGGTCGAGACCGACCTGCTCGCGCCTCAGCTGCCGCGCGCAGGGTTGGACCAACGCGTGTTGGAGGTGATGGGGCGAGTGCCCCGGCATGCCTTCGTGCCGGCCGAAGTTCAGCCGTTTGCCTATATCAACTCGCCGCTTCCCATCGGCCACGGGAAGACGATCTCGCAGCCGTTCATCGTGGCGCTGATGACCGATCTGCTGGACGTTGGGGCGGAGCACGTGGTCTTGGAGGTCGGCACGGGATTTGGTTACCAGGCGGCGATCCTGGCGGAGCTGGCGCAGCATGTCTACTCGGTCGAGATCATCCAGGAGATCGCGGACCAGGCGCGCAAGCGCCTCTCCGGTATGGGATATCGGAACATCGATCTGCGCCTGGGCAACGGCGCGCTCGGTTGGCCCGAGCATGCGCCGTACGATCGCATCATGGTCACGGCGGCGCCGGACCTGATCCCCGCGGCCCTGATCCACCAGCTTCGAGACGGAGGCAAGATGGTGATCCCCACCGGCATTCCGGACCACCAGCAACTGCTGCTGGTGGAAAAGAGTCTCCAGGGCAGGATCTCGACCCGGGAGATCCTGGCAGTGCGCTTCTCCGAGCTGGAGGAGCCCGCGGGTTTCGCCGGTCGAGGGTAGCAGCTTGGCCCGCAGCAAGTTCTCGGCTGGAGTGGTCGTGGTGCGGCTGGTCGACGACACCTGGCGGTATCTGCTGCTGCGCGTGTTCCGGACCTGGGATTTCCCGAAGGGCGGCCTGGAGGCAGGGGAGAACGCGTTACAGGCCGCGGTCCGTGAGGTGCGCGAGGAGACCACGCTCACCGACCTCGAGTTCCGCTGGGGAGAAGCCTATCGCGAGACCGCGCCCTACAGCGGAGGAAAAGTGGCGCGCTATTACGTCGCCGCGTGCGCGAGCGGGCAGCCCGCGTTGCCGATTAGCCCGGAACTTGGGCATCCGGAGCACCACGAGGTGCGCTGGGTCCGCTACGCGGAAGCCCGCCGCCTGCTGCCGGAGCGCCTGCAGCCGATCCTGCAGTGGGTCCACGAACTCGTGGAGCAGAGCGGCACGGCACCTACGAGGCAGGCCCCCGGCACGCGCGTTTGACTCAGTCGTTGCGCTCCGACTTCGACCGATCGATTCGGCCGGTTTCGGCGTTCACATCCACCGTGGCGTCGCGCCCATCGTTGAGCGACATCTCGTACTCGAAATAGGGGCGGCCGCGCCAGGTCAATCCGTACTCCATCTTCTTGAGCTCTGTGATCGGGTAGGCAGTCGCGGCGGTGAAACGAGCGGAGATCTCCGGCACCTTGACCCGACCGCTCAACATCTTGTAGCTCTTCGTGCCGGTCTTGCGGTTCACATCGCTCACCTTGCCGCCCGAGCACTTCATGTTCCAAACTCGGTCATTCGAGGCGAGCACATCGATGTCGAAGCTATAGGGGTCCTCGTTCCCCATGAGCTGCCAGCGAATCGGCAGGCCTTCCTGCTGTTGCTTGGCGGCGTCAAGGCAGGCGTCGAGCTGCGGGTACATCTGATCCGGTTCCACGGCGAGGAGACTCGCCGGTATCAGGACCAGGGCGATCGCGACACAGGTCCTGCTCGCTGCAATGGTCATGGACTTTCTCCTTGTTCGATCTTCGGCCCGTGCGGCGTTCTCGCCGGAGCCGGATGGCTGCGGGGAAACGTAAGTTGGAAAGCCGCTGTCGGCTGGAGGTTCCCGGCGCACCCGCGCCGGGCGTGTACCATACGGGCGTGCCGTTTCAGTATTTTGATCGCCTGTCGTCGGCGCGCAAAGTGATCTATCTGCGCAGCGACGCTATCGAGTCGATTCCGCTTCCGCCCGGCGTGCCGACGGACGCGATTGTCGCCCGCCTGCAGCTGGCCCTCAAGGGGGAGCGTCGCAAGGAGGTCGAGGAGGCGGGCCAAGCCCTGCTGTCCAACCTCGCCGCGCGCCTCAACGTGCCGCCGGTAAAGGTCAAGGTCTTGGCCGTGCGGCCGAGCGGCAACTGGGGCGAGCTCCACGGGCTGTACGAGCCGTCGGAGGAGCGCAGCGTCGCGCTCATCACGGTCTGGATGCGTACGGTAGCGCTCAAGCGGGTTGTCGCGTTCCGCACGTTCGTGCGCACGCTGCTCCACGAACTGTGTCATCACCTGGACTACGAGCTGTACAAATTCCCGGAGACTTTCCACACCGAGGGCTTCTACAAGCGCGAGTCGAGCTTGCTGATCCAGGTTGCGGGTCGGCCAACGAAGCCAGCCAAGCTCGCCTTAAGCTAGTGCGAGCGCGAGCGCGCGCGACCGCCTGTTCCAGAGCGGCGAACGCGGACGCTGTTAGCCGATCACGGCGAAACGGGCTTAGCTTAGAGCGGGACAGGGGATGTGGACCCAACTGGCCAGCCCGTACTCCATCGAGAATGCGGCTTTGAGGATTCCCGCGCGCACGGATATTGCCTAAAATAACAACGAGTCCATACGGCCGAGTGTCGTGGGGCTTCGCTGCAGGTGGACGGAAAGGAGCGCTGAAGTGGCCTTTATTTTGGCGTTGGACATGTCGGGCATGCCCAATCGCTGGCTCGTGATCGAGCAGGCCATCACCTATCATGCCCGTGAGATGGTTGCGTGGTCGCTGGGCGAGACCGTGTGCACGTTTCGCGGCGGCATCTCCCGCATCACCGGCAAGCGCTCGAGCCTCTCCACCAAGAGCATCATCGCGATCCGAGGGCATTCCGAGTTCGTGCGCGACCACCACGCCGAGCCCCACCTGACCAACCACGCCCTGTACCGCCGCGACCGCCACATCTGCGGTTATTGCGGGGGGCAGTTCCGCGAGGGCGATCTGTCGCGCGACCACGTGATCCCGCTGCACCTCGGCGGGCGCGACCGCTGGATGAACATCGTCACGGCATGCCGCTCGTGCAATACGCTCAAGGGGGGCCGCACCCCTGAGGCCGCGCACATGCCGCTGTTGTACGCCCCCTACATCCCCAGCCGGCACGAGCACCTGATCCTGCAAAACCGCCGTATCCTGCAGGACCAGATGGAATACCTGATGGCGCGCGTGCCCAAGCACAGCCGGCTGCACCTGAGCTGAAGCGAGCGGCGGCCCCGATCGGCGCCGGTGAGAAGCGCGAAGACGCTTAGGCACCCTCGCGGCCCACTGCGCAACCGGCGCGAGGCTTGATTTCCGAGCCCGGCGCCCTCATTGCTCCCTGAGCGCAACACCGCCTGCGCGGCAGAATCGCGGCGCCGGTACGTGTATGCTCGTGGCGCTGACGCGAGGCGCTCACCGCCGCGCTCGCAGATCTCCACATGAAATACAAGGACTACTACAAGACCCTGGGTGTCGAGCGTTCGGCCGACGCAGACGCGATCAAGAAGGCCTACCGCAAGCTGGCGCGGAAGTACCACCCCGACGTGTCCAAGGAGAAAGACGCGGAAGAGAAGTTCAAGGAGGTGGCCGAGGCGTATGAAGTCCTTAAGGATCCGGACAAGCGCAAGGCCTACGACGAGATGGGTTTCTACCAGCCCGGGCAGGATTTCCGCCCGCCCCCGGATTGGGAGAGGCAGTTCCAGTCCGGCGAGTTTCGTCATTTCGAGGATCTCGGCGATCTCGATCTGTTCGATCTGCTCTCCGGCCTGGGCGGGGGGTTGCGCGGCGGGCATGGCGGCGCGGGACTCCGCATGCCAGGGCAGGACTACGAGGTCACTGCCCATCTGAGCGTAGAGGAGGTGGCGCGAGGCGTCGAAATCGAAGTCCCGCTATCTGTCACCGAGCTCTCGGAGGATGGTACTCTGCGCCGCACGACGCGGACCGTGACCGTGCGCATCCCGAAGGGCGCGACCGATGGGCAGCGGCTGCGGGTGGCGGGCAAAGGCGGGCGCGGGCAGGGTGGACGGGATGGAGATCTCTACGTCAACATCCAACTGCGGCCGCATGATGTGTTCCGTGTGAGCGGCCATGATCTTTATCTGGAGCTCCCCGTCGCGCCGTGGGAGGCCGCCCTGGGTGCCGAAGTCCAGGTCCCGACGCTGGAGGGGCGCATCAGCGTCAAAGTCCCGGCCGGCTCGCGCGCCGGGCAGAAGCTGCGCGTGCGCGGCAAAGGACTCCCTCGGCCCGCGGGCGGGGAGGGGGATCTGTATGCCGTGCTCCAGATCGTGACGCCCTCCGTGCTGAGCGAGCGGGAAAAGGAGTTGTACCGTGAGCTGCAGGAGGCGTCAACCTTCAACCCCCGCGCCCACTTCGAGTAGCAGAGGACGGCGATGAGTTGGCCGCTGGACGAGGCGTTACTGCTGGAAGAGCATGTTCTGGTCGCCCTCGAGGAGCTCGCACAGGCTTCGGGTCTCTCCGCGCAGGAGATCATCGAGCTGGTCGAATACGGGGTGTTCGAGCCGGTGGGCCGCCCAGGTGAGGCGCAAGCCTGGCGCTTCGCGGCGCGCTGTATCGTCACCGGAAGAACGGCCAGCCGACTGCGCAAGGACTTCGACCTGCCCACCTCGGGGCTGGCCCTGGCGCTGTCGCTCATCGAGCGGATCGAAACGCTCGAGCGCCAGGTGCGCGTACTGGAAGCACAACTGTTGCGCGGCTGACGCGGGAGTCCGCTCCGGCCGCGGCCCGCGCCGCATCCGATGTTCCCCAATCGCACAGGGCCGGTGCGTGCATTGAAATGCCCGTTTCGGCCCCGATATCTGCTGGCAGGCGGCAGAGCAGCACGGCCACCAGCCTGTGGCCGGAGAGGAGAGCATGAGACCCCGCGACCCCCGCAACTGGATGTGGGACCAAGCCATCGAGCTGCTCGACCAGGTCGACCGGCTGCACCGACAGTTCTTCGAGCTCGGCCACGCGGCCACCGGAGTACCTTCGTGGCATCCGCCGGTGGACATCATCGAGACCGACAGCGTGTACTGGATCCTGGTGGCTTTGCCCGGCGTGGCGGCATCCCGCGTGCGCGCCTTCATGGACGGGGCGACACTGGTCGTGGAGGGCCAACGTCCGATGCCTGCCAAGGCGTTCCCCGGCGCCATTCGCCGGCTGGAAATTCCCTATGGTCGCTTCGAGCGACGCATTCCGATCCCCTCCGGCCGCTTCGAGGTGCGCGAGCAGCGCTTCGAGAACGGGTGCCTGGTGATCGGGCTTGAGCGCCTTGCGTGAGGAGAGGTACATGACCCTGGATACGGAAAGCAATCAGCCGGTGTCTGCACCGGGCGCAGGCTCGGCGCTCAACCCGAGCAAGCAAGGCGAGGCCGCGTCGGTGGCGTTGCCCGAAGAACTGCTCATCATCCTTCCGGTGCGCAACCTGATCCTGTTCCCCGGGATGATCCTGCCGCTCAGCATCGGCCGCGAAGCGTCGATCGCCGCCGCGCAGCAGGCGGTGCGCACAGAGCGCCCGATCGGCCTGCTGCTGCAGAAGGACCCATCGGTAGATAGCCCGGGGCCGGACGATCTGTATCGCGTGGGCGCATTGGCGCAGGTGCTGCGCTATGTGACCAGCCAGGACGGCGGGCATCACCTCATCTGCCAGGGCGAGCAGCGATTCATCGTGCGTGAGTTTGTGTCCGGCTACCCGTTCATGGTGGCGCGGGTGGATCGTATCGCAGACGGTCAGCAAGCCAGCCACGATATCGAGGCGCGCTTCCTGCAGCTCAAGAAGCGGGCGGGCGAGGCGCTCGCGTTGCTGCCGCAGACGCCGCAGGAGCTGGTGTCCGCGGTGAGCAACTTCACCTCGCCGAGCGGGCTCGCCGACATGGTCGCCGGATTCCTCGACATCAAGCCCGAGGAAAAGCAGCAGATTCTGGAGACCTTCAATCTCGAGAAGCGGCTGGACAGCGTGCTCAACCTGCTCGCCCACCGCATCGAGGTGCTCAAGATCTCCAAGGAGATCGACGAGCGGACCAAGGCCAGCATGGACGAGCGCCAGCGCGAGTTCGTCCTGCGCGAGCAGCTCAAGACCATCCAGCAGGAGCTGGGCGAGGGCGAGGAGGGCGGACGCGCCGAGGCCGAGGAGCTCAGCAAGACGGTCGCCGAGGCCGGCATGCCCGAAGAGGTCGAGAAGCACGTGCGCAAGGAGCTGAAGCGCCTTGCGCGCATGCCGGAGGCATCGACCGAGTACTCCATGGCCCGCACCTACCTCGACTGGCTGATCGAGCTGCCCTGGAAGGTTCAGACCGAGGAGCGGATCGACCTCGCGGAGGCGCGCCGTATCCTGGACGAGGACCATTACGGGTTGGACAAGGTGAAGAAGCGCATCCTGGAGTTCCTCGCGGTGCGCAAGCTCAACCCGCATGGCCATAGCCCGATCCTGTGCTTTGTCGGCCCGCCGGGAGTGGGCAAGACCTCTCTGGGCCAGAGCATCGCGAAATCGCTCGGGCGCAAATTCGTGCGCGTGTCGCTGGGCGGGGTGCACGACGAGGCGGAGATCCGGGGCCACCGCCGCACCTATGTGGGCGCGCTGCCGGGCAATATCATCCAGGCGATCAAGAAGGCGGGCAGCCGCGACTGCGTGATGATGCTCGATGAGATCGACAAGCTCGGACAGGGCTTCCACGGCGACCCGTCGAGCGCGCTGCTGGAGGTGCTCGACCCGGAGCAGAATGCGACGTTCCGAGACGCGTACCTCGGCGTGCCCTTCGACCTGTCGCGCGTGACCTTCATCGGCACCGCGAACATGCTGGATACGATTCCAGGCCCCTTGCGCGACCGCATGGAGGTGATCCCCCTGCCGGGCTACACGCAAGAGGAGAAGCTGCAGATCGCGCGCAAATACCTGGTCAAGCGCCAGCTCGAGCAGAACGGGCTCTCGCCCGAGAGGTTCGAGGTCACCGACGAGGCGATCCGGGCGATCATCCAGGACTACACACGCGAGGCGGGAGTGCGCAACCTCGAGCGCGAGATCGGCGCTGTGTGCCGTAGCGCTGCGGTCAAGATCGCGGCGGGCGAGGCGCAGAGCGTGCGTGTGGACCGCGGCGAGCTGCCCGAATCCCTCGGCCCCGCGCGCTTCGAGAGCGAGGTCGCGGGACGCGCGGCGCTGCCTGGCGTGGCCACCGGCCTAGCCTGGACACCGGTGGGGGGCGACATTCTGTTCATCGAGTCCAGCCGCACGGCAGGAAACGGCAAGCTCATCCTCACCGGCCAACTGGGCGACGTCATGAAAGAGAGTGCGCAGGCGGCGCTCACGCTGGTGAAGTCGCGCGCCGACGGGCTGGGCATCGATGCAGGGACGCTGGAGAAGTCCGACATCCACGTCCACGTCCCGGCGGGAGCGATCCCGAAGGACGGGCCGAGCGCGGGCGTGGCGATGTTCCTGTCGTTGGCTTCACTGCTCTCCAACCGCGCTGTGCGCAACGACACCGCCATGACCGGCGAAATCAGTCTGCGTGGCTTGGTGCTGCCGGTGGGTGGGATCAAGGAGAAGGTCCTGGCGGCGATGCGCGCCGGCATCACCACGGTGCTGTTGCCCAAGCGCAACCAGAAGGACCTGCAGGAGGTGCCGGAAGAAGCGCGCCAGCGGCTGCAGTTCGTCTTTCTCGACACGGTCGACGACGCCGTCCGCGTTGCGCTACCCGAGCGCTCGGCGACCGCGGACGCAGTGCTCGCCGACTAAGTCGCCGAAGAGCCGGTTCCCGACGACGCCCTGGGCCACCCCCGGGGCGTTTGCGTTTTGGTATAGCGCTCGCATGAGCTCTCCCAGCGCGATTGACTGCGGAGACGGCGCGTATGCTCGGACAGCACGAGGTCCTGCGCCGTTGAGAGCGAGAAAGCAGGCTCAGCCAACCGTGCGCGGACTCGGCGTCTCGAACGCGGCACCTGTGCATGGTATAGTTCCTCGCCGCCGCGTCACTGTGCGGCCGGAGAAGTGGACAGTGCCTACGATGATCCTCTCGTTTCCTGGCTTGCCTTCGAGCGCCAGCTCACGACTAAGCTAGCCACTCTCCCCACGGCACGGGTGGCGCATTGCTCGCGGCCGACGGCCCGCACATCATGCTTTACCGGCAGTTCTGATCGATTCACCGCGCTGTATTCAAAGACGGGTAGACCAGCCCGCTTTTTAGGAGCCGCAGCAGACGCAGTCCACGAACTCGTTCACGACAACGAGCAAGGGTCGTGGCTCGGCGCAATTTTGCGTCGCCGGCCCGGTGGTGGCCCGAAGGTGGAGTCTGCGGTCGTTTCACCAGCGGCTTTTCGACGAGCCGCGGAGGCATCGCCGGCGCAGGACGATCGCTCCGGCAGCGCCTCTGCCGAACCCTGAAGGAGGAGCATGTATGGTAATCCGACGTCCCGAATCTTTCCGTCACCGCGAGGCCAACCTGCCCGGGATCAAGATCCACTATGTCCGCGAAGGCTCCGGACCGCCGCTGTTATTGATGCACGGATGGCCGGGCTTCTGGTACGAGTGGAACAAGTGCATCGAGGGGCTGGCGAAGCACTTCGACGTCATCCTTCCCGACTTTCGGGGCTATGGCGACTCGGAGAAACCCAACCTCGAGGATATCTCGAAGTTCCACCTGGACCTGGTGACCGAGGATCAGGCCAATCTGCTGCACCACCTCGGCATCCCGAAGGCTTATGTCGTGGGGCATGACTACTCGGCGCTCGTGATGCACAAGTTCGTCCGCAAGCATCGAGACATGACGATCCGCGGGCTTACGATCGATCCGATCGTGCCGGGATTCGAGAGCCGTTACCTGAGCGTGGGACACTTCCCCGAGTCGTGGTACTCGCAGTTTCACCAGCTCGACATGGCCGTGAAGCTGGTCTCGTCGAGCCGGCAGGCGTGCCGGATCTACTTCGAGCACTTCCTCTCGCATTGGTCCTTCAACAAGAACGCGTTCACCGAGGAAGAGCTGGAGATCTACACCGACAACTTCATGAAGCCCGGCAACATCCACGGCGGGTTCAACTTTTATCGGGCCAACCTCTCGCTCACGAGCCAGCCGTGGACCGCGCTGGACCGCACGATCTCGGATGTGCCGATGACCTTCCTCCAAGGGATGGGCGATACCGTCGTACCCTCTGTTTGGACCGATCTCGTCGCAGGCTGGTACAACAACTACACGATCGAGTATGTTCCCGACGGCGGCCATTTCTTGATGTTCGAGAAGCCCGATCTGGTGGTCGATCGCATCAAGAAAGCATTCCTGACGAGGTGAGTGCCGCCCGGCATTCTACGAGGCGTCGTGCCGTCAGTGCGGAGCAGATCGGAGAACGCTCAAGCGGCGTTCACGGCCGACTGAACCACCGACGCGGCAGCGTCAACTCGCGCCAACGCCCCGGCATGTTCCGGGGTGTTGGCGTCTTCCAACACCAATGAGTTGCGGCGGGTATGCCGATTGGGCTGCGTCGGAAATTCCACTCGGCAGGGAATCCCAACGGCGCGCATGCATGACCCAGCCGGCTGTTCGTCGAGGCAGTGCTCGCCTTCCACTGTACGGACGGCGAGCTCGCTCCCGGCGCGGCGCGCTGGAGACAAAACCGGGAAAGCCTTACAGTGTCGAGTCTGCCGATAGGGGCCTCGGGCCCGACGCCGGAGCACTTCTGGAGGAGGAACGCATGGAAGAGCAGCTCAAGACCGCTGCGCTCGAATATCACCGGCTGCCTACGCCGGGCAAGATCTCGGTCGTCCCGACCAAGGGACTGATCAATCAGCGCGACCTCGCGCTCGCTTACTCGCCGGGCGTGGCCTACGCCTGCAAAGCGATCGAGGCCGACCCCAATCAGGCCGCCGAGCTGACCTCGCGGGCCAACCTGGTAGGTGTGGTCACCAACGGCACGGCCGTGCTCGGGCTGGGCAACATCGGTCCGCTGGCCGGCAAGCCGGTGATGGAAGGCAAGGGCTGCCTGTTCAAGAAGTTCGCCGGCATCGACGTGTTCGACATCGAGCTCAATGAGCGTGACCCAGAGAAGCTGGTGGACATCATCGCTGCGTTGGAGCCGACACTGGGCGGCATCAACCTGGAGGACATCAAGGCCCCCGAGTGCTTCTACGTGGAGCAGAAGCTACGCGAGCGGCTGAACATTCCGGTGTTCCACGACGACCAGCACGGCACGGCGATCATCGTCGGTGCGGCGGTGACCAACGGGCTCAAGGTCGTAGGCAAGCAGATCGACAAGGTGAAGTTGGTGTGCTCCGGTGCCGGCGCCTCCGCGATCGCGTGCCTGGACTTGCTCGTGCGTCTGGGGCTGAAGCGCGAGAACACCTTCGTGTGCGACAGCAAGGGCGTGTTGTACGAAGGCCGCGAACCGGACATGGAGCCGAACAAGGCGCGCTACGCCCGCCGCACGGAGGCGCGCAAGCTGGCCGACGTGATGCCGAGAGCCGACATCTTCCTGGGGCTTTCTACCGGAGGTGCCCTCAAGCCCGAGTGGGTCCGGGACATGACGCCGCGCCCGCTCATCCTGGCGCTCGCCAACCCCACTCCCGAGATCATGCCCGAGGAGGCCAAGGCCGTGCGCCCCGACTGCATCATCGCCACCGGGCGGTCGGACTATGCCAATCAGGTGAACAACGTGCTGTGCTTCCCGTTCATCTTCCGCGGCGCGCTGGACGTGGGCGCCACCCGCATCACCGAAGAGATGAAGCTCGCCTGCGTGCATGCCATCGCCGAGCTGGCGCAGGCCGAGCAGTCGGATGTGGTCGCCACGGCCTACCAGGGACAGGAGCTGAACTTCGGTCCCGAGTACATCATCCCCAAGCCGTTCGATCCCCGGCTGATCACCAGGATCGCGCCGGCGGTCGCCAAGGCGGCGATGGAGAGCGGCGTGGCACAGCGGCCCATCGCCGACTTGGACGCCTACCGCGAGCGGCTGCTCCAGTTCGTCTACCACTCGGGGCTGATCATGAAGCCCGTGTTCGCCCTGGCGAAGCAGCGGCCCAGGCGCGTGATCTATGCGGAAGGCGAGGATGAGCGCGTGCTGCGCGCGGTGCAGGTCGTCGTCGACGAGAATCTCGCGCGGCCAATCCTCATCGGCCGCCCCGAGGTGGTGGACATGCGGGTGAAGAAGTTCGGCCTACGCCTGCGGCCCGGCGCCGACATCGATCTGGTGAACCCGGAGAGCGACCCCCGCTACCGCGAGGTGTGGACCGAGTACCACCGGATCATGCGCCGGAAGGGCGTGACACCCGACGATGCACGGTCCCACGTGCGCCAATCCATGACGCTGATCGGCGCGATGCTGCTGCGCCGCGGGGACGGCGACGCGATGCTCTGCGGCACCTTCGGCCGGCACAAGGATCATCTGCGCCACATTGCCAACGTCATCGGCCTCGAGTCGGGCGCCTCAATCTTCGCGGCGATGAACGTATTGATCCTGCCCAGGCGCACGCTGTTCCTTTGCGATACCTATGTGAACGAAGACCCCAGCGCCGAGCAGCTCGCCGAGATGACCATCATGGCGGCCTCCGAGGTCAAGCGCTTCGGGTTGACGCCCAAGGTGGCGCTGCTTTCGCACTCGAACTTCGGCAGCGATGATTCGGCCTCGGCGCTCAAGATGGGGCGGGCGCGCGAGCTGATCGAGAAGCGCGCGCCCGACCTCCAGGTCGACGGGGAGATGCACGGCGACGCCGCGCTGTCGGAGGAAATCCGCAATCGGGTCTACCCGGAGTCGCGGCTCAAGGGCGAAGCGAACCTGCTCATCATGCCCAACGTCGATGCCGCCAACATCGCCTTCAACCTGCTCAAGATGATCGGCGGCGAAGGTGTGACGATCGGCCCGATCCTGCTGGGCGCGGCGAAGCCGGTCCACATCGTCACGCCGAGCGCCACTGTGCGGCGCCTGGTGAATATGACTGCGCTCTCCGTGGTGGACACCAACGCCCAAAGATGAATGGAGGTTCGTGACCCGTGATCCGCGAACGCTGAACGGCGGGAACGGCGTTAGTCGCAGACGGCCACCAGGATGCTGCAGGGGGAGCGCTCGAGCAGCGAAGCGCCGACCGAGCTGCCCCACCAGCGCGCCGCGAGGGAGGTCTGCCGTTTGTGTCCCACCACGATCAGATCCGCGGGCAGTTGCCGGGCGAGCCGCACGATCTCCTCGATCGGATCCCCGAACTCCAGATGCGAGGTCACATGGTATCGGCGTTGCGCCAGCAGTTGCATGCCTTCCTGCACGATCTCCTGGTAGCGCTGCTTCTCCTCGTCGATCACCGCTTCCGGGATGTATCCCTCCGCGAGGAACGCACCCGACGGCAGGCGGATCACCGCGAGCAGATGGATCTCCGCGTCGGTCTGTGGGAGCGTTTCGGTGAAGCGGAACAAGCCGGTGCGTCCCTCACGCGTGCCGTCGTAGGCGACCACAATCTTCTTGCTCATCGTCATCTCCGATCCGATGCCATGCGCCACGCGGGCACGATCGCGAGCGCGAACACGCCGGCAACCACTAGAAAACTCTCATGGAAAGCGGCCACCCGCTGCGGCGATAGCAACATGGCCGAGCCCGCCAAACCCGCTGCCCGCTCGTGCACCAGCGTACGCCATTCCAGGAAGGTGGCAAGCAGATTGACGCCGAAGGCGCCGCCGAGCTGGCGGATGAAGTTGATGGCGCTCGAGCCCTGGCCCACGTGCTGTGCACTCAGCCCATGCATGGCGCGGGCATTGAGCGCCGGGATGATCAGGCCCAACCCCACGCGGCCGATCAGCAGCCATATGGCGAGGGCCCAGAAGCCGGTGCCCGGATGGAAGCGCAGGAACAGCAGCGAGGACAGACAGAACAAGAGCAGCCCCGACACGATGACAGGGCGCGCAGGGATCCTGTCGGTAAGCCATCCGGCAACCGGTACCGTCACCGCCAGCGCCAGGCCTGCCGGCAGCAGCAGCGCCCCCGCATCCGAGGCGCTATAGCGCGCCACGGTCTGCACGAGCAACGGAACCAGATAGGTGCTGCCATACAGTCCCAGCCCATAGGCGAACGCGACCAGCGAGGCCGCGGTGAATTGCGGGCTTTGGAACACGCCGAGATCGAGCATCGCATGCCGGCGGCCGTGCTCCCACCAAACAAAGGCTGCACTCGCGGCTCCGGCAATGCCAAGCAGTACGATCGTCTGCCACGCGAACCACCCGACGCGGTGGCTGAGGTTGAACGCATACAGCAGGCAGCCGATGAACACGGCCAGGAAAACCAAGCCGCCCCAGTCGAAGGCGCGGCGCTCATCCGTCGCGGGCCGCCCGACGATGAACCAAGGCGCAAGCGCGAGGGCGGTCAGGCAGAAAGGGGCGGGCAGAAAGAACAGGACTCGCCAACTCAGATGGTCTACCAGCCAGCCGCCGAGTGGAGGCCCGAGCGCGGGCGCAAGCACCACGCCCAGGCCGTAGATGCCCATCGCTCTCCCGCGCTGCTCCGCCGGGAACACCGAGAAGATCGTGATCATCGCCAGCGGCTGAATAATCCCGGCGCAGGCGCCTTGCAGGACTCGGGACGCGATCAGCAGATCGGCGCGGGTCGCCAGCCCGCCGGCGATTGCGGCAGCGACAAAAGCGGTCAACGCGCTGACATAGGTCGCTCGCTGGCCAAACCGCTGCACGCACCACGTGGTCGCGAGCATGGTTGCCGACATGGCTGCGAGAAAGCCGGTGGAGAGCCATTGCACGGTATCCTGGCTGAGCGCGAAGGCGGCCATGATGTGGGGGATGGCGACGTTGACCACGGTGGTGGCGAGTACCATCGAGAAGGTGCCGAGCATCATCGTCGCGGTCGCGTACCAGCGGTAAGCCGGACCGTGGCGAGTGAAGGCGGCGTCGACGAGCTCGGCGGTCAAGTGAGACCGGTAGGGGAGGGATGCGCAGCGCTATAGGATAGAGCGGTGGCTTGTCGAGCTCTTCAGCCCGACCTCT
>Ga0335085_10005113_pt1 | contig 21326 bp, 17 predicted proteins | sample Lox_Sample_45_FD_206712 | JGI IMG/M metagenome (GOLD analysis project Ga0335085, IMG submission 206712) | Soil microbial communities from Loxahatchee National Wildlife Refuge, Florida, United States - Lox_Sample_4.5 | ecosystem: Environmental > Terrestrial > Soil > Wetlands | place: USA...
GTTGTCGGCCAGCTTGAACCTGAGGCGGGTGCGTCCCTGGGCGTCAGTGATCACTTCCGGCTGCCAGAACAGGGTTTCGGGGAAGAACTGCCGGAGGCGCGGAGTGGCGATGGGAGCGGCGGTGCCGCCGGGCTCCGCGACCGCGGTCAGTTGCGCGGTTGTGCTCTCGACCAGCGGCGCGGAGGCTTCCACGGTTACCGTTTCGCTGGCGGCGCCGACGCGCAGGGCCAGGGAAAGCTCGGTCACCTGCCCGGCGCGCACGGGGACATCGGTGATGATGGCGCTCACGAAATTACCGGCGGTGACCTGCACCTTGTAATCGCCCACCGGAAGGTTGCGGAGCTCGTACTGACCGGCTTGGTCGGTGATGGCTTCCGCGGTGACCTGGGTAGTCGAGTTGGTGGCCGCCACCTTTGCGCCTACGATCACAGCGCCGGAGGGGTCGGTGACGGTGCCTTCGATGCCGCCGGTTCCGCCCGCCAGGGGCGATACCCCGGGCGTAGGCTGCGCGCCGGCCTGGCGCGCAGTCTGCTCCGCCAGAGTACGGGAGAAGGTGGCGACCTCGAAGTCATCGGCAGTACCGACTTTGCCGTCCTCGCCCGGACTGCGCAGGTGGATGTAGCTGACCTGCTGGGTGATGGGAGTAATGCGGACCCCGGCTCCGGTGGAATTCAGGTAATTGGTATAGCTCATGACCACCCGGTCGACGTAGTGAGCCTCATTGTTGAAGGTCATGTAGAGCGGGCGGCCCCAGCCGTCGCGCAACTTGTCGAGCGAGATCCCGGCCTCTTGCAGGACCGCGAGGAAAGCAGCCTGGTCGCCGGGGAAGTTGCCGGTGGCCGAGAAATAATGAGCCAAGGCCGCATCCATGGCCACCTGCATCTCAGCGAAGTAGTCGCTGTAGGCGGTCCACACGGTGAAGTCGTCGCCGTAGCGGTGGGGCTCGAAGACCCGGTCGGGGCCGCCGCTGGTGACCTGCGTGTAGAAGCGGGTGTAGGCGATGCCGAAGTCGAGGGCATAGGGCTGGCCCCAGGGATCGCGCAAAGCGTCGAAGCTAATCCCCTGGCGAAGCAACTCGCTCTTCAGCGTGGCGGCATCGCGCATGTAGCCGCCGGTGCGCTCGTGGTATTCCCGGAGCGCGCGGTTGATGGCCAAACCGGTGGGCTGGAAGTAGGGCCGCTGGACGGTCAGCACGACGAAATCGTCGTCGGTGCCGGGCCTCTTGTCGGGTCCCGAACTGCTCACCTCCATGATCTCCTGGTCGCGGGAGAAGCGCGAGCCGGCATGATAGGGCATGCCCCAGGGATCGCGGAGGGCGTCGAAGCGGATACCCTCGCGCGCCAGCAGAGCACGCAGTCCCGCCTCGTGGTGGGGATACTCGAAGCTGGCCTTGTAGACCCGGTCCAGAGCCTCGCGGACGGGGCGAAGCTGGCGCTCCAGGCTGGATTGGAACGAGCTGTAGGTATCGGCGGGAAAGTCGGCGCCGCCGAAGACCGAGGTGTTCCGGAAACCGAATTGGTTGAGGATGATCTCCGCGGCCACGTCCAGGTCTTCGGAAAAGGGCCGGGAGACATCGAGGCGGGCGAGGTCGGCGCGGGTGAGACCCCCCAGGCTGTCATCGTATCCCCAGTACTCCCAGAAGGTGTAATCGAAGCCGTAGCCGCCGCGCTGGCCGAACTCCTGGTCGGTACGGAAACGCTCTTCCACGGCCTTGTCGAAGACCACTGCGCCCAGGGCCGCCTGCACGGGAGTGCCCCCGGGTGCATCCACCTGCAGGCTCGCCTGGGCTTCCTCGCCCGGCTTGTAAGTGGCCTGGTTCAACTTGACCGCGACCTTCAGTGTGGTGTCGTGTGGATAGAGGATGATGCGTGAGCCGAAAGGCACCCAGGTGGAGTAGGAGGAGGTCTCAACCCGCGCCAGGGAGTAGGCAACCAGTTGCAGTTCGCCCTTGAAGTCGTCGCGGAAGGGGAGTATGACGAAGGCCTTGTTGCCGTGCAGCTTCACGAGCTGGGAGTGCAGGAGTTTCTCTCCACTCCACACCTCAAAGACCAGTGAAAGGTTCCGTTCCGACGCGGCGATGTTCACCGCGACCGGCTCACCCGGGCGGTAGAGGGACTTGTCGGTGTCCACCCGGATCTCGGTCTTCTCGTCGGAGTAGCGACTGATCCTCTCCGAGTGCTGCCCCGTGCCGCCCTTGGCATCGCGGGCACCCAGCAGGAGGTCCACGCTGTCGCCCGGACTGCGCTCCGGGTCGGGAGGAAGCTGCAGGCCGAAGACCTTGGCCACGCCGTAGCGGTTGGTCCTGACGGTGTGCAGCACCGGTCCGGCATCGTCCTGGTTTGTGCCCTCGCGGATGCTGACTTCGCACTCGCAGGGAGAGCCGTCGGCATGGAAGGCGGAGATGTAGAAGTCCAGCGGGAACTGACCGGAGCGGTTTTGTGCCGGGGGCTCGATCAGGTAGACATGGATGGGATCGCGGGTGACTCGCAAGCGGAAGCGGCGCTGCTCGGTGCGCCCGGTGGAGGAATCGGTGAAGTAGGCGGAGTAGCTGAGGTCGCGGAAGCGGCGGTAGTCCGAGTCCTTGATCTCGGCATGATGCGGCGCGAGATCGACGTGGGCGGTGAAGACACCCTGGGCGCCGGTGTCGCCTTCGTATGTTTCCTCCTCGCTGATGTCCCAGCGCTGTTCCTTGAAGTCCCAGCGCCGCTCGGACTCGCGCACCACGCGCACGTGGCCGCGGGTCACGGGCTTGCCGAAGAGGTACTCGGCGCTGACCTCGACGGAAGCGTTCTGCCCGGGCAGGTAGTAGGCGCGGTCGGGCTTGACGTTGACGGTGAAGTTGGGTAGTTCGTAGCGGCTGATGCGGACCCGGGCGAATCCCGCGGCTCCCGGCTTCAAACCGTCACTGGCCAGCTCAATCAAGAGCTGGTAATCACCCAGCTTGAGGTTTTCCGGGATCTGCCAATAGGCCTGGGCAATGCCGAAGCGCGAGGTGGAAAGAGCGGTCTGATAGACCAGGGTGGAATCGGGGTCCTGGATCTTCAGCCTCAGAGCTTCGTTGGCGACCGCATGCCGCGTGGCGTCGAGCAGAAGAAGGCGCACATGCATCACCTGGCCGGGTTGGTAGAGAGGTTTGTCGGTGGTAACAAAGAACTGGAAGTCAGGATAGAGGGTAACGTCGTGCTCCTCCTGGCGCTGGAAGTCGCCGCGCCGACCGGAGATGGTGAGGCTGAGTTCCTCGCCGGTGACATCTGGCGGCACGCGAAGCGGCAGGGAGGCATAGCCATCGGCACCGGTGACGCCCTGGGCGCGCAGCGGTTCGCGGCCGTTGTCGAACTCCAGCTTCGCCGCGATGGACACTCCACGCACCGGCCGCTGGGTCACGGGATGCTGGGCGCGCACCCGCACCGGGAAATCTGTCCCGGGCGTAACGAATTCCGGGGTCGCCACCCGCAGGTCAAAGATCTCGGGGGTGATCTCAGCCAGGGCCACGATGCCTTCGACCGGGACGAGGCCGGGGGCCACCACGCGGTAGCGTAGCCGGTACCAGAGAACTTCGGCCTGCTCCTTCTCGGTGGGCACCGCTAGCGAGATGGGGAGGCTGATGGAGGAGGCGCCGGGACGAAGCGTGGCCTGGGTATCCGCGGTAGCGCGCACCTTCTCCTGGGGGTCGAGGGCCTCGACCCGCACCTGCGCCGCGACCGGGCGGTCCCACGGGTTCACCACGGCCAGCGAGAGGACGGAGTGATCGCTCGCCAACTCGACGCGGGTAGCGGCTTCGTCCACGCGCAAGGTGGGGGCGCTCTGCGCCGCCAGGAGGAGTGGGAGGAGGAGAACGTAGACGAGAACGGCTGTCCGCTGCATGGCGTTCCCTTTCAGGCGGAGCCGGGCAGGCTGAGCATACCTCCGGCGAAAGAGGAAGACCAAGGAAAAATGGCCGCAGCGCACAGGCCTTCGTGACCGCCATCACAGCCGGGGCGGGCATGGCCCGGTAGTCTGGGTGACTAAGGCCGGGCCAACCGGCCCCGCCGTTACCACGGAGACCCATGGGCATCAACCTGGGACTGGACATCGGGGCCGTCAGCCTCAAGCTGGCCGCCATCGGCGAGCCCAGCGACCGGCCCCTGCTCGAGGGCTTGCTGCAGCGCTCCGAGGGCTTCTTCGCGTCGCAGTTCCCTGCCGGCAGCGCGCTGGCCGGGCGCCCCCTGGTCTTCTCCCGCTACCGGCGGCTGCAGGGCAGTCCCATCCAGTCCACCTTCGACTTGCTGCGCGAGTTCTACGAGCACGTGCCCGAGCCCAACGTGGAGGGCATCCGGGTGACCGGCTCGGGCAGCCAGCTCATCGCCAAGATCCTGGGCATCTACTTCGAGAACGAGTTCCGCGCCATCGCCAAGTCCACGCGCCTCTTCTATCCCGAGGTGCGGACGGTCTTCGAGATGGGCGGCGAGGCCTCCAAGTACCTGCGCTTGGAGCCCGGCGCCCGCTCCAAGTACCTGGGAATCGTGGATTATTCCACCAGCGGCGACTGCGCCGCGGGCACCGGCTCCTTCATCGACCAGCAGGCTTCGCGCCTGCTCTACAACGTGGAAGAGGTGGGCCCGGCGGCGTGCGCGGCCTCGTGCGCGGCGCGGGTGGCGGGGCGCTGCTCCGTCTTCGCCAAGAGCGACATGATCCACGCCCAGCAGAAGGGCTACTCCACCGACCAGATCCTGCGCGGGCTGTGCGACGCGGTGGCGCGCAATTTCAAGTCGGCCATCGTGAAGGGGCGGGAAGTGACGCCGCCGGTGGCCTTCATCGGAGCGGTGGCGCTCAACCAGGGCGTGCGCCAGGCCCTGCGCGACGCCTTCAAGCTCCAGGACGAGCAGTTCGTGGTCCCGGAGCTGCACGCCTGGCTGGGGGCGGTGGGCGCGGCCATGTTCGAGACCGAAGAGAGCCGCAAGCGCTCCTTCAAGCGCATCCACCAGCTCCACCAGCACGCCGACAAGCAGAGCTTCGCGGGCAGCGACCCGCTCTCCATGGAGAACGTGGAACTGCTGCGCCACCGGGTGCAGGACCCGCCCCTGCCCCCGCCCGGCCAGAAGGTGGAAGCCTACCTGGGCATCGATGTGGGCTCGGTCTCCACCAACCTGGTGGTGCTCGACGCCGGCGGCAACCTGCTCAAGGAGATCTACCTGCGCACCCAGGGCCGCCCCATCGAGGTGGTGAACGCCGGGCTGAAGGAGATCGAGGCGGAACTCGCCGGACGGCTGGACATCCATGCCGTGGGCACCACCGGCTCGGGACGCGAATTGATCGGGGAGCTGGTGGGCGCCGACACGGTCAACGACGAGATCACGGCGCACAAGACCGGGGCCATGCACGTCTGCCGCCGCCTGGGCATGGACCTGGTGGACACCATCTTCGAGATCGGCGGCCAGGACTCCAAGTTCATCCGCATCGAGGACGGGGTGGTGGTGGACTTCACCATGAACGAGGCCTGCGCCGCCGGCACCGGCTCCTTCCTGGAAGAGCAGGCGGAGAAGCTGGGCATCTCCATCAAGGAAGAGTTCGCGCGGCTGGCCCTGGCCTCCCCGAGCCCGGCGCGGCTGGGCGAGCGCTGCACCGTCTTCATGGAGCGCGACGTCACCGGGCTGCTGCACAAGGGAGCGGAGGTGGGCGACCTGTGCGCCGGGCTGGCCTACTCGGTGGCGCTCAATTACCTGAACCGGGTGGTGCGCGGGCGGAGGATCGGCCAGGTCATCTACTTCCAGGGAGGCACCGCCTACAACGACGCGGTGGCGGCGGCCTTCTCGCAGATCCTGGGGAAGAAGATCATCGTGCCGCCGCACAACGGGGTGATCGGGGCCATCGGCATGGCGTTGATCGCGCGCGAGCGCCGCCGCCAGACCGGCGAGAAGAGCCGCTTCCGCGGCTACGACCTGATGAAGGTGGACTTCACCAGCCGCGACTTCGTCTGCCACGCCTGCTCCAACTACTGCGACATGAAGGAATTCGTCATCGAGGGTCAGAAGAGCTACTGGGGCGACAAGTGCTCGGACAAGTTCCGCAAGCGGGCGCGCACCGACCGCCAGCCTGTCCTCGAGGACCTATTCGACTACCGCGACAAGCTGCTGGAAGAGAACCTGCGCGCGCCGGTGGGCGGGCCCACGGTGGGCGTCCCCCGGGCCATGTTCTACTTCGACCAGTTCCCCTTCTGGTGCGCCTGGCTGCAGGAGCTGGGCTTCGACGTCGTGGTCTCGCAGCCCACCGACGGCAGGGTCTCGGCCCTGGGCGACGAATTGGCCATCGCCCAGCCCTGCTTCCCGGTGAAGGTGGCGCACGGGCACGTGCAGACGCTGCTGGAGCGCAAGCTGGACTTCCTGCTCCTGCCCAACGTGGTCAACGCCGAGAGCCCGGCCCTGGGCGAGTCGCACCTGTGTCCCTGGAACCAGACGCTGCCCTTCGTGGTGCGCTCGGTGCCGCAACTGGAAGAGGCGGCGCGGGGACGCTTCCTGAGCCCCACCGTCCACTTCCAACTGGGGCGCAAGCACGTGCAGAAGGAGCTGGGGGAGTTCGCGCGGCGCGCTCTAGGCATCGCGCGCCCGCAGAATGATCGTGCCGTGCAGGCCGCCTATGCCGCCCAGCAGGCCTTCGTGGACGCGCAACTGCAGGCGGGCGCGCAGGCGCTGGCCCGGCTGGAAGAGAGCGGCGAGCCCGCCATCATCCTCATCGGGCGCGCCTACAACATGTACGACCGCAGCATCAACTGCGACATCCCGCGCAAACTGCGCGCCCTTTACGGCGTGAACGTGGTGCCGCTGGATTTCCTGCCGGTGGACGAGGAAAACATCTCCTCGGTGAACGCCAACATGTACTGGAACTCGGGGCGGCGCATCCTGGCGGCGGGACAGATTGCGCGCCGCCATCCTCACCTGCACCTCGTCTACATCTCGAACTTCAAGTGCGGGCCCGACTCCTACATCAAGTCGTTCCTGCACGACGCCGCCGGCAAGCCCTCGCTGGTGCTGCAGTTCGACGGGCACAGCAACGACGCCGGCTTCATCACCCGCTGCGAAGCCTATCTCGATTCGAAAGGATTCCTGCGATGCTCGGCCGACATCGCCATGTGAGACGCGCGCTCGCCCCCGGCCATCCCCTGGCGGGCAAGGTCCTCTACATCCCCGCCATGGCGGAGGGCAGCGTGGAGGCCTTCGCCGCCGCCTTTCGCTGGCTGGGCATCGAGGCGCATCCCACCCCGCCCTCGGACGAGCGCACCCGCGAACTGGGCGGCAAGTTCACCAGCGGCGACGAGTGCTATCCCGCCAAGGTGACGGTGGGGGACTTCATCAGGATCCTGGAGCAACCGGGCTTCGATCCCAAGCGCGCCGTCTTCTTCATGGCGACGGCCAGCGGGCCCTGCCGCTTCGGCCAATACGCGCCCTTCCTGGAGAAAATCCTGCGCGAGGCCGGCTACGGCGAGGTGAAGGTGCTGGCGCCCACCAGCGAGAACGGCTACGGCGACCTGGGCAGCGTAGCCACCGCTTTCACCCGCATCGCCTGGCGGGCGCTGGTGACCGCCGACATCCTGCGCAAGGCCCTGCTCAAGACCCGCCCCTACGAGACCCAGCCCGGGGCCGCCGACCGCGCCTTCCGCGAGAGCCTGGAGGACCTCTGCCGGACCATCGAACACAGTTGCGCCGACAACGCCTGCCAACTGCAGGCGCTGGTGGGCTCGATGACGCGGGCGCGCGACCGCTTCCGCCGCGTCCCCGCGCAGTACGACCGCGACGTGCCGCTCATCGGCGTGGTGGGCGAGATCTTCTGCCGGCTGAACAATTTTTCCAACGACGACCTGGTCAGGAAGCTGGAAGGCTACGGCGCCGAGGCCTGGCTGAGCGACATTGCGGAGTGGATCGGCTACGCCAACGAAGACCAGATGCGCAAGCTGCGGCTGCGCGGGCGCCGGCTCTCGCTGGAGATGGCGGGAGCGCACCTGCGCAAGCACATCCAGCGCGCCGATGAGCACGCCCTGCTCGGGCCCTTCCGCGAGGACTTCGCCGGCTACGAGGAGCCCCACGACATCCGCGAGATCCTGGAGTTGGCCTGGCCCTACCTGCCGGCCTCGGGGGTGCTGGGCGAGATGGTGCTGAGCGTGGGCAAAGCGGCCTACCTGGCCAAGCACGGCGCCGACGGCATCATCGACATCAGCCCCTTCACCTGCATGAACGGGATCGTGAGCGAGAGCATCTACCCGCGGCTCGCCCGGGACTACGGCGGCATCCCCATCCGCAACTTCTATTTCGACGGGACGCAGTCGGACCTGGACCGCGACCTGGGCATCTACATGGAACTGGCCCAGTCCTACCGCGAGAAGAAGAAATGGGGGCGGCGCTACCCGGCCTGCTTCGCGCCCGCCGGCTGAGCCGCAGGGATGTCGGCGGTCTCGCGCTTTCTGATACCCTTGCGCCCATGAGTCCGGAACGGCAGGAGCCCCAGTACACCTTCAGCGAAGAGGAAGTGGCGGCCAAGAGCGCGCTGGCGCGGCAGTTCTTGGAGACGCGCAGCCGGCTGAACGCGCACGTCACCGCCGCCGACAATTTCCTGGTCAAGCGCTACTACAACCTCGACCACAACACCTACCTGGAGGGCGGCGCGCTGCCCGCCAAGATCAAGGAGCTGATGGGGCTGGTGGTCTCGGCGGGGCTGCGCTGCGACGACTGCATCTCCTACCACGTCATCCAGGCCTACCGGCTGGGGGCCAGCCGCGGCGAGCAGGAAGAGTCGCTGAACGTGGCCCTGGTGGTGGGCGGCAGCATCGTCATCCCGCACCTCAGGCGCGCCTACGCGCTGCTGGCGGAGCTGTACCCGGGCTAGCGCGCGGGGAGTCCCCATTCCCCCTGCAGGCGCTGGTACTCCGCCTCCGGCAACTGCACCAGCAGGGGCTTCTTGCCGGGATCGAGCCAGGAGAGCATCTCCTCCATCTGCTCGGGAGACATGGCGGTGCAGCCCACGGTGGGCCGCCCTTCGCCCCGCCAGATGTGCAGGAAGATGCAGGAGCCGGCGCCCGGACGCGCGGGGCCGGTGTTGTGCTCCACGAAGATGCCCCATTGATAGAGCGTGTCCGGACGCAGCATCTGCTCGGAACTGTTCCAGTCGGGCTTGGCTCGCGAGCGGTCCACCAGCGTGTTGTAGTGCGACGAGGCGGTGTCGTCGGGGCACTCGACGCTCGACGTAAGCGGCAGGTAAGGCATCTTCGAGCCTGGGTACTTCCCGGGGGAGTAGCCAAACGCGGTGCCCAGCCGGAAGACGCCCGCGGGGGCCTTGCCGTCGCCTTCTTTCTTGATGGGATCGCCGCTCTGGGCCGGCGCAGCCACTACCCCCAGACCCCAGCCCAACCCGTTCTTGCCCACCATCACGGTGAAGGGCTGGCCGACCCTGGTCCAGGCCCGGCCCGGGGCCTTGCGCTGGTAGCGTTCCAGCCGGCCCTGGTCCGCGCTCCAGTCGCGGGTGGTGACCACCAGGATCTGGCGCGAGCCGGCCAGGACATCGCGGCTCGGGGAGGCCTGTGGCGGCCCTCCCGCCAGGGCGCTGGAGACGCTCAAAAAAAGGGAAAGCAGGGACAAGGGCAGGAGACGGGCGAGGCTCTTCACCTGGGTTCGGTTCCTCCGGGGCGGCGTCGAACAGGTCAGTCTAGCCGCAGACCGGCCCGCGCGCCAGTCGAGGGGAGGATGGTGCTCCTGAAAAGCCGCACGGCCAGGGCCGGCTGGCGGCCCTGGCCGTGAGCAGAAGTGGGTCTGGTCCTAGCGGCCGTGGCGATCGCGCCACAGGTCGCGGCGATCAGCGCGCACGTCGCGGCCATCCGAGCGCCGGTCCCTGAGGTCGCGGCGCAGGTCGGCGCGCTGGTGGGCGGCGCCGGCGGTGTTGCCGGTCCTCCGGTCGTGGCGCAGCGCGGCCCGGTCGTGACGGATGTCGCGGCTATCGCTGCGAATGTCGCGGCGGTCGTGGCGCAGATCGCGCCGATCCTGATGGATGTCGTTGGGCTGGGCCAGCGCCGCCGGCGCCGCCCCCAACACCAGAACCAGCACTCCCAGGGCAAGGCTGCTGCGAAGACGTGTCATAGACTCTCCTCCGATCCGGAGGCCTCTTGGCCTTCTTCCCCGATTCAACCCGGATGGGGGAGAAAGTTGCTCCGTCACGCCGACGATCACCGGGAGGCAGGAGAGAAGGGGGAGAAGCGGGTCCGCCGGCGGCCTCGGCCCTTAGCGCAGGGTGACTGAGCGCTGCCACCTGGCATGCAGCCAGGCCAGCAGGCCGAGCGCCGCGGTCTCCCGCGGGCCTGAGGTCAGCCACAACGCGCTCAGGTTGCCGGGGCTGGAGGCGAGCAGGCGTAGCCCCCAGATCAAGCCCAGAGCAAGGACCAGGCTACCCACCCGGGCCTCCCAAGTGGTCCAGTTCTTGAAGACCTGGATGCGAGTGGTGTCGCCGGGGGCGTAGGCCACGGTGCGCCGGTCTTCGTAGCCGGAGCGCTCCTGGGGCCAGGTCTCGGGGTGCGACTTGGGGAGTGTCGCCATGACCTGCATTTTCCTCCCGCGGACCCTGCTGCGCCAGATTACGCAAGTCGCGCCGGACATCGGCCGATGGTACGGGCGGGAGTGTCCGAGTGGACCTGCGCGTTCAGCGGGAGGCTGGGCGATGGGCGGCGATCAGGGCCTGCCCCAGGCTGAGGCCGCCGTCGCCCGCGGGTACCTCGCTGTGAGTGAAGACCTGGAAGCCCTCCTCCGCCAGACGGCAGTCCATCTGCTCCAGCAGGTAGAGGTTCTGGAAGGAGCCGCCGGAGAGGCAGACGCGGTCGAGGGAGCGCTGCCGGCGCAGGCGCCGTGCCAGCTCCAGGAAGACTTCAACTAACCCATTATGAAAGCGCCGGCTGATGATGGAAACGGGCCGGTTATGCTTCACGTCCTCGACCAGAGCGCCGAACAGCGGGGCGCTGCCGATGCTCCAGCCTTCGCCCTGGGGCAGCAGCTCGAAGGGATAGGCGGTGGCGTCGCCGGCCTCGGATTCCTCCATGGCCATCTCCAGTTCGATGGCGGCCTGGGCTTCGTAGTTGACCTCGCGGCGCAGGCCGGCGAGCGCAGCCACCGCGTCGAACAGCCGCCCGCAACTGGAGGTCAGCGGCGAATTGACCTGCTGCTCCATCATGCGCAGCACCACCTCCGTCTTGCGCGGGTCCAGATCGCGGACGAAGGCGAGCGGCAGCCGCAGGAAGTCGCGGCCGAAGTGGTGGGCCAGGTAGCTGACGGCCATGCGCCAGGGCTCGCGGATGGCGGCGGCGCCTCCGGGCAGGGGCACATAGGCGAGATGGGCGGCGCGCTCGAAGCCGGCGTAGTCGGCCACCAGCACTTCCCCGCCCCAGATGCGGCCGTCCGTGCCGTAGCCGGTGCCGTCGAGAGCGAAGCCGATCACCGGGCCCTCGAGATGGTTCTCCGCCATGCAACTGGCGATGTGGGCGTGGTGGTGCTGCACGCCCACGAGCTGCGCACCTTTCTGTTCGAGCGCCCACTTGGTCGAGAAGTAGTCGGGGTGCAGGTCGTAGGCGACGACGGCGGGCTCGATCTCGAGGATGCGCTCCAGGTGCTCGACTGCCTCTTCGAAGAAGCGGTAGCTCTCCAGGTTCTCCAGGTCGCCGATGTGCTGGCTGAGGAAGGCGTGGCGGCCGCGGGTGAGGCAGACGGTGTTCTTCAACTCACCGCCCACGGCCAGGATGGGCGGCAGCTCTTCCTTGAGGAAGACGGGCACGGGCACGGAGCCGCGGGAACGGCGGAGTTGGCGCACCCGCCCGCCCGCCACGCGCACCACAGAATCGTCGCAGCGCAGCAGGATGTCGCGGTTGTGCACCAGGAAGCAGTCCGCCAGGCCGGCGAGGCGCGCCAGCGCTTCGCGGTTGTCGATGGCGATGGGCTCTTCGCTCAGGTTGCCGCTGGTCATCACCAGCGCCGGGAAGCCGCCCGCGGCGAAGAGCAGGTGGTGCAGCGGGGTGTAGGGGAGGAAGACGCCCAGGTAACGGTTGAAGGGCGCCACCTGGTCGGCGATGGCGCAGGGCTGCTTCTTGGGCAGGAGCACGATGGGTCGCTCCACCCGGCCCAGCGCCGCGCGCGCGGCTTCCTCGACCTCGCAGAAGCGCTCGATGGCGGCGAGGTCGGGGGCCATGATGGCGAAAGGCTTCTCCACACGGCGCTTGCGCGCGCGCAGCCGCTCCACCGCGGCGGCGTTGGTGGCGTCGCAGGCCAGATGGAAGCCGCCCAGACCCTTGACCGCGACCACCTCCCCGGCGCGCAGGCGGCTGACCGCTTCGGCGATGGGCTCGCGCCTCGGGACGGCCTTGCCCGAGGTGTCCCACAATTCCACGCGCGGGCCGCACTGCCAGCAGGCGTTGGGCTGGGCGTGGAAGCGGCGGTCGCGCGGGTCGTCGTACTCCGCCTGGCAGGCGGGGCACATGGGGAAGACGGCCATGGAAGTGCGCGGCCGGTCGTAGGGAATGCCGCGCACGATGGTGAAGCGCGGGCCACAGTTGGTGCAGTTGATGAAGGGATACTGGTAGCGGCGGTCGTGGGGATCGAAGAGTTCGCGGCGGCAGTCGTCGCACAGGGCGACGTCGGGGGAGATCAGGGTCTGCATGGACTCGCCCGCGTGGCTGGTCCGGATCTGGAAGCCGCGGTCGCCGTTGGCCGGCAGCTCGTGCACCTGCACGGCCGTAACCCGCGCCAGCGGCGGCGCTTCCGCGGGCAGGCGGGCGACGAAGTCCTCCACCACCTCGGGCTCGCCCTGGACCTCGATGCTGACCCCAGCGCTGGTGTTGGTCACCCAGCCCGACAGGCCGCGCTCGCTGGCCAGACGGTAGATGTAGGGGCGGAAGCCCACCCCTTGCACGATACCGGAGACTTCGATGGCCCTGCGCACCGCCATGGGACACCTAGCCGGCGGCCGCGGTGAGGTGCCGGCGCGCCGCCTGCTGCCGCTGCTTCAGCCACTGCCGCCACTCGCCCAGCCCCTGGCCGCTGGCGCAGGAGACTTCCAGGATCTCCATGCCGGGGTGGATGCGCTGGGCGTTGTCGCGCGCCACTTCCCGGCGGAAGGGCACGTAGGGCAGCAGGTCGGTCTTGTTCAGCACCATCAGTTCGGCCTTGAAGAAGATGGAAGGATACTTCAGCGGCTTGTCCTCGCCCTCAGCCACGCTGAGGACGACGATCTTGGCGTCTTCGCCCAGGTCGTAGCTGGCGGGGCAGACCAGGTTGCCCACGTTCTCGATGAAGAGCAGGTCGACGTCCTCGAGGTTCCAGCCTTCGAGATGGCGGGCGATCATGCGGGCGTCGAGATGGCAGGTACCGCCGGTGGAGATCTGGCGCACGGGGAAGCCGAAGCGGGCCAGGCGGGCGGCGTCCTGGTCGGTCTGGATGTCGCCGGTGAGCACGGCCACGCGCTCGCCGCGCGCGAAGCCCTCCAGCGTGCGCTCCAGCAGGGTGGTCTTGCCCGAGCCCGGCGAAGAGATCAGGTTCAGGCAGAGCACGCCGTGCTCGTGGAAGCGGGCGCGCAGCTCGGCGGCCAGGCGGTCGTTCTCGCTCAGCACCTTTTTCTCCAGCGGGACGCGGTCCATGGTTCCTCCTTCGCTCAGCAGATGCGCGGCAACTGGTCGCCCGCCAGCATGTCCACGATGCGGCTGGTGCCCAGGGTGGTGCGCAGGGTGACCAGGCCGGGATGCGCAGCGGTCACCGTGCCGATGATCTGCGCTTGGCCTCCCAAGGGATGGCGGCGCATGGCCGCGAGCACGGCTTCGGCGGCTTCCGGCGCCACGATGGCGATGAGCTTGCCCTCATTGGCGACGTAGAGCGGGTCCAGGCCCAGCATCTCGCAGGCGCCACGCACCTCCTCGCGCACCGGGATGGCGGCATCGTCCAGCTCCATGCCCACGCGCGACTGCTGCGCGATCTCGTTGGTGGCGCTGGAGAGCCCGCCGCGGGTGGGGTCGCGCAGGCAGCGCAGCGCGCGCGAGGCCGCGAGCATGGCCGCCACCAGCGTGTGCAGGGGCGCGCTGTCGCTCTCCACCGTGCTCTCGAACTCCAGGCCTTCGCGCTGCGCCAGGATGGCGATGCCGTGGTCGCCGATGGGCCCGCTGAGCAGGATGCGGTCGCCGGGGCGGGCCTGGTCGGCGGAAAGCTGCAGGCCCTCGGGCACCAGGCCGATCCCCGAGGTGTTGATGAACAGGCCGTCGCCGCTTCCCTTCTCCACCACCTTGGTGTCGCCGGTGACCACTTCGACGCCGGCGTCGGCGGCGGCGCGGTGCAGCGAGCCGACCACGCGCTTCAGCACCTCCAGGCTCAGGCCTTCCTCCAGGATGAAGGCGGCGCTCAGGAACAGCGGCCGCGCTCCGCCCATGGCCAGGTCGTTGACGGTGCCGTGTACGGCCAGCGAGCCGATGTCGCCGCCGGGGAAGAACAGCGGCTTGACCACGAAAGAATCGGTGGTGAAGGCCAGGCGCGAGCCGTTGACGCTGACGATGGCCTGGTCGTCCAGGCGGGCCAGCACGGGATTCGAAAAGGCGGGGAGAAAGATCTCGCGGATGAGTTCGGCGCTGAGCGTGCCCCCGCTTCCGTGGCCCAGCAGCACCTGGTCCTTGGCGGGCAGCGGCAGCGGGCAACTCAGCTCGAGGCTCTTGGCGTGGTCCGACATGGGGCTCTCATTCGCCGGCGGCGTGCCTCCGGTAGTGGTAGTAAGCGGCGCAGGCGCCCTCCGCCGAGACCATGAGCGCGCCCAGCGGGTTCTCCGGGGTGCAGCGGCGGGCGAAGGCGGGACACTCCACCGGTTTCTTCAGCCCCTGCAGGACCTGGGCCGAGATGCACTCGGCGGGCTCGTCGGCGGTGATGGTGCTGAGCCCGAAGCGGCGGTCGGCGTCCCAGGCGGCGAAGGCGGGGCGCAGCCGGTAGCCGCTCTGCGGGATCGCGCCGATGCCGCGCCACTTGCGGTCGCAGACCTCGAAGACCTCTTCCATGATGCGCTGCGCCGGCAGGTTGCCCTCGCGCGAGACCGAGCGCGCGTACTGGTTCTCGACGTCGGTGCTGCCTTCCTCCAGTTGCGTCACCAGCATGGAGATGGCTTCCAGCAGGTCGATGGGCTCGAAGCCGCCCACCACGATGGGAACGCGGAACTCGCGCGCCAGCTCCTCGTACTCGCGGTAGCCCATGACGGTGCAGACGTGGCCGGGGGCGATGAATCCCTGCACCCGGTTCTCGGGCGAGCGCAGCAGCACGCGGATGGCCGGAGGCACGAGCACGTGCGACACCAGCAGCGAGAAGTTCTGCAGGCCTTCGCGGCGGGCCTGCCAGGCGGCCATGGCGTTGGCGGGCGCGGTGGTCTCGAAGCCGATGGCGAAGAAGACCACCTGCCGACCGGGATGGGCGCGCGCGATCCTGACCGCCTCCATGGGCGAGTAGGCGATGCGCACGTCGCCGCCCTGCGCCCGCACCCGGAACAGGTCGGAGCGCGAGCCGGGCACGCGCAGCATGTCGCCGTAGGAGACCAGGATGACCTCGGGGCGGGAGGCCAGCTCCAGGGCCTTGTCGATGGTCTCCAGCGGGGTGACGCAGACGGGGCAGCCGGGCCCGTGCACCAGCTCCACCTGGCGGGGCAGCAGCTCGTCGATGCCGTAGCGCATCAGGGTGTGGGTCTGGCCGCCGCAGATCTCCATCAGCACCCAGGGGCGGGTGACGCGGCGCTGGATCTCGGCCACCAGGGCGCGGGCGATGCGCGAGTCGCGGTACTCGTCGATGTACTTCATCGCACCTCGGCCGCGGGGCTTGGCCCCCAGGCTGTACGGTACCCCGCCCTTGCACGTCGCCTCCGTGATAGATGTCACATTTGCCTGTGATGCGCGGCCCGGCATGCCCCCCGGCGGACCGGAAGCGCAGCCCTCGGTGTGACCGCCATCACCCCGATGCGTGACAAACCGCGCCGGCCCGGCCGCCCCTCTGCGCTATGATGAGCGGCGAAGAAAAGACCGCCATGAGCGCCAGTGTTTTCCTGCTGCTGCTGACCGCCGCCGGCGTGGCCGCGGCCCACACCATCCTGGGCGTGGACCACTATCTGCCCTTCGCGGCCATGGCGCGCGCCTTCCGCTGGTCGCGCAGCAAGCTGCTGGTCATCACCCTGCTCTGTGGCGTCGGCCACGTCCTCAGCTCGGCGCTGCTGGGCCTGGTGGGCATCGCCCTGGGCATCACCCTGGCCAGCCTGCGCAGCATCGAGTCCACCCGCGGCCAGATCGCCGCCTGGGGGCTGCTGGCCTTCGGCTTGGTGTACTTCGCGTGGGGAATGCGCCGCGCCCTCCGCCATCGCCCTCACCAGCACGTCCACGTGCACCAGAACGGCACTGTGCACGCCCACACCCACGTCCACCAGCACGATCACCTGCACGTCCACGCCACCCCGGGCCAGGCGGCGCGCTCGGTCACGCCCTGGATGCTGTTCACCCTCTTCCTGCTGGGGCCCTGCGAGCCGCTCATTCCTCTGCTGATGGTGCCGGCGGCTGCCAAGAGCTGGCTGGGAGTGGGACTGGTGACGCTGGTCTTCGGCGTGGTGACGCTCATCACCATGGCGGCGGGCGCGCTGGCCTGCGCCTCCGGGATGCAGCTTCTCCCGGTGCAGACCCTGGAGCGCTATTCCCACGCCCTGGCGGGCGCCCTCATCACCATGTGCGGCGTGGCCATCCAGGTGTTCCACATCTAGGAGTCAGGGGTCGGGGGTCGGAAGTCAGGAGTCAGCGCCCTGCCGCGGACATTTCGTCTATGATGTCGCGCCATGCCCAAAGCCGCGCCATCACTCCCTGGGCTGCTGAAGAAGCTCGAGTCCTTCTACGGCAGGCAGCAGCCGGATTGGCCCACCGATCCTTACCTCTTCCTGGTGTGGTGGCACTGCGGGTATCCCCAGAGCGACGCCAACTGCGCCAAGGGCTGGGCCGCTCTGGAAGGGGAGATCGGCGTGGAGCCGCGGCAATTGCTGGCAGCCTCTCCCGCCAAGCTGGCGGAGGCCTTGCGCCCCGGCGGCATGGTGCCGGAGCTGCGGGCGATGCGCCTGAAAGAAGTCGCGGCGCGGGTGCGGGACGAGCATGGCGGCGACCTGCGCGCCGCCCTGGTGGGGCCCATGGCGCAGGTGCGCAAGGCGCTGAAGAAGTTTCCCAACATCGCCGACCCGGGCGCCGACCGCATCCTGCTCTTCGCCGGGCTGGCGCCGGTCGCCGCCGTTCCCTCCAACTGCCCGCAGGTGCTGGTACGCATCGTGCGCGGGCAGGAGCGCGAGAACTACGGCGTCACTTACCGCGAGGCGCAGCAGGCCATCGCAGCGGAGATCCCCGCCACCTTCGACGCCCGTACGCGCGCCTACCTGCTGCTCAAGCGTCACGGCCAGGAGATCTGCAAGCGCACCAGGCCCCGATGCGACGAGTGCCCGGTCAGCGCTTCCTGCGCCTACTTTGCCGGCAAGCGCCGCGGGCGCTCCCCCAGGTCGTGAGCCCGCGTCGCTGCGCTCTGCGGCGCCTGCGGTCGCCTCCATCGACCTGGCGAGGCAAGAAACGGTTAAGATGGGCATGCCTGCCCGGGTGGCGAAATTGGCAGACGCACGGGACTTAAAATCCCGAGTTCCGAAAGGAACGTGACGGTTCGACTCCGTCCCCGGGCACCAGGGTCCCCGGAGTGCTCAGCGCAGGGCGCGCTTGAAGCGCTTCTTGGCGCGTGCCGCCTCGCGGTCCAGCTCGCGCACCAGTTTCTTCAGCTTTGCCAGCTCCTGGGTGGTCTGCCGCGCCGACGCCGCCAGGTTGCGGGCCACGCGCTCAGCCCGGCCCAGGGCCGTGCCGATCGTCGCCGCCGCCTTCACCAGCTTGGTCTTCTTTGCCATGTCTGTCTCCTCAAGACAGCTCATGCTAGCACTGGCCGCCAGGTCTGGCGAACCTCGCCTACCGCCCCGCGAAGCTGGGCTTGCGCTTTTCGTAGAAGGCCTTGATGCCCTCGCTGTAGTCGGCGCTCGAGTACACCTCGCGGCGCAGGTTCTGGATGCGCTCGAAGACCTCGGGGGTGATGGGCCCGGCCTCGGCCAGCGCGCGCAACTGCTCCTTGGCGGCGGAAACCGCCAGCGGCGCCTTGCCGGCGATGGTCTTGGCCAGGTCGTAGGTGAAATCGCGCAACTCCACCGCCGGGATCAGGTGGTTGAGGATGCACCACTGCAACGCGCCCTCCGCCGAGACCGGGGCGGCGGTGAAGAACATCTCCTTCACGAAGTTCAGCGGCACCCGGCGCATGAACTGCAAGAGGCCGGTGGTGTTGTAGGGCAGGCCCAGGTTGGAAGGGGTGATGGCGAAGGAGCAGTTCTCGTCGCCCACCACGATGTCGCAGTTCATCACCATGTCGGTGGCGCCGCCCCAGACCGAGCCGTTCACCATGGCGATGAGCGGCGCGGGAAAGCGGCGGATGGCGCGCAGCAGCCGCTCCAGGGGATCGGAGTAGGCCAGGGGCTCGTCGCCCCGCGGCAGTTCTCCGATGTCGTGGCCCGCGGACCACACTCCGCCCGCCAGGGTAGCCGAGAGCACCACCACGCGCGCCCCCGCTTTCTGAAAGTCGGCCAGCGCGCCCAGCATTTCATCGACCAGGGCGGCGCTCAGCGCGTTGCGCTTCTCCGGCCGGTTGAGGATGAGGCTGCCGATGCATTCGGTGAGTTCGTGGAGAACGAGCATAGGCCCTCCTCTGCGAGCGGTTGTGCCGCCGGGTTCTGGGAGATGGACTTGCAGGAAGTCTAAGGGCGGGGCGACCCGGAAGTCTGTGATGCGCGGCACCGCCGCATGTGCGCACACCGGCGCCGCCGATATTGACGCCGCCCCTCCCGGAAAGCGACACTGTCCTCTGCCCATGAGCGAGCCCTCCCGCATCGAGATGCTCCAGCAGTTCCTGGCCGAGAATCCCGGCGACGCCTTTGCCCGCTATGGCCTGGCCATGGAGTACTCCAAGCTGGGGCAGGTCGACACCGCCCTGGCCGAGTACCGGAAGCTGCTGGAACTCAATCCCGACTACACCGCCGGCTACCAGATGGCGGCGCAGATGCTGGCCGCCGCCGGCCGCAGCGGCGAGGCCCGCAAGATGTTCGCCGACGGCATCGCCTCCGCCCAGCGCACCGGCAACGTCCACGCCAAGTCCGAGATGGAAGCCATGCTGGCAGAATTGGGCTGAACGCCCACAGAAAGGAACGACCATGCATCCCTATGCGGAATTCCTCGGTGACCAGAAGCCCATGAAGGTCCTGCGCTCCACCCAACAGCGCATCGCCAAGCTGGCCCGCGGCCTGGGCAGGGACGGCCTGCAACTCACCTACGGTCCCGGCAAATGGACGGCGGCGCAGGTGCTCGCCCACCTGGCCGACTGCGAGATCGCCTTCGGCTTCCGCATCCGCCAGGCCCTCGCCGAAGAGAACCACCCGATCCAGCCCTTCGACGAGAAGGCCTGGGCCGCCCACTACCAGAAGGTGAAGGGCTCACAAGCCGCCAAGACCTTCGCTGCCTTGCGCGGCTGGAACGTCGCCCTCTTCCGCCAGCTCAAGAAGAAGGACTTGCAGCGCACCGCCGTCCATCCCGAGCGCGGCCCCGAGAGCGTGGACACTCTCCTGCGCATCATGGCCGGTCACACCCTCAACCACCTGGCCCAACTGGAGATCATCGAGAAGGCACACGCGGGCAAGGCGGCGAGCTAGCGCCCGGACGGGTGGCACAGAATCAGCCGCAGAGCTTGCTCGAACGGAAACCAGCCCGCAGGGCGGCATTCGTGTCAGCCCGGGGCGTAAGCCCCCGGGAAAGGGTGCGAAAGAGAGTCCAGCCCCGTCAGGGGCGACACGTGAGCCGCCGGCTGAGACCCTGAGCTTGTCGAAGGGGACCTGGCGTTTCTCTCGATTGCGCTGGTTTCTTTTTCTCTGCGATCTCTGCGTTCTCGGCGGTTAGACCAGGCGCTCCAGCAGCCCCGGCAGCGCCTCCAGGTCAGGCAGCACGAAGCTGGGCTGCACGTCTTTCAGCTCCAGGGTCTCCTCCGGGCCGCGGAATTCCGGCGCCGCGATCCACGCCGTGCGGATGCCGCAGCGGCTTGCTCCCAGCACGTCGGTGTTGAGCTGGTTGCAGACGAACAGGACTTCATCTTTGGTCCGCCCCCAGCGCGCCAGCGCGAAGTGGAAGAAGGCCTCGGCGGGCTTGCGTGCCCCCGCATCCACCGAGGTCACGATCGAAGAAAAAAACTTGTCGATGCCCGCGCTGCTCAGCCAGCGGCGCACCTCCACCGCGCGCTCGCGGCGGGTGTTGGTCCAGACGGCCATGGGAAGAGAGATCGCGGGAAGGACTTCCAGCACCCCGGGCATCCGCCGCACCTGCGGCTCGAGCACCGAGTCCTCGTACACCAGGGTATTGCCCAGGTCGAAGGCGACGGCCTGGATGCGCGGCATCCGCTTCGCCTCAGGCCCGCTCAGGAAGCCGCCTGACGATCGCGCTGGCGCAGCGCTTCGCGCTCCGCCAGCACCTGCTCGGCGGGACGCAGCATGCGCGCCATCGCCCGCTCGATCAGTCTGGGGAAGAGCTGGTAGAGCTTGATGGCGATGCGGTCGCGCCAGGGCACCACCACTTCCCGCTTCTGCCCCAGGTAGCCGCGCAGCACCGCGCGCGCCACCCGCTCTGCCGGGATCCCGCGCCGGGCCGCGCCCAGGCGCTTGGCCTCGCTGCCCTTCACCGCGTTGGCGCCGAAGTCGGTGGTGATGTAGCCCGGGCACACGGTCATCACGTGCACGCCCGTTCCCTTCAATTCCACCCGCGCGCCCTTGCCGATGGCGTTCATGGCGAACTTGGTGGCCGAGTACGCCGCCATGCCCGGCACCGCGATATGCCCGGCCACGCTGGAGATGTTGATGATGGTCCCCGAGCCCTGCCGCTTCAGGATGGGCGCCGCTACCTGCATGCCGTGGATGGCGCCGAACAGGTTGGTATCGAACAGGCGGCGGCACTCGCCCAGGTCCATGGTGGCCACGGAATCGATCAGCCCGTGGCCGGCGTTGTTGACCCAGATGTCGATGCGCCCGAAGCGCGCCAGCGCCGCTTGCGCCAGCTTCTGCACCTCGTCCGCCCTGCTCACGTCGCAGGCCACGGCCAGCGTGCGCTCGCTGTGGCCCACGCGCGCGCGCGCCGCCTCCGCCCGCCCCAGGTCGCGCGAACTGAGCACCACGCTGGCGCCCTGGTCCGCGAACAGCTTGGCGATGGCCTCCCCGATCCCCATGGAGGCCCCGGTGAT
>Ga0335085_10005114_pt1 | contig 21326 bp, 13 predicted proteins | sample Lox_Sample_45_FD_206712 | JGI IMG/M metagenome (GOLD analysis project Ga0335085, IMG submission 206712) | Soil microbial communities from Loxahatchee National Wildlife Refuge, Florida, United States - Lox_Sample_4.5 | ecosystem: Environmental > Terrestrial > Soil > Wetlands | place: USA...
CGAGAACTTTAACGGCATCGTTTTCGACGACGCCAAGGGCCATGAGCACTTGGCCATCCACTCAGAGCGCCACATGAGCTTCAACGCGGAGCTCGACAAGATCTTCCATGGCGGGCGACATAAAGGCGAGCGCGTAGCGGTGGCGAATGTGTTCACGGTCGGCCACTTTCCCAGCGGCGGGGGGAGCGGCGGAGGTCCAAATTGCCCCTGGATTTTGTTTCGAACTTTGCCTGGCGGGGGGAGTGGTGGCGGCACTGGCCAACCTTTGGGGATTCCGAGCGCCCAGGGATTGGTGGGGCTGAACTCAACGATGGTCTATGGAGAAAACATCCAGACCGCCGTCGGAATCAATCACCAGTTGGCGGTTGGGAGCAATTACCAGATTTGCGTCAATCCTGCGGGCTTGTTAACGGGCCCCACAAGCCTGCCTGGACTTCCTATCTTTGCGTCGGCTTTGGGAGGCGGCATTGGCGGCAATGTGCAGTTTACGATCGGTACGAACGCTCAGATAACCTATGGGCGGGCCTTTGAGATCAACGTGGGGGCACCCAAAGTCTCACTCGACAACAATCACGATGACCAAAACACCGCAACGTATCTACTGTGCGGTGGAGTGGGATTGATCATCCTCCTCTATGTAGTGGCTTATGGCATTCACGACGACGACTCGGTCCGTGCAGGCTTAACCATAGCGTTCCAAACGTGTCTCGATCTCTTATTTGGTGTTCTTGTGTGCTTGGAAGGACTGAAAGTACAGACTGGCGAAGGGGGCGACGCGGCCGAAAAGATACGGAAAGCAGTGTTTACCTTTGACCACGTTGATTGGACCGTCCCGGTGACTGTCACCGCGCCCAGCTACGACCAGGCTGGAAACGTCGGTGTGAAGTTCGAATGGGACTCGGGTTTGTTTGGGCTATCGCCGGCAGCTTGGGAATTTATTGGCGCGGTCCCGGCCGTTATTGGCGCGGCGGCGCTGCCCCTGGTTGTGGCCGCTCAGAACGAGCACAACAGCGACGACGACAAGAAAACCCGGGAGAACCCGGGGGGAGGCAGTGGAGGGGGCCCCGATTCCAAGTTTCATCATCATTCCACCGAGGGCAGATACTCAATCTCGGCAAATCAGTTGCTGTTGGTCAGTCGGCCCCCGACGCCACCCGTCGTGCCCTCCCCGTGCGTCATCACAATCGCCGCGCCTGGTATGGGGATGGATGGCACAGTTGACGTTAGCGGAAGCCAGGGAGTTCGAATTTCCGCGGCGCCGCTGGGGCTCGTGCCAACTTCATCAGAATCCACAAACGGCGTGGAAATAATGGTGGGCGAGGCGCAGAACGTCACGATTCAGCGCGGCCTTATTCCCGGCGTTGATCAAAAGATCGAAATGACACCGAGCGGTATCACCGTTGATGCCGGAACAATGCCCCTGACTATCCAAAGCCTCACCCAGATCACGCTGTCCGTAGCGGGCGGGTTGAGTACGATAACTTTGGGACCCGAGGGCGTGAAGATCCAGGGACTGCTAGTCCAAATTAATTAGCCAATTCCAGGGAGTCGTGTTGTGGGCAAAGGACTGCTTGTCGAGACCGAGACCGCTACCGCCGCGGAGATTTGTGCGCAGTTTGAGCTGAAGGAAGAGGCGCGGCTGCTGCTACGCATGGGGATGGGACCGCGTGACTTTGCCGGAGTTTTGGTGGCGAACAAGCAATACCTCGCGGGGATCGATTTCATCAGCCACGCGCTGCCTCCCCGCGAAGCAATCTGGTGGGGTTGTCTATGCCTGCAGCACGCCTGCGGCGACTCTCTGTCCGCGCTGGATCAGGCAGCTTGCCAAGCCGCTGTGCAATGGGTCTTACAGCCAACCGAAGGAAGCCGCCTTGCCGCCCAGGTTCCCGCCGAAGCAGCCGGACCGGCTTCGGCGGCCGGCAGGTTGGCCGCGGCCGCGAATCTTACCGGGGGAAATATTGCTCCGCCCGGCGGACCGCCGATGTCGCCAGCGCCGGATGCGCCGGCCAAGGCTGTGGCCGGTGCGGTCAAGCTCGCTTCTACCAAGGCCGACCCGGTGAAAATCGCCGAAACGCAGCGTTTATTTGTGGAATTGGGAATCGGCATGGCCGAGGGCCGCTTTATGTAGCCAGGAGTCAGGAACTGGGCCGCTGCGAGGTGCGGGAATGAAGGAGGATTGAACCGTGGGGCAGCCAGCCGCTCGCTTGGGAGATCTGCATGTGTGTCCGCTCGTAACCGGCGTGGTGCCGCACGTGGGCGGACCCATTCTTCCGCCGGGCTGCCCGACCGTGCTTGTTGGGGGCCTGCCCGCAGCGCGCGTCGGAGACCTGGCAACTTGCGCCGGTCCGCCCGACGCAGTTGTTCTGGGCTCATTTACAGTCTTGATCGGTGGCCAGCCGGCGGCGCGGATGGGTGATATGACCGCCCACGGCGGGGCAATAGTCATGGGCTTCCCGATGGTTCTTATCGGGCCCTGAAGACCCAAATGGAGACGAGGCATTCCGAGGATGAACACACTAGAAGCTACCGCCATCCCTTATGAGAGACAAGCCGAACCGGAGACCAACCGCGCGTGCGGCGCCGCCTGCCTGAGCATGGTCTATCGTTCTTTCGGCATGGAAGTCACCCAGGACGCGATATGGCCGGCGATTGCCAAGGAAACCCGTTTTGGCAGTCTCTCCTCAACCACCCACCTAATGGCTCGTGACGCTTTGAGCCGAGGTTTTGCCGCTGTCGCTCTCCAGACGCGGCACGCGCTGCAGACACTGCGGATCTGCCGCGACTCGGGCATTCGGGCGATCCTGAACCACAGACTCACACACGATACGCCGACAGGTCATTACTCGGTTCTGGTGGACATTGACAACAGGAACGTCGTTTTGCACGATCCGTTTTTTGGTCCGTCGCGCTGTTTGTCCCATACGGAACTGCTGGAGCTTTGGCTGCCCCGGCTCCCCGGCTCTGAGATCGTGGGAAACGTATTGATTGCGGTGGCCACGGAACCACCTGTGGTGTCCATGTGCCAACTCTGCCGCACCTCAATTCCCGCCAACATCGGGTGCCCGAGGTGCAAGAAGCCGGTTGGCTTGCAGCCCGGGGTGCTTATCGGCTGTATGAGCGGGACCTGCGTGGCCCGGTTGTGGAATTACATTTGCTGCCCGGCCTGCGACTACACCTGGAACTTCAGCGATAAGGCATTTCCAAGCCCATTACCGCCAGGTGCACACGCGGCCCCGAGTTGCGATACGAATCCTTGGATGAAGCCCCTTTTTGCCGAAATAGATAGGTTTTGTGGCCACGTTCTTGGTTTGCCCGGGGCAGCCAATCATCCGGATATCAAGCAACTGGTGGAGCAAATCACGGCCAGCAAGGGGAGAATAGAACTGGCCCAGTCCGAAGCGCTTGCCTACCAGAAGATGGCACGGGACCAGTTGACAAAGATGTGGGGAGACGCGAAGCAAATGAAGGAAGCCCACCGGAAGAAAATGGAGGAACTCAACCGACCGTCGCCGCCCTTGGATGCAAACGCTCTGGGCCACGCCCTTCTCAAAAACTTGGGTTTTATCAAATGAGGCAAGCCTTCTAGGCGGTCGAACGCGTTCAATACAATTCCATCCTATCGCTATGCGGAACACAGCGCAGGGCCGCCTCTCGCTCGAAGGATCAGGCGGGTGAGTAGGCACGCGCAGGGTCGGCCGCCACTGCGGCGTTACTTATGTCGCTCCATTTAGTAAGCGTAAACGCGGACGTAGTCCACCAAAGTCGTGGATGGGAAGGGCGTGGCGCTGTTCGGACTGCCGGGGGGATTGCCGCCCACCGCCAAGTTTAGGATGAAGAACTGAGCGTTGCCCGAATCGAACGGCCACGCTGCGCCATTGAGCGAGGCCAGGCTTGCAGGCGTGAACGTGGCATAGATGCTCGCGGGGTCATCGATGTAGTACTGGACCGAACTCGGCTGCCAGATCATTCCATAGGTGTGCCAGCCCGCCGCATTCTGCCCGCTCGGGAAGGAGTACCTGGTTCCCAGGTTTTCGCCAGTGAATCCAGGGCCGTGAATAGAGCCCGCGTTCCAATCGGGGGTCAATGCCGCATCCCATCGTTCCTGAATGTCAAGCTCTCCACAGGCAGGCCAATTCTCGGTCACGATATTATTGCCCACCATCCAGAAGGCCGGCCAAAACCCTTGCGCCTCAGGCACTTGGATGCGCGCCTCGACGCGGCCATACAGGATGCTCAACAAGCCCTGCGACTTCATCCGGGCTGAGGTGTAAACGCCCGAGGAGGGCTGCTCTGCCACGATGTGAAGATAGCCATCCGTGCCCACATAGACGTTTGGGTGCTTGGCGTCACACGGGCTGGCGGAGGAGTCCCAGCCGCAGTAGTCTTCGAGTTCCGAGTTGCCCCAGCCGCCGCCGCCCGTTTCATACGTCCACACCGCTGGGTTGGGCTGAATGTTGGCGCCCGTCGAATTGGTGAACTCTTCGGACCAGACCAGCGCGCCGGGCGCCACCGCCGTCGATGGGGTCCAAGTGGCAACGCCACTGGAGGTGGCACCAGATGCAGTGGCAATAGCCCTGATGGTCAGGCTGGAGGAAATTAGCATCGGGGTCTGATAGGTCGGCGAAGACGTTGTGGGTGTAGATCCATCGATGGTGTAATGCACCGCTGCCCCGCCGGTGGCGGAGGACATGGCGAGAATCACCGCGCCGTTCTCCGCAGCGGTGGTTGAGAACACAGGTGTCGCCGCGGGGTTCGACGGTGAAGGTGGGTGACCTCCTTCCCCTCCGCCGTTGCTACCGCAGGACGCGATAATGGCGAAGGTAAGCACAACCAGAATTGAAATCACCGCGCGAAGAGCAACGGGAGTTTGGGGGAACACAGGTTTTGTCGTTTTTGACACTGTGGGCTACCTCGCTTGGGCGTTTGGGCGGACCGATCCAGCTCGGGACAAAGTCGAAAGGTGGCCGGAGCCGCAAAGCGTTTCAGAGCGGGCAAGTGCGAGGGGGTTCATATGCATTCCCGATCAATTAGGGAAGCACGCGCGGTCATTTATATCAGCTTCCTACACTCCAATCAACAGGCATAGGATTTTCCCCGACGAATCAAGCTCCGGCTACGCCGTGGCGATTTGCGCGGCTTCTTCCAGGCCCATTTCTTTGATGGAAATTTCCCGCATTTTGTACTTCTGGGTTTTGCCGTTGATGGTGATGGGGAAGGAATCGACGAACTTGATGTAGCGGGGAACTTTGAAGTGGGCGATGCGGCCTTTGCAGAACTCGCGAATCGCCTCGGTGCTGGAGGTGGCGCCGGGCTTGAGTTTAACCCAGGCCATGACCTGTTCACCATATTTGCGGTCGGGGATGCCGATCACCTGCACCTCGCTGATGGCGGGGTGGGTATACAGAAACTCTTCGATGTCCCGCGGATAGATGTTCTCACCGCCGCGGATAATCAAGTCCTTGGAGCGTCCGGTGATCTTGCAGTAATCGTTGTCGTTCATGGTGGCGAGATCGCCGGAATGCAGCCAGCCGTCGGCGTCGATGGTCTGGCGGGTGGCCTCAGGATTCTGGTAATAACCCTTCATGATGGCGTAGCCGCGCGCGCATAGCTCGCCGGGAGCTCCGCGTGGAACAATGCGGCCCGTGCGGGTGTCGACGATCTTGATTTCCGTGTGCGCCATGGGTTTGCCCACCGTGGTCACGCGCAGCTCCAGAGGGTCGTCGGGAGTGGTTTGGGTTATGCCCGGCGAAGTTTCCGTGAGGCCGTAGACAATGGTCAACTCCGAGCAATGCATTTCATCCACCACGCGGCGCATGATGTTGATGGGGCAGGGCGAGCCCGCCATGATGCCCGTGCGCAACGAGGTGAGGTCGAACTCGCGGAAGCGCGCGTGCTCCAGTTCCGCGATGAACATGGTGGGCACGCCGTGCACGGCCGTGCAGCGCTCCTCGGCGATGGCCTGGAGCGTCGCCAGCGCGTCGAAGTATTCCGCCGGAATCACCATCGCCGCGCCATGCGCCACGCACACCATGTTGCCCAGCACCATGCCGAAGCAGTGATAGAAGGGCACGGGGATGCACAGCTTATCCTGGCAGGTGAATCGCATCCCCTGACCAATCAGCAGGCCGTTGTTCACCAGATTGTGATGGCTCAGCAGCGCGCCTTTGGGCGTTCCGGTGGTGCCCGAGGTGTACTGGATGTTGATGGGCTCGTCAAATTCCAGCGTCGCGGCGCGGGCCGGCAAGGCGTCGGCGGGAACGTTGTCCCCCATTTGCAGCAGATCGTTCCAGGGGATCATGCTGGGCGGCACTGGGTCTCCGATGAAAATCAGGTTGCGCAAATCCGGCAGCTTGGCCGAATGCAGCTCCCCCGGCACGCTGGCAGCAGCTTCGGGACAAATCTCGAAGAGGATGGAAGGGTAGTCGCTCTTGCGGAAGCCCCGCGTCATGAAAAGCGTTGAGCATCCCGACTGCTGAAGGGCGTGGTCAAACTCCACCGTGCCGTATGCGGGGTTGAGGTTCACCAGGATGGCGCCGATCTTGGCAACGGCGAACTGCGTAATCACCCACTCGGCGTAGTTGGTGGACCAGAGGCCCACTCGCTCGCCCTTCTGGATGCCCAAACGCAGAAGTCCCCTCGCAGCGCGCTCGACCTCGCGCAGGAATTCATGGTACGTGTAACGCTTATTCTGGTGGCGAACAATCAGGGCAGGGTTATCGGGAAAGCGGGCGGCAGTATGGTCCAAGAGTTCGCCCACGGTGAGGCCCACCAGCGGCGAAGTGCCAATGCCCTGGCTGTAACTTAAATTGCCCACCTCGTGCTGCTCAACGCTCATTCACGCCCCCGTAATGAATCCAACCGCCATGGGCTCAAGTCGCGGTAGTATCCGAGGCAAGGGGGGGAGATGTCAAGACCCATACCCGGTTGCCGATACCCGGCTGTCCACCCCCTAGGATTTCCCCGTAGAGGTGGAGAATCATTAGCCGCAGGCCCCAAATAAGAGGTGCATGCTCCGGTCGAGGGTGTTATAAGGTCTTCCCATGACAAGCATACGGCAAGGGTCGATCCATTTGTTCCGCTTCGCCGGCATTGATTTGTTTTTGCATTGGTCCTGGTTCTTTGTGGCGGTATTTGAAATCGGCAACCGAACCAAGAGTTACTCCTCTATCAGTTGGAATGTCCTGGAGTATCTCGCGCTATTTCTCATTGTGATGCTGCATGAATACGGCCATGCGCTGGCCTGCCGACAAGTGGGAGGAACGGCGAATCAAATCGTGCTTTGGCCTCTCGGCGGAGTGGCGTACGTGAACCCGCCGCAACGGCCTGGCGCCACGCTGTGGAGCATCGCGGCAGGGCCTCTGGTAAACGTGGCATTCCTTATCATCCTGTCGTTGCTCGGGATTCTGAATCGATCGTTGGGGATGTTGGAGACGATCCCCAACGCTCACATGTTCCTGCGGGCCCTCTGGTTTATTAACCTGGGCTTGCTGATCTTCAATCTGCTGCCCATCTACCCCCTGGATGGCGGCCAGATTCTTCGTTCTTTGCTCTGGTTTTTGATAGGGCGTGCCCGCAGCTTGATGGCGGCCACGGTGATCGGCATTGTCGGCGCGGCGGGGTTTATCTTTTTCGCCTTTGCGAGGCAATCACTTTGGTTGGGCATTATCGCTGCATTCATCCTCATGAATTGTTGGAACGGGCTGAAGCAAGCGCAAGCCCTGGTGCGTTTGGCCAAGCTGCCGCGCCGTGAAGGGTTTGCCTGTCCGGGGTGCAGAACCGCGCCACCCGTGGGAGCCTTTTGGAAGTGTAACCGCTGCGGGAAGCCCTTCGACACCTTCCAAGCGCGAGCTGTGTGCCCGACCTGCGTAGCGCAGTTTGCGGCGACGGTTTGTCTGGACTGTGGCGCCCGGCATCCTTTGAGTGAATGGAAGATTTCTTCCCCTGTGCCTTCGAGTTAGCGCGGGCTCATGAAGAAAGGCAGTGAGCAGAAGGCAAGAGGTGGCCCACTTTTCGTAGATGTCGGCATCAGCCCATCACTTCGAAGAAGGCGACCCTCCAAATCCCCCATAGTTGATTTGCGGCTCCGCGTAGTAAACTGTTTTGCCCCATTGGATGCAGGGTGGCGTGGCGGAGATGGCGAGCATCCCACCGGTTGGGAGGGCGGCAACGCGTCGCCCGGTCAGCCCCGTAGTTGCCAAACCAACTGCCAGAAGGTTGCTGGCATCGAAGCAATGAGCCGACCAGTCTTGCCGGGCGGGCGTGGATGGGCGAGTGAATGCGGCTCTTCCGGTGAGGCCTGCGCGCGCAGATTCGCAAAGGAAATTCAAGCTGGGAAGGAACCAGCGCCCGGATCGTTGTGCAATGGGGAATGACCGCCGGGCGGAAGGGCGGGGCGGAACCTGTCCCCATGCCTCGGGCGCCCCGGTGAAATCGCGACTCCCGCCCTTGCAAACCGGTTGTGAGAAATGCAGGTTAAGATGCCCAGGAGGTCCATTCGATCATGATGAAGAAGACGGTGCAGGGGTGGATGGCGCTGGCAATTTTCATGTTGAGCACAACGGCGGCGCAAGCCCGAGACTTCGCCAAGAATATTCAGTTTGACGTCTTTGCGCTGGGGGGGGCATCGACCCTTGTCGATGTGGAGCATTTTTATTCCGCGGGCAGGCTATACCATTCGCAGTTTAATTATGGCCTCAAGTACACCATCGGTGTAGCGGTGCCTTACGGAAAGCTGCTCAGCATTGAGACGGCGTATTCGGCCGGGCCCAATAATTTGGTGGTAACCAATCTCAATCAGTTTCCGCATGCGCCCGTTACCTATCCGGTACGCGTCTACATGGGCAGCATGAGTGCCGTGATCCACGCGCCTTTCACCTTTCTTCACTTCCGACCTTATGTGGAAGGGGGGGTGGAGTACGACCGGTTCAGTCCCACGCCCGAGGCTATCACGACGGCAAAGAACGTGGGATTCGCCGCAGTGAGCACGGCAAATATTAACCACAACAATAAATTTGGTGTAAACGTGGGCGGCGGGCTGGATCGCAAAATCATCAAACGGGTTACACTTCGTATTGACCTGCGAGATCACATAACCGGTTCCCCTGCGTTCGGCCTTCCCCCCCAACCAACCACGGATAGTGCTGCCAGCTTTCCTGTCACCGGGCACGCCAACAACATTGAATACACGGCGGGAATTGTCTTTCACCTGGGGAAGCTGTAAGCCACCGGCAATCCCCTGGACCCCCACCGGCATACCGTCAGAACTCCCCTTGGCAAGATATTCTGGATTTGCCACTTGTGATATTCTGAGCGTGAATGGCCGAACACCGGATATCCGTAATGGCAGAAATGGGGGCCGTCAGGGGGATTGATTGGACCGTGGATTGGCCCCGACCGGGCCTGACCGCGAAAAGCCGGCGGTAACCAGCATTGCTCCTCTATCGTCAGATTAAAGTGTTAAAGTTGTAAGGCGAAGTAGGGGAACTTCCCGGGAACAAAAGTGGAGTGGTGGCAAGCGCCGCTTGACGGAAGACTTATAATCAGCCATCCCACACCATAACCTCTTACGACGGCAGAGAACGGCAACCGCTTTTGGGGTTGAGCCGAGGGTAAGGTGCCATCGGCGGCAAGTGAAGCTCCGTCTTGCGAAAACGCCCATTGGCGAAATGTTGTTCGCTTTCCTCAGCAGAAGCAGAGGCGAATTGATTATGAATCTGGAAAAACCCGACACGCTTGACCGCCATGACGTGCAAGAAACCATGCCGAGCTTTCGGGCGGCAGAGCCCCTACCTCCGGAAAAGCCCAAGGGATACGGATGGCTATGGCTGGTGATCGTGGTTTTGGTGGGATTGGGCGTCTATTATTATTACCGCTCTCATGCCAGTCCCGCCAAGGCGGCCACTGACTCTGCTCAATCACCGGGCGGGAGGCCCGGGCGAGGCTCGGGGGCGATTCCCGTGGTTGGCGCGCTGGCGCGCAAGGGTGACATCGGCGTCTATTTTACGGGCTTGGGCACGGTGACTCCAATTTATACGGTAACGGTCAAGAGTCAAATCCCCGGATATCTGATGCAAGTATTGTATAAGGAAGGCCAGACCGTTGGTAAGGGCGACCTGCTGGCGCAAATTGATCCGCGGCCTTATCAGGTCATGCTGGAGACCGCCCAGGCAGGATTGGCCAGGGATCAAGCCAACCTCGCGAACGCGAAAGTGGATTTGCAGCGCTACCAGACGCTTGCCCCCCTGAAAGCCATTCCGGAACAGCAACTGGCGACGCAGGAAGCCACCGTCAAGCAGCAGCAGGCCATCGTGCAAGCGGATCAAGCGCAGATTGATAACGCCAAACTTGATCTCATCTACTGCCAAATCACGGCCCCGATTACTGGCCGCGTGGGCCTTCGACTCATTGATCCGGGAAACTACGTTACAGCGAACGACTCTACGGGATTGGTCGTCATTACCCAGGTCGAACCCATCAGTGTTATTTTCACGCTTTCCGAACTCCAGCTTCCCGCCGTCCTGCAAAGGGTGCATGCGGGGGCGCGGCTAAAGGTTGAAGCCCTTGACCGGGATAAGAACAAGATTGCCCAAGGGTGGTTGGAAACGATAGATAATCAGATCGATCCCACTACCGGCACCGTCAAATTGCGCGCGAACTTCGACAACCGGGATGGAATTTTGTTCCCCAACCAGTTTGTCAACGGGCGATTACTTGTGGAAGAAAAGCAAGGCGTAACCCTGATTCCTACGGCTGCCTTGCAGAGAAATCAGCAGAGAATCTACGTCTACCTGGTGAAGCCGGATACCAGCGTTACGGTACGAACGATCACGATCGGTACTGTCGAGGGGGAGGATGCGGAAGTCACCTCCGGATTGGTTCCTGGTGATACGGTGGTGATGACGGGTGTCGACAAGCTGCAAGAAGGGAGCAAGGTCAGGGTGCAAAAATCCGGCGAGAGGAGTGCACGAGGAAGTTCATGAGCCCGTCACGGATCTTTATCATCCGGCCGATTGCCACGTCGTTGCTGATGGTCGCTATCCTCCTGGCGGGTGCGGTGGCTTACAAACAGTTGCCGGTGTCAGCCCTGCCGGAGGTGGATTATCCCACTATCCAGATCATCACTTTTTATCCTGGGGCCAGTCCGGATGTAATGGCTTCGGCGGTCACTGCTCCTCTGGAGCGCCAGTTTGGCCAAGTGCCCGGGCTCCAGCAGATGACCTCCACGAGCTCCGATGGTAGCTCCATCATCACCTTACAGTTCAACCTCAGCCTGAATATCGACGTAGCTGAGCAGGAAGTCCAACAGTCCATCAATGCCGCGGGAACATACCTGCCTCCCGATCTTCCCACGCCACCTATTTACAGCAAAAGTAATCCTGCCGACGCTCCTGTTCTGACCCTGGCGCTCAGTTCCGAGACGCTGCCCCTGCCCAAAGTGGAGGACCTTGCGGACACGCGCCTGGCCCCGAAGATTTCCCAGTTGCCCGGGGTAGGCTTGGTGAGCATCAGCGGCGGCCAGAAACCCGCCGTCCGGATTCGGGCCAACCCCACGTTGCTGGCTTCTTACGGCCTCAACTTGGAGGACCTGCGCAGCGCCATTGTGGCTGCCAACGTTAACCAGGCGAAAGGCAACTTTGATGGCCCGCAGCAATCCTATCAAATCGGCGCTAATGACCAGTTGCTTTCCGGCGCGGACTATGCGCCGCTGATCGTGGCTTACCGGAACGGCTCCCCGGTGAAGATGACCGATGTGGCCTCGGTAGATGACGACGTTGAAAACGTCCGCCAAGCCGCCTGGATGAACGACGTTCCCTCCGTCATCGTGAATATTCAGCGCCAGCCGGGCGCGAATGTTATCGCGGTGGTGGACCGCATCAAAGCTCTTCTGGATCAGCTTAAAAAATCACTGCCGTCCTCCGTCCAGGTCACCATTCTGACCGACCGGACCACCACCATTCGTGCTTCCGTCGCGGATGTGGAGTTCGAATTGATGCTCACGGTGGCCCTGGTGGTGATGGTCATTTTTCTCTTCTTGCGCAACTTGGCGGCCACCATCATTCCCAGTATTGCGGTTCCGCTTTCGCTGGTCGGCACCTTTGGTGTGATGTATCTGCTTGGTTACAGCCTTAACAACCTGAGCTTGATGGCCTTGACCATTTCCACCGGCTTCGTTGTGGATGACGCCATTGTCATGATTGAAAACATCACACGCTACATCGAGGAAGGCGAGCCGGCGCTTCAGGCGGCGTTAAAGGGATCCGCGCAAATTGGCTTCACCATTGTTTCGCTGACCATATCTCTAATTGCCGTGCTCATTCCGCTCTTGTTCATGGGCGACATTGTCGGGCGGCTTTTCCGCGAGTTCGCTGTCACCCTGGCGGTCACCATCCTGGTCTCCGCCGTTGTTTCTTTGACGCTCACGCCCATGATGTGTTCGAAGCTGCTCAAACATTCCCCGGAGGCCGAACAGACCCGCTTCTATCGGGTTACCGAGCATGGTTGGAAGGCCATCATTAACTTCTATGACCGGACCCTCCAAGTCGTCCTGCGCCACCAAACAGCAACTCTGCTGGTCGCCGGCGGGACCCTGGCCCTCACAATTCTGCTCTATCTATACATTCCCAAAGGGTTCTTCCCGATTCAAGACACTGGGGTCATCCAAGGTGTTTCCGAGGCTTCGCAAACGGTGTCATTCCAGGAAATGTCCAGCGAGCAACAAGCCTTGGGGAAAATCATTTTGAAGGATCCCGCCGTTGCCAGCTTGTCCTCGTTTATTGGCATCGATGGAACCAACGCCACGCTGAACAGTGGGCGTATTCTAATCAACCTGAAGCCACTCGAAGAGCGCAAGATCAGCGCCAGCGACGTCATCCTTCGCTTGCAACCGGAATTGGCCCGCGTGCCGGGAATTACCCTCTACATGCAGCCGGTACAGGATATCAGCGTGGAAGACCGGGTCAGCCGCACGCAGTTCCAATATACTCTGGAGGACCCTAACGCCGACGAACTGGGTGCCTTCGCCCCCCGCATGCTCGAAAAGCTGCGAGAACAGCCCGAGTTGCGCGATGTAGCTAGTGACCAGCAGGTGGGGGGACTGCGCGCCAAGCTCGTCTTTGACCGCAACACGGCTTACCGCATGGGCATCACGCCCTCCACGATCGATCAAACTCTCTATGACGCCTACGGCCAGCGGGAAGTGTCCACGATCTTCACCCAGTTGAACCAATACCACGTGGTATTGGAAGTGAAGCCGGATTTTCAGCAGAATCCCTTGAACCTTCGTGACCTTTTTATCCGCACCAATGCGACCAGCACCACCGGTTCGACAGGGTTGGTTGCAGGCGGGTCGGCCTCGGCCCAGTTGTACGGGCCGACAAGCTCCCTGACCGCCGCCACGACCAGCCTATCGAATTCCACCTCCTCCTCTGGCCTCTCGCCCTCAATCGGCTCGGACACCGCCTTCGGTGGGGGACAGATTGCGTCCACCTCCCAGTTCCCTAACGGTGGCCAAGTGCCGCTGGCGACCTTCACGCACCTCGAGGAAATGAACTCGCCCATTACCGTCAACCATCAGGGCCAGTTCCCGGTGGTCACCCTTTCATTCAATCTGGCTCCGGACGCTTCCCTGGGAGACGCCGTGGATGCCGTGAACAAGGTGAAGAGTGAGATCAACATGCCACCGAGTATTCAAGCGGACTTTCAGGGTACGGCGGCCTCGTTCCTGGCCTCGCTTTCCAATGAGCCGGTGTTAATCCTGGCGGCCCTTATCACCGTCTACATTGTTCTGGGCGTCTTGTATGAAAGCTATATTCACCCCGTCACCATCCTGTCCACATTGCCTTCCGCGGGTGTCGGCGCCTTACTGGCGCTCCTGATCTGTAAGACTGATTTCAGCGTGATTGCGCTGATCGGCTTGGTCCTGCTCATCGGTATTGTAAAGAAGAACGGCATCATGATGATCGACTTTGCTCTGGACGCGGAACGCAAAGAAGGAATGACGCCGGTGAATGCCATATATCAAGCCTGCTTGTTGCGCTTCCGGCCTATCATGATGACCACGATGGCGGCGCTACTGGCGGGCGTACCCCTGGCGCTGGGCACCGGCATGGGTTCGGAACTGCGCCGGCCTTTGGGGATCGCCATGGTCGGCGGACTCCTCTTGAGCCAGTTGCTGACGCTCTACACGACCCCGGTCATTTACCTCTGGTTTGATCGCCTGGCAGCGCGCTTCTCCCGGGGCCATAACGGTGGGCCGGGTGCTGAGCCTGTCCCGGCGGAATAAGCCATGAACATTTCTGAGCCTTTTATCCGCAGGCCGATTGCCACAACGCTCCTGGTTGTCGCCGTATCGCTGGCCGGAGCTGTGGCATTCCGCCTGCTGCCGGTATCGCCGCTGCCCCAGGTGGATTTCCCCACCGTCTCGGTGTCGGCGGGTTTGCCGGGCGCCAGCCCGGAGATCATGGCCTCGTCGGTTGCCACCCCCCTGGAACGCCAGTTTGGGCGCATTGCCGCAGTCACCGAGATGACCTCTTCGAGCAGCCTCGGGGCGTCGAACGTCACCCTGCAATTTGACTTGAATCGGAACATCGACGCGGCCGCGCGCGACACCCAGGCAGCCATTAACGCGGCCCGCGGTTACCTGCCCACCAACCTTCCCAACAACCCCACCTACCGGAAGGTGAACCCGGCCGATTCTCCCATTTTAATCCTCTCGCTCACCTCCGACGTACTGGGGAAGAGCAGGATTTACGATTATGCTTCCTCCATCCTGGCGCAGAAACTGTCGCAGGTCAGTGGTGTGGGCCAGGCGTTCGCAGGCGGAGGTGCTTTGCCGGGAGTGCGGGTGGAATTGAATCCAACCTTGCTCGACAAATACGGTATCGGTTTGGAGCAGGTGCGGGGTGTATTGAGTAGCGCCAATGCCAACGTCCCGAAGGGGCATTTTTCTGACGGTCACCGCATGTGGGAGGTGGGCGCCAACGATCAATTGTTTCACGCGAGTGACTATAGCCCCTTGATCGTGGCTTACCAAAAGGGCTCCGCCGTCCGCCTCGCGGATGTCGCCGAAGTGCGCGATGCGCCGGAATCAATTCGTGCGGCGGGCTACACCAATGGCAAACCTTGTGTGCTGGTCATCATCTTCCGCCAACCCGGCGCCAATATCATCGACACTGTGGACCGCGTCCGGGCCATGCTGCCCCAGCTCCAAGCGGACATCCCCCCTTCGGTCAATATGCGCGTGGTCATGGATCAAACCATGACCATCCGCGCCTCCGTTCACGATGTGGAGCGGACCCTCATCATCTCCGTCATTCTGGTGATTATCGTGGTTTTCGTTTTTCTGCGTAGCGCGCGGACGACGTTTATCCCCAGCGTGGCCGTTCCCGTCTCCCTGGTGGGGACCTTCGGGGTTATGTACCTGCTGGACTACAGTCTCGATAATCTTTCCTTGATGGCGCTTTGCATTTCCACGGGCTTTGTCGTTGACGATGCGATTGTAGTGATTGAAAACATCACGCGCTATCTGGAAAAAGGCATGGCGCCGTTCCAGGCGGCTCTCAAGGGCGCGCAGGAGATTGGCTTCACGGTTCTGACCATCAGCATTTCATTGGTTGCGGTGTTCCTCCCCTTGTTGCTGATGGGGGGAATCGTGGGCCGGCTGTTTCGCGAGTTTGCCGTGACCCTCTCCGTGGCCATCGCGGTTTCCCTGGTGGTTTCACTCACTGTGACGCCTTCCATGTGTGCGCACCTGTTGCGGGAGCATGAGTCCCACGGGTGGATGTACCGGGCTTCCGAGCGCGCCTTCAACTCGGTGGTGAAGTTCTATGGTAGGACCTTGGCCGCTGTGCTGCGCTTCCCGGCCCTTACCCTGACGGTATTGTTGGCGACCATTGCGTTGAACGTATACCTCTACATCCACGTTTCGAAGGGGTTCTTTCCCCAGCAGGATAATGGACGCCTTATGGGTTCGATTCAGGCTGACCAGGATACCTCGTTTCAAGCTATGGACGACATTTTGCGGAAGATGGTGGATATTGTGGTCGCCGACCCCGCGGTGGATGCGGTTAACGGATTCACCGGGGGAGGCGGCCCCCGCGGCGGCGCTATGAACACCGCGCAGATGTTTATCTCGCTCACGCCTCCCGCGGAAAGAAAAATCAGCGCCGACCTGGTTATTGCGCGATTGCGGCCCAAACTGGGCCGTGTGCCGGGCGCCACGCTGTACCTGCAAGCCCAGCAAGACATCCGCGTGGGGGGGCGATTCGGCGCCTCCCAGTATCAATACACCATGCGGGGTGACAATATCCAGGATTTGCAGAACTATGCGCCCCGCATGTTGCAGGAGTTGAGAACTATCCCCGTGATCACGGACGTGAACACCGACCAGCAGGATCGCGGCCTCCAGGCCTTCTTGCAATATGATCGCGCCACCGCGGCGCGCTTTGGCATTTCACCCCAACTGATTGACAACACCCTTTACGATGCTTTCGGCGAACGCCAGGTCTCGACCATGTATACTTCGCTGAATCAGTATCACGTCGTTATGGAGGTGGCGCCCGAATTCTGGCAGAACCCGTTGACCCTCCGCCAGACTTACGTGCACGCGCCGAGCGGGAAGGAAGTTCCCCTGGCTGCCTTCACGAAATATACGCCCATTACCGCGCCGCTTTCGGTGAACCACCAGAGCCTTTCACCTTCGGTAACCATCTCGTTCAATCTCCGGCCGGGCATCGCGCTGGGCGACGCCGCGGACGCCATTACCGAAAGCGCCAGCAAGATTGGCTTGCCTGCGACCATTCGCACGGGGTTCTCCGGGACCGCTCAAGCGTATCAGGATTCGCTGGGCAGCGAGCCCCTGTTGATTGCTGCCGCGCTCATTTCGGTTTACCTGGTGCTCGGAATCCTTTATGAAAGCTACGTTCATCCCGTTACCATTCTGTCCACGCTGCCGTCGGCGGGCGTGGGCGCGCTGCTGGCGCTGATGCTCTCCAAAACGGAGCTTACAGTAATCGCCATCATCGGAATCATTCTGCTGATCGGAATTGTGAAAAAGAACGCCATTCTGATGATTGACTTTGCCCTGGCCGCCGAACGCAACGAAGGCAAGACTTCCCGCGACTCGATTTACGAAGCATGCTTGTTACGATTTCGCCCCATCCTGATGACCACCATGGCGGCGATGCTCGGGGCTCTGCCGCTCGCGCTCGGCACCGGCACCGGATCGGAACTTCGCCGACCCTTGGGAATCGCCATCATCGGCGGGTTAGCCGTCAGCCAGTTGCTGACCTTGTACACGACTCCCGTGGTGTACCTCTATTTTGACCGGTTGCAAAATTGGCGGTATCGCGTTCGGGGGACAGGGCCTGAGAAGATCATTCCCCTGGCCCCGGAGACATAGTCTTCATTAAGCAGTAAGCAGAAGGCGGAAGGCAGAAAGCACGAAGCAGAAAGGAGCAGGTAGATGGGAAGACGGGCACCGCAAATTATAAAGGCAAAGGGGAAGAGGCAAGAGCCAAAGCCCAGGGCGCACGCTCATTTGCCTTTTGCCCTTTGCCCTTTGACTTTTGACTTTTCATTCTGCCTGCTGCTTACTGCCGTGTGCCTGCTGCTTCCCTCCTGCCGGGTAGGGCCGGATTACAAACGCCCCCCTGCCCCCGCGCCTTCGGCTTACAAGGAACTCCCGCCCGCGGACTCTCCCCAGGCGTCCGAGTGGGCTCCGGCGCAACCCAGCGACGCCCTGGCACGGGGCAAATGGTGGGAGATCTACAACGACCCGGAGCTTAATGCCCTGGAAGAACAGGTGAGCATTTCCAATCAGAATCTCAAAGTGGCGGAAGCGCAATACGACCAGGCGAAACTCAACGTGCGGATTGCGCGCTCCTACTTGTACCCGACGATTACCACCTCTCCTTCCATTATCAACTCGCGATCGGCGGTTACCGGGACTCCCGGCACCCAAAATTTTGTTCCCGCTTCGCGCACTACTTACAGTCTTCCCGTTAGTGCGTCCTACGAGGCTGATGTCTGGGGAAGTGTGCGGCGCAGTTTTCAGGCGATTGCCGAAGCCGCTCAAGTCAGTGACGCCCTGCTGGAAAGTGCGCGGCTGTTATATCAGGCGGAGCTGGCGCAAGATTACTTTGAACTGAGGGGCGTGGATGGCGAGAAGGAATTACTCCAAACCACCGTGAATTCCTATCAGGATTACCTCAAGCTTACGCAGGACAGGTTTGCCAGCGGCGTAGCATCGGGCTCAGACGTTGCCCAGGCGCAGACCCAATTGAACACCGCGCGGGCCCAGTTGATCGACTATGATGTGGCGCGTGCGCAATTTGAGCACGCCATCGCAGTCCTTACAGGCGAGGCTCCAGCCGAACTAGCGATTTCGTCCCGTCCCATTAAGACCACGCCGCCCCCCCTGCCCGTGGGACTTCCTTCCACCTTGTTGGAACGCCGCCCCGATATCGCCGCAGCTGAGCGTCAGATGGCTGCGGCCAACGAGCAGATCGGGATCGCCAAAGCCGCATATTATCCCACCATATCCTTCGCCGCGTCGGGCGGCGTTGAAAGCGCGGCATTCTTACAGTGGATCGGATGGCCATCGCGTTTCTGGTCCGTGGGCGCGCAGTTGTCGGAGACGCTTTTCGATGCCGGCAGACGCCACGCAGCGGTTGACCAGACACTGGCCGCCTACGACGCCACGGTGGCGAATTATCGCCAGACAGTTCTGGTGGGCTTCCAGCAAGTCGAGGACAATCTTGCGGCGCTGCGCGTGCTTGAGAAAGAAGCGCAAGCCGAGAACGATGCGGTAACCGCTGCCCAGAATTCACTGGATATAACCACTTACCAATACAAAGCCGGCACCGCCAACTACCTTTCTGTCATCACCGAGCAAGCTATTCTTCTGCAAGATCAGGTGCAAGCCCTGAACATTCTTACTCGCCGGATGAGCGCCAGCGTCCTTTTGATCGAGGCGCTGGGCGGCGGTTGGAACTCGTCGAAACTTCCCACGGTGGCGGACTTGAAGAGCGGAAAGTAGAGTCAGCAACCTCCCCTATATCCATTGCAGGATTTCGTCCGCAAGGCCGCATGGTGTGTCGTTCTACAACAGTTCGCCGTGGGTTCCTTACCGTGCTGGACCGGTCTGGCGGCTCGCCCTTCCAAACCCGTGGCGCCAAATCCAGGTTAGAATGGAATGGTTTCACTGTGGGATTTGTTTCAAGCCCAATAGCATGAACATGCCGACGAACGACCGCCCGCGAATTCCGTTGATTGCCGCCATCGTGACGTTTGGGCTGCATCTGGTGGGCAATCCGCACTATGGATTTTTCCGCGATGAACTCTATCTCATCATTTGTGGACAGCGTCCGGGCTGGGGCTATGTTGACCAGCCTCCCGTGGTGCCGCTTCTCGCTGCTGGATCGCAGATGTTCGGTCACTCGCTTGTCCTTTTACGCGCAGTCCCCGCTTTTTTTGCCGCGGCGGGCGTGTACGTAACGTGTTTGCTGGCCGTGGAATTGGGGGGAGGAGCTTTCGCCGAGGTCCTTGCCGCGCTCGTGGTGTTCTTCGCTCCCGTACTGATGAACTTTGGCATGAAGGTTTCCCCTGATATGGTTGGTGTCTGGCTTTGGCCACTGGCGGCGCTATACACTCTGCGCCTCGCGAAAGGCGCCGATTCCCGCGGATGGCTGGTGGTGGGCGCTGCCGTCGGGATCTGTCTTCAGAGCAAATACACCGTGGTATTCTTCTTTGCTGCCTTGCTGCTCGGCTTGCTCCTCACACCCGATCGGAAGATTCTCTTTTCTCGCTGGTTCCTGGCGGGTTGCGGCCTCTGCGGGCTGATCGCGTTGCCGAATTTCCTATGGCAGGCGTATTACGGATTTCCCACGTGGGAATTCCTGCGTAACGGGCAGCATGGGAAGAACCTGATCGTCGGCCCCGCACAATACCTGTTTCAGCAGCTTTTCATTACCAACGTGTTTCTTTCTTTTATATGGATCATCGGCTTGGGCTGGCTTTTATGGAATGCGCGTCGGCGTTTCCTGGGTTATACGTACATCATCTTGATTATCCTCATGGTGGTGCTGCATGGAAAGCACTACTACCCCGCCGACGTATACCCTCTTCTGATGGCGGCGGGAGGTGTGGCGATCGAAGCTTGGGCGAATCGCTGGAAGGCTCTCCGGCTCGCCGCGCCCACCGCCGTGATCGTTTTGGGGTTTCTCTTCGTTCCCTTTGCATTGCCGATTTTGCCGGAAGAGCAGGCGGCCGCCTATACAAACTGGCTATTCAAGACATCGCACCTCTCCCGCCAAGCAGTGGCGACAGAGCACCATCAACTGCCTACCCTTCCCAGCGATTGGGCCGATATGCACGGCTGGCCCGAACTGGCCGCCAGCGTCGCGAATGTGTATCAATCCCTTTCGCCTGAGGACCGAGCCCAGGTGGCCATCGTCGCTGGGAACTACGGCGAGGCGGCGGCGATCGATTTCTTCGGACGGCAGTACGGATTACCGCCCGTGATCAGTGGCCACAATCAGTATTATCTCTGGGGAACGCGTGGGTATAGCGGCAACGTGATCATCGACGTGGCGGGAGACTGCGGAGCCCGCGACCATTTGTTCCAGAGCAGCGAGCGCGCGGCCACTTTTACGTCGCCCTGGGTCCAACCGTTTGAAGACGATATCCCCATCATGGTTTGCCGCGGCATTCAGAAACCCCTGGCGGAGTTGTGGCCGAGCATCAAATCGTACCGATAGCTCGCGATTACCACTTTGGGCAATACGTCACCTCGGTGGGCCGGGTAGGATCTTCAATCCACGAACCCATCGCCGGGTTCTTCGATAATTCGGGGTATTTCGAGACTTGTCGACACTACACCCAACCGTTCTCGGCGAGCCCTGAGGCGGGCAATTGCAGTGACGACCGGCGTCCGCTCCCTTGGATCAGGATTTCGTTTTTGGCGACTTGGATGTCACGCACTGCACCAAAATCTTCCGGGACTGGCGTGAGAAAACTCAAGTAGCTGGCCTTTATCTTCCCCATTGCCGGAACGATGGAAAAGGTTGGCGTATCGAACATGGGCGACACCGCGAATGCCTCCCGCCGAGTTACCGGGGAGGGGGTCGAGCCGAACTCGAGCCCGCGCGTTTGGGCCCGCCCATTCCATGGGGCTGACGCTCGCGACTCGTTCTCTTCCCAAATGGCCACCCAGGGAAAATCACTACGACGGAAGCAATAGCCCATCAGCAGGTGATTAGGCAGGTTGAGGGCGGCGATGTATTGCACTTGCCGCCGGGGATTCAACAAAAGCGATACGAGGAATCCCA
>Ga0335085_10005115_pt1 | contig 21325 bp, 18 predicted proteins | sample Lox_Sample_45_FD_206712 | JGI IMG/M metagenome (GOLD analysis project Ga0335085, IMG submission 206712) | Soil microbial communities from Loxahatchee National Wildlife Refuge, Florida, United States - Lox_Sample_4.5 | ecosystem: Environmental > Terrestrial > Soil > Wetlands | place: USA...
CGGAGAAGGCGATCATGATCTCGTCGCCGCGCTGCGGGTTCATCTGCGTCGTCACGGTGAGCGTGCCGCGGGCGTCCATGGCGTCGGCCGCGTTGAGCATCAGGGCCATGAACACCTGGATGAGCTGGTCGGCGCTGGCCGCCACGGTGGGCAGGTCGCCCGCCATCTCCTTGCGGATCACCAGGTGCTTGAAGCGGTCGTGGTGCTTGAGCAGCAGGAGCGTCTCCTCGACCACCTTGTTGACGTCCTGCGCGCTCTTGACGCCTCCGCGCGGCCGCGAAAGATCGAGCAACTGGTTGACGATGCGCTTGCAGCGCTCGACCTCGCTGTCCATGATCCCGAGATACTCGGCGATGCCGGGGTCCGTGGAGGGCGCGTCCTCGAGCCGGCCGGCCACCGCCTCGATGCACGCGCCGATGGTGGCGAGCGGGTTGTTGATCTCGTGCATCACGCCGGCGGCGAGCTGCCCGACCGCGGCGAGCTTCTCCGACTCGGCGATCTGCCCCTGGACCTGCTTCCACTCGGAGATGTCTTCGCCGATGGTGATCAGGTGGGTGATCTCGTCGTCGCCCAGGCGCATCGGGATCTTGGTGATGCGGTACTGCCGGCCGTCGCCCTGGCTCGACGATTCGTACACCTGCACCCGGCCCGACTGGAACACTTCGTCGAACTCGCGCTGCAACAGCTCCCGCGGCTGGCGGTGCAGCACCTCGAAGATGGTGCGGCCGATCGCCTCCTCGCGCGGCACGCCCAGCGTGCCGGTCTCGCGCTTACGATTCCAGGCCTGGATCCGGTACTGCCGGTCGATGACATACAGGCCCAGCGGCAGCGAGTCGATGATCTTGGCGGTGAAGCGGCGCTGCTCCTCGATCTCGCGGGCGCGGCGCGCCACCTCGTAGGCGAGGTCCATCGACAGCTCGCGCGAGGCGATGAGCGGCGAGAGGACGTTGGCCACGACGCTGAGCACGTCGCGCGCCATCGCCTCGCGCCCGTCACGCGGGACGCGCAGCTCGATCAGGCCGAGGCGGTCGCCCTCGTGGGTGAGCAGGATGTGGAGGTCGAGCGCGTCCCACGAGTCGGTCGCGGTCGGCGTGCCGGCGCGGATCTCCGCGGTGATCCGCGCGACGTCCTCGGGCGTCGCCGTGTCGCCCTGCGTGCCGATGCACTCGAACGCCTTGCCGTCCACATCGCGCACCCACAGCCGGCACACCCGCGCCGCCAGGCCGCGCCGCAGGATCTCCACCACGGCGGCCATGGCGCTCTCGGAAAACACGCCGGCCGACAGCGCCGCGGTGACGTCCACGAGGAGCTGGAATCCGGGGTGAATCGGCACCGACATGCGCACGGGGCGTTCGGCGGGCGAGGCCATAGAAGGGCGAAGGTAGAACAAAGCGGGGGGCGGTGCCAGATGCGGCATGACGCCGCGCGGCCGTGACGACCGCGCCGCCCGCCCGCCGGGGCGCGCGGCCTACCGCCGGCCGCGGCGGCGCCCGCCGCCGGGGACGCCTAACGGCATCTGGTAGCGAAGCGTGACCTGCACGTGGACGGTGGTCGTCCGGCCGATGAACCACGACGGCCCCACCAGGATGGCGAAGTCCTGCGCCAGCCCGGCGCCGCCGCCGAAGCCGATGCCGACCAGCGGCGAGACGACCCCCATCGCGTTGCCCTGCGGCAGCGGCGAGTTGACGTTGAGCTCCGGCCCGGCCTCGAGCACGCCCAGCAGGCGCAGATACTGCGAGGGCTCGCCTTCGGCGCCCACCTCCGCGAGCGTCGCCAGCGGCATCCGCACACCGACCAACATGGCGGTGAAGAACCCCTGCGTCTGCGACAGCAGCACGGCCTGGTCCTGGGAGAAACTGCCCAGGCGGATCATCGCGTACACCGAGCGCGAGGAACCGGCGCTCGCATGCGTGAGGCCCAGTTCCAGGCCGCTGGGCTGCCACTGCCCCTGAGTGAACGCGGTGACGCCGAACAGCAGCCCGCGGGTCGGCGCCGCCCACCGCGGCGGCAGCGAGTCCGGGCGCGCCTGGGCGGCGAGCGCCGACGGAACCAGCAATCCCAGAATTGCGAGCGTGCGAATCATGGATACCCCGGGAGGTAGACGCGGCGCGCAGCCGAGCGTGAAGTCACGAGTGAAGAGTACGCCGATCGCCGCGGTAGCGCTGACCCCGCGGCAGGAGCCGCCGTCACCCGGACGGGCGGAACCCGCCGGGCGGACCGGGCGTTCGACTAGTATGGCGTTCCGGTTTCGCGTCCCCCGCGTCATCTTTGGGGGTGGCCGCTGACGAGTTCACCGCGCTGCTCGAGCCCGCGCTGTCGCGGGCGTACACGCTCGCCTTGCACCTGACCCGGAACCCGGCGGACGCCGAGGACCTGGTGCAGGACGCGGCGCTGCTCGCCTACCGCGGCTTCGGCACCTTCGAGCGGGGCACGAACTTCCGCGCCTGGTTCCTCCGCATCGTGACGAACACGTTCCTGTCGGCGCGGCGCAAGAAACGCCCCGAAACGGACGCCGTGTCGCTGGACGATCCCCCCAACGCGTATCTCCAGCGCCAGGCGCTCGACCGGATTGCCGACGCCGGGTCGCTCGCCGACGGGCTGAGCGGCGGCGACGTGGTGCGCGCGGTGGTCGAAGGGCTGGACGCCGAGCAGGTGTCGCGCGCCATCGGGGAGCTGCCGGACGAGTTCCGCGCCGTGGCGTCGCTGTACTTCCTGGACGATCTCTCCTATCAACAGATCGCCGACACGCTCGCCATCCCGGTGGGGACCGTGCGGTCGCGGCTGCACCGCGGGCGCGCGCTGCTCCAGCAGCGGTTGTGGCGGATGGCGGAGGACTACGGGCTGGTCAGCTCGGCGCTCGCGGGCCGGAGGCAGGCATGAGCCCGCTCAGCCTCGACTGCAAGGAGACGTTCCGGCGGCTGGACGACTACCTCGACCGTGAGCTGACGCCGGAGGAGCAGGCGGCGGTGGCGCGGCATCTGGAGATCTGCGCCGGATGCGCGGGCGAGTTCGCGGTGGAAGGCAGGCTGCTCGACGCGCTCAAGGCGAAGCTGCGCCGCATCGCGGCGCCGGCCGGCCTGCTCGACCGGATCGCCGCGCGGATCGCCGCGGAGCGCTAGGCGGGGCCGGCGCCGAGCGCGGCGCGGCCCTCGGCCAGCACCCGGTCGTACAGCCGCTCCAGTGCGCCGCTGGCGCCGCGGCACCCCCGCACCACCTGCTCCGTCCACTCGAGGTACTCGCGGCGGCGCTCGTCACTCCAGCCGGCGGGCGGCTGGTGCGTCACGTCCCGCACGTTGCAGATCTTGTCGGCCAGCTTGATCAGCTTGGCGCGATGGGACGCGGCGGGCGCGTGGACGATCTGCAGCCGCTTGCGTTCGGCCTTGGGCAGCTGCTTGTCGTCGGTCATCTCGCGCACCAGCGCGCGAATCTCGCGCCCGAAGTGCGCCTCCAGCTCGTCCTCGGTGGTGTTGGTGTCCTCGATCGTGTCGTGGAGCACGGCGGCCGCCAGCGTGGCCACGTCGCTCACGCCGCCCACCGTGGCCAGGACCGACGCCACCTCGATGGGGTGGTTGATGTAGGGCGACGCGCGGCGGTCTTTGCGCCGCTGGTCGCGGTGCTTCTCCGAGGCGAAGCGGAGCGCGTCGAACAGCAGGGCGACGTCAGCGGGCGACGATGGCATCCGCGATCCTGCCCACCACGGTGGGCGAGTTGTGGTAGTCGCTGTGGCGCGGGTGCAGCTGCGTGAACAGGTACTCGAACGCGGTGCGGAGCCGCTCGGCGAGCGACGCGACCTGGCGGTTGGCGCCCAGCAGGCCCGCGGCTTCCACCCGCTGCACCGGCACCGCCTGGACCGCCGCGCCCGGAGGGATGGCGTGCAGCAGCGCCGCGGTGACGTCCACCCGCTCGAAGGCGGACACCGGGTAGGCGCGGCTGGTGGCCAGAATCGCCACGTCGAAATCGAACAGCAGCACCCGCGCCCAGTCGAACCCGCCCAGGGTCCGCTCCAGCACCGTTTCCAGCACGCCTAACGCGAAACCTTCCATCAGCGGCCGCACCAGGAGCCATTCCATCGTCCGGCCGAAGCGCCCGAACCGCTGGCGGACCCAGTCGCCGTAGAGGCGCAGCGGCGCCACGGTGAACTGCGCGAGCAGGTCGGCCTCGTCCTGGTGGCTGGTGAGCAGCAGGACCTTGCGCTCGCCAAGGAGGCGCCGCAAGGTGTCGGCCGCCGGGCCGTACACCTGGCCCGCGGCGCGGCCGCGCACGAAGCGGAGCGGCCAGCTGAGCCAGGTCCACAGCATGTCGCCGGCCCACCCGAGCAGCGCGAGCACCCACCGGTACCCGACGAACGCCGCGGCCACGAGGCCCCAGCGCTGCCAGGCCGGGATCGGCACGGCGTGCGGGAAAAACAGCGCCACGCCGAACCAGCCGAGCACCGCGAGCGAGACGACCAGCGCCATGGCGAAGCGGAACAACCGCAGCGCCGGCCGCGCCTCGATCAGCGGCGTGCCCATCAGGACCATCGCGCCGGGGCGGACCGGGCCGTGCGCCGGCAGGTGGCGCAACGCCTCGAGCGAGACGTTGCCTCCGTGGGAATGGGCCACGAAGTGCACCACGAGCGGGTCGGCGGCGGTGGCTCCGGTGCGGTCGGCGAGCGCGCGCAGCGTGGCCGCCAGGTGCCGCGCGCCCTCGATCCGGTCGGTGTGGCGATTGTGGCCCGACCAGGCGAACGACGCCTCGTTGAATCCGGCGGCAATCGCCGGGCGCCACACGCTGCCGGCCAGGCCGCGCTCGGCCAGTTGCGCCTCGAGCAGGTCGGCGAAGGTCGGCGCGTCCGGCGTGCCCAGCCGCCACCACGTGTCGGCGGCGGAGCCGATGCCGTGCATCACGATCGTGACGACGCGGTCCGTCAGGGGCGGTGCGCTCCGAGCGGCCGGTCCGGCGTTTCCGGCGCGAACGCGAGGCCCACGATCCGCCACGCGTCGTCACGCCGCACCAGCTGGAACGCGTCGATGCCGTAGCGCACCGCCGCCGAGTCGCCGGCGCGCGGCGCGCGAGCGCGAAACACGACCCACGCCTGCGCAAGATCGCCGTACGTGCGCACGTCGGTGGTGACCGGGTCGCCGGAGAGCACGGCGAGCCGTTCCGGCGCCTCGCCGGCGCGACGGACGAACTCCTCCACCGTGGCGACGTCGAGGCGCGGCGTCTGCGCGCCGGGGGGAACCCAGGTGGTCATGACGGTCGCGCCCGGCCAGAACGACTCGGCGAACACCGGCCAGTCGCGCGCCGACAGCCGCGCGTAGAAGGTCTGGAGCGCGCGCCGGACCTCGTCGGCCCGGACGGAATCCTGCTCGACGTTGTCGAGCGAATCGACCACGGTGCGCGCGCCGGCGGGCCGGCCCGAAGGCGCGCGCTCGACGCGGCACGCCGCGAGCGCGCACAGGCACAGAAGACAGGATGCGGTGCGCATCGTCGCGGAATATATTCGGCCCACCTCAAGCCGCGAGACGCCGTCATGCCTTCCCGTCGCTCGTTCCTGGGCTCCGCCCTCGCCACGGCGCTGTTCGGCGGCGCCAAGCTCCGCCGCGGCGACGCCGCGCCCGTGCCGGCGCGCGGCACGCTGCCGCCGCCGGTGTTCCAGGACGACGAGGCCTACTGGCGGCAGCTGCGGCAGCAATTCACCATCCCCGCCGACGAGGCGTTCTTCAACACCGGCACCATGGGCAGCTCGCCGCGGGTGGTCGACGACGCGGTGATCGACCACATGCGCATGAAAGACGCCACAATCGCGCACTGGGACTACCGCGCCGAGCATCCGGACTACTTCACCGGCTACCGCCCGGAGCTCGACCTCAGGACCAAGCTCGCCCAGCTCGTGGGCGCGGACCCCGACGAGATCGCGCTGACCCAGAACGCGACCTTCGGCGCCAACTACATGGCCAACGGGCTGGTGCTGCACCCGGGCGACGAAGTGATCATGACCAACCAGGAGCACGTGGGCTGCGAGTCGCCGTGGCAGCTCCGGGCGAAGCGCTACGGCATCTACGTCAAGAAGGTCACGGTGCCGACGCCGCCCGAGAATCCGCAGCAGCTGATCGACCTGTTCGTGAACGCGACCACGCCGCAGACCAGGGTCTGGGCGATCCCGCACCTCACCAGCGGCACGGCGGTCCGGTTCCCCGTCGAGCAGCTGTGCGCGCAGGCGCGACAGCGCAACATCCTGTCGGTGATCGACGGCGCGCAATGCGCCGGCCACCTGGTGCTCGACCTGCACGCGATGGCCTGCGACGCCTACTTCAGCTCGCCGCACAAGTGGCTGCTCGCGCCGGCGGGCTCGGGCTTCCTGTACGTGCGGCGCGACCTCATGCCGGACGTGTGGGCGTCGGTCGTCTCGGGCTCGTGGGACGACTATCACGACGGCGCGTTGCGGTTCTTCCAGAACGGCACCGGCAGCCTGTCCTCGCTCAAGGGCTACGAGGCCGCGATCGACTTCCACAACCGGATCGGCAAGGAGCGGGTCCAGGCCCGGATCATGTTCCTGGCGGAACGGCTGCGGGCAGGCCTGGCGCAGGTCCCGGGCGCGCACATCACGTCGCCCGTTCACCCGGAGCTCACCACCGGCACCACGATCTGGGCGCTCGCGGGCTGGCAGGGGGGCGAGCTGATGGACGCGCTGTGGGACCGGGCGAAGGTCCGCACGCGTTCCATGGGCGCGGGTGTGCGCCAGTGCTGCCACATCTACAACCTGCCCGAGGACGTGGACCGCACCCTCGCGACGGCGCGCCAGCTCGCCGCGGAGCGCCGCGCCTGACCGCGCTCCGGCCGCGGCCGGCCCACTGCTGCCTAACGTGCGCGTGAATCCCGCATGGGGCGCTCCCGAAAGCCCCGCGCGCATTCACGTTTTCTTCATGGCCCCCGGGCTATCGTAGCTATGGCCGAACCCGCGCCGTCGGGGCGGTCCGGCCGGTCCACACGCACTCTCCGGAGGCTTCATGCGGCTCCTGCGTACTCTGTCGCTGTGCTTCGCGATCTCCCTGGCAGCCACCTCGGCGCTGGCCGCGCAGGGGCCACCCGCCCGGCCTCGCCCGGCGCGCATGCCGCACCGCACGCTCGGCAAGGACGACTGCCTGAGCTGTCACGCGCGCGGCGCCAACGCGCACGTCACGCCGGTGCCCGAGCAGCACGCCTACGCCAACGCGGCCTGCCAGTCGTGCCACCGGCCGGCCGAGACGATGCCCTCGCGCTCGGATCACGCGTTCGACGCCATGCACACCCGCTGCGCCGTGTGTCACGTGGCCGGCAGCCCGACCGGCGCGCAGGCCATTCCGGCCGACCACACCGGTCGCGACGCGGCCACGTGCGTGATGTGTCACGAGCCGAAGGCGGGGAGCTAGAAACCCAGACGATAGGGGATAGGGGATGGGAAGGGCGTCGCACCCTATCCCCTATCCCCTATCCCCTAGTGCCTGTCGGCACCGCGGACAGAACTCCGCCCGCTTGAGATCGACCTCGTCCACCCCGGCCGAGGCGTGCATCACGCAATCGTAGGTGTCGCAGTGAACCAGCCCGAACGCGTGGCCGAGCTCGTGGACGCACTCCTTGATCGCCCGCTCGAGCAGCAGGCCCTCGTCGCCGGGAAGCCCGTAGAACTCCGAGCGCAGCCGGAACGTGGAAACCACGGCGCCGGGGCCGTCCAGCTGGGCCTGGCCGAACACAAACGTGAGGACCGGAATGAACAGGTCCACTCCGACGATCCCGAGGATCTTGTCGTCGGGGGCCGGCCGGTGGCGGAGCAGCGCGGCGAGCACCAGCGTCGCGTGATGCTGCGCGCGCCCCGGCACGTAGCACGGCGCCAGGTCCACGGGCGGGACGATCACGTCGATGGGATTGGGAAACACGTCGCTCAGACCGGCCACCAGCGCGCCGAGCCACTGCGGGTCGGGCGCGGCACCGTCCACGTACGCCACGTGGATGGGCACAGCCACGTCAGCGCCTTAGCGCGTAGCGCTTGAGCTTGTTGTACAGCGTGGCGCGATCGATGCCGAGCACCCGCGCCGCCAGCGTGATGTTGCCGTCACAGTCGCCGAGCACCTTCGCGATGTGCTCCTTCTCCATGGCCGAGAGCGAACGCGCGGCGGGCGAGCCTTCCGCGCCGTTCTGCGCGGTGAGCGGGAGGTCCGGCGCCAGCATTTCGGGCCCCTTGCCGATCACCATTGCGCGCTCGATCGCGTTCTCGAGCTCGCGCACGTTGCCGGGCCATCGGTAGGCCAGCAGCACCGCGGTGGCTTCGGCCGACAGCGGCAGCGGCCGGCGCCCCATGGCGCGCGCGTACTTCTCCACGAAGAAGTGCGCCAGCGGCAGGATGTCCTCGGGACGCTCGCGCAGCGGCGGAACGAGGATGCTGAACACGTTGATCCGGTAGAACAGGTCCTCGCGGAAGGTCCCCTGCTCCACCTGCTGCTCGAGGTTGGTATGGGTCGCGCACACCAGGCGGAAATCGGAGGCGATCTCCTGATTGCCGCCCAGCCGCGTGAACCGCCGCGTCTCGAGCACCCGCAGCAGGTCGATCTGCGTCTTGGCCGAGATGTCGCCGATCTCGTCGAGGAACAGCGTCCCGCCGTTGGCCAGCTCGATCTTGCCCTTGCGGCGGTACTGCGCGCCCGTGAAGGCGCCCTTCTCGTGGCCGAACAGCTCGCTCTCCAGCAGCGTCTCGGGGATCGAGCCCGCGTTGACGGCCACCAGCGGGAAGTAGCGGCGGCGGCTCTGGGCGTGGATCGCCCGGGCGATCAATTCCTTGCCGGTGCCGCTCTCGCCCCGGATCACCACACTCGAGTCGGTTTCGGCGACCGTGCGCACGAGGTCGAGCACGTGGACCATCTTGGCGCTGACCGCGAGGACCGGGTCGGGTGGCGCCAGCTCGGCCACCTTCTCGCGCAGCAGCACGTTCTCCTCCGCGAGCGCGCGGGCCTTGAGCGCGTTGGTCACCAGGTTGGACAGGTCGTCCGGGTCCACCGGCTTGGTGATGTAGTCGTACGCGCCGAGCTTCAGGGCGCGCACCGCCGTCTCGACCGACGCGTACGCCGTCAGGATGATGATGGTCGCGCCGGGATCGATCTCGCGCACCCGCTTCTGCACCTCGATGCCGTCCATGCCCGGCATCTTGAGGTCGAGCAGCACGATGTCGAACGGCCGCTTGTCCATCGCGCGGAGCGCGGCTTCGCCGTCTTCCGCGGTGTCCACCGTGAACCCGTCCTCGCGGAACCACTCCTCGAGCGAGCCGCGCACCGCCGGTTCGTCGTCCACAATCAGGATGTGCCGGCTGCTCATCGCTTCCTCGGCAGGGTGATGGTGAAGGTCGTGCCGTTGCCCGGACGCGAGCTGACGTCGATCCGGCCGTCGTGCCGCTGCACGATGCCGTACACGACCGCCAGCCCCAGGCCGACGCCCTTGGCGGCGTCCTTGGTGCTGAAGAACGGGTCGAAGATGTGCGGCAGGACGTCGGGCGCGATGCCCACCCCGTTGTCTTCGACCGTGAGGCGCACGTGGTCCGCCGACGCGGGGTCGTCGGCGGTGCCGACGGTGAGGCACCCGCCCTCGCTCATCGCCTCGACCGCATTGACGCACAGCGCCACCAGCGCTTGGACGATCTGGTCGGGGTCGCACACCAGCCGGTCGTCGGCCAGCGTGAAGGCGCGCACGGTCCGAATGCCGCGCAGCTCGGTGTGGTGGGCGACCAGCTGGAGCGCGCGCTCCGTCAGGTCGTGCAGCGCGACGGGCCTGAACTCCGCGCTGCCCTGCCGCGCATACGTCAGCAGGTCGCGCACGATGACGCCGCAACGCATCGCTTCGGACTGGATCAGCTCCAGCGTATGGAGCGCGCGGTCCCGGTCCTCGCCCTCGGGCACCAGCCGGCCGAGGCGGCGCGAGGTGAGCTTGGCGTTGGTGAGAATGCCCGAGAGCGGGTTGTTCAGCTCGTGCGCGACCGTCGCGGCCATCATGCCCAGCGACGCGGTCTTCTCCACCTGCACCAGCTGACGGCTGATCTGTTCCACTTCGCCGGTCTTCTGCCTGACCCGCTCCTCGAGCGTGCGCGACCACTCGCGCAGCTCGGCGTCGGCCGCCCGCAGGCTCGCCGCCATGTGGTTGAACGAGGACGCCAGCTGCCCCAGCTCGTCCGGGCGCGCGAGGTCGATGGTGACCGACAGGTCGCCCCGCGCCAGGCGCTCGGTGCCGCGTTGCAGCGCCAGGGTCGGCCGATACACGGCGCGGTACACGATCCCGGCGATCAGCAGCAACGTGGCCAGCACGAACACGGCCGCCACCGCGAGGGTCTGCCGTTGGGCGGTCGCGCCCGCCGCGTCGGCCGACGCGAGGGACATCTGGACGTCGAGCACCCCCAGCACCGACATCGAGGCCGGGTGCGCGTGGCAGGCCGCGTCGCTGCAGCGCGGCTCGTTACGGATCGGGTTGATGAGGCCCAGCACCCGGTGGTCCGGGCCGCGGTAGATCCGCGCGCGCTCCGCCGTCGGCACGGCCGCGAGCGGCTGCGCGGCCGCGTGGCAGACCGTGCAGGCTTCGGCCTGGCGGTTCACCGTGGTGCCGATCTCGGCGTGGTCGCTGGAATAGGTGATCACGCCCTGCTTGTTGTAGACGCGGATCACGTCGACACCCGGCTCCGACGCCAGCACGCCGATCATCTCGTGAATCCGGTCGCGCTCGTTGCGGAGCATCGCGGTGGTGAGACTCTGGCGGATGAACTCGCTGGCGCGCCAGGCGCTGCTCTTGACGGCGCTCTCGATGGCCGCCGACTGGAAACGCTGCATCAAGGCGGTGGCGACGCCGAAGGTGGCGAGGGTGGCGACGGACAGAATGGCGAGCAGGCGAAAGCTCAACGTCGATGTGACGCCGCCCGGCCTCCCGACCTTCGCCATGCCCCTCCCGCGGTCGCCGGCGTGAGTGCCGGCGCCTCAGCTATGGAGGGGAAAAAGCGTGCCAACGAGCGACGCGAAGCGCTCGCGTCCCAGCACAAACTCGAGGTTGAAAGTAGGGATTCCACCATCGGCGAGGGTCAGGCCCGGCACCTGCGCGTCGGCGGCCATCGCGCCCTGGAGGCGCTCGTGGACCGCGCGGACCCGGCCGAGGAACCAGGTCAGCAGCTCCTCATTGCGCAGCAGCGGCGCCGCCGTCGCCGCGCTCTCGGCGTGCTGCGGCCGGAGCCGGAACCACCAGCGCTGGTCGGCGTGGTCCCCGGAAAAGGGAACGTCGAGCGGTGGATTCGGGTGGATCTCGGTGATCTGGCCGGCGACCGGCGCCCCGAGCGTCACGGCGAGACGCCCCCGTTCGACCCACGCGCAGGGCGCACCCTGTCCCAGCCAGGTGCCCACCCGCGGCACGCGCACGCCGTCTACGGGCGCCAGCAGACGCATGGTATAGTCGTCGAGGCCGACGACGACGTCGCCGGTAGGCTCGGGCGCCATCCACAAGCCTTCGGCGGTATACGCGCGGTCGAGGTGCAGCGTGCAGCCCGAGCCCAGCGCCGCGAGGTACTTCCCGATGGGGTCCTGCGCCGCCGGCGCCGCGGTCGCGACCGCCGGCGGAGCGCCCGCGACCTCGGCGCCGCCCTTGAGCGCGAGGTACAGCGGACAGCCCTCGCAGTCATACTCGCGATCGCACGGCCGGTAGCTCAGCACACCCGCGGACACCCACACGCAGGGAAGCTCGCGACCTTGCCGAACGGGAACGGTTCCCATGGCCCAGCCCCCGCGCGCCGCCCAGCGCGCTCACTCCGTGAGGAAGAATTCCCGGCTCACCGCGCGCCACTCGTCGGGCCCCAGCTCGCGGCCGAAGCCCCGCACCGGCGCGCCGCCGTCGGTCATCATCACGCCGATCTGTTCGGCGGTGAGGCGGCGCAGCCGGTCGGCGGTGTGGCCCATCCACAGCGTGGCCATTTCGCCGGTCAGCAGGTTCTTGAGGGACGCCTCGCGCGCCGGTGCCCGCACCTTGCACAGCCATCCCTTGCCGTACGGGTCGTCGGCCGCCAGGCCGGGCGAGGCGATCACGTCCGGGTTCACCGCCACGACCTCGCCGTCCACCGGCGCCACCATCGCCAGCGAGCGGTCGCCCGCCGCGACGCGCCACCCGGGCCCACCCTGGCGCAGCCGCTCGCCCACCTTGGGCAGGGCGAAGTCGTCGGGGCGGCCCACGTACTGCGCGGCGAAATCGTCGAGACCCACCGTCACGGTGTCGCCCTCGCCATCGGCCGCCCAGCCGTGGCCGGGATGGAAATGGTAGTCCCCGCGCAGCGCGAACCACGGCGCGGCGCCGGGCCTGCGCGCCGGCCGCCGGGCCGGCTGCGCCCGCGGCGCCAGGTACCGCACCAGGACGATGAGCAGCGCGAAGTACACGATGGTGAGCAGGTACTCCGTCCCCTTGGTCGCGAAGATATCGACGGGCATGGCTTGCTCCTCGTTAGGCCGCCGGCCGCACGAGCACCGGCACCTGCGGCTGCCGTTCCTCGTGCGCCAGGCCGAAGTCGAGCACCGGCATCCGCTCGACGATCCACCGGAACACCCACAGCTCGGCGCTGATCACGCCGAGGGTGACCACGATCTCCATCCAGCTCGGCACGTACCGCACCGGCATGTACCACTTGAACGCGATGATGGACACGTTGAGGCGGTTCATCAGGATGCCCAGCACCGCGCCCACGGCCGCCACCCGCGCCAGCACCATGGATTGCCGCTGGCAGGCGATCGCATACAGCACCGCCGGCACCGCCGTCAGGCCGACCAGCTCGAGCAGGTACCACGCGCCCCAGCCGGTCATCAGGTACTGCGCGCGATGGCCGTGCACGAACACGAGCAGCTGCATGAACAGGTAAACGAACATCACGGCGGCGCAGATCCGGGCGAGCCCGAACACGATGTCGTTGTAACTCAGCTTGAGCCGGGAGCCCAGCCGGTGGTGGAACACCTTGTGGGAGATGCTGCCTTCGAGAATCACCACCGAGAGCCCCGCGAAGATGCTCGACACCACGAACAGCAGCGGGATGAACTCGGAGTACCACAGCGGGTGGATCTTCTCGCGCGCCAGGAGGTACAGCGCGCCCAGGCCCGACTGGTGCAGCACCGAGAGCGTGATCCCGAAGATCACGCCGCCCAGGGTCATCGCGTTGAGCACCCGCCGCACCCGGGCCCAGCCCAGCCACTCCGCCACCGCCGGCGAGAACTCGAGGAACAGCGCCATGAGGTAGAGCATGAAGTGCCAGGCGACCAGGAACAGCACCGAGCTCGTGCCGAACGAGTGGCCGATGATCGGATTGACCACGTGCCACGGACGGCCCAGGTCGAGCAGCAGCGCGCCGGTGTAGAACGCGTACGCCAGGAACCCGTTCAGGACCGTGACCCGCAGGATCGGGTGGTACTTCTCGACGTTGAGGATGTAGACCATGAAGGTGACGACGTAGGCGCCGCCGGCGAAGGCCACGCCGGTGACCACGTCGAACCCGATCCACAGCCCCCACGGCACGTCCTGCGACAGGTTGGTGACCGCGCCCAGGCCTTTGGCGAACCGCACCGCCAGAATCGCGACGGTGGCCAGCAGGATGGCGCTGGTGATCACGTTGAACGGCGTCAGCACCTTGCCCCTGGGCTTGAGCTCGCCCAGCAGGAATCGCGCGAACCGCGCGAACTCGCGCCGGAAGTTCGGCGCCCGGACGCTGCCGATGGCCGCGCTCACAACTCACCTCCGTCGGTGGGCTCGGGCTTCCTGGCCGTCGCCCGCGCCAGCCCCAACAGGAACAGCGGCGCCAGCACGTCCACCTGCGGCACCGCGTAGAGAAATTCCTTGGCGAGCGTCGGGTACGGCTCGCTCGACACGTTGGTGCGGAACCCGATCTTCTCGAAGGGGACCGCGGAGAGATAGAGCCAGCTGGTGCCGCCGGCCTCGGTCTCACCGTAGATCTGGTGCACGTAGCGGTCCGGCTCGGTGTAGATCCGGCGCCGCGCTTCGTCGAGCACGTTGTCGCGCCGGCCGAACATCAGCGCCTGCGCGGGGCACGCGGCGACGCAGGCGGGCGGCTGGCCCGCCGCGATGCGGCTCGGGCACATCTGGCACTTCTGGATCCGCGGGTTCGCGCTGTGGTACTCGAAGCGCGGGACGTCGAACGGGCAGCTCACCATGCAGTAGCGGCATCCCATGCAGCGGCTGCCGTCCCAGGTGACCGGGCCGTCGGGCGTCTTGCGCATCGCCTTGGTGAGGCAGGCCGAGGTGCAGGCGGGCTCCAGGCAGTGCATGCACTGGCGCTTCACCGTGATGCTCTTGCCGTCCACCTCGTAGCCCTTCACCACGGTCCACTGCGTCGTCGTGGTGTCACGGTCCGGGCTCGGCACCGTGGCGCCGTCGGGCTCGGGCAGGTGGTTCTGCGCCGCGCACGCGAACTCGCAGGACCGGCACCCGATGCAGCGCGTCGTGTCCACCAGCACCGCGACCGGATCGTCGCTGGTGATCGTCCCCGCCGCGCGGGCGCTGGCCGCGGCGCCTGTGCGCGAGAGCACCGCCAGCCCGCCGGCCGACACCCCGAAGGCCTTGAGCCAATCACGCCGCTTCATGTCCGGTCCTCCGTCGCGCGCTCTTCCCGCGCGATCTGCTGATCCAGTCCCTGCCACACCGGGTCGTCCATGTCGGCCAGGATGCCGACCGGGAGCTCGCCGCCGTCGGCCATCGCCACGCCCAGGTCGCTGTGCGCCACCTGGTCGGTCAGGTACGCGCGCAACCGCTGGTAGCTCTCGCGCGTCCACCGCGCGGCGGCGTCGCCCGACAGCCACGCGCCCATCTCGTCGGCGATCCGGTCGGGGAGAATGCGGTAGAGCCACGGGCCGGTGGCCGCGTCCACGCCGCGCCAGCCGGTCTTGCCGGCGAGCGCCGGCCGGTTCACGCGGTCCACCCGCCCCGACACCGGCGCGTGCACGGTGAGGCGCCGGCTGCCCCGGCCCACCAGCGCCAGCGGCTCGCCGCGCGTGACCTGCGCGCCGACCGCGCGGAAATCCACCTCGAGGGGCGTGCCGATGAGGCCCAGCAGCATCGGGTGCACGCCGACGTAGATCTCGCCCCACTCGCCGACGCGGCTCCAGGTGTAGCTCGGCTGCAGGAAGATGCCCGGCGGAATCGCCTCGGTGGCCGCGCGCAGCGGCTCGGGCGGCGGGGCGTGAGCGCGGGCGCGCGCCTGCTGGCGTTGGTGACGCCGCACCATGGCGTAGTCGGCACCGACCAGCAGCGCGAACGTGAGAATGACGAGCAGGGCTGTCATGATGGTTCCTCCGCTTCAGGCACTCATTTGTTAGGCAAGCGGAGGGCCACGCGGTCCGCGCCGGCGGACAGGCGTGCAGGCCACGCGGCGGCAACGAGTTGCGACGCCGAACGCGGTGCGGCAGATGGGAAGGGCTACGCCGAGAAATTCAACGCCGGCGGCGGCGCGCCGCGGCGCGCGACGCCGAAATCCTCATGGGCACTGGACTTGGCGAGCGCCGAGAATCACGACGCAGGGCCGCCGGAAAATTCAACGCGCCGAGAAGCGAACGTCGTGCTCCGAGACGGCATCGAAGCTGACCGCCGCGCGGATGCCGGCGCCCCAACCCTGGGAATCCGGTCGCACATCCACGCCGTCGATGTCGACCCGGGCGGGCACCGCGGCGCACCACGGCGCGAGAGTGAGCCGGAGCGGCGGCCCCATGGTGCGACGGACGCCGACGCCGAGATCGCCGTTGCCGTGGGTCCGGAACTTGAGGTCGAGGGAGGTGTCGCCGCAGCGCAGGCCCGTCACGTCGAGCCACGGCCAGCGCTCGGGCAGCTGCGGCGCGATCACGAGCCGGCCCGCCGGGGCGTCCGGCTCGACGCCGAGCAGCCCCTGCACCAGCGGCGCGAGCACCATGGCGGCGGAGCACGCCTGGTCGGCGCACCCGCCGGCGGGCCGGTCTTCGACCGCGCCGTGCAGCACTTCGTCGAAGCCGCCGAGCTCGCGCCGGTAGGGCAGCGCCGCGTTGAGCATGAAGTGGCGGAACCCGGCCTCGGCGCGGCCGGCGCGGTATTCGGCGAGCGACGCCCAGCCGCTGAACAGCGGCCACACCGCACCGCCGTGGGCGGCGTCCGGATCGTAGCCCGGGTCGGTGACGGGCAGCAGCCGCACGCCCCACGGCGCCGTGAACGCATCGCCGCCGAGCGCGTCGAGGAACGCGCGGGCGCGCACCGGGTTGGCGGCGCCGAGGAGCAGCGGCACCGACAGCAGCGCGGTCTGGGTCCAGCTATGGGTGCCGTCGCGGCGCCGGTCCAGCGCGTAGCGGGCGTGGCGTTCGTCGTAGAACTGCTGCTCGATGGCCGCGGAGGCGCGCGCCGCGCGGGCGAAGCACTCGGCCGCCAGCCGTTCCTCGCCTAACGTTCCAGCCGCGCGCGCCAGCTGCTCGAGCGCCGCCCGCCACACCGCGGCGAGGTACAGCGTGACCTTGGCGCCGCCCAGCGGCCCCGACTCGAGCCAGCCGTGTCCCACCCCGGCGTTCTCGATTAGCCCGTCGCCGTCGGTGTCGGTGGACAGGCAGAAGCCGTACGCGCGCTCGACCCGCGGCCACACCGCGCGAACGAACTCGCGGTCGCCGCTCCACGCCAGGTAGCGCGCGACCAGCAGCAGGAACAGCGGCGTGGCGTCGGCCGCGTCGTAGTGGAACTGGCCCGACGCGGTGGCCTGGTGGAGCACCTTGCCGGTCACGTCCTGGCGATCGCCCAGGAACCGGATCACCTGCCGCACCACCGAGAACTCGCCGACGGCCAGCAGGGCCAGCGCCGACCAGCACGCGTCGCGGCCGAAGAACCACGCGTAGCCCGGGCGCCCGTCGCCCCAGCCGGGCTGGGCGGCGGCGTAGCCGGCCAGCAGCGACCGGCCGACCGCGGGCACGTCGCCGACGAACAGGTCGAGCCGCCGCTTGGCCCACTCCACGCTGCGCGCCACCCACTCCTCGTCGGCCGCGACGGCCAGCCGCGCGCCGCGGACGGTCTGCGCCCGCTGGGAGCGCTGGCGCACCAGCCCCGCGACGCCGAGCCGCCGCACGGTGCGCAGCAGCCGATCGAGCTCGTCGCGGCTCGCCGCGCCGACCAGGGCGATGCGCAGCGGGATGCCTAACGGCGCCGACACGACGCACCGGACCGCGGGCACCTCGCCGCGGCGCACCGGCTCCAGGCGGATGTCCACCGGCCGGCTGGTGAACAGCGCCACGATGCCGTCGTCGCTTTCCGTCGCGACCACCGCCACCTGGCCCTGCAGGCTGCGCCGGAACCGCAGGTTGCCCGCGCACCCCGCCGCGAACGGCCAGGTCCGCCGCAGGTCCGCGGTGAACGCCGTCTCGAACGTCGCCGGGCCGCGCCCGATGGACTCGCGGCCGCGCCGCGCGCCGTGGTACTCCAGCAGCGCGAGCGGATGCTCGAGCGCGACGAACAGCGTCTCGGTGACCCGGCGCGACGTCGTTTCCAGCCGTCGCACGATCACGTCCGGCGTCACCGCGATGCGGCGACCCACGGTGGGCTCGCCGTCCGCCACGACCTCGATGTTCGCCGCCACGCGGTGCGGGTGCGCCCAGACCTCCGCGACCCCGCCGCGCTCGCGGCCCAGCAGCACCATCCGCCGCCCGGCGAGCTCGAAGGCCTCGTCGGCTTCGACGTCCCGCGCCAGCGCGATCGGATCGTCGGCCGGGTCCGGCAGCGCGCCGTCGAGGTCGAGCGGCTCGGGCAACGCCAGCGCCTCGCTGACCTGGGCCACCGCGCCGCTCTCGGGCCACACGGCGCGCTCCGTGCCCGTCGTCTCACCGCCGGCCGTGCGCAGCGCGTTCAACATCAGCCGCTCGAGCTGGGGCCGCAGCGAGACGTCGGGCGCCGCGAAATGGACGAACGCGCCGATGCACAGGACCCGGCCGGCGGCCACGCCGTATTCCCACGCCACCACCCGCTCCGGATTCTGCACCAGATACGCCCGCTCGACGCCGACCACCGCGCCGTCGGCCGGCCGGCTGCCGCCGGCGTAGCACGCGCGCACGAACGCGTCGCCCTCGCTCGGCGCCCAGCAGTAGGTGCCGTTGTGGAGACCGTCCACCAGCGGATGCGGCCCGTACGTCGCGATGCCGCGGATGTGCGGATAGGCCGGCATCGAGCGGAACTCGGCCGTGTACCACTCGTCCGCGACGTGGGTCCACCGCCCGTCGACCACCTCGTTCGGCGGCACCGCCTCGATCCCGAGCGCCTCCACCAGCGTGGTGGCGCGGAGCGTCAGCACCACGCCGTGGCCCTGCGCCGCGAAGCCGCGGAGCGCGTCGGCGGCGAGACCCGGCAGCGCGCCCGTCGCATGGACCCACGCCACGTCGGCGTCCCGCAGCGCGACCTTCACCTGCCGCGGCTCGTAGCGCCGCGCCACCAGGCCGCTCGCTTCCGCGAGCCAGCGCCACGCCGCGTCCTCCTCCGCGCCGGCCGTCGCGAGGTAGGCGACGCGCAGGGTCACAGCCGCACCTCGATCGGCGCGCCGACCTTGCCGCGCGCGGCCTCCCGGCCGTTCACCGCCACGCGCACGTCCGCGCCGCTGCGCGTCACGTCGATCGCGGCGCCCTGCATCGGCAGGCCGGAGGCCTCGAAGCCGTCGAGCGCGAACGGCATCGGGTCCACCACGCAGCGGCCCTCGCCCACCGGCCGCAGTCCCACGACGTACTGCACGATCAAATCGCCCACCCAGGAGTGCTGGTAATCGTCGATACCCCGGTACGCCGACGGGCGGCCCGTCACCGGATGATAGTGCTCGAAGCTGTTGGGCCGCGAGGCGTCGCCGTCCCAGAACAACATGCGCACGTACTTGGTGATGAACTCCGCCAGGTGCGCGCGCAGCGCCGGCAGGTGGTCGATCGCCACCCGCGCGATCGCCTCGGCCACGTGGCTGTTGGTCATGGGCCACACGCGGCCGTTCCACGGACAGTTGTGCCGCTTGCCCCGCCACGCCGCGTTGGGGTCGTACAGCGGATCGGTGCCCGCGCTGCTCGGCACCGGGAACGGCTTCCAGAACTGGCGTGGATCGAACAGGTGCTGCACGAAGCCCGCGAGCTGGTCGCCGGTCACGACGTCGGTGGCGTACGGGTAGAAGCACACCGCCGCGCGCACGTGGGTGCGCCGCTTGGTCGCCGGATTGACGTCGCTGAACATGCCCTGCCTGGCGTCCCACATCCTGCCCAGGAGCGCCTGCCGCACGCGGTCGGCCATGGCGCGCCACTTCGTCCCGTCGAGGCCGGCGCGCGGGCCGAGCTGGGCCAGCGCCTCGAACAGGTTGTAGGCGTACACCGTCACGTCCACGCCCTTGAGGTGGATGCGATTCTGCCAGTCGTGGCGGTCGGCTTCCGGGTCCACGGCCTGATAGCGCGACATGTATTCCTGACCGGTTTCGAACTGATCGACGACGTCGATCATGCCCGACTGCTCCGCGTCGCGCGCCAGCGCGAGCCAGTCGGCGTAGCCCTCCAGGCCCGGGAGCACCTCGCGCAGGAACGCGTCGTCGGGATGGACCGCGTCCAGCGCGCGCAGCGCGCCGCCCCAGTCGGCGTGATAGAAGTCGGTTCCTTCGAGGTGATTGGCGTAGATCCGGCCGTGGAAGCTGCCGTCCGCCTTCTGGTGCGCGATGAAGGTGCGCAGCACGCCGCGCGCCCACGCCGGGTCCTTCGCCCACCGGAGCTCGCGCAGGTGACACGGCGCCGAGTACGCGATCGGCTGGTGGAAGTACGCGATGCCCTCCGCGAGCGTCGGCGCCACGTAGTTGCCCCACCCCGGCGCGATCCGGTTGAGGCGCAGGCCGTACCAGCGATACGCCCAGTAGCGCTCGAAGTAGGGATCGCTGCACCGGAACGTCGGCACACCCGCGAAGAACTCCTCCCATGATGCGCGGCTGGCCGCCTCGAAGGTGGAGGCCCGGCGCGGCGGCGCGGCCGTCACGGGCGGCGCCGGGCGCACGGCGGGTGCTTCGAGCGCCGGCTCGATGCGGAGCGCGACCGCGAGACGCTGCGTGCCGCCCGGCGGAATCTCGAGCACCCGGTGCAGCCCGAGATACACCAGGCCGGCCGGCGAGATGCCGCCGAGTTCCGCGCGCGAGCGCAGGCCGCCCTTGGTGGGGTCCCACCGGTCCCAGAAAGGCGTGAGCGAGAAATGCGGATGGTCCGCGGTGCGTTGCGCGCGGATCGCGCCCCAGCTGTCGGTGCCGCGCGCCAGCGCCAGATCGAGGCGCACCGGGAGCTCGTGCCCGGTGCGGTCCTTCAGCACGCGACCCCAGGCCAGAGCGCTCCCCGACCAGCTGACCTCTTCTTCCTCGGTTTCCTCGCCGGGGACCGTGCTCCACGCCACGGCGTGAAGGGTGACGGCCGACCCTCCGGCGTTTACGACTTGCCACTCACTGCCCAGAACGAATCCCGGCAGGACCATGCGGGTTTCGGTCAGCTCGAGGCGGTCCACAGGCTCGTAGGACACCTCGAGCGCGGCGGGCGTCCACCGCGCCGGTCGGGCGTGCAGTGCAATCTCGCGGCCCGCCTGGTCCACGAAGGCGAGCGTGAACAGCGGCGCGAGCGGGTACTCGAAAAGGTGCGCCTCGTCCCAGAAGCCCGGCGCGTGGAGCCACGTGGGGAACGGTGGCGCCCAGACCAGACCTTCACCGGCGCCCAGATACCACTTGTCCGAGCGGGCCAGCAGTTCGAGGGGGGCGGTCATCCGTGGGTGGAGATTACGACGGCCGCGGGTCTGGAGCCAGTCGCCGCACCGCGGGAGCGGGCGCCGTCACGGCGCGGCCCCGAGGGTCGCCAGCTCCTCACGCGCCGAATCGCGCACCGCCTGCCACGGCGGGTCCGCGTACGCGAGCAGGTTCGCGCTGCGGCGGAGGTAGCGCACCGCGCCGGCCCGGTCGCCGCGGGCCGCGAGAATCCGCCCGTGCATCAGCCACGCCGGTCCGCGGACCGACTGATCGGCGAACGCATCGAGCACATCCTGCGCCTCGAGCATCGCGAGGGCACCGGCCGTGTCGCGGCGGGCCAGCAACAAGCCGGCCAGTCGCCACCGCGCGGGCCACTCCGAGGCGACCACGCCGAAGGGCACGTGCGGCGTATCGAGATGGGCGAGCCGCGCCGTGAGCCGCGCGATCTCCCGCGTGGTGTCGCGCGGCGGCGCCGCCGGGCGCACCAGGTCCGCCAGCACCGCCGGCAGCTTTGACAGCTCCGCGTCGCCGGGCAGGTCGCGCCTGAGCCGCGCCAGCTCGGTCGCGGCTTCGCCGAACCGG
>Ga0335085_10005116_pt1 | contig 21324 bp, 21 predicted proteins | sample Lox_Sample_45_FD_206712 | JGI IMG/M metagenome (GOLD analysis project Ga0335085, IMG submission 206712) | Soil microbial communities from Loxahatchee National Wildlife Refuge, Florida, United States - Lox_Sample_4.5 | ecosystem: Environmental > Terrestrial > Soil > Wetlands | place: USA...
GATACTGTGACCAATGTCATGCCCCTTCGCGGGGGAAGACAGACGCTACGGTGAGGGACCAGTCATTACTTTCGGGCTTCAATATTCCTCTCCGTTCCTTTTGTACCCGATCGGCCGCCGGCGCTCCGCGCAGACGGCCGATCGGTCTTTCTAGGGCCGCAACGCCCGCCAGGCGGCTGCCAGGGCGACCGGGCGGCGGCGGCCCAGGGCGTAGAGCGCCACCAGCAGGACGATCCAGGCCCCGTACCCCCACACGACCTCCAGGCGCCAGTGCGGGACGAGGAACTGGGCCAGCCAGAGCGCGAAGATCCCCGCCGCTTCGTACCACCGGAACTCGAGCGTCTGGAGCACCAGCACCGCGACCGCGCTCTGCAGGAGCGTGATCAGGATCTCGAGGTGCTGTTCGCCGTCGAAGTGAAAATCGCTCCAGACGCCGGTCGCCCGCCAGTGGGAGTACCCGTAGACCAGCGGGATCATCGGCGCCAGGACGGTCCACTGGTTGATGTTGCTCGACACCAGGTTCATCAGGGCCATCGGCGCGTGCGAGACCCGCCGGGCCCAGGCGAACGCCGAGAGCTTCTCGGGCAGCTCGGAGAGGAACGGCGCCACCCACTGGATGAAGACGAACTGGCTCACCCCGAGCGTTCCCGCCATCGCCAGCATCGACTCGAGGAAGGGGTGCGCCGTGAAGAACAGCAGCGCGCCGCCCACGAGAAACAGGCCCCCGATCGCCGCCGGCCGCCGCCACCCGGCCTGCCGGTAGGCCCAGCGGGCCACGGCGGGGGCGTCCTCCACGTGCTCTTCCGCGCGGGGCGGGTGGCGCAGCAGGGCGGCCAGGTACAACCCATAGAGGAGGAGGAGCACCAGGCCGTCCACCCAGCCGATGGTTCCCTTCAGCAGGATGAACGTGAAGTACAGGAGACCGGGGATCAGCCCCACGACCTCGGTGGCGTGCTGGGGGCTGAGCTGGATGGCCGGCAGCCGGCCCTTTCCCCGGCCGCGGCCGTACCAGGCGTACACGGCGTAGACCATCGGCCACCCGAGGCCCAGGAGCAGGCGGATGGCCCCGGTGAGGTTGGCGATGGCGAGGTGCGCGCGGGCCGGGTCCTTTCCCGCTTCCCAGGCGACGACCGCTTCCACGGCGAACTCGGGCAGGGTCTGGAGCCAGGCCAGGATGGCGAGGGCCAGGCCCTGCGAGATGAGGAACTGAGCGGCTTCCGCGCCCCAAGCCACGAGGAACGCGGAGAGCACGATGCTGGGGAAGGTCCACAGGGCCGAGACGGCCGAGGCGGCCGAGACGCCCCGTGCGGCCGAGGCTACCTTTAGGACTCGCACGTGGGCCGAAGATACCGAACGCCCCGGGTGAGGGAAAGGAATGTATGGCGCGCGACCAGATGAAATCGTCCTCGCACCACAGCTTCCACGAGTCGCACACGGAGCCCAGCATCGCCCGGATTCCCTTCGAGTCGCTGGTGAGCGAAATGCTCTCCCAGCTCGGGGAGGATCCCCAGCGGGAAGGCCTCAAGCAGACGCCCAAGCGGGTGGCGGAGTCGCTGAAGTTCCTGACGCGGGGCTACTCGACCGGCGTGGAGGACGTCATCAACGGGGCGCTGTTCGAGGAAAAGCACGAGTCGATGATCCTGGTCCGGGACATCGAGCTGTACTCCCTCTGCGAGCACCACATGCTGCCGTTTTACGGCCGGGCGCACGTGGCGTATCTCCCCAACGGCAAGATCGTCGGGCTCTCGAAGATCCCGCGCGTGGTGGACGTCTACGCCCGCCGGCTCCAGGTGCAGGAGCGTCTCACCGACCAGATCGCGGACGCCCTGATGCGGGTCCTCGAACCGCTGGGCGTCGGGGTGGTCATCGAGGCCTTCCACCTGTGCATGATGATGCGGGGAGTGGAAAAGCAGAACTCCAAGACCGTGACGAGCGCCCTGCGCGGGGCGTTCCGGGACGACGCCAAGACGCGCGAGGAGTTTCTGGGGCTGGTCGGGTGACGGCGCCGCTCGCCGGGAAGGTGGCCCTGGTCACCGGGGCGTCCCGGGGGATCGGGCTGGCCGTGTCGGATGGACTGCGGGCGGCGGGCGCGCACGTGGTGCGGCTCGCCCGGAGCCTCGCGGACGGGGCGGCGGACCGGCAGAGCGACTTCCGCTGCGACGTGACCGACGCCGCCCAGGTGGACCGGGTGACCGCTCAGGTGGTCCAGGAGCTTGGCCCGCCGCACATCGTGGTGAACAACGCCGGGATCTTCTTCATCAAGCGTCTGGAGGACACGAGCCCCGCCGACTTCGAGCGGGCGATCGGGGTGAATCTGGTCGGGCCCTTTCTCGTGGCCCGTGCGCTCGTGCCGCAGCTCGTGAAGCGGGGGAGCGGGCACTTCGTCACCATCGGCTCGATCTCGGACCATCTGAGCTTCTCGGGCTCCGCCGCCTACGGGGCCAGCAAGTTCGGGCTCCGGGGGATGCACGAGTCCATCGTGGCGGAGCTGGGGAAGACCGGCGTACGGGCGACCCTCGTGTCCCCGGGCCCGGTGGACACGGACATCTGGGATCCCATCGATCCCGATTCGAAGGCCGGGTTCACCAAGCGCAAAGACATGCTGCGCGCCGAGGACGTGGCGGACGCGGTGTTGTTCGCGGTGACGAGGCCCGCGCGCGCCGCCGTCACGGAGATCCGGCTGCTCCCCGCCGGGTACTCCCCCCGCGGTTGACCGTGTCCCGCTTCCCCTGGGTGGAGTTCCGTCCCGATGCACATTGAGCTGACCGAGATGCTCCGCTGTCCCGAGAACCACCGGGAGGAGTTCCTGGTGCTCTCCACCTCCGAGATGTCGGGGCGGATGGTCGCGGCGGGCCTGCTCGGCTGCCCCGTCTGCCACAAGGAATACGACATCGTGCAGGGGATCGTCGAGTTCGGCGGGGTGTCCACGCACCACGCGCCGCCGTTCTCCGCTCCCGACTCCCTCACGGTCCAGGCGCTCCTCGACCTCTCGGGGCCCGGGGGCTACGTCATCCTCCTGGGCTCGGCGTCCCGCTACGCGGTGGGCCTGGCCGCGCAGATGGGCGGGATCCATTTCGTGGGCGTGAATCCGCCGCTCGACGCGGAAGAGCTCCCCATTCTCTCGCTGGTGCGCTCGGAGCACACCGTCCCGCTCAAGTCGGCGATGGCCCGCGGCGTGGTGGTGGGGGCCGACGTCGTGACGTCCAAGTGGATGGCCGAGGCGCGGCGGATCCTCCTGCGGGGGCGGCGGCTGGTGGTCGAGAGCGAGCTAGTGCCCGAGGTGCCGGGGCTGAAACGGCTGGCCGAGGGCCAGGGACTGTGGGTGGGGGAGGCGACCTAACCCTCGACGGCGGCCGCCAGCGGGTCCGCTTCGGCGTAGGCGGCACCGATCTGCTTCTCGTAGCGCTGCTCCACGACGCGCCGCTTCACCTTCAAGGTGGGCGTCAGCTCCCCCGATTCGATGGTGAAGTCGTGCTCCAGGAGGGCCACCTTCTTGGGCATCTCGTACTTGGGCAGGTCGCGCAGCGTCCCGATGCACTCCCGCTCCATCTTGGCCTTCACATCGGGCAGGTTGATCAGCTCGAGCCGGGACTTGAACGCGATCCGCCGGTATCTGGCCCAGGCCTCGAGCTGGTCGAAGTTGGGCACCACGAGGAGGAGCGGAAACTTCCGTTTGTCGCCCAGCAGCACGACGTTGGCGACGTACTTGTTGGCCTTGACGGCGTTCTCGATGGGCTGCGGCGCCACCCACTTGCCGCCCGCCGTCTTGATCATGTCCTTCTTGCGGTCGGTAATCTTGAGGTAGCCGTCCGCGTCGAGCTCGCCGATGTCCCCGGTGTGGAACCAGCCGCCCGGGTCGATCGCTTCGGCGGTTTCCTGCGGCTGGTTGTAATAACCCTGCATGACGTTCGGCCCCTGGGCCAGGACTTCCCCGTCGCCCGCGATCCTGATCGTCACTCCGGGAATCGGTGCTCCCACCGTGCCGAGCTTCGGTTTTTGGGGCGGATTGAGCGTCAGGACCGGCGAGGTTTCCGTCAGCCCGTAGCCTTCGAGGATCGGGAGCTTCGCGGCGAAGAAGAAGAGGCCGACCTCGGCCGACAGCGGCGCGCTCCCGGAAATGAACGTCTTGATCCGTCCGCCGGTGGCCGCGCGGATCTTCCGGAACACCAGCCGGTCCGCGACCGCGTGGGCGAGCGAGACGGCGCCGGGGATCTTCACGCCGGACAGGAGATGGGTCGCCCAGCGGTCTCCGGCGCGCTTCGCCCAGCCGAAGATCGCGCGCTTGAGCGGCGTCTTGGAGGCGCCCTCCAGCACCTTGGCGTAGACCTTCTCGTAGAGCCGCGGCACCGAGAGCACGATGGTGGGCCGCACCTCCCGGAGGTTCTGCGCCACCTTGTCGAACGACTCGGCGTAGCTGATCACCACTCCCGCGGCCCACATGACGTAGTCCACCATCCGCTCGTAGACGTGCGAGAGCGGGAGCATCGCCAGGCATTCGTCCGAGTCGTCGATCGGCAGGATGTGGACGCAGGCCTGCACGTTGCTGTACAGGTTGTCGTGCGTGAGCATCACGCCTTTCGGGTCGCCGGTGGTGCCCGAGGTGTAGATGATGGTCGCCAGCGAGTCGGGAGAGACCTCGAGGGCGCGGGCCCGGTAGTCCGGGTACGTGGCCTCGGCGGCCCGGCCCCGGCGCTCCAGCTCCTCCAGGGTCATCACGCCGTCCGACGCGGGACCGTCGAACACGACGACGTGCCGGATGGGGAGGCCGCGCCGGATCTCGGCGACCTTGGCCACCTGTTCCGCGGTCGAGCAGAACACCGCCACGGCCCCCGAGTCCCGCAGGATGTACTCCACCTGCTTCACCAGGAGGGTGGGGTAGATGGGGACGTCGGTGGCGTGGGCGCAGAGGCAGGCGTAGTCCACGAGGGCCCATTCGAGCCGGGTTTCGGACAGGAGGGCGACCCGTTCCCCCGGCGCGATGCCGAGCTCCCGGAGGCCGTGGGAGATGGCCCGGATGCGCTCCGCGGCGTCGTGATGGGTGACGGGCTGGTAGGCACCGCCGCGCTTGGCCCGGAAGGCGGGCTGTCGCCGGGCGGCGAACCGGTCCAGCCCGTCGAAGAACAGCTGGGTCAGCGTGCCCTTGGTCACGGGTAGAACCTTACCACGAACGTGATCGGCGCGCCGTGAACCGCGGGTCCGGTGAACCGCGTGGCCGTCGCCTGGACCACCGCCGAGTCGGGGAGGACGCGCTGCCTGAGGCGGACCTGGATCACCGCGAGGCCGTTCGGATCGGTGAGGATCGAGTCGCCCGGCACCAGCGCGACGCTCGCCGAATCGGGATAGAGGAGCGTGAACCGCACCAGCCGCCCGCCGATCCCGACGGTGTCCGAGTCCGTGAACGTTTGCAGGTGCACGATCAGGGAGTCGGACAGCGAGTCGGTCTTGGCGCCGATGCTGACCGAGTCGGGGTTCCGGTTGGTGCTGTCCGCGAACGCGGTGTCGGCGCGCTGGAAGACGGTGATGGCCAGAGGGTTCGAGCGGAGATTGCCGACCCGGGCCTGGATCAGGCCGGTGCCGGGGAACTTGCCGACCAGGGCGCCGGTGGTGCTGTCGAGGACCTGGACGACGGTGTCGAGATCGTCCCAGAAGATCGGGGCCGCCACCGAGTCGCCGCGCCCGTCCAGCGCCCGGGCGGTGGGCCGCAGGGTGTCGCCCAGATCCACGTCGCCGGAGTTGTCGGGCGGGATGGACGTCTCGACGGCGATGACTTCGTTGAGATCCCCGGTGATCGACCCGCACGCGAGCGCCACGCCGGCCACGAGCACCGCCCAGCGCCGGCTCAGTGCGCCTCCCGGAGAGTGGGCGTCTCGCCCATCTCCCGCAGCTGCTCTTTGGCGTGCTCGATCCACTTCTGCGCGTCCGGGCCCTTCGGCGGCTGGGCCAGGAAGTCGCGGAGGTGCCGGGCCGCGCCGTCGGGATCGCCCCGCTTCAGGAGCAGGAACGCCAGGCCGTAGTGCGCCCCCGCCAACCCCCGGTCGAGCTCGAGCGCCCGGCGGTAATGGCGGATGGCGTCGTCCACGCGCCCGGTCTTGGTGAAGGCGATCGCCATGTTCTGAAGGATGCGGGCGTCGTTGGGGTGATCGCGGAGGGCGAGACGGTACGAGGTCAGCGCGGCCTCGAAATCTCCCTGACGCTCGAGGGCGAGCGCTTCGTTGAGATAGTCGAGCCGCTGCGGCGCGATGTCGTCGGGTGCCGAGCCGCCGAAGAGGCGGCGCCAGAAACTCATGATGCGAAAATAGCTTGCGGGCTCTCGCGTCCGCAATGTAGCTTCCCGAATGCCGTACGTCCCGCCCGGACCTCCTACACCCCCCGTTCCCCGACGTTCACGCCCCGGCCGGGCGTCGCCCGCGGCGGTCCTCGAAGTGGACTGGCCCTTCTTCGGAGAGCTCTGCCGCGTCCTCGCGCTGAAGGTGTTCCGGGCCTACGAGCCCGAGCTCATCCTCGGCATCGCCAAGGCGGGCGTCATTCCCGGCGCCGTGGTGGCGAGCATCATGCAGCGCGATTTCGCGTCGATGGCGATCACGCGCTCCGAATCCGGGGCCCGGCCCGTGGTCATCGCGGGACCGCCCCGCCTGGTGACCGGCCGGCGGGTGCTCATCGTGGACGAGACCTGCGACACCGGGGATACGATGAAACTGGCGCTCAACGCCGTCCGGGAGCTCCGGCCCGCCGCGGTCAAGACCGCGGTGTCGTTCCGGACCGGTCCCTACCAGCCGGACTTCTCCGCCCTCGACACCGAGAGCTTCATCATCCTGCCCTGGGACCGCGAGGTCATCGTCAACGGTGAAATCGTGGTCCGCCCCGACTACGCCGACAAACTCCGCGGGCTGTAGCGGGTGAGAGACCGCCTCGACGCGGCGCTCCGCGCGTCGCGCGCCGACTACACCGAAATCCGCGTCGAACGCACCTGGGCGTCCTCGGTTTCCTTCCGCGGCCGCCGGCTCGAGACCGCCACCGCGTCGGAGGACGTCGGGGGGTTCGTCCGGGTGCTGTCGCGCGGCCGGGGCTGGGGGGTCGCCGCGTTCACCTCGCTCGACCATCTCCCCGCCATGCTCGACCGGGCCCGGGAGCTCTCCCAGGCCATCGTCCTGGACGAGCCGATCCGGCTCGCCGAGGTCGCCCCGGTGACGGGTGAGGCGCTGCTGGACCTGGACGGGGACGTGCGAGGCGTGAGCCTGGCCGAGAAGACCCGCCTGATCGAGGCCTACAACGGCGAGATGCTGGCGGTCGGGGGCGGGATCACCGACACCGTCGCCAACTACCACGACGAGGTCACGGAGTACTGGTTCGTCAACTCCGAGGGCACCGCCCTGCACGAAATCCGCCCGGAGGTGACGCTCTCCGGCACCGCGCTCGCCCGGAAGAACGGCACCATCGAGAAGGGGCTCGAATCCATCGGGCTCCGCAAGGGGTGGAAGAGCGCGCAAAACAAGGGAGCCGGGTTCCGCCAGGCCGCGGAGCGCGCCGCCCAGCTCCTGCAGGCGCCCTCGGTGCGCGGCGGCACCTATCCGGTGATCCTCGACCCCGAAATGGCGGGGGTCTTCATCCACGAGGCCTTCGGACACCTCTCGGAGGCCGATTTCGTGTACGAGAACCCCCAGGCCCGGGAGATGATGACCCTGGGCCGCCGGTTCGGGCGGGCGGTGCTGACCGTCGGCGACAACGGCGCCGCGCCCGGACTCCGGGGCACGATGCCGTACGACGACGAAGGGGTGCCGACGCAGGATACGGCGCTCATCCGCGAGGGGGTTCTCGTGGGCCGCCTGCATTCCCGCGAGACCGCGGCCCGGATGGGCGAGCGACCCACGGGGAACGCCCGCGCCATCTCCTTTCGCCACCCGCCCATCGTCCGGATGACCAACACGTACATCGCCAACGGACAGGGGACCTTCGCCGACCTCATCAAGGACATCAAGCTCGGCGTCTACGCGTGCTCGGCCTTCGGCGGCCAGACCATGCTCGAGAGCTTTTCGTTCACCGCCGCCTACGGCCACATGATCCGGGACGGACACGTCGCGGAGCTGGTCAAGGACGTGGTGCTCGCCGGCAACCTGTTCCAGACCCTGGACCGGATCGAGCGGATCGCCGGCGACTTCCAGTGGAATCAGATCGGGGGCGGGTGCGGCAAGGGCGGGCAGTCCCCTTTGCCCGTGACCGAGGGCGCGCCCCACGTCCGCATCGAGGCGGCGCTGGTGGGCGGGGAGGTCGGGTGATCCCGGCGGTCCTCGACGCCCTGAAGCGGGCGGCGGACGCCGGGGATGCCTGCCGGCAGCGGAGCGAGCGCACCACCATCACCTTCGAGTCGGGACGGCTCAAGTCGGCCGGCGTGGTGGAGGAGTCCGGACTCAACGTCCGGGTGGTGAAGGCGGGCAAGGTGGGGGTCGCGGGCACGACCGCCGCGGACCGCCCGCCCGCCGAGGTGATCGCCCGCGCGCTCGCGTCGGCGGAGCTGGGCGAACCCCTCGCCCTCGAATTCCCCGGCGCGCGCGCCTACCCCTCGGTCGCCACGGAGTCCCCCCGCGCCGCCTCCGCCTCGGCGCAGATCCTGACCGATTTGGGGCGGGAACTCGTCGAGCGGCTGGCCCGCCCGGACGCCCAGATCAACGTCACGGTCGAACGGGAGGTGGAGGAGACCGCCGTCGGAAACACGGCCGGCGCCGCGGGGAGCTACCGGGCCACCGGCGTGAGCGTCTCGGCCGACGTCACCCGCGTGACCGACAACGACGTACTGATGGTCTACGACTACTTCGTGGGGACCGACCTTCCCGAGGCGAAGGACCTGGACGCGATCGTCGCGTCCATTCAGGGCCGGCTCGAGCGCGCGCTCACGGTCACGTCGTCTCCGGGCGGCCCCCTGCCGGTCGTCTTCACCCCCATGGGGCTCTCGGCCCTCCTCTTGCCCCTCGAAGAGGCGCTCTCGGGTAAGACCCTGGTGCAGGGGATCTCGCCGCTCCAGGGCCGGACCGGGGAGCCGGTGTTCGCGGAGGGCCTGTCGATCGTGGATGATCCCACGATTCCGGGACGCCCGGGATCGTACCCGTTCGACGACGAGGGGGTGGCCGCCGCGCGCCTTCCGCTGATCGAGCGGGGCGTGCCGCGGGCCTTCGCCCACGACCTGGAGACCGCGGCGCGGCTCGGGAAGGGCCAGCGGAGCACGGGACACGGGCATCGCGGCGTGTTCGGCAAACCCCGGCTTGCCTACTCCAACCTGATCGTCGGCCCGGGCCCGGTCGGGCGCTCCCCGTGGTCACTGGGCGGTGGGCTCCTGGACGGGATCGCCGAGGGGCTCGTGGTGGAGGATCTGATCGGCGTGGGGCAGGGGAACGTCATCGGCGGAGCGTTCAGTCACCCCGTGGCACTCGCCTACCGGATCGAGCAGGGCGAGATCACGGGCCGGGTCAAGGACGCCGCCGTGGCGGGGAACGTCTACGATCTCCTCAAGCGAACCGCGGGCTGGGGGAACGACGGGCGCTGGGTGGGGGCGCGCTGGTCGGCGTCGCTGAGGCTCGACGGAGTGTCGGTGGCGGGGCGGTAGAGCGGGAAGACGCGGCAGTCATCCTGCGTGGCGCCAGGCCACCGGGACTCACCCCGTCAGCGCGTCCTCGTAGGTTCGTCCCGCCGTCATCTGCTCGTACACGTGCTGCAGTGTTTCGGGCGCGGCCGAGAGAAACCGGCACCGCGCGTCGTTCCTGGAGCGGCACTCCACTTCCATCACGGCCACCTGCTCGCCGGACAGCCGGCCGAGGAAGTCCGCGAGCATCCCGGCCGAGAAGAAGCACATCGGGGCCTCGGCGGTGCCGGGCTCCGCCTCCACCCAGTCGGGCGAATCCACCGCGAGGGCGGCGCCCCCGACGGGCTGGACCGTGACCGAGCCCCAGCCCCGGGCGCGGAAGAACTCGGCCAGGACGTGATTCACGTGCGCGGTGTCGAGATCTTCGGGCTGGTCCACGCCGGCGGCGCCGGGGAGCCAGGCGCGGAACGCCTGGTAAATCCCTTCGCCCGAGGCGTACCCCGTCTCCTGAAGGATGGCGACGGCCTGCTCGGGGGCGTGCTGCAGCAGGGAGTGATGGAGCTGATGCAGCGACGCCCGCCCGATGGCGAGACCGTCGGGGCGGGCGGAGGCGGGGGAGGGTCGCATATGAGTGCCCAACTTAGTCTTCCGCCCGGATACGGCGCAACAGTTCGGCTTCGTCGATGACCGGAATTCCGAGCGTCCGGGCACGGTCGAGCTTCGATCCGGCGTCTCCCCCGGCCACCACGGCCGTGGTCTGCTTCGAGACGGCGCTCGCCACGTGGCCCCCGGCGCCCGTGATGAGCTCGGTCGCGGCCTTCCGGGAGAGGGTGGGCAGGGTACCGGTTACCACGAAGGTCTGCCCCGCGAGGCGGCCGGCGTCACCCCCGGCGGCGGCCGGCTCGGTCAGGGTGAGGCCGGCGCGCGAAAGGCGGGCGACCAGGTCGGCGTTCCGGGCCTCCCGGAAGAAGTGCCACACGGCCTCGGCAATCGCCGGTCCGACGCCCCGGATCTCTCCGATGGCTTCCGCGGACGCGGCGGCCAGCGCGTCCATCGTGCCGAAGCTCCGGGCCAGGAGCTTGGCTCCCTGGGCACCCACGTGGCGGATGCCGAGTGCGTCGAGCACCACCGACAGGGGGCGGGTCCGGGACGCGGCGATGGCGTCCACCAGCAGCTTCGCGGACTTGGCCGCGAACCCCTCCAGGTCCTGGAGCTGCGTGGCGGAGAGGAGATACAGGTCCGCGACGTCGTGAATCAGGCCGGCGTCGAGGAAGGCCCGGACCCGTTCGTAGCCCAGTCCGCGGATGTCCATCGCGGCCGCGAAGTGGACGATGGATTCGAGCACCCGGCCGGGGCAGGAGACATTGGGGCAGTAGGACATCACTTCGTCGAGGGGATGCTCCACCGTGGAGCCGCAGCGGGGGCACTGCTCCGGCATCCGGAAGGGCCGCTCGCCGCCGGTCCGGCGCTCGCGCACCGGTCCCAGGACCTGCGGGATGACTTCGCCGGCCCGGGTGACCTCCACCCAGTCTCCGATCCGGATGTCCCGGGCCGCGATCAGGTCCGCGTTGTGGAGGGCCGCGTTCGACACCGTGACGCCCCCGATGTCCACCGGCTCGAGCACGGCGAAAGGGTTGAGGGCGCCGGTGCGGCCGACGTTGATCCCGATGTCGAGGAGCTTGGTGACCTGCACCTCGGGGGCGAACTTCCGCGCGATGGCCCACCGCGGCTCCCGCTCGCCGATCACGCCCAGCTCGTCGTGCAGGCGACGCTGGTCCACCTTCACCACCACCCCGTCGGCTCCGTAGTTGAGCGTGGGCAAGAGCGCCTCCAGCTCCGCGATGGCGAGGCGGGCGGCGCCGAGGTCGGGCACGGTCCGGTGGTGCGGCTCGACCGGGAATCCCCAGGCCGCGAGCTGGGCCAGGAGTCCGGCCTGGGTCTCGAACGGGAGGGTCGCGCCGGGCGCCTCGACGTGGAAACAGAAGAGCCGGAGGCGGCGGATCGCGGTGATCCCGGGGTCGAGCTGCCGCAGGGATCCCGCGGCGGAGTTCCGCGGGTTGGCGAAAGTGGGCTCACCCGCGGCCTCCCGCTCGGCGTTCAACCTGGCGAACCGGGAGTTTTCGAAGTACACCTCGCCGCGGACTTCCATCAACGCCGGCCAGCCGGAGCCCTCGAGACGCAAGGGGACGTCGTGAATGGTGCGGAGGTTGGGCGTGACGTCCTCTCCCTCCACGCCGTTGCCGCGGGTCGCCCCGGTCACGAGGAGCCCGTCGCGGTAGGTGAGGGAGATCGCGGCGCCGTCGATCTTCACTTCCAGCGTATAGCCGGCCCGCGTCACCTCGGGGACGAGTCTGGCGTTGCGCTCTTCCCAGGCGGTCAGCTCGGCGTCGTCGAAAGCGTTGTCGAGAGACAGCATGGGCACCAGATGGCGGTGCTTGTGAAAGGCCGCGGAGGGCTCCGCGCCGACGCGCCGGGTGGGAGAATCGGGGGCGCGGAGCTCGGGGTGCGCCGCCTCGATCGCCTGGAGCTCACGGAACAGGCGGTCGTACTCGGCGTCCGATATCTCGGGCCGGTCGTCGACGTAGTACGCCCGGGCCGCGCGCTCCACGATCTGCCGCAGGGTGGCGGCGCGGGCCGCCGGGTCCGTCACCGGCCTTTGGCTTCTTCCTGAATGACGGCGAGGGCGACGCCCACCAGGCGGTCCAGCTCCTCCGCCGACGCGCGGGGCAGGAGCCCCTCGGCCCACGCGCCCTCGCGCTGGCCGAAGGCCTCCATCAGGCGCCGCAGAAACGACAGCAGGGCCACCCGCTCGAGCTCCGTGTGCCGGACTTCCCGGCCGGCGTCGTGCTGGCGCTGGGCCAGGCGCTCGTAGCGGTGGGCGTTGCGCAGGGACTGCGCGGTGAGGGAGGCGACCACCTGGACGAACCGGACGTCCGAGTCCGAAAACGTGGGGCCGTCGCGGAAGGTGCGCAGGAAGATCGCGCCGATGGCCACGCTCCGCCAGTTGATGGGCACGACGGTGATGGACTTCACGCGGCGGTTCACCAGATCGGCCCGGACGTGCTTGAGGGAGGGATCGTTGGCGGCGTCGGGAATGAACACCGTCTCGGCGCCCTGAATGGCGCGCTTCAGCTCGGGATACCGTTCCAGGTCCACCACGTAGTTGCGGATAGTGGGATCTTCGTACGACGCCACCAGCCGCACCGACTTGCCGCCCCGCTCGGCGAGGAAGATCGAACACCGGTCCAGCCCGAACGCCTCACCGAGCTTCCGGGCGATGGACTGCAGGATGTCGGTGAAGTGGAGGGTGCCGGAGACCTCCTTGAGGATCTCGATCACGGCGAGGAGGTGCTTCCGCTCGTGCTCGAGCTCGGCGATCCGCGCCGCCAGGCGCTCGCCTTCCGCGTGGGTGAGCGCCGAGGAGATGGTCATGGGGAATAGTTTGCCGCCGCAACGTGGCGTCCGTCAAGGACTTGGGCGCTCAGATGTGATGCAGGCGGTCCTTGGCGTCGCCGGTCTTGCCGTTCCGGAGGTCCGCGAGCGCTTCGGCGGCCCAGCCCTGGTAGACCGGATCCATCGGATCACCTACCGGCAGCGTGGCGATGGTTTCGAGCTGGGCCTCGGCCTGGGGGAGGGAATCGAGGTCCACGTACACGGCGGCGAGCGCCAAGCGGTGGTAGATATGCCCGGGGTTGTGCGCCACGGCCAGGGAGAGATACTTCACGGCGTCGCTCCAGCTGGCCTTGTCCATGAAGCCGCCGCCGAACAGCGCTTTGGCGAAGAAGCGCTGGAACCCGGACAGCCGCTTCACTTCGGCGTTCCACTGGCCCAGGATGTGTTCCGCGCCGTCGTGGGTCGAGTCGATCTGGACGGCCCGGAGCGCTTCGTCGTAGATGATCTTGGCGTACTTGACCCGCTCCTTGCTGCCCTTGGTGAGCGAGAGCCGTCCCAGGACCAGCGCGAGGGCGAAGTGGCCGTTGACGGCGTTCGAGTCGAGGCGCACCGCGCGCTCGGCGTACCCGCGGCCGACCGAGTAGAGGCTGTCGCGGCGCGCGGAGAGCGAGTCGCCCTGGAGCTGCTTGGCGACGTCGGCGATTTCCCGGGCCGCCTTCCAGTTCGCCTCATAGCTGGTGGAGTCGAGCCCGAGGGCGTCCTGGTACTGGACCAGCGCGGCCGCCGATTGCAGCGCGGCGCGGAGCGAGTCCCCGCGCGCGATGCGCGTCGTCACGCTTTCCTGGGCGGCCAGGAGCACCGGAGCGGCGCAGGCGAGCGGGAGCAGCAGGAGGGTGGAGCGCATCGGCCGGTCTCCGGCGGAGGAAGGAATCAATGTTCGTCGTCCCTCTGATCGAACGCAAGCGCGACGGCGCGGCGCTGTCGGCCGAGGAATGGTCGGCCCTGATCGCGGCGTACGCCGAGGGCCGGGTGCCCGACTATCAGATCGCCGCCCTCCTGATGGCGGTCGTGTTCCGCGGTCTCGAGCGGCACGAGCTGGCGGCACTCACGGACGCGATGCTGGCCTCGGGGGATCGGCTGTCCTTCGACGGGTGGGCCACTCCGCGCGTCGACAAGCACTCGACCGGCGGCGTGGGGGACAAGGTGTCGCTGGTGCTGGCGCCGCTCGTGGCGGCCTGCGGCGTGGCCGTGCCGATGATGTCCGGCCGCGGGCTGGGGCACACGGGCGGCACCCTCGACAAGCTCGAGGCCATTCCGGGGTTCCGCACCGGGCTGTCCCTCGCCGAGGCGAAGGCGCAGGTGATGAAGATCGGGTGCGCGCTGATCGGCCAGACTCCCGAGATCGCGCCCGCCGACAAGCGGCTCTACGCCCTCCGGGACGTCACCGCCACCGTCGAGGCCATTCCCCTCATCGCGGCGAGCATCATGTCGAAAAAGCTGGCCGAAGGGCTCACCGGCCTCGTGCTCGACGTGAAGCACGGCAGCGGCGCGTTCCTCCCCCCCACCGAGAAGGGGCTCGAGCTCGCGAAGACGATGATCGCGCTGGGGGAGGACCGCGGGTGCCCCACGGTGGCGCTCCTCACGGCGATGGATCGCCCGCTGGGGCGCGCCTGCGGCAACGCGCTCGAGACCGAAGAGGCCATCCTGGCCCTCCGGGGCGAGGGCCCCGAGGACCTGATGGAAGTGACGTACGCCCTGGGCGTGGAGATGCTGCTCCAGGCCAAGGTGGAGACCACCGCCCGGAAGGCGCGGAAGAAGCTCGAGTCGGTGCTGGGGTCCGGACTCGCGGCGGAGAAGTTCGAGCAGATCATCGAGGCGCAGGGGGGGAACCCGAAGACGCTGGAGGACCCGTCGGTGCTCCCCCAGGCCGGTGCCGTCGAGGTGTTCATGGCGCCCGGCACCGGCGTGGTGCAGCGCGTGGACCCCCGGATCATCGGCCGGGCCGTGGTCCAGCTCGGTGGCGGCCGCACCCAGGTGGAGGATGCGGTGGATCCCACGGTGGGGTTCGTGATCACGGTGAAGCCGGGCGACAAGGTCCTGGCCGGCGAGCCGATCGCGTCGGTGTTCGCGAAGGACCCCGCGGGAATCAAGCTGGGGTTCGACTCGCTGACTCAGGCCATCGTGATCGGGGACAAGCTGAAGGAAAAGCCGCTTCCCCTGATCTCCCACCGGGTGACCAAGAGCGGAGTCGAAATCCTCGGAAAAGCGGCGGGCTAACCCCGCACCAGCTTCCGGTACTTGAGGCGGTGGGGGCGGTCGGCGTCCGCTCCCTTTCGCCTGACCAGGTCGGCGTGGTAGTCCTGGAAGTTCCCTTCGAACCACCGCACCTCGCCGTCGTCCTCGAAGGCCAGGATGTGGGTCGCGATCCGGTCCAGGAACCACCGGTCGTGGCTGATCACCACGACGCATCCCGCGAAGCGGAGCAGCGCGTCCTCGAGCGCCCGCAGGGTGTCCACGTCCAGGTCGTTGGTCGGCTCGTCGAGGAGCAGGAGATTTCCGCCGCTCTTGAGGAGCTTGGCCAGGTGCAGGCGGTTCCGTTCGCCCCCCGACAGCAACCCGACCTTCTTCTGCTGGTCGGCGCCGCGGAAGCCGAATGAGGCGCAGTAGGCCCGCGCGTTGACCGAGCGTTTGCCGAAGAGCAGGGTGTCCTGTCCGCCCGAGACCTCCTCGTAGAGGGTCCGGTCGGGGTTCAGGGCCTCGCGGCTCTGGTCCACGTAGGCGATCTGCACCGTCTTCCCCACCGTCAGCGAGCCGGCGTCCGGCTTTTCCTGACCCACCATCATCCGGAAGAGCGTGGTCTTGCCGGCGCCGTTCGGGCCGATGATGCCGACGATCCCGCCCCGGGGCAGAGTGAAGGACAGGTGCTCGAAGAGGAGGCGGTCACCGAACCCCTTGGCGACGTCGTTGACGGCGACGACGTCGTCCCCCAGGCGGGGGGGAACCGGAATCAGGATCTCGGCCGTGTCCTCGCGGCGTTGCTCCTCCTCGGTGGCGAGCTGCTCATAGGCCGTGATGCGGGCCTTGGATTTGGCCTGGCGGGCCCGGGGGGCCATGCGGATCCACTCGAGCTCCCGTTCCAGCGTCTTCCGGCGGGCGGAGGCCTGCTTCTCCTCGGTGGCGAGGCGCTGCTCCTTCTGCTCGAGCCAGGACGAGTAGTTGCCCTTCCAGGGGATCCCTTCGCCCCGGTCGAGCTCGAGAATCCACCCCGCGACGTTGTCGAGGAAGTACCGGTCGTGCGTCACGGCGATCACGCAACCGGGATAGCCGTGCAGGTGGTGTTCGAGCCACGCGACCGATTCGGCGTCCAGGTGGTTGGTGGGCTCGTCGAGGAGCAGGAGCTGGGGCTGGGTGAGGAGGAGCCGGCAGAGCGCCACGCGGCGCTTCTCGCCTCCGGACAGCGTCGTGACGTCCGCGTCTCCGGGGGGCAGGCGCAGGGCGTCCATCGCGACGTCGATCTTGTTGTCCAGCTCCCAGGCGCCGGCGTGGTCGATCTGCTCCTGGAGGGTGCCCTGTTTCTCGAGCAGCGCCGCCATGGCGTCGTCACTCATGGGCTCGGCGAACTTCGCCGAGAGGTCGTTGAACTGGGTCAGGAGGTCGCGGATGTGGGCCAGGCCCTCCTCCACGTTGCCGCGGACGTCTTTCCGCGGGTCGAGCACCGGCTCCTGGGGCAGGTAGCCGACGGTGCAGCCGTCGGCGAGCCTGGCCTGGCCGAGGTAATCGTGGTCCACGCCGGCCATGATCCTGAGGAGCGAGCTCTTGCCGGCGCCGTTCGACCCCAGGATGCCGATCTTGGCGTCCGGGAAAAACGACAGGTAGATGTCCTTGAGGATCTGCCGGGAGGGCGGGACCACTTTGCCCACGCCGGCCATCGTATAGATGTACTGCGGATTCGCCATGGTGCTCTGGGTTAGCGGGAGTCGGGGGGCCGGTGCTTCGGGACGCCGGGCCCCCAGTCACGGACGCTGTCGGGGTCGGGCGCATCCCGCACCTCGGCCTCCGCGTCGTTCAGCTCGTCCCGGTCGATGTCCGGATGGCCCTTGGTTTCGGGGTCGTCTCCGCCGCCGAAGATGAGCCAGCCGAGTACGGCGAGGATCAGGGCGACGACGGTGAGGGCGACGGCCACGAGGGGGACCTAAACGTCCAGGTTCCTCACGAATTTCGCGTTGTCTTCGATGAACTTCCGCCGCGGCTCGACGTCGTCGCCCATCAGGGTCTCGAACAGCCCGGAGGCCTCGAGCGCGTCTTCCATCGTGACCTTGAGGATGGTGCGCGCCGCGGGGTCCATCGTGGTCTTCCAGAGCTGGGACGGATTCATCTCGCCCAGACCCTTGTAGCGCTGGACCATCACGTTGGCCTTGCTCTCGTCCCCGCCTCCCAGGCGCTTGGCGTACCCGTCCCGCTCCTTCTCGTCGTAGGCGTAGAACTCGTCCTTGCCCTTCGCGACGCGGTAGAGGGGCGGCTGGGCGATGTAGATGTAGCCCGCGTCGAGCAGCGCTTTCATCTCCTTATAGAAGAACGTGAGGAGCAGGGTGCGGATGTGGGCGCCGTCCACGTCGGCGTCGGTCATGATGATGATCTTGTGGTACCGGGCGTCTTCGATCTTGAAGTCCTCGCCCACGCCCGTCCCGATGGCCGTGATCATGGTCCGGATCTCCTCATTGGAGAGGATCTTGTCGATCCGGGCTTTCTGGACGTTCAGGATCTTGCCCCGCAGGGGGAGGATGGCCTGGAAGCTCCGGTCCCGGCCCTGCTTGGCGGAGCCGCCGGCGGAGTCGCCCTCCACCAGGTACATCTCGCAGAGCTTGGGATCGGTGAGCGAGCAGTCGGCCAGCTTGCCGGGGAGGAGCCCCCCTTCGAGGGCGTTCTTCCGGCGGACGAGCTCCCGCGCCTTCCGGGCGGCCTCGCGGGCCCGGGCGGCGCTGACCGCCTTGGCGATGATGGCACGGGCCACGCTCGGGTTCTTGTCGAAGAAATCCCCCAGCGCCTCGTTGACGACGCTCTTCACGATCCCTTCGACTTCCGAGTTGCCCAGCTTGGTCTTGGTCTGTCCTTCGAACTGCGGATCCTTGACCTTCACGTGGATCACGCAGGTGAGACCCTCGCGGACGTCGTCTCCCGAGAGGGTGAATTCTTCCTTCTTGAGAAGGCCGTCCTTCTTGGCCCACTCGTTGATGGTGCGCGTGAGGGCCGACTTGAACCCGGTCAGGTGCGTGCCGCCCTCGTGGGTGTTGATGTTGTTCACGAAGGTGAACGTGTTCTCGCCGTACTGATCGTCGTACTGGACCGCGCCTTCGACCTCGACGCCCTCGCGGCTGGCCTCGAACGTGATGACCTTCTGGTGGAGCGGCTTCCGGTTGCCGAGGAGCCACTTCACGAACTCGGTGAGCCCGCCCTTGTAGAAGAACGTCTCGTCCTTCCCACCCTTCCGCTCGTCCTTGAGCGTGATGGTGAGACCCTTGTTGAGGAAGGCGAGCTCGCGCAGGCGGTTGGCCAGCGTGGCGTAGTCGAAGCGCGTCTCGGTGAAGATGGTGGTGTCGGGCTTGAACCAGACCGTGGTGCCGGTGGACTTGGCCTTGCCCACGACTTCGAGCTTCTCGGTGGTCTCGCCCTTGGCGAACGCCATGTGGTAGCGCTTGCCGTCCCGCTCCACCCACACCTCGAGCTTCTCCGACAGGGCGTTCACCACCGAGACGCCCACGCCGTGCAGGCCGCCCGAGACCTTGTAGGTGTTCTTGTCGAACTTGCCCCCCGCGTGGAGCACGGTGAGCGCCACTTCCACGCCCGGCTTCTTCTCGGTCTTGTGGATGTCCACCGGGATGCCGCGGCCGTTGTCGGCCACGGTGATCGAGTTGTCCGAGTGGATGGTGACGTCGATCCGGGTGCAATAGCCCGCGAGCGCCTCGTCCACCGAGTTGTCGACGACCTCGTAGACGAGATGGTGCAGGCCGCGGGCCGACACCGACCCGATGTACATCGCGGGTCGGCGCCGCACCGCCTCGAGGCCCTTCAGGACCTGGATCGAGTCGGCCTGGTAGCCGCCGTTGGACTTGCCCTTGGGTTCAGGCTTTGCCTTCGCCATGGTCTCGCTAAGGTGAAAGGAACCAGCGGATGCCCTTGATCCGACCCGACCCGCGCCCGGCGTTCACGCGGGCGATGATGGTCGGGGCCATCAGCTGGAGCTCCGTCATCCACGCGCTGGTCTTGACCCCCACGAACAGAGTCCCGTCCGGGGCCACGCGGTCCGGCAGGGTCACCGCCGCGATCTGCGGGCCCACCAGCGGCGCCCAGTCCGGGATCACCCGCGCCTGGGCCAGACGGCCCTCCAGGCCGGACCGCTTGAGGTAGCCGGACAGCACCTCAGCCACGGCCATCGGCGCCTGGCGTTTCGGGTCGGTCATAAGGGGCTCGGGAGGCTCCTGAAGTACGACGAAAAATACCCTGAAGTTATTGTCAGGTCAAGACTTAGTGCGATTGGTCAGGGGCTCTTCCTGATGACCACGAAGGTGTCGAGCGCATCGGCATAGCCGACGATGTTCCGCGCGCTGAGCGTCACCGGCACCTGGGTGCCGGGGAACAGGCCGCTGTCGACGGGAAACAGAAAGGGCGCCTGGAAGCTCAGCTGGAAGCCGCCATCCACCCCGACCACCGGTCCCGATCCCACCTGAAACCACAGGGAGTCGATCCCCGCTTCGTCGGTGGCCCGGATGGTCCCCCGCAAGGTGTCGGGGGAGAACACCGAGTCCCGCTCGAACTGGATGGAAAGGAACGGCGGCGCGGGGCGGGGGCGATCTTCCGCGCAGCCCGCCGCCAGGAGGGCCGCCGCCAGGAGCAGGGTCGGTCCCCGGCGGGTCAGCGGCCGGTGAACCTGGCCGGGCGCTTCTCGAGAAAGGCGGATAGTCCTTCCTTGGTATCCTGGGTGGCGGCGAGGAGCCCGAAGTGGTTGGCCTCGAGCAGGAGGCCCTCGTCCAGCGTCATCTCCAGGCCCTGATCCACCGCCTCGATCGACAGCCGCACGGCGAGGGGGCCCATCGACAGGATACCCCGAAGCATCCGTTCGGATTCGGCGAGCAGCTGGTCCGCCGGCACCACCTTGTTGACCAGGCCGATCCGGTACGCCTCGGCGGCATCGATCATCTCGGCGCTCAGGATCAGCTGCAGCGCCACGCCCTTGCCCACGAGCCGTGGCAGCCGCTGCGTGCCGCCGTACCCGGGGGCGATGCCCAGCTTCACCTCCGGCTGCCCGAACTTGGCGGTCTCGCTCGCGATGCGGATATGGCAGGCCATCGCCAGCTCACATCCGCCGCCCAGCGCGAACCCGTTCACCGCCGCGATGACGGGCTTCCCGCAGGTCTCGAGCCGGCGGAGCACCGCCTGGCCGCGCATCGCCCGGGCCTTCCCGTCGAAGGGCCCCTGCTTGGCGAGGTCCGAGATGTCCGCGCCGGCCACGAACGCCTTGGGGCCGGCGCCGGTGAGGATCGCGCCCTGGATCTCCGGGTCGGTCGCGATCCGGTCGGCGGCGTGGGCCAGCTCCGCCATCACCTGGTCGTTCAGCGCGTTGAGCTTGTCGGGGCGGTTGACGGTGACGACGGCGACGCCGTCCCGCACTTCGAAGAGCAAGGATTGATAGGTCATAGGCGGATTATGCTATCGCCGTTGCCCTCTCCCGCCAAGACCCGTACGTTCGCGCCATGAAATCGGTGCTGGCGATCGACGAGGGGACCACCGGGGCGCGGGCGCTCGTGATCGGGGAGGATGGCCGCGTCCTGGGGCGGGGCTATCGCGAGATCCCTCAGCACTTTCCCCGGCCGGGCTGGGTGGAGCACGACCCCGAGGACCTCTGGCGGGCCACGCTCGACGCCGCCCGTGAGGCGCTGGCGCAGGCGGGCACTCGCCCCGACGCCCTCGGCATCACGAATCAGCGGGAGACGGTGTGCGTCTGGGACCGGACCACCGGGCGCCCGCTCCACCGTGCCATCGTCTGGCAGGATCGCCGGACGGCGGACCGCTGCGCCGCGCTGGCGGCGTCCCCGGCGGGGGCGCTGATCCGGGAGCGGACCGGGCTCGTGCTCGACCCGTATTTCTCCGGGACCAAGATCGAATGGATGATGAGCCAGGTGCCGGGTGTCAGGGACCAGGTGTCAGGGGGAGCAGCCGTCTTCGGCACCGTCGACTCCTGGCTCCTCGATCGGCTGACCGGGGGCAAGGTCTTCGCGACCGACCACACCAACGCCAGCCGAACGCTCCTCTATAACATCCACGACCTGGCGTGGGACGACGAGCTGCTCCGGATCTTCGGCGTC
>Ga0335085_10005117_pt1 | contig 21320 bp, 20 predicted proteins | sample Lox_Sample_45_FD_206712 | JGI IMG/M metagenome (GOLD analysis project Ga0335085, IMG submission 206712) | Soil microbial communities from Loxahatchee National Wildlife Refuge, Florida, United States - Lox_Sample_4.5 | ecosystem: Environmental > Terrestrial > Soil > Wetlands | place: USA...
TCGATCGGAATTTTGGCCCGGGCGCCCCAGGTGCTCCATCTCGCTCTTCGCTTTCGAGAAATCGACATGGCTCTCGCGCTGATCGGCTCTCCCGGTGATCCTCCGCGTCCCCTTTCCGCGCTAGAATGCGTTCCATGCCACGCAAGGTCCACGGACACGAAACGCGCCATCACAAACTGAAAAGAAACTACTGCTTCGCCTGCGGCCCCGACAATCCCGAAGGCATGCATCTGAAATTCGCCCTCGATGAAGAACGCCAAACCTTCGTCTGCAAGTTCCGCCTCTCCAAGCGCTACACCGGACCGCCAGGCCACTGTCACGGAGGCATCATCGCCACCATCCTCGACGATGCCATGGGCAAGGTGAACAAACTGCACCACGTCATCGCCCTCACGAAAGAGATGACCGTCGAGTATCTGAAGCCTGTCCCTTTGCACAAACAACTTCACGTCGAGGGCAGGGAAGTCAGCGTTCACGGCCGCCAGCACATCAACCAAGCGGAAATCCTGAACGAAACCGGTGAGGTCCTGGCCCGCAGCCGAGGCGTGTTCATCGCGATCGACCCGGAAAAGATGTTTGGAAAATTCGTCGAGAGGTAAAGCAGTGATCGCAGTTTCGTGACGTCAATCGCACTGGCGGCGGATTGCAGAAGGAGTTGCAGCCGACTCAGCAGTTCGCAGCCAGCGCCGTCCTGCTCCTGCACAAGCACGGTAAGTTACAACTTGGGACTCGGGTCAGAACGGCTCGGCAGGCTCTGAAACAGGCGAGAGTGCACTCCATCATCGAGCGCGTGTTGCGCCCGTTCCCGAGTTTTCATTGAACGCAGTGGCGAGCTTGTGGGTATCCGATACCGGGCTAGGTAGAGAAGAATACCCGTGGGTGTGCCGTGCCCGTTGCTGACTGTCCGAAGGCGATCGGAGCTGGCTTGGCCGAGACGGGCTGCTTCTTCGCCAGGGCGCTAAGTAACTGCTCGATCTTGCGCTGCTCGTGTGGGATGCGGGGGCTGGGCTGTGTCATGTGTAAAATTCTCCCACACTCCCCGGGACTTGCACAGTTGCCAGATCAGTAACGGTCGGCGGTATTCTGTTTCCGTGAAACGGGTATTCGGCTGGTGGCTGTTAATCGTCTGTCTGTCGATTGCGATCTGGCAATTCGCGAAGTATCTGTGAATCTCTCCTGATGAGCCACGAACATACCTGCCAGGGCACGATATGCTTTTCGCTTACTTGCCCTTTGCCTGCTCACCTTTGGGCCTGCAGATCGGGCAGTCCTGCAGCCGATGGATGAGCCTTTTCCATAGAGGCCAACCTTGCTTCTCCATTTCGTGCTCCCACCTGGGCCCGAAAACCTTTTTTTGAATCTCCGGATCGCTGACCCCCATGCGGCTCTCCAAAATTGATTCCGTGACGACAAGGAATTCTAACGAAGATTGGTAGCACATCTTCTCGTCCACAGACGAATATGGCAATCAGGCGATACACTCAAGTTCTCCCTTGAGCCAAATGACTCCACCAGAGATGCTTCCCCGTCTGATCGACGATGGAACTGCTGAGAACGCGAACCAAAATGTCTGACAGGGATCCACAAGCGGAGTCACGCTTGGCTACCTACGGGACGCTATCGCCGGGCAGGGTCAACCATCACGAACTCGCCGGGCTGAAGGGCAGTTGGCGTCAAGGCACGGTCCGTGGAAGGCTCGCGCAAGCCGGATGGGGCGCGGCCCTCGGCTATTCCGCTCTAGTCCTCGATCCGCATGGACCTCGCGCAGAAGTTTTCCTTTTCGAGTCGCCAGACCTGCCCGACCACTGGGCGCGCATTGATGACTTCGAGGGCGATGGCTACCGAAGAGTCATCACCCAGGTCGAAACGCCAGACGGCGCCGTGGATGCCTGCATTTATGTCCTGGCCGTTGCAGGATTGCCCACCCGCGCAGCACGAGGTCTGACCAGGCATGCAGGGCCGGCAGGAAACCTCGATTACTTCGTCTCGATGATGAAGTTATCCAGGTTCCACGGGTTCTGATACGTCTCGATCTCGACCTCGTTCTTTTTCTTGTTCACGGTAAGCTTGCAGGCGGGAAGGACTGTGCCGGAGCCCTTGCCGTCGGGTGTGAGATTTAACTCTATGGCGCCAACGCTGTAATCCGCGGATCGTGTCGAATTGTAGAGTTCTCCGAAGGCCAGCCAGCGATCGGTAACCAGACGTAGTCGGCGCCCATTTTCTGCGGGCAATTCCATGATGTACTTGATGTCGTTTCCCACGCCGCCACTGGCGAACCGGATGCGTCCCTTCGGCTTCATGCCCTGCAGGGCGTCTACCAGACCGTCTTGCCCACGCTTTTTGAATGCCGCGATGAGCGTGTCCCGATCGTCCTCGTTGGAGTAACCCTCGATGAGGATGTTGACATTGGCGATCTTGCCGAGCTGGGTGCTCGTCCCCTTGGCGGTCGCCATGATCGTCATTCGTCCCTGCGCCTGTGCCAGTACAGGCAAACCCGCGCATGACAACAGAAGGAAGCCCACAGCAACGTTCAGCAAAAGCGTCTTCATTAATTTCATGGATATCCTCACTTTGCGGTCCGTGTGTCCGCCTGATGGTACCTCCGGCTCGGGACACAGGCACGCCCCAATACTCCCGAAGTTTAGGTGACACTGCGTCAGGAAGGAAACTCGTACTTGCAACAGGGGTCAGAACGATCGCCGAGACATCCCGTTGTTTCCCCGGCGCGTGATACGAATTTCGTTCCCGCAGCACTACTAGAAGCAAGTAAGTGGACGGGGTGGACGAAGTCGCCCAACGAATCCCTCCTCGGCAAGCAAAGCGTGCCAAAGCCTTGTCCCAACAGGAGAGTTACGACGATGTTTTTTATCTCAATGAATTCCCGACTTCTCAAGTCGATCGCCTTCACCTTGCTCGCAGCCGGCCTGAGCGTAGCGCAGAGGCCCGCAGGACCGAATCGCCCGGCCTCAGTTCCGGCAGACTATCTCATCACGCCATTCGGCTACTTCCATTCCAGCTGCCTCAAGCACCTGGCTCAGGGGGACGAAGTGCGGCGTGATGAAAAGGTTCTCCGGCACTCCAATGGAATGACCGAGAATATCCAGGCCTGTGCCTTTCCACATTACAAATCCGACGGAACCAAGATCGTTGGGGATGAGCGTAGCGTGAAAGATCCGTCCATCGGCCATGCCTGGGTCGAATATGCCAGCACCACGATCTCCACGTCCTACGCTTATCTGTATGCCTACTGGAATGTACCGCCGGCGCCGACCACCAACGACGGCCAGACCATTTACCTGTTCCCGGGCATGGAGGACTACTCCGATGTAGTTACCATCATTCAGCCGGTGTTGGGCTGGAACTCCGACTACGCTAACGCGTGGGGCATCGCCAGCTGGAATTGCTGCGTCAGCGGCACCGTCTTTGAAGCTCCGCCCGCTCACGTTAAACCCTGGGATGTCATCGATGGCTACATGTTCTCAACGTGCGCTTCAGGAACGCTGTCCTGCGGTACTTGGGACATCGTCACCTGGGATCGCACCAGTGGGAACTACTCGGAGTTGTTGAATACCTCGAGCTTCGGCCAGACTTTCAATTGGGCCTTTGCTGGAGCCCTCGAGGTTTACAACGTCGTGCAGTGCGGCGATTACCCCTCCAGTGGCTACAGTTCCTTCTATGACTTGGGCCTCTACAACTACAAGTGGACCAAGATCGCTAACCCGGCATGGAAGGTAACCAATCTGTCCGCTGGGTTGACGCCGCAATGCAATTACGGCGGAACGCTGCCGAAGCAACTGACTCTGACTTACTGATTTTGCGGTGCACGTGCGCGGGGCACCCCGAGTTTCTGACTCAGGGGTGCCCTACGCATTTGGAGCTGCGAGCGAGCTCAAACCGACCGACAGGGCAAACGACGTCTTCCTGCTGCAGGCTTTGGAGAGTCGATCTGCAAGACTTCAAAAAGCGCTCCCAATCGTGACGCCTTGATGCCAACCGCTTCCGTCGCGCCAGAAGTGAACAAGTTGGTTTCCCTGGGTCTGGGCGATCAGCTCAAGATTCAACCCAAAGCTCCCCTGAAGCAATCCAACTACACAGTCCAATCCCTGTCCGAAGGTAGCGGCAAGCTGCCAAACCGCACCGGGTGATTCGGGCCTCCACCAGTGCTCGATCGCTCCGTTGTGAACGACGCAAAGTTCGAGATTTCCCGATCCGCGCTCATCCATCATCCCAAATTGACCCTGGATCATACACGGTTGACTTTGAATCCCTGCGCCGAAAGTAGCAAGCAGCTGCCATGCCTGTCCGGCGATGAGTTGCCAGTGTTCCATCGCGCCGGTGGTTGAGACCGCTACAACATGGAGATCTTCCACTATCTCTGACCAGAGGCCGGAGGACACACGATGCACCTGTACCAGAGAGGGGCCGCTGAGCGCGATATTATTCCCAAAGACAGCGGACAGGCGCCAGGTTCCCGGCAGGTAGATCCATGGATGCCCGTTGTGTCGGATCCAGTGTTCGAGTGATCCACTCCCGTCTCTCACCACCAACTCAAAGTCCCCCGGCGCGTGCCGGTTGGACTGTATGAATCCCGGGGTATCAAATCCGCCAGGCCCGAAAAGGCCCGAATCACGCCAGACCCCGGACGATTGGTCGAAGTACCAATGATGTAATCCACCCTTGATCGACGGGTAGATCACCTCGAAGTTCCGGTTAAAGGTGCTCGCGATCGCGGTGGGACAATTCGCCGCGTCCTGGGCGCCGAAATCTTCGGCCTGTTGCCACGGCAAGCTCCCGATGTCGTTATTGCGCCACCAATGCCGGATTTGCGTACCGGCCCGCGAGAACATCTCGAAGTTTTGGTGCTGCACGCCATTTCCACTCTCGACCAGGTTGCCAGAATGCAGTCGCCGCTTGGACCACGGATCCGGGTTCGTCGTATCCAGTCCGGTCTTTGCCCAGGTATCGATGTCGACTTCACCATAAGCAATCTTGCCGAACCCCTGATCACCCCACCCCGTACCCCAGCTATTCTTGATGATCCAGTAGCCATCGGTGTCGGCGGGGTCGGGATCATGGAATCCCACCACAAGCACGCAGTGGCCACCCAACACAGTGTTGGGTTTGCCGGTATTGCCGATCAGGCTCCAGTCGAGTGACACGTTGAGGTCAGTACCCAGCCACCAGTTGCCGTCGCCGGGAAAGTAGAAGATCACCTCGTCCCGATCCGCTCGAGAGAATCGCCCCAGCCAGAAAGGCCGACCGTCCCACACTTGTCCAAAACCGGCGGTGTTGCCAACCAGAGCCCACGTCAACTGCCCATTGTTCACCGTGCCTAACCACCAGTTGCGGTCGCCTGGGTAATACATCAGCACTTCGCTCCGACCAAGACCGGAAAAATCTCCGATCCAGAAAGGACGGCCATCATTGATTCGATGACCAAAACCGGCGGTGTTCCCCACCAGTGTCCATTGCAATTGCCCGCCGTTCACACTACCCAGCCACCAGTTGTCGTCGCCCGGGTAATAGAACAACACATCGCTGCGACCGTCGCCGCTAAAATCTCCAATCCAAAATGGCCGCCCGTCGTTGATCCGGTGGCCGAAGCCGGCCGTGTTCCCCACCAAGACCCATGTCAACTGGCCATTGTTCACCGTGCCCAGCCACCAGTTGTCGTCGCCAGGATAGTAAAAGAGAATCTCGTCGCGATCTGCCCGCGAAAACCGGCCTACCCAGAAGGGGCGCCCGTCGTTAATCCGGTGACCAAAGCCGGCCGTGTTTCCTACCAGTGTCCATTGCAATTGCCCGCCGTTCACACTACCCAGCCACCAGTTATCGTCGCCCGGGTAATAGAACAACACATCGCTGCGACCGTCGCCGCTAAAATCTCCAATCCAAAATGGCCGCCCGTCGTTGATCCGGTGGCCGAAGCCGGCCGTGTTCCCCACCAAGGCCCATGTCAACTGGCCATTGTTCACCGTGCCCAGCCACCAGTTGTCGTCGCCAGGATAGTAAAAGAGAATCTCGTCGCGATCTGCCCGCGAAAACCGGCCTACCCAGAAGGGGCGCCCGTCGTTAATCCGGTGACCAAAGCCGGCCGTGTTTCCTACCAGTGTCCATTGCAATTGCCCGCCGTTCACACTACCCAGCCACCAGTTATCGTCGCCCGGGTAATAGAACAACACGTCGCTGCGACCATCACCGCTAAAATCCCCAATCCAAAAAGGTCGGCCATCCCAGATGCGGCCGAAGTTCGGCTGACCGCCGACAGACACGGTGTCAAGACGGCGGTAGACACCCGTTCCCAGAGCCTCGAAATCCTCCCACACAGTGAAACACGCTGCGATTGGCCCAATGGCATCGATCCATTTCTTCTGGTCAGCTATCGAACCGATATCGACGTACTTTACAGGGAGACGCACGGTGCGGCCGGATCGGTCTGCTGCGGTGACATGAGGAATATCGGCATAGGTGTCGAGATATCCCCCGTTATCGATCAGTCCGTTGGCCATCACAAAATCAAGGGCGAATTCCGGATTAGACCCGTCCGCGCAGCGTTTACCCGTACCCACGCGGATGTCGCCTTCACACAACGAACACCACAATGAATGCTCGATGTTCACCATCGCCTCGACCAGAGCGGTCGCGGCGTGCGCCCAACAGGAGCCACACATCTGAGTGCGAATCGAGGTAATCCAGTTCCTTCCAAATCTGTTTCGCCAATCGATGGTCATCTTTCCACCTCGTCAGTCGTTGGAACGCAATCCTTGTGCGTCTCTTGTGCGAGTTCGTGGCCGAGGTCCCTTTTGCTGATGATTGCTGCGGAGTTATTTGCGCCTGATCTGCTTCTTCTTGCGAGAAGCGTGTTTTTTCGTCGGCTGGCGATGCAATTCGACAGTTCGTTTTGCCAGATCCACCAAGTCCTCTGGCACAAGTCCCAACTCTAGTCGACGTGCAATCAGTTGAGGATCTGAGGGCAGGGTACGTCCGAGTTTGGTCCAATCAACCGGCGGCGCACTGTTGGATGGGACAAACGTCTGAGTTGCTCCACCCAGTGGATAGCGAGGAAGAGGTGCATTGTCACGCAGCGACTTTGCAACCTGCCAAGTCGCTTTTACGGCTTCCAGCGATCGACGAAGATCTCCTACCGTCGATGCCAACACCAGTCTAGGCCGGTCGGAAGCCGTCTGGCTGTTGGTTGTCTGCGCTTGGCTTGGTGGGTTGTCAGTTGCGTCGGGTGTACGGCCTCGATTCTTCTTAGTCGGCATGGGTCACTCCCCTAAGAACAGTTCCTGGTGGAATCGAATCAATGTAGAGCCCGTCTTGCCATACATAGCACGTGATCAGTTATCGACCTAACCAGAAACTCCGTGGTTCTCATGTGCGGTCCGTGGTCGCTAATGCAACGGCCTACTTTTACACCGCCAAGTATATCGTTGTCACGGTTGCATTCGACGACGCAAGGGTCACGATAACGACGCGGGCGCAAATTGTCCCCTATCATCGCTTTCGCCCTTGGAATTCCCTTGTCTATTTGAGATAGGCGAAAAACGGGAAGCGAATTGGGTCATGCCAGGGAATAATCTGAGCGTGAGATCCAAAGGGCAAACAATCGCAACACGCAAAGGAACACGAAGGCTCCCGGGCCTTCGTGTCTTGGATGGTTGAGGCTCGTTTTTCTTTAGGCAGCGTTCTTGGCTAGTGCAGCCAGCCGCTCGCGATGACGCTCGGGGGAGGTGATGACCTTCATCTGTTGCCAGTCGTAGGCGAACTCCTTGCCACAATCGAGACAGGCAACGTATGTTCCGGTCAACAAAGCGGCCTGGGGGCGGCGCTTCGCGCCACGAACCGTTACGGGAAAGCTGTACCGGGCGTGTCTGCATCCAAACAACACATCTACCAGTTTTTCAATCATGTCCCTACCTTCCATACCTGAGCGTGTATGCCAATTTCTGGGTTCTGTAATAGAGTGACGTCCCCCTGGGTAAACGTTACAAACGTTCCCGCCACTAACTACTTAGATTCATGGATTGCCGAAAGGGTTTAGGATTTCGTACGCAATGAAATGCCGGGGCAGGAAAGATTTAAGTTGCTGAACCAAAATAACTTACTGTCTAACTCCATCGACAGGTACTGTCTAGGGTCTACCGCCCTCCGACTGGAAAGAGCTGGCCATCCTTACAGGGAACCTACTTCTTGAACAGCAACGCGGTGAGACTTCTGTGAATCGCAGGATGCTCGGCAGCCGTTAGTCCTGCCGCAGCGGCAGTTTTTAACTGAGCCGCAAAATCCTGTTGCTTTACGTGGCCTCGCGGTTCGGCGAGCAAAACCCGCGCATTCTGTTTCGAAGCACGCGCCACTTCCGCGAAAAAGCGCCCTGCGTCCGGGAGTTCATGCACGACCGCAAAGGCCAGAGTGAAATCCACTTTGCCTGCGAGATCCTCCACGCCCATGGATTCAGCGGCGGTCACGCGCCCATCGATGCGATCCAGCAGGTTCGCCTTTGCCGCACGGCGCTTCAGGCTTTCAATCATCTTCGGCTGCACGTCCACCGCGATCACTCGACCGGTTGCTCCAACCAGCCGCGCGAGGGTAAGGGTGAAGAATCCCATGCCGGGACCCGGTTCAAGCACGACCATTCCTTCGCGAACGTAAGGGGAAAGTATTCTGACGGGATCCTGCCCCACCCAACGCCGCACAGGGCTCGCCAGCAGATAACCAAGCCACCAGGGACAAACACGATGTGCCATGCGGAGAATAATAGTGCTGGCGACAAGGGCAGTCGGTGATTCGGCTCACGCCGAGAGGTCATCCAGTAGCTGTCAATTGCAGATCGCAGATTTTGGAGATTCCAAAGCCCTGTTCGTGACTGCCATCAAAAGTCTGCGATCAGAAATCTACATTCAAGGTCAGGCTTAGACGCTCTGCGGCCCGCGCCTGCGCTGCTGCTGGCACTTGGTCATGATCGCCGAGCGGAGTCGGCTGCGGAGGTCTTCAGGAAGTTCGTAGAGTTGGGAGTCGCGGTAGATCTCGATGGTCTTCTTGGTTGTGTCGCAAACAACGTAGCAGTTGTGGCACCACGAAAGATGATTCTCTAATTCGGCTTTGGTCTTTTCGTCGAGGACGCCGTCCAGGTAACTGGTCAGCTCACTCAGGAAGTCAGAGCATTTCACAGGTTGCCGTCTCCGCTCGCCACATCTTTGTTTTTGACATCTTCACTTGCAGCACCATCATTCTTTCCGTTGCCCGGTTCGCGCCGCTGAAAGTAGCGCGACAGCCTCTCGCGCAGTTGCAGGCGTGCCCGTAACAGCCGAGATTTTACCGCAGGCACGCTCAATTCGAGTGCTGCAGCCGTCTCCTCCGTCGAGAGACCTTCCACGTCTCTCAGCACAAACACCGTCCGGAACCCCGGAGGCAGTCCCTGGATGGTCTTGCTCAAAATCTCGCGCAACTCGGCTTGCGTGTACTGCTGTTCCGGGTTCGGACTCCAGTCCGCAATTTCACGAGGAAGGGAGTCGTCTTCCGTCTTGATATCTTCGTCGAGTGAGACCGTACGCTCCGGCTTGCGCCGGCGCAACTTCATCAGGGCCTCATTCACTGCAATCCGGACCAGCCATGTATAAAACTTTGACTGTTCCTGGAACTGCGCCAGGTTGCCGTACGCCTTCAGGAAAGCTTCCTGCACCACGTCTTCCGCGTCCTCGCGGTTTTGCGTGATGTGTTGCGCGATCCGGAAAACATTGCGGTCATAGCGCCGCACCAGCTCTTCAAAAGCTGAGTCGTCGCCCCGCTTGGCCGCCTGCACCAGCGTCAGTTCGTCGCTAACAGGCCCTGCTACTTTGTTTTGGATGGCTCCCATGGTTCAGGCGATTCAGGATTTTGCGGAGAAAATCCGTGCATCGAGAGTAACCACCATTCTATCCGGTAACCGGGGATTCTGGCGAATCGGACGGCGGTGTGGGCAGACACAGCACTTTCCTTCGGCGAAACCAGGAGCCCCCACATGATTGGCTGAGGCACGACCGATTGCCAAATGCGTTGTCGTAGCGTACACTCTGCACCCAGTTGTGGGGCGTGCATGCGAAAACTTGCTTTGGCAATCCTGCTGAGCGCAGGCTTAGTTGCAGGTTGCGGCGTGTCTGCCAATGCCTGCGGAGATAAGCTGCTGGTTCTTGGACGAGGCATTCGCCTCGGATCCCTTCTGGGGAACCGTACCGCGAAGATCCTCGCCTACCAGCATTCCGGCACGCACGGCGCCGACCTGATCACGAATCCAAAATTCCAATCGGCCCTAAAAGACGGGGGCTATCAGCTTCGGGTCGTCCGCGACACGGAGGAACTCGAAGTCGCCTTGCGGGTGGGCAAGTACGATCTCCTCGTTTCTGACATCGCTGACGCGAATGCGCTCGAGTCCACTTTGCAATCAGTCCAAGGCGCACCTACCTTGATTCCGATTCTGTATCAGCCCACGAAGACAGACTTGGCTTCGGTGGAAAAGCGTTACCGGTATGTTCTTAAGGCGTCTCCCAAGGGTGCGAACCTCTCAGCGATTGAGCAGGCCCTGGAAACCAAGCTGGAAGCCGAGGCAAAGCTCAAACGTGAACACCGCGGGATCGGAGGGGCCTAGCAAGGAAAAACGAAAGAAAACGGTCAAGAAACAATGCGCGCCACACGTTGTTTTCTGTCCTTTCTAGTTGCCGTACTATTTGCCGAGACCATCGCGGTTGGCCAGGCCTGGGTACCTCCCAAGGGCGAAGGCGAGATAGCGCTCAGCTATCAGAACCTCTTCACGCGGGATCACTTTAACGGCGACGGCACCCGCCATGACTATGGCCACATTCGACTCTATGATGTGGTACAGGAAATCGACTACGGCGTTACCAACAGGTTCGCCGTGAACCTGTTCTTTCCTTACGGGGTTGGAAAATACCAGGGGCCGTATCCTCATCAGCTTCCGATTGACAACGGTTACTACCATGGCGCGCTTCAGGATTTCCACGTGGGATTCCGCTACAACGTGGTGAGGCGTCCCTTGCAGCTCACTCCCTTCTTGGCGATCGCGTTCCCAAGCCATCATTACCAACACTTCGCGCATTCGGCGGTCGGAATTGATATGTGGGAATTGCAGGCAGGAATGACGCTCGGGAGGAGCTTAGCCCCGGTTCTCCCGCGAGGGTATTTTCAACTGCGATACGGATTCTCCTTCATGCAACAGGTTTTGGGAATCCGGCCCAATCGTAGCCGGATGGAAGGACAGCTTGGTTATTTCCTGACGCGGCGTCTATCCGTACAAGGCCTTGGAGTGGCGCAAATCACGCACAGCGGTCTGAACTTTCCGCAGGACTTTCCCGTACGCACTCCCACCGACGCCAAGTGGGCGCATCACGACCAGATTTTAGCCATCAATTTCCTGAATCTCGGTGGCGGAATTGGTTATGCCATCACCAGAAAGTGGCAAGTTTACTCGTCCCTTCTAACCACCGTTTGGGGTCAGAACGGGCACGCGCTGCACACAGGATTCAGTGCCGGAATGAGTTGGACTTTCCGCACTCCATGGGCGCGGCCGCGGATAGAGGGACTGATGTTGGACGAGGGCCCAGATCTACGAACCGCCAAGCTGACTCCGCCGACCCAGCAGCCTTGCCACTGAAACAAAGAAGTTTTGGAGGGCGGCGCAAGTCTCAAATCGTGCTCGCCGATGCGGCGCCAACGAGACGCGATGGAAGGGCCGCCCACGAGAATGAGACTTCCACCCGGTCAGCACCTATAGCCGTCAAGCGGGATTAACCTGATAAGTCTGCGATCCTGCTCGGTCCCTGCTACGCCCCATTCGTCGAACCACAGAAGGCAACCGTCGTGGAAGACACTGGCTTAGCGTTGAACCGCATCCTGACGGAAGACTACGTCAAAGGATGCCGCGAGTGGTGCGTCCTCGCCGGAGGAACGCACCACTCACAACATACATAAACCTGGGAGTCGGTTCTATTTCACCCCCACTGCAACTGCTGCGAACGAGCCGGTCACAAGAGGTGGCTGATTGACTTCAACAACCCCGTTGTAGGTCGAGCGGTACGACTTCCCCAGCTGTCCCAAACGATAATTCACTCCATCCAGCGTGAATGTTTTCAAACCCGTAATCGTGTGAGTATTCGTGGACACGAAGGTATTGTTCGCTGTGTTCACCAGCACCGTTTGCCGGTAACTCGACACCTGAATCACGGTACCCTGACTGAAGCTGTCCGGATTGCTGAAGTCCGAGGGGCCGTTGTTCAGATAAATTGTGCACGTTCCCGTGCGATCTGTGATTCTGGACGAACCGTGATTGACTACCTGGAAATTATTAGCCGTGATCACAATCGTGAACAGGGCAGTGGTTTCATCCTTTGTAGTGGTACTGCTGAAGACAGACCCCAGCCCAGCGACGTTGGCAAGGTAGCCGAACTGAACGTTGGCCGGTCCATTGTTGATGAACTGTGCAATAAACTCGTAGAGTTGCTGCTCATCCCTGATAGGAAGAACAGTGACGTCATCTGTGGCGCTCGCCGCAGAGATCAACACCAGGACCGCTGTTAGCCAAAACCCCAATTTTCGTATCGCTCGCATTGGACTCTCCTATGTGCGCTGTTTGCGCAGACGTTCGGGAGCATTTCGACCAATAACGCAATTTTGGGCAAGGACTATGGGGTAAAGATGGGATAAATTTTCTATGAAGCCACGCAAGCCCTTAAGAATTAACGAGCTTCTTGCTATGACGTGAGCAGGAATTTGAGTATGATTCCTCGACCGAGGGGGGCAAGTGCCTGGGGCTTCATTGAAATTTGACGATCTGGAACTCGACTTGGGTTCCTATCAGCTCCGGCGCAACGGCAGCGTAGTCAAACTCGAAAGGATTCCCATGGAACTTCTGATCCTACTGGCCAGCAGAAACGGCCAGTTGGTCAGCCGCGAGGAAATCGTCGAGAAACTGTGGGGGAAGGACGTCTTTGTTGACTCTGCGCATGGGGTCAATACCGCCATTCGAAAGATTAGAAACGCGCTGCAGGACGATCCCGAAGAGCCTCGGTTTATCGAAACAGTCGTGGGGAAGGGCTACCGTTTCGTCGCACCATTGCTGGATACCCCACAGGAAGTTGTTCCACCAGTTTCAGACCATTCGCGACTCCTCTCCACGAGTTTCCTGCTGATCGGCGCATGTTTGATCGGTGCCATGTTCGTGGGGGCCTACTTCGGATTGCGACACTTCTGGCCTCCCGGCACCTTTCAGGGCGGACGGACGATGCTTGCCGTATTGCCATTCGAAAACCTAACGGGCGATCCGAACCAAGACTATTTCAGCGACGGGCTGACCGAAGAAATGATCACCCAACTTGGCCGGCTTGATCCCCGGCAATTGGGAGTCATCGCTCGTACTTCAGCCATGAGTTACAAGCATTCGACCAAAGCGGTGGATCAAATCGGTCGCGAACTGGGAGTGAATTACATCCTCGAGGGGAGCGCCCGGCGTGAAGGTGGACGACTGCGCGTTACCGCCCAGCTCATCCAGGTGCGAGACCAGAGCCATGTCTGGGCGGCCGAGTACGACCGTGAAATGCAGAGTGTTCTTCAAGTCCAGAGTGAGGTTGCAAACGCGATTGGCAAAGAAGTCCGATTGAAGCTTGCGCCAGATCAACCCCTGCAAGCAAGAAATCCCCAAGCCGTGAATCCCGAAGCATACGAAGCCTACTTGAAGGGCCGATACTTCATCGAGAAATGGACAGAGGAAGGAACAAGGGTGGGGCGAGAGTACTTCGAACAGGCTATCCGAAAAGATCCGGGTTACGCTCTCGCGTACGCTGGCCTGGCGGATTCCTACGTGTGGGGACGTGTGGGTCTGCCTCCCCAGGAAGCGCTACAGCGGGCGAGAACGGCGGCAACCAAGGCGCTGGAACTCGACGATACCTTGGGCGAGCCCCACGCAGCATTAGCTCAGATCAAGTTCGTCACCGATTGGGACTGGGCAGCGGCAGAGGCGCAGTTCAAACGCGCCATCGAGCTGAATCCCAATGATGCGAATGCTCTGCACATGTACTCTCATTACCTGTTATCGATGGGACGTATGCAGGAATCCCTTGAAGTGAGCCAGCGCGCTCTGCAACATGATCCTGTGTCTCCAACCATGCAGCTTCATTTGGGATTTCATTACTTGACAGCTCGGCAGTACGATCTAGCCATTCCGCAGTATTTGAAGGTTCTGCAAGCCGACCCTGGTTTGGTGGATGCGCACAACCAACTCGCAGTCGCGTACCGGCAAAAGGGAATGCTCGATCAATCGGTAGCCGAGTACCTGCAGGTGGAGACGCTGTTGGGGATGACCACGGAGCAAATCTCGGAATTGAAAACGGCGTACGCCAGATCTGGAATGCGCGAGTTTTGGCTGACGGTACTGGAGATTATCGAATCGTCAGACCAAATCAAGATCTCGCCGTACCAGATCGCTTCCTATTACGCGATTCTCAACAAAAAGGATGAGTCCTTTGACTGGCTGGAGAAGGCCTACACTGCGCACGATGCCAGCCTGGTCGCGATCAAGACCGATTCAGATTTCGACAATTTACATTCAGACGGCAGGTTTACTGATCTCCTCCGCCGCATGAGACTCGCGAATTAGCTGTTTGAGTCTTTGAAACTCTACGTAACCCGCGCCAAAAATCCTCGTAATACTCCGGTGCTATCCGCAACCCTTAGGCGGCTCAATTTGTGAAAAATCCTACCTTCGTTCACGTTTTCGTCGTGCGGCGGAGACTTTGCCCTGCAACCGGTTGGTACCTGTTGAACAGGCCTTGCGCACTGCCCGGTGTCAAGATGAACAATCCTGAAGACGAGTTCGCCCGTTGATCCTCAGGCGGTTGCTATAAAATCGGAATTCGGCGTTGCCGGACTCCGGACGAACAGGGTACTTCGGTACCCTCCTGTAGGCGTGAAAGTACTCCTATAATCCGAAGTTAGGGCACTGTCCGCTCGGTCATGTACCAGGGCTCGGGTCGTCGGACGAGAGCGGTTTTCTAGAATGGCAAAGGGACTCCAAGAAATCGTTGAACGTGCAGTAGCGCAGGTTCTTGAGCGGCAACTTCCGAAGCTGCAGTCGGAGATTGTCGAATCCGTGCTGGCCGATTTGCCCGCGCAGGCGCCCGCTGCGGAAGGTGCTGTCGCGGCATCGTTGCCGGGCGGCCTCGTACAGGCGATCGCCGGCATTCATGCGGGAAGTTCACAAAAGGAAATTCTCAAGGCCTTGCTTGACGTGGGCACTGCCTACGCGTCGCGTGTGTCGCTCTTCGTCATCAAAGGCGGTACGGCGAGCGGATGGCAGGCTCGCGGCCTTGGCGATGACAGCCTGATCAAAGATTTCCCGCTCGACATGACCACCGGACCAGCGTTGCACGCTTACCAGAACCGCATGGCGACTCCGGCCAATATCGCCGAGATGGATCGCCGCTTCGTCACCCAGTTCGGCGGACCGTCCAACGAACAAATCCTGATTCTGCCGCTGGTGCTCAAGGACAAAGTTGCGGCTCTGCTCTATGCCGACGGCGGCGCGGACAATCTGCTCGATGCGGGCTCGCTCGAAGTGCTGGTGATGGCCACGAGCGCGTGGCTCGAAGTAGCCTCGCTTCGCAAGCAGGCACAGCAGAAAGAAATGGCCGAGCCTATGCCCAGCATAGCGCCTCCGCCGCCTTCTCCCGTCGCGCCTCCCGTGCAGACCGTCAGTTCCTACGCCGATCCGTTTGCCTCGCATTCCCCGAAACACATCGCGAGGGCGCCGGAGCCAGAGCCAGAACCGGAGCCAGCCGCCGAGGTCGTGGAAGTTGCGAGTTCGGCCGCGTCGGCCAGCGCGGCCGCCGCTCCCGCCACCGATCCGTTTGCAGGTCTTTCGCCCGAAGATGCCGACACGCATCGCAAGGCCCAACGTTTCGCGCGTCTGCTCGTCGATGAGATCAAGCTCTACAACCAGGCAAAGGTCAATGAAGGCCGGCGCAACAAAGATTTGTACGACCGCCTGAAGGAAGATATCGATAAAAGCCGCGCGACATTTCAGAAGCGCTATGGCAGCACGGCTGCCGCAAGCGGCGATTACTTCCAGAGAGAAGTGGTCCGCAGCCTCGCCGAAGACGATCTCTCGGTGATGGGCGCGAACTTCAAGAAGTAACGGCAATGATTCTCTCGGCATCCTCTGTGGATTTTCACAGCTGACTCTGCGGTCAAAAGCCATTAATCTCAAACATCGCAGAGAAAGTGCGCGGAGAGCTCAGAGAAAAGGTACAGGTTCTGGTTGGCGCTTATCCGCGCATCCAAATAAACAGTGGTACGAACAGGTCTCAAGTGGTGGTGGGTGCTCGCTCTGGCCGGCCTATGCGGGCTCCCGGGGATTGCGCGCCCTCTCGTCGTCAGGCATCCGCAGCAATCCACCAATCCGGCCGCCGCCGATTCGCCGGATAAACAGTCTCCAACTGCTCCGAAAACGCCTCCGCCGAAGACGGAGCCCGACCAGTCGGGCGCAAAGAAACCTCCGCACAAGCCAACCACGGCGACGAAGACGAAGAAGTCAACCACCTCGCAGAACACTGCCGCAAAGACCAGGAAAAAGCGTCCCATGTCGCCGCGCGTGCGCCGAATTCGGCAGGCCTTCGTAGCCTCGACCACCCTGCGGCCTATGGCGCAGCAACTGATTCAGGATCGCACTCCTGCGGCTTATGCGGGTGTTGAGGCCTATGCCCGCGCCCATCCCAAAGAAGATGCGGGCGCGCTCGCGTGGCTGGTCGTAGGGTATGCCCACTTTATCGATCACGATTGCGTCAAAGCCATCGAACCGCTGAACCGCGCCAAGCCCATGGCCGGCGATCTTGGCGACTATATCTCGTACTATCTCGGCACTTGCTATCTGCAGACCGGACGTAAGGCTGAGGGGATGGCGGCGCTGGCGAACTTTGAAACTAGCTATCCCGATTCGCTGCTCATTCGCGACGCGCACGTGAGCTACGCGAATGCACTCCTGTCCGACGGCAGCGCCGCTGAAGCGGCGGAACTTCTCGGCAGGGACCGACTGCCGCCGCGCTCTGACGTTGAATTGGCGATCGGCAGAGCCTTCGCAGCATTAGGGCAGACGGCGAAAGCTTCGGACGCGTTCTCGAACGTCTACTACAACATGCCGACTTCGCCGGATGCCGATGCCGCGAACGCGGAGTTGAAAAAGCTTTCGATCACCGCGCAGCCCAGCACGGCACAACGCAAGACTCGCGCGGATCTGCTCATGAAGGCGCGTCGTTACGGTGATGCTGCCGACGAATGCCGCGAACTCTTGACCCAGACTGCGCCGGCGGATCGCCCCGCGCTCCAGTTGGCCTTAGCCGACGCCCTGCATCGTGGCGGACGGAACCGCGAAGCCAAGGCTGAGCTTTCCACGCTGGTGGGAGCCACTCCCGAGCAAAATGCGCAGCGCTTCTACATCCTCGCGGAGGTCGCGTGGGCTTCCGATCAGAACGACTTGTTCTACCAGTTCGTCGATCAATTACGTCAGATGGCGCCTACGAGTCCATGGCTGGAGTCGGCCCTGCTGTCGGTGGCGAATCTGCATCTGGTTCATCACGAATACGACCAGGCACTCGATGCATTCCGGGAACTGCAGCAGCGTTTCCCCAAAGGAGCGAAGGCGTCATACGCGCACTGGAAAGCCGCCTGGCTGACGCTGCGCATGGGACGCAACGACGACGCCGGCAAGTTGTTCGAAGAACAGATCGCCGCTTATCCCGGCGGCAACGAGGCAAACGCAGCGTTGTACTGGCGCGCGCGGCTGGCTGAAGAAGACAACGACGTAGCGATGGCACGGGCTTTTTACAAGAAGCTCTCCGATCGCTACCGCAACTACTACTACGCAGGGCTGGCCAGGGAGAGGCTGCAGAAACTTCCTGCCGGATCCGATGCGCCGGGACAATATGCCTTGCTCGACCGGATTCCTCCGCTCGAACATGGAGACAAGATCACGCTGGCGGAAGCTCCGCCAGATGACCTGCATTATCAGAAAGCGAAACTTCTCGGCAACGGGGGCCTGATCGATCTCGCTGTCCGCGAGCTTGAGAAGGCCGCGAGCGACGATGAGGATAAAAGCTGGGCTCCGGCAGAGACCGCGCAACTCTACATCGATACCGGCCACTACGATCGCGCGATTGAAGTGATGAAACGCTCGGTGCCAAGCTATTTCGCGGTGGATATCCCGATGCTGCCGCGCGAGTACTGGGAGGCGCTCTTTCCGCGTCCGTACTGGTCGGACCTGAAGAAGTTCTCCACTGCGAACGGCCTTGATCCGTATCTGGTGGCGTCGCTGATCCGGCAGGAGTCGGAGTTCAATCCCATTGCCGTGTCTCGCGCCAATGCCGTGGGATTGATGCAGCTTTTGCCCAAGACCGGCAAGGTGGTGGCGCGACAGGTCGACTTGAAGCGCTACACCGCCAGCCAGCTCTACACCCCAGGCGTGAATCTGCAACTGGGCACGCACTACTTTCGCGGCATGGTCGACAAGTTCGGCGGTTCTTTCGAGCAGGCGCTGGCAGCCTACAACGCCGGCTCAGACCGAGTCGAAGAGTGGATGGGGCAGGGAAAGTACCGCGACTCGGCCGAATTCGTCGAGTCCATTCCGTTCACCGAAACCCGCGAGTACGTGCAGGCCATCATGCGCAATGCCAGCGTGTACCGGCAGTTGTACGGGAATCCGTAACCTCGATTGGCCACGAAGTGTGTAGCCGCGGACGCCTCGTCCGCGGTTGCGCGCGAAGCGCGCAATACAGGCGGAGGGTAGGCAGCATAGAGGCTGGATTCACCCCGGCTGTCGTCACACTCGCCTTCGGCTCGCGGGGCGGACGAAGGCGTCCGCGCCTACACGGATGATCTTGGTTTGGTGAGGGTGGGCACCCTGGAGAAGCAAAAGTCAAGAGCCTCGGTTTCGCGCTTCGCACCAATCCTGGTGCATGGATTCTAAGCTGCTGAGCTCGTGCTGTTTACACCCTTCAGGCCTGTGCAAAATGAATCCAGTAACAGCTTTAAAATCAGATATATACATGCGGACGTTAAACCGATTTAACTCCCCCGTAGAGGCCGGCGATATCCTGCCCGGCCCAGAGTTCGGGTTCACCTCGCGACGTGCGTCTGGCGAGCTTCTATTTCCCGCATGAGGCATTTCACGGAGCGAGCAGCTCAGGGTTTGTCGTCACTGACTCTTACGTCCGGATAGAGCCAAAGGCTCGGAAGAATTTGGCCCGGCCTGAGCGTAGGCCGGGCCACGGGGAAGTCTGTGAGTGCTCTATGGACCGAACTTACTGGATCGTATGCAACAGCGCGCCGGTGGTGGCGTTGTACACGTTGATCTGGTTGTGGTTGGCATCAGAAACGTAAACCCGCCCACGAGCGTGGTCAACCGCAATTCCCCAAGGGAAGTATCCCAACGTGACAAGCACGCTGGTGACGTTTGTGGCTGCGGTCGTAATGTTGAGAGAGTCCTCGATCGTGCCATAGTAGATGTTTCCGGCTGAATCCCAAGCCAGAGCATAGGCCGAGGACGGGAGCGTTCCGCCTACCGGATAGGCGCCGGTCAGGTAATTCCCAACCTCCCACAATTCAGTGATCCCGTTGCGTCCAAGCGCCATCCACATGTTGTGGGACGCAAGACCGGTGACTGGCTGGCTGAAGGAAAACGTCTTGATGGGAGCCCCGCCGTAACTGGGGTAGACGACTACCGAGTTGAAGTTGTTCTCGATCCAGATCTCTCCGATGCCGTCTGTCGCGATTGCGTACGGGTAATCGATGCCATCGGTGAACGTGTTGGTCAGAACACCAGTGGATGAATATTCTGTCACCGTTCCGGTCCCACTGGGCCCACCGCTCAAGTTGGCGACCCAGATATTGCCGAGTGCATCGACGACCACTGCCGACGGAGAACCGACACTTTTTGAGATCGTCTTGGCGGTTTGTTGCGCGTACGCGGGGCTATAAATCAGAATCTGGTTTCCTCCGTTGTTGGCGACGTACAGGTTGCCCTTGGCGTCAACGGCCAGACCTTGCGGGCTGTTCAACGGTTTGGTGGCGGCGAAGCTCGTGAGACTCAAGAGTACGAGTGCGGTGATGACTGAGAAATGCTTGCAGTTCATTGCGGTGTTCCTTTCCATTTTGCGGCTGCTCTGATGGGTGACCTCGGGAGGGGTTACCGCCACGATTCGCGTCATCGGCGCCTACTGTATAAGCGCCAATGTTGCGAAAATTCCCTCACCGGCTGCGCTCATTCCCATAGAGTGCCGGAGCAGGGAACAAACCTGGCGGGCCCTGCGTATCAGCTTTCGAGGGATGGTGTGCTCATGAGAAGCCTGCTCGTTGTGCTACTGCTCAGTTCCGTTGGCGTCGTGGCGCAGGATCAGAAGGTTGAGGAAGTGGGAAAGAGTCCCGTCGAGGCAAAGTTTGTTTCCGGCGGCCGCATCCGCATGGATCTTTGCTCCAGCGGCATCCAGATCGTGGGCACCGATGAGTCCGCGGTGCGCGTCTCATATTACCCGGAGCGCGACACGGTGCGGGTTCGCGTGCGGGTTTCCGGCGATCTCGCTGACCTCCGGCTCACGGGATGTCCCCATAACAATTTTCATGCGCAAATCGAGATTCCGAAATCGTCCGCGCTCTATGTGCGCATGTTTGCCGGACAACTGGATGTCAGTGACGTCACCGGCGACAAGGATGTGGAGTTGACGTTCGGACAACTCAATCTGGATGTGGGCAAGACTGAACAGTACGCGCGCGTGGATGCATCGGTGAACAGCGGCGAGATCAATGCGGCAGCTTTCGACGTGGAAAAAGGTGGGCTATTCCGCTCTTTTGATCAGCACGGGCCGGGGAAGTACCGGCTGCATGCGCACGTGGGAGCTGGACAGGTGGATCTGCGTTAGGTTTGTGTAGGGGCGGACGCCTCGTCCGCCCCGCGAGCCGAAGGCGAGCGTGAGGGCAGCGTATTGGCTCGAGCTTCGATAGTACCGGCCCGCTTCATTGCGCTTCGCAACCGCGGACGAGGCGCCCGGGGCTACATTGGGTCAGGGCTACATTGAGTTAGGAATTTTCGGCGGCCTTGGGGTGAGAGAAGATAATTTCCAGCACCAGCAGGCTGGCACCGACCACAATCGCGCTATCGGCCAGATTGAAGACCGGCCAATGATACGTCTTGTAATAGACGTCCAGAAAATCCACGACGCGGCCGCTGGCCACGCGATCGCACAGATTTCCGACCGCTCCTCCCAGGATCAGCGAGAGCGCAATCCCGG
>Ga0335085_10005118_pt1 | contig 21320 bp, 17 predicted proteins | sample Lox_Sample_45_FD_206712 | JGI IMG/M metagenome (GOLD analysis project Ga0335085, IMG submission 206712) | Soil microbial communities from Loxahatchee National Wildlife Refuge, Florida, United States - Lox_Sample_4.5 | ecosystem: Environmental > Terrestrial > Soil > Wetlands | place: USA...
TCATAGAGGTTGCCGGTGATGGGATCGCAGCAGTGCTGGTCGGTGGCGGGAGTGGCACCACAACAGGAACTGGCGTTGCCGGAGCGGGCGCGCTCGGCGGCCTGTCCGTATTTTTCTTTGACGGCGTTTTTGATGTCGGTGGTCACGAGATCTCCTATTTGATCTGGACGAAATCTTCCGGCTTGAGGGCATTGCTGCGGGTGCAGCATTCGGAGTAAAGGAACTGGATGAGTTCTTGCAGAGCCTCGGTATTTGCGGTGTAGCGAAGGAACGTGCCTTCCCGCCGCACCTGCACGAGGTCTTCGTTCTTCAGCTTGTCGAGATGATGAGAGAGCGTGGAATTGGGGATTTCGAGTTCGCCTTGAATGTCGCCGACGACCAATCCCTCGGGATGGGCTTTAAGCAGAAGCTGCATGATGCGCAGACGGGGCTCGGTGCCCATGGCGGAGAAGCGGTCGGCATATTGGGCCACGCGATCTGCCATATTTCGATAATACTGGAAATATAGAATAAATCAAGTACCTTAAAGCCGAGAGCGCTGACTATGATCAGGCAAGAAAAAGGCGCCGCACGGGGCGGCGCCGGAGTTGAAGCAAGTAGCGATCTAGTTGATGGTGACGCTCACCGGCTGGGATGCGATGCCGTTGGCAACGACTTCCAGCGTGCTGGCGCCGGTTTCGATGGTGGAAGGCACATCGAACTGGGTATTTACGACCTTCGTGCCCGTCGCTACACCCATGGTGCTGAAGGTGTGGGTCTTGGCATAAAAGACGTGTCCCGTGGCGTTGTTGGTGATGCGGATGATGGGATAGTTGGAGTTCATGCCAGCGTCGTCGCCGTACGCGGCGCCGTTGGAGAGTCCGTTGAACTGCGTTCCGCCGATCTTATTGTTCACGCTTCCGTGGGTGATAGTGGAAGAGAACTTGGTGATAGTCGGAGCCCAGTTGGGGTTGGCGCTGCCGTTGGAGGTATAGATGGCGGCGAAGTTGGTCTTGCCGTCGGCCGGCACGAAGAGCACCTGTCCGTTGGGCAGGGCCAGCAAGCGGCCTTCATAGGAAGTATTGTCGGAACCGACCTTGGCCGGGTTGGGAACCGAGTTGAACTGGGTTCCGTCGAACTCGTAGAAGCTGACCGGTGATCCGAAGATGCCGGGGCTGACTTCGCAGAGCACGTTGCCATCCGGCAGGATCGAGGCCGGGGCATCCGCCATGTCATTGTTGCCCGGAAAGTCGGGGCCGGCGACCCAGGTTCCGGTGCCCGTGTGCGAGGTGGGCGGAGTGTAAACCGCGGTGTGACCCGCACCGCTGGACTTGGCGCCCATGGCAAATACGGTGCCATCGGGACGGAGAATGAGGGGACCAATTTCGAGCGAGCCGGGATCCGAAAGAGGTGCGGGCGTGGTGCCGGCATTAATCCATTTGTTCTGGCTGGCAGGAGGCAGATAGCGTTCCGCGTTCTTCGCGTCGCTCGAATCAACCGTCAGAATCGAAGTGTCGGGCAGCTGCACGAAACCTTCTTCTTCGAAGTTGTCGGCTTTTCCGGTTCCGGTGCTTACCGTCCAGGTCAAAGTCGACTCATTGAAGGTCGCCCACTTTTTGGTTTCGTTCTGTCCCAGCAGGGGGATGGCGTTGGCGAGAACGATTGCGGGTGAATCGCCGATTTCGGTCCAGCCGGTGGGCGGGTTGACTGCGGTCCATGCGTTGGCGACCGGATCGTAGATAGCGCCGAGGTTGGTCTCGTCCTGCACCAGGTTGTTGTATTCGCCGCCTTCGACCAGAACCTTGCCATCGCGCAGAATCAGCGAGGCAAAATAAAGAGGCTTATAGTTAGAGGGCATGGAAGCCAGTTGCGTCCAGGTGCCGTTGATGTAGCTGCCGGTGTTATCGGGCGTGAGCCGCCACCAGTTCGGACTGTTGTACTGGTGAGTCATCACGGTGCCATCGGTGAGCAGAACTGCGGTATCGGTCAAGAAGGTCGGTTGGTTGGTGAGTGATGTCCAAGTCTGGGCCTGTGAGCTGCCAGCCCATGCCAGCATTACGACGAGCCCGAGTCCGAGCACGCGCAACATCTTCATGTTTTGTCCCCTCTCAGTAATTGAGGCTTTGGTAGGTAGGATTCGTGACGCCCCGATCAGCTCTGCCCAGCCGGGAAGCGAGCACCTGAGGGCGGAGTATTCTACGTGCGGGACAAAGTGTCAATATGCAGAAGTTTGCACAGAGCATTTTGTACGGAGTATGGAGTACGGGAGAAGCATTCCAGCACCGGCCCGCGAGATCGGTTTGACGCTGCGGAAATTCTGTGACAAGAAGTCACCTCAAGAATCAGGTGACTCGAGAGAAGGAAGCTCCACGTGCTCAACATGCCTGCACTCAGATGGGCGAGCCTGGCGGTGCTGATGATGGCAGCGGTGTTCCACGCCCGTGCGGCCACTGCTGCTCCCTGGTGCAGTGACGGCAAGGTCGTTTGTGTTTCGCCGCAGATGCGAAACGCAAAGGTCGCGAGCCCGCTGCACATTCATGCGCAGATCACGGCGAACGATGATGTGCAGATCAACTGGCAGTTGAAGGACAGTACGGGCGCGAGCCTGGCCGCTGGGTCCACCTGGGATGATCCCGAGGCATTGAAGCGGATTTCCGCCACGGCCGAAGCGTTTGACTTCGTGGTCTACCTGATTGATCCGGCCAGGTCCGATCACGGTGCACTCACCCTCACTCCCACCCGTACCGATGTGTCTTCTGAAAAGATGAATTTGCCGCCGCTGGTAATTCCGGTACGCCTGGAGACGGCGACTTCGGAGCTGACCATCCTGGTGCCCGAGGATCGGGCGGGATACGACGCGGACGTCGAGGCTTATGCCGATGAACCAGTGGCCAAAGACTTTGCGCCGAAGACGCCGCTGGTTCCGCAGAAAGTTACGGTCATGAAAGTTGACGAGAGTTCGCGGATGGCGGCCACGGCTCAGGCAGTGCTGCGCTCCATGCCGGCGCAGGGCGGCCCCTGGCATGTCGAGAGTTTGCGGCTGGACAAAGGGACCGCCCATTTGAAGCTGAGTTCTGACGCCTGGGCGGGCGTGTCTTACTACTGGCTGGCAGTCGGACATCTGCTGGAAAAGACGTTGGAGCAGTTTCCAGCGATCCAGCGCGTGGAGTTCCAGTGAGAGGCTTTTCCCGGCAAAGATCGCGAGCGATGCGGAGACCTATCCCCGGGTTGCGGCTTCCAGCCTTTGATTCACCGCTTCTTCGACCTTGGAAAGGACCTCGTCTTCCGAGAGATCGGTGGAATCCAGGATCAGGGAGTCGGGTGCCGGAACCAGTGGCGAGGCAGCGCGCGCGCGGTCACGGCGGTCGCGTTCGCGCAGTTCGGCGGCGGTGGCTTCGGCAGCTTTGCCCTTAAGGTGTTGCTGCGCCAGTCGGCGTTGTTCGCGCACCAGGGGGTCGGCATCGAGAAAGACTTTCACGTCGGCATGCGGGAACACTTTTGTCCCGATGTCGCGCCCCTCCATTACCACGCCTCCACCCGCGCCCATCTCCTGCTGGCGGGCGACCATACACTCGCGAACCTTGGGATGAACGGAAACCCGCGACGCCGCTTCAGTGACGTCGGTTTCACGCACTCGCGTGGTGACGTCGCGGCCGTCGAGCAGCACGCGGTTGCCACCGAGGCTCGGTTCAAGCTGGATACGCGAGTTGCGGGCGAGTTCAACCAGCGCCGCTTCGTCCTCGAACGAGACATCCCATTCGATGGCCTTCAGCGCCAAGGCCCGGTACATCGCGCCGCTCTCCAGGTTGACGTATCCCAGTTTGCGAGCGAGACGGGAGGCGATGGTGCTCTTGCCGGCTCCCGCGGGACCGTCGATGGCAATGATGAGTTTTCGGGGCTGGGGCATTGGCAGAATTTTATCAAGCTTTCCTTCTACCCCAGAGACACCGAGACCCCGGGCAGACCCTCCAATGTAAAGAGCGCAAAGTATGAAGAAGTTCACGAGGCGGTTTTCTTGGCAGCCGGTTTAGCGGGTGTGATTTGGATGAGCGAGCGGCTGCCAACACGCAGAAACGAAAGCTCGCGGGCTGCGAGCAGGGCATTGATGGCTTCTTTCACCCGCGAACGGGGAACGAAGTTGCCGAAAAAGGATTCCAGTTCGTTCTGGTCGGCGGCGATCACGCAATCCAGGTATTTGGAAAGCAAAGCGCTCAGAGCTTCGACGATGGAGAGCCCGGCGCCTTCAGCGACGGCATCAGGTGCCCAGCGGTACAGCACGTCCCAGGAAGATCCTTCCACGGGATCGTAGTCCACCCGGGTGATGCGCAGCTTCGACCACAGCACGCCGAGTGCGTGATCGAGCGCCGCGAGCGAGATGCTGCCCCCGAGTTTCTCTTGCAATTTCGCTTTTGAGATGGGGCCCTCGCGATGCACGACGGCGAAAGCATCGCAGGCAAGTTGCGAATAGGGCGAGCGCGGCCCGGGCTTAGGCGGTTGCTTGGGATTGCGCTCTCCGACCAAAGCATAGAGATAAGGGAACACCGACGCCGCCACCAGGAAAGCGTTGTTCTCGTCGAAGAGGTTCGCCTCGTAAGCGATGTGTCCGCGCAGCAACCGAACCATGAGATCGGTGGCCTCGCGCGCACGGGGATCGGAAAAAGCGTGCTGCCAGGTCGGGAGATTGTCGTCGGAACCGGTCCATGCGCCAATAAACGTGGGCACCAGCACCGGCGGCTTGAGGGGGTACAGCAAGGAAAATCCGACCGATTCGATATAGGAGCGCGCGTCGTCGAGGGTGCGAACTGGCTTTCCGCGAAGACACCACTTCTCACGGCGAAGCTGGTCGAGTTCCTGCTCGGTCAGAATGTCGGGGGCGGCCACCTAGTTATTAGAACATAGCAATCCGCGTTCGGCACCACAGGGTCCGCCTAGGGCTTCACCACCTGCGTGATGGGCGGCGCATCCTTTGCATGGAATGAGAGATTGCCCGAGTAGCGTGCGTTGATGGTGTGTGTCCCCTGGTTCAGAGAAGCGGTGCTCAGCACCGCTTGCCCCGACACCACAGGCGAAGTTCCCAGCAATGCGGTGCCATCTTTAAAAGGTGACTGTGCCCATCGGTGTTCGTCCCGTTCCCACGCTGGCGGTCACGGAAACCGTGAGAAAAGGACGCAGAAGAATAACAGGCCCCAGAGCTGATTCCTAGCACAGCGCTCCCGGCGGTGATGTGGCAGAGATTGTTTCCCGAAACGTGTCAACAGGGTCCCCTTCGCGTTACTGCGGCGTCCCCGTCAACTCTGCGAGAGCCTTCTCGGCCTCTTGGTGAAGATCGGGCGGCGCGCCGTAGAGTACGCGGGCGGTCTTCCCTTCACGGTTGAAGAGGAACATGGTGGGGACCGAAGTGATATCCCCGAAGGCTGCGGCGGTCGGCGCGTCGGCGACGGCCCAGCGAATGTCAGGACTCAGCGACGCCGCAGTCGAACGAGTTTTGTCCTCAGGCGATTCAACCGCCATGGCGACGATCGCGAGGTTTTCTCCGTAGCGCGACTTCAGCTGCCCCAGCCACTCGAGGGTTGAGCGGCAGGGAGGGCACCATGTGGCCCAGAACTCCACCAGCACCGCCCGCCCCGCAAGCTGGTCTGAAGTCAGAGGGCGCCCTGACAGGTCGGTGAGTTGGAACTTAGGAAGAGCGGCAAGTTGCTCGGTTGCGGCGGTCGTGCCGGAGTGTTCCCGTTGCACAATGTCTTTCTTACCCGCCAGGATGAGGTCAATCATGCGCGTGAGGTCGGCTTTGAACTTGGCTTGGTTGTCGGCGTTGCGCCACGGTGCATAGCGTCCGCCCCCTTCCACCTCCCCGAAGTATCCAAAGTCGCGCGGCACTGCGACGAGCACTTCATCTACAAAGACCGCAGGATATCCTTTCACGCCGTAACGATCGGCGAGCTTGGAAGCACCAAAGTTCTCACTGACAAAGGTGACCTGCCCGGGATATTTGGCGGCGACTTCCTGTACCAGCAAACTTGCCGGATCAGAGATGTTTCAAGTGTAGGGCCAGCGCACCAAGGTGATCTCAACGGTCTTGCCCGATGCCTGCTGGAGAGCCGCTGCCGGCTTCAACGCCGCGTAGTAGGCGGGGATCACTTGATCGAGAATGACCCGCGCTCCACGCCACTCGTCTGCGCTCGAAGCTGAGCCGTCAGCGTGGGCAATATACGAGTCTGCACGCTCGAGAAACAGTTGGGCAATGGAATCGTCGCTGGCCGAGCCGGCCAGCTTTTTGTGCTCGGCGGCCAGACCCTTTCGCAGCTTAGCCTGGTCGGAGGCTGTGAGTAGCGGAGCATCGAGCATTCCGAAGTGCCGCACTGCCTCGAGATACGTGTAAAAAGCGCCAGCATAAGCGCGGGAAGCATCCAGTTCCTGAGCCAGCTTGAGGGTTCCATTCAGGGCGATGAAACGCGGATGCAAATCAATCGATTTCGGGGGTTGAAATGCGGCATTGGTTCTTGTCTGCAGGGCCTGCAACTCGGGAAGCAACGAGCGCAACGGCGAGTGCGGTTTCCGCGGCAAGCTCAGGGAAGCACAGAAAGTGGAGAAGTCAGCCAGGCCTTCCGCCTCACCCATATAGAGCAGTCCATCTTTGGGGCCATTGGCGGTGGCAAAGCCGCGACCGCCGTCGAGTAGAGGAGTGGCCTTACCCTGGGCAGTTTCAGCCAGCGCCTGCACCGCCAGAGGAACGTTCCAATTGCGGCTCTGCGATTCTTTTTCGAGCGCCGTGAGCCGCAGGCTCACTTTGCCCCACTCCGAGTCATAAACCGTCATTCCTCCGCTTGCGATCGCCTGCATATCGGCGCCGCGCTGAGCACCGGCGAGCAGATCTTCGCCCTGGCTCAGTTTTTCGAGGCTGAGATAGACTTGGCCGCGCTTGAGGGCGTCATCGGAAGCTTTGAACAAGTCGGATGCCGCGGATGCGATCTCTGCAAAATCCTTATCGCCGATGGGATGATCTTTCAGCGACTGCTGCAGACTCGCGATCTTCGTCCGGATTTGTGAAGCGATGTCTTGTGCTGAGGCGAGGGTGCTGGCAATGACGAGAATGGCCAACGTGAAGTGTTTCCCGGCACGCCGCATACATCCCCCAGTGGTCAGACGGGGAAGGCGGCCAGACGTTAGCCGGGCGGAAAGTTACTGTGGCATGCCCATGCGCTTCAGCAGGGAAGCGTAACGCGGGTCATCGCGCAGCGAATCAAGCAAGGGGCTGTCTTTAATGTATTGAACAAAGTCCGACTTCTCAGCGAATCCTTTTTCGAGCCAGGCGAAGGCCTGATCCTTGTCCCCGGCTTTTGCGTAGATGGCTCCGATGAAGGCAGGATCTTCGTACTGGCGCTTGCTGAGTTCGACTTCCTGTTTCGCCCACTCCTGTAATGCAGCCTGCACACCGGAACTGGCGTACACCCTCCCGACCTCCCGGAACATTGCCTCGTATTCCGGTTCATCGGCCAGGCGATAGCCGGCCTGCGCCTCCTGAATCCACAGGTCGTATTTCTGCGTGTCCAGGTAAAGGCCAGACAAGTCGATATGGACGGAAGCGTAGTTCGGATCCATTTCGATCGCCTTCTTGAACTGCTCCAGGGCAAGGTCGTACTCGCGCCGGGAGCTGTATTCCTGAGCGAGGTTGTCCATGTACTTGAGATTCAAGGGATCGAGCCGCAGCGCTTCCTTAATCTGCGCCAGCGCTTCATCATGACGGCCAAGAGAGGATAGGAACAGCCAATAAAGCTTGTGGGTGTTGGCGGAGTTGGGGTTGAGTTCGAGAGCGCGCTTGAATTCCCGTTCTGCCGCCTCCCACTCCCATTGGGTCGCGTGACTGTCGGCCACGACGGCGTGGGCTTCCGCCAGTGAATCGTCGAGCGCGATCGCCTTTTGTGCCGCGGCACGCGCCTTGAGCGCTGTCTCAGACTGCGGCACCGGGGCATATTCTGGCATCACGTCGTAATAATCGGCGAGCCCAAGGTAAGCGAGCGCGTAATTTGGATCCCTTTCGATTGCCTGGTTGAAGAAGTCGCGGGCCTTGTCGAGGCTCTCCGGAGTGCGTTTCTCCCAGTAAAAGCGCCCCTTGAGATAGAGTTGGTAGGCTTCGGGATCGGCGGTTCCCTTCCGGGCGGAATTGCTGGCGGAGTCGGACAGGCGCTCGCGCAATTTGGAGGTGATGGCGCCGGTGATGTCCTGCTGAACGGCGAGTACGTCAGAGAGCTTGCGGTCGTACTGCTCGCCCCACAAGTTGTGATTATTGCGGGCGTCAATCAACTCGGCGCTGATGATGAGTTCGTCCCCCCGCTGCACGATGCGCCCGGTCACCACGCCTTCAATTTTCAGTTCGCGGGCGACCGTCTGCGGGTCCACATCGCGGCCCTTGTAGTGAAAGACCGAAGAGCGGGACATCACTGCCAGATTCGGAATTTGCGAAAGACTGTCAATGAGGCCTTCGGTAAGCCCGTCACTGAGGTATTCGGTGTTGGGATCGTTGCCGACGTTGACGAACGGCAGCACGGCAATCGACGAGATCTCCTTTTGACCGGATTGGTTGCGGTAGAAAAGACCTACACCAATCGCCGCGAGCAAGACGACAACCGCAGCGCCCGCGTAGAGCCACGTCCGCTTGGGCGAAGTCGGGGCTGGAACAGTTCCCGAGACGCGCACGGATGGGACGCTTCCGCTGCGATGGCTGGTCGCGGAATCCGCGGCGGGAGCCGCACCGCCCGAAATCTGCTCGGGGACGGCCGCTACCGAACTCCGGCTGGAATCGGTGTCGCGCTTGAGACGTTGCAGATCAGCTCTCATTTCAGCGGCAACCTGGTAGCGCAAATTCCGGTCCTTCTCGATGGCTTTATTGATGATGTCTTCCAGTTTGGGCGGCAGATCGGGATTCAGCCGTATGGCGGGCACCGGCGCGCGGTTCAGTATCGCCTCGAAAATCATGGCCGAGCTGTCGCCGCGAAAGGGTTGCGTGCCGGTCGCCATTTCATACAGAACTGCGCCAAAGGAAAACAGATCGGTGCGGACGTCGAGATCTCTGTTCTTCGCCTGCTCGGGAGACATGTAGGCGATGGTGCCCACGGTCGTTCCCGGACTAGTGAGGTTTTGCTCGTTGACCGTGCGGGTCAGTCCATCCTGGAACACACTTGAGGAACTGCCGCCGGCGGCGATCTTGGCGAGTCCGAAGTCGAGTATCTTGGCGTGCCCGCGCTCGGTGACGAAAATGTTGGCGGGCTTGATGTCGCGATGGACGATTCCCTTGGAATGAGCGGCATCAAGCGCATCGGCCATTTCGATGGCCAGTGAGAGCAGCGTCTCAAGCTCCATCGGACGGGCGCCAATCTGATGCTTGAGAGTTGCGCCTTCGAGAAATTCCATGACGATGAAAGGGCGGCCGTTGTCCTGCCCGATCTCGTGAATGGTGCAGATATTCGGATGGTTCAAAGCCGACGCGGCCTGGGCTTCGCGCTGAAAGCGTGCCAGGGCCTGGGGATCGTTGGCAACCTCGTCGGGCAGGAACTTGAGGGCAACGAAGCGGTGCAGGTTCAGGTCTTCGGCTTTATACACCACGCCCATACCGCCGCCGCCGAGCTTTTCGACAATGCGGTAGTGAGAGATGGTAGCGCCTAGCATTGGAGCGGAATCTTACGTGGGAGCGATGGGCAAGTCAATGAAGCCAGGTGAGTTGCAGGGACTTCAAAGTCGCCCCAGCCCGAATGCCGAATTCACGGCGCAGGCAGCCTGATCTCCAGTCGCTGCGGTTCCGTTCCCGGAGCGTGGAGGCGCACCGCCTGTTGCACTTCGATCTCACATCTCTCCCAGTCGGCGGGTTTGCAACCCACGACCATGTAGGACACGCCGCGTTCGGGAAAATCAATGGTCGGTGCATCCAGTGAAGTCAGCTTATGCACTTCATTCGTGGGGGGCGGATAGGGAATGCGAAGGACGAACATGGGGCGAGATTACCACGGGCGATGAGAGAGTGGCGAGGCTAGGAGCAGAGCAGGGATTTCTTCCCGTTAGAGGGGGCGGGTTTGCCGATAGGAAATTCTCTGAGCAGGATGATGCTCGAAACCGGGGCGTAAGAGCGATGCCATCTGAGTCGAAAGCGCAAGCACTGCAACGGTATTCGGCATTCCCGGCCTGGGCGGGGCATCTTCGCGGCGCTTCTAGGAAGCCCGATGGCGACGGCATTTGGGAGCTGGCTGGTCTCTCTTCAAAGCCGAGAGTTCGGAAAAGGCGCGCGCGAATTGGGGACCTTCAGATCCGCTTGAACGCCTTCTGAATTTCTTTCATCGAGTAGCGCAGCACCACCGGCCGGCCATGGGGGCACGACATCGGGCAATCCGTCTTCGCTAATTCTGAAAGCAGCCATTCCATCTTGTTCTGCTCCAGCGGCATGTTGACTTTGATGGCGGCGTGGCAGGCGATGGAAGCGGCAATGCGCGTCCGGACTTTTTCCAGATTGATGTGCTGTTCTTCCCGCGAAAGCTGATCGAGCAGTTCGTGCAGCATGTGTTCGACTTGAGTGGCCTCAATTCCGGCTGGGGCAACTTTCACGGCGATACTGCGTGAGCCGAAAGGCTCGGCCTCGAAGCCGTTCAACGCCAGTTCATCGGAAATCTCGGCAAAAACGGCTTGCTGCGCGGGCGTCAGTTCGATGACCAGCGGCATAAGCAAGCGCTGGCTCTCGGCTTTCTGCGCCGCGCGCTGCTTCAGGACTTTTTCAAATAGCACGCGCTCGTGGGCCACGTGCTGGTCAATGATCCACAGGCCTTCGTAGTTCACGGCCAGAATGAATGACTCGCGAATCTGTCCCAGTGGCTTCAAAGTCGCAAGAGAAACTGCGAGATCGGACGGTGGCTCGGGTTCGACTGGCGCCGCGGGAGTGCAGCCGTCGTTCGGGACCAACTCCGGCACGCGGCCGAGAGCGAGGGCGGCGTTGCCGTCGAGGGCAATTCCTTCCTGGAAGTGGAAACGTTCGTTGATGGGTGGAGGAACGGGCGGTTGCAGCGTGAAAGGCTGGGTTCCCAGCGGGGCGTAGAGTTCGCGCCAAGCCGCGGGATTTTCCCCGCCAGCAATCCCTCTTGCCGTCGGGCTCAGCGACGGGCTCGCGGTCGGGTGGGCGTTGATCTCGACGGCAAACTGCGGCACCGGGCGGGCTTTCATGAGTGCAGCACGCACTGAGTCACGGACGAAGTCGTGGGTCACCGCCGACTGACGAAATCGGACCTCGGTCTTCGAGGGATGAACGTTGACGTCCACTTCTCCGCTGGGCAACTCCAAAAACAACAGCACCACGGGATAGACCGCCGGCGGAATGATGTTGCGATAGGCCTCGGTGAGCGCGTGCTGGATCAGACGGTCGCGGATGAGGCGTCCGTTAACGAAGATGTAGATGGAGGTGCGGTTGAGCTTCTGGATTTCGGGTTTCGAGACGAAGCCGTGCACGCGCAGTTCGCCGAACGGTGCACCTTCGTTTTCTTCGGCAGCGTCAGGCTCGACGGACTCGCTCTGCCGCCACGGCGGGGGCTGCGGCAATCCAATGCGTCCCAGCGGTTGCATGGCGGCGACGGGAATCAGTTGATCGAGTGTTTCTTTCCCGAAAACCTGATACACGCGCTCGCTGTATCCCGCAACTGGCGGCGCGACCAGCATCGCGTTGGTGGCGGAATGCAATTCGAAGTGCTTATCGGGATGGGCCAGGGCGTAGTGCGTGACCAGCGATGCAATGTGCGAAAGTTCGGTGGACTCGGCTTTGAGAAACTTCTTGCGCGCCGGCGTATTAAAGAAGAGATCGCGCACCGTGATGGAAGTTCCGGCGGGAAGTCCGGCTTCTTCGACTTTGAAAATCTTGCCGCCGTTGATTTCGATGACTGTGCCCGAGTCTTCTTCCGGGGCACGAGTTTCCAGCCGCATGCGCGAAACCGAGGCGATCGAGGGTAGCGCTTCTCCGCGGAAGCCGAGTGTTGCAACCTTCAACAGGTCTTCGGCGTTTCTGAGTTTCGAGGTGGCGTGACGCTCGAAGGCCAGCATGGCGTCGTCGCGCACCATGCCGCAGCCGTTGTCGACAATCTGGATGAGCTTTTTGCCTCCGGCTTCGACTTGCACCCGGATGCGGGTGGAGCCGGCATCGAGCGAGTTTTCGAGTAGCTCTTTGACGACTGAGGCAGGGCGCTCGACGACTTCTCCAGCAGCGATTTTATTGGCGACGGCTTCGGAGAGGACGTGGATTTTGCCCATCTGCAGTTTCAGGTGTCCAGTTTCGAGTTTCCAGTGAGCATTCTACAAGGCCAACCGTTGGTTTTTGCGAGTGCAAAATACTGCATCTTGACAGGGGTGGGGAAGGCGAACAGACTTGGTGGCTGCGATTTTGTAGAGTCTCCCTCCCTCGCAGGCAAGCGTGTTCCGCTGGTGTGCTTCGATTGAAATCACAGGTTCGTGGCGCCACTGGCGGACTGCAGATGCCTCGTCGCTTCGCTCCTCGGAATGACAATCGCGGGGAATGAAGAGTGGGAAGTGCGCGGGTAGGGTGGGGTCCCCTTCGACCTCGCTCAGGATGGCAGTCGTTGATTAGAGGTTCGGGGTCGAGTCCAGGAGAATTTTATGAAGTGGTCGCGGGTTCTGTGGCTGTTGATGATCGCGCAGTTTGGTTTCGCGGCGACTTTGCATCCGGTGCCGCAGGTGACGGCGCTGGCCCCGGTGAGCGCGGCTCCCGGCAGTGCGTCGTTTACCCTGACGGTGACCGGCGCGAACTTCGCCAAGGGCGCGATGGTGCAGTGGAACGGCTCGTCGCGAAAGACCACGTTCGTCTCGAGCACCAAACTGACCGCCACCATCCTGGCGACGGATGTGGCCACCGCGACCACGGCGCAGGTCCACGTGTTGAACGGTGCTCCGGGGCAGCCCATCTCGAACACCATTTATTTTCCCATCGCGACTCCTCTCGCCCAGGTCAATTTTGCCCAAACCAATCTGTTGTCGGTGAGCGGCAATCCCTTTGTGATGATTACCGGCGACTTTAACAAAGATGGCATTTTGGATCTCGTGCTGTGCCGCGAATTGACCGGCAAAGTTTCGATTCTGTTAGGAACGGGGAACGGCGGCTTCGGGGCGGCGAAAGATTACCTCATCCAGGGCATGTGCGTTTCCCTGGTGGCCGGCGATTTCAACGGAGACAACAATCTCGACGTTGCCGCCTCGAACACCGGCGCGGTAAACGTTCTTCTTGGCAAAGGCGACGGAACCTTCGCACAGCCGGTTCCTAATCGCGCAGGCATGGATCCCCAGGGCCTGGTGACCGGCGATTTTAACGGCGACGGCAAGCTCGACCTGGCGGTGGCCAATTTCGATTCCAGTTCAGTCTCGGTCCTGATCGGCAATGGCGATGGTACCTTTCAGGGCCACGTGGATTACACCGTGGATGCCGATCCGCAAGGCCTGGTCACCGGAGATTTCAACGGCGACGGAATTCTCGATCTGGTGGTCTCGAACAAAGCCGAGAACGAAGTGTCGCTGCTGGTTGGCGTAGGAGACGGAACGTTTGGCACGCCGGTGACGATTCCGGCGGGGGTGAATCCCGCATGCCTGGCGGCGGCCGATTTCAACGGCGACGGCAAGCTCGACCTCGTGGTTTCGAACCTGAACCCCATTACCTACCCCATCTCGATTCTGCTGGGCAATGGTGACGGGACTTTCCAACCGCGCAAGGGATACCCCGCGATGGCGCTGGGCACGCCGCAGGTGGCGGATGTGAACGGCGACGGGATTCTCGACATTGTGATGGCAAACCAGGCCGGGCCCGAAGTTCTTCTGGGCAAAGGTGCCGGCACATTTGCCTCGGGAGTACTGTTCTCTACGCAAAGTGCGAATGCGCTGACCATTGCCGATCTCAACGGCGACGGGCGCCTTGATTTCGCCGTTGGCGGATACTCCAGCGGGAAAGTACCCATCCTGCTGCAGACGACCGTTTCGTTGTCACCCACGAGCATTGACTTCGGGCAGCAGACGGTAGGCACCAGCGCAATGATGACGGCCACGCTATCGAACTTTGGAAGCACCGACGTGACCGTCTCCAAAATCGCGCTCAACGGGCCGAGCGCCAAGGACTATAAGATTGCCAACAACTGCTCGACCACGCTGACTGCCGGCACAAGTTGCACCATCACCGTGACCTTTACCCCCTCGGCGACGGGCCTGCGCGCGGCGACGGTGACGGTGGTTGATAGTGTCCCCGGGCCGCAGCTTCTGAGCCTGTCGGGCGTGGGGATTTAGCAGTCAGCCTTCCGCCCTCACCATCCCGCCAAAGCTCTTTGCCATCCATGGCACCGCACGCCTTGGAGCCTGGTTTACAATTCGTCCTCGGTCAGACATCCGAACTTTCGCACCAGGATTGACGTATCTCCTGTGTGCTGTTGAGGGTAGGGGCTCGGGCGGGTATCTGCCGGTTCCCAAATCGGGAGTTCGAGGGAGTGCAGTTTGGACGATGCCCAGGCGGTGGCACTGCTGGTCCGTCGCTGCGTAGCCGGCGACGCTGTGGCCTGGGAGGAGATCGTTCAGCGCTACCATCGCCGTATCTATAACATTTGCTATAGGTTTGCGGGCACTTCCGATGGCGCGCAAGACCTGACCCAGGAAGTTTTCATCAAGATGTACCGCACCCTGTCGAGCTATGACCTTGACAAGGGGGCGTTTATGACCTGGGTCACGACCATCACCCGGAACCTGCTGGTGGATCACTTCCGCAAAACCAAGCAGGATCGGGTGACCGATTCTTTAGACGGGGCTCCTTCGGAACACGAAGATTCTATGCCCCTTAGCGACCAAATCCAGGACAAGGGCCCGGCTCCCGATGCCAAGGTGCAGAGCCGGGAAACCAGTGAAACCGTGCACCGGGCGCTCCAGAAGCTGTCTCCGGAGCTGCGCGAAGCCGTGATTTTGCGGGATCTTCAGGACTTGGACTACCGGGAAATTGCCGGGGTTCTTAAGGTTCCCGAGGGCACCGTGAAGTCGAGAATAAACCGCGGGCGGGCGGAACTTGCACGCCTGCTTCAACGTACATATAAACAGGTGATTTAAATGCCAGGTGAAGGCAAAAACGGTATGCAGTGCGCCGAGTTCGACGCTCTTCTGAGCGACGCCCTGGATGAGGTTTTGACGGGGGTGAAGCTGGAGAGTTTCCGGGCTCATGCCAGGGTGTGTCCGCAATGCGGACCGCTGCTGGCAGAAGCGGAAGAAGGAAGGCGCTGGCTGAAGGGTCTCACGGAGGTGGAACCTCCAGCCAACCTGGTGCATAACATTCTGGCCGGGACCAGCGGGGTCGAAAGCTCCCGCTCCGTCGCCAAGCCGAAACTCTCGTGGAAGCAAGCGGTGGCGGGATGGCTGCGCCCGGTGTTCGCTCCGGTGTTCACCGTGGCGCGCCAGCCGAGATTCGTCATGTCGTTCGGCATGACCTTCTTCTCGCTGTCGGTCGCGCTCAGCATGGCAGGGTTCAAGGTGAAAGACCTGCAACATGCCGATCTGCGTCCCAGCGCCATCAAGCGCAGCTACTACGAGACTTCGGGCCGGGTGGTGAAGTACTACGAGAATATCCGCTTCGTATATGAGATTGAGTCTCGCGTGCAGCAGTTCAAGCGGGCGACCACACCCGAGGAGCCGCAGCGCAAGGAGAACAAGGAGCGGAAAAACGACAACACCAGTGAACAGCCTGATCAGAAGCAGGAACGCAACTACAGCCAGGAGAAAAGCCAAATTGTCGTGGCTTCTCTTCTGAATGATCCACCTGTAGTGACGGTGACCACTTACAGGAGGTTGGTATGAACTGCGCAAACCATCCCGAAAGGGCGACGGTAGCGTACTGCCGCACATGTGGCAAGGGCCTGTGCCAGGAGTGTGCCCACAACGTGCGGGGAGTGATTTACTGCGAGAATTGCCTGGCGGCGCGCCTGGAAGGGGTGCAGCCGCCGCAGACTACGGTTCCCGCTGCCGGATTTGTGCCGCCAGCGCAAGCGAACTATGTGACGCCTACGCCTGGCACCCCGGGATCTGGAGGGCCGAATCCCGGCTTGGCCGGCGTGCTGGCCGGCTTATTTCCCTTTGGCGTTGGGGCGGTCTATTGCGGCCTTTACGCCAAAGGCCTGGCGCACATGCTGATCTTCTCCGGACTGATCTGGGGATTGTCGACTGGCGAGGACAGCAGCATCGCTCCGGTGCTCGGGCTTGGACTTGCTTTCTTTTACGTCTACCAGATCATCGATGCAGTGCGCACCGCCAAGGCCTTGCAGATGGGCCAGGCCGCGCCCGATCCCTTTGGCTTGGGGCGAACTTTCAGCGCGGGGCAGACCGTAGACACGACGAAGATTCCCGCCGGAGCGCTGGTGCTCATCGGATTGGGCATGTTGTTCTTGCTCGAAACCATGGGCTTCCACTTCTTTAACCTGAACCACTTCTGGCCGGTGATCTTGATTGGAATAGGAATCTGGCTTTTCCTGGTCCGCTGGGGATACGTGGGCGGCGGCAAATACTATGACTGCGAGCGCTGCCGGGCGCGTGGGCTCATGGGGCCAGCAGTACTGGTCACGCTGGGAACGCTCTTCCTGCTGGAACAGACGGATGTCATTCGCTTCGGCCGTACCTGGCCGTTGCTGCTGGTTGTGATCGGATTGGTGAAAGTTGCCCAGGGCAATGCTTCGACTGCGGGCCACATGGACACCCAGTTGCCGCCTTCGATGGGAGTGCCGGGAGGTCCGGGGGGGCCGCCGCAGGCGCAGCCTCCGGTGAGCGAGGTGAAAAATGGCTAGCCCAGCGCCAGTTGCTCCTCCGCCGCGCGCGCGTCGTTCGCTGGCGGGGCCGTTTGTGATGATCGTCCTCGGCATTCTGCTGTTGCTCGCCAACATGGGCAAGCTGCCGTGGAACACACTCGCCGTATGGTTTGCGCACTACTGGCCAGTGCTGATCATCGTTTGGGGCGTGATCAAGCTGATCGAGCATCAGCAGGCGCATCGGCAGGGCTTGCGGGCGCCGGGGATCGGTGTCGGCGGGGTCTTCCTGCTGATTGTCCTGATTGTCTTTGGCCTGGCTGCGACGCAGGCTACGCGCGTGAACTGGGGATCGATTCGCGACAACATCGACATTGACGGCGAGGATATCCCCTTCTTCGGCAACACTTACAACTATGACGATCAGCTGCAGCAAAACTTTCCCGCGGACGGCAGCCTGCATGTGGTCAGCGACCGCGGCGCGGTTACGGTGAATACCTCGGATGACAACCAGATTCATGTCCTCGTGCACAAGCGGGTCAGCGCCAGCGGGCAGGACGATGCCGACAAATGGAATGGGCAAACCAAGCCCACGATCAACGTGAGTGACAAGGTGGTCACTCTCAACGCCAACACCCAGGGCGCGGGCGACCACTGGGTATCTACGGATATGACCATCTCGCTGCCCCGCAAGGCTTCGGTTACGGTCTCCGGGCGGCGCGGCGATATCAGCGTTCTGGGGCGAGACGGCGACGTGGCGGTTTCCAGCCAGCGCGGCGACGTCACCACCGATGACATCAACGGCAAAGTGGCCCTCAGCCTGGAGCACAGCTCGGGACGGGTCTCCAAGGTTTCAGGCGACGTTTCGGTCGAAGGACGTCCCAATGACGTCAGCGTCGAAGACGTGAGCGGAGCTGCGCGCCTGGATGGCGAATTCGACAGCATCAAGTTGTCGCGCATTGCCGGGGCGGTCAGCTTCAAGTCGCAGCGCACCGATTTGGAATTCGCCAAGCTCTCGGGCGATCTCGATATGGATTCCGGTGACCTGCGCGCCAACGATCTGCTGGGCCCGTTCCGGCTGACGACGCGCTCAAAAGACGTTCATCTCAGCGGTGTCAGCGGGGATGTGCGCATCACCGATGAGAACGGCGACATTTCGCTGCGCATGGCCAAGCTAGGAAGCATCCAGGTCAACAACCGCAAGGGCGATTTGCAGATTTATGTGCCCGACAAGGCGAGTTTCCAGCTCGATGCCCGCTCGCGCGGAGGAGAATTCGAGACCGACTTCCCCGATCTGAAGATCAATAACGGAGACGATCAGTCGAGCGCCTCCGGGATTGTGGGCAGCGGAGGTCCGCACATCGTGCTCAACAACGAGCACGGCACGATTGAGATTCGGCGGGGAGGTGCGCTGGCAGATGCGCCCGAACCGCCAACGCCGGCAAAGCCGGCCCTGCCCCCCCGGCCCGCGCCCAAGGTGAAGCCGCTCGAGCCGACGGAGAATTAGCCAGTACCCGGTTGCCAGTACCGAGCAACCACCTCGAACGTCATCCTGAGCCCGATAGGGCGAAGGATCTGGCGCGGAGTGCCGCAACCCTTCTTTTCCGGCCATCCACGCCAGATCTCCCACCTTCGCTTCGCGCAGGTGTCAGGATGACGTCAAATTTCGTGAGAGGGAATCAGACTTCCAGCCCGATCGAGCGCATCAACTCCAGGCCGTTGCTTTTGGTCACGACTCCTTCGCGCAGCTTGTAATCGAAGCTGATCTGTCCATCGCGGAATTCATCCTCGAAGTGAACATTGCGCACGTGGCCGGCGGCAACGTCGGTCAATGCCAGGTCGTGGGTGCTGATCAGCCCGATGGCTCCGCGTTCGAGCAGCGCGCGGACGACGCCTTCGGCGCCGACCTTACGATCGTGTGAGTTGGTGCCTTGCAGAAGTTCGTCGAGCAGGGCGAGCACCGGCATGTCGTCAGAAGCGAGATCGAAGATCTGCCGCAACCGGGTGATCTCGGCGTAGAAGCGCGAGCTGCCCTCCTGCAGCGAGTCGTTCACGCGGATGCTGGCTCCGACGCGCAGCGGCGTGAGCTTCAAATATTCCGCCCGCACCGGAGCCCCCGCCATGGCAAGAACGCTATTGATCCCCACGGCCCGCAGCAGCGTGCTCTTGCCCGACATGTTCGACCCGCTGAGCAGCAGCACGCGCGTCTCGCCGCAAACGGCAAGATCATTGCGCACGCATCGGCTGGCGGCCAGCAGGGGATGGCCGAGCAACTTGGCCTCAAAGCAGGCCGCGGCATCCGCAAATTGCGGGAAGGGGTCGGCGGGACGTTCGTAACTGTAGGCAGCAAGCGAGAGCAGGGCCTCAATTTCGCCAATAACATCGAGCCAGCGCCGCACTGCGGTTCCATGCTCGCGCCGCCACGCCTCTGCCGCATAGGCGACCTGTACGGAATAAAGAAGCGGCAGGTTGAGAAGCTGCACGAAGGTGTTGTCGCGGGATGCGATGAAATCAACAATGGTCCGCAAGCGCGAGATGGCCTGCGAACCGGGAAGATGATGCGAGCGGAGTTGCTCGATCAGCGACCGCAAGCGCGGAGATTCGAAGCGCTCCCCCTCCATCCGCGCCAACATCCCCGAGAGCAGTTCGAGGTCTTCAAACTGGTGTTCGGTCCCGTGGAAGATCTCGTCCATATGCGGCCGGACGTAGCGGGAGAGGATTGCCTCAACCATGAGGACAATCAGCAGGGGTGTGGGATGGCCGCGAAGTCCCCAGTAGATTGCGGTTCCGGCGGCACACAAGGCCAGCAAGGGTGAGACCACGCGCATCCACCGACGCTCGAGGCGGTTGGGAGACTCTGCCCAGCGGATCAGCGCCTCGGGATGCACCCCGATGCGCGCGTCTTCGCCAAGCACTGCCAGGTCCTCGCGGAGGTCGAGCTTGATGCGAAGCTCGGTTGCCGCCTGGTGGCGTTGACGAATCTGCTCCACTGGCGAAGGCGCCAGCAGCCAGCCTGCCAGCCGATCTTCTCCCATGCGGGTCCGTGCCTGCGAAAGCAACTGAAACAGACCACCGTTGCCGAACAAGTCGAGATCCGCGGCGTAAACATGGTGAGGATCATTGAAGCGATCGCCCGTGGATCCGGTGCCCGCCCAGCGGTCCTCAATGCGCGCGAGACCCTGCTTATAGACCATGACCGCGCGCTCGGCCAGGGACTTCCGCTCCAGGATCCGCGAGTGATAGACTCCGGCCGCCAAAAAAACTGCCGCCGGGACCAGCAGCCACCACGACGAGAGCAAATGGCTGTGGAACGAAAACCAGGCCACGAGCACGACGGCGGCAAAGATGGCGAGACGGAGATTTCCCAGGCGAATGTGGATTCGCTCGAAGTGAGCCACACGCCCTTCGCGGGCCGCGAGACGCCCGGCATACTCCTCAGAAGCTTTCAGCATTTAGCGCTTAGCCCATCCGGGTTGCTGGAACCCGATCATCACGGGACTGGCCAAATGCTAAATGCTAAGTGCTAATTGCTAAAGCCAAATTCGCCTCTCCCGCCGCTGTCATGGTATGTTCAATTTCTTCCATGATTCGTTCTTATAAAGGCATTACTCCCAGGATTCCGGCTTCTTGCTACGTGGATGAGTCGGCCCAGATTATCGGCGACGTGGTGCTGGGAGAGCACGCCAGCATATGGATGAACGCCGTCGTCCGCGGCGACGTGCATGAAATCCGCATTGGAGCGCACTCCAACGTGCAGGACTGCAGCGTGCTGCACGGCATGAAAGAGAAGTACGGCGTCTACCTCGGTGAATACGTCACCGTCGGCCATTCCGTGACGCTGCACGGCTGCGTGATTGAAGACCGCTGCCTGATCGGGATGGGCTGCATCATCCTGAACGGCGCCCGCATTGGCGCGGGCTCGATTATCGCCGCGGGCACGCTGATTCCGGAAAAAACCATCGTCGAGCCCGGATCGCTCTGGATGGGCTCCCCTGGTAAATTCCGCCGCAAGCTCGAGGATAAAGATCAGGAAATGATTTTGATGTATGCGAATAATTATTTGGGATACAAGGAATCGTATTTGAAGGAGAAGTAGCATTCAGCCGTTAGCACTCAGCATTCAGCCCGAAACGGCCGTTGCTGAAGACTGACGACTGAAGACTGACGACTGAATGATCAAGGCCATCCGTGGAACTCGCGATCTGCTGCCCCCGGATACGGCGCTGTGGAACTTCGTGGAAGCCACGGTGCGCGACCTGATGCGCACCTACAACTTCCACGAAATCCGCACCCCCATTTTCGAGGCAACAGAGCTGTTTGCGCGAAGCGTTGGCGAAGACACCGATATCGTCTCGAAAGAAATGTACACGTGGGAAGACCGGTCGCGGGCTGAGAGTGAGAAGGGCCAGTCCCTCACCCTGCGTCCCGAAAACACCGCTGGCGTCGTCCGCGCTTACATCGAGCACAAGCTTTGGGATCGAGGACTGAGCAAGCTTTTCTACATCGGGCCGCAGTTTCGCCGCGAGCGTCCGCAGAAGGGACGGTACCGCCAGT
>Ga0335085_10005119_pt1 | contig 21306 bp, 21 predicted proteins | sample Lox_Sample_45_FD_206712 | JGI IMG/M metagenome (GOLD analysis project Ga0335085, IMG submission 206712) | Soil microbial communities from Loxahatchee National Wildlife Refuge, Florida, United States - Lox_Sample_4.5 | ecosystem: Environmental > Terrestrial > Soil > Wetlands | place: USA...
GCGGGCAAGTTCACGACGTACGACTTCACGCCGGTTTTTGCCTCGTCGGGGCTGGTGGTATTCCTAATGAGCTGATAATGCAGATGCACGTTTTTGAGCGCGTGCGACGCTTTGGCTGTCGCCATCGGCAAATCCTTTCCGTTCCCGCCGCCTGAAACGAGACACCCCATCTGGAGCGCTCGCCTGCAATCGGGTGAGCAGATTCTACGCGTCCAATCGTTCAGGGATCAACCGATCCGACGACGGCAAGAGCCGAGCGGGCAGCTCACGAGCACCGGCCGGCGCTGACGCGACCGAAAAATGCCCCGTCGATCGCGCCGATAGCGGCGACCGCCGAAAAAATCGACCCCCCTACCCCGTCCCGCGAGATGAAGGGAACCCATCGGGGGAGCCCCGCGCGCCACACGCCCCACAGCCCCCGGGGGTGGGGTCGCGAAGGGGACCCATCGCGCCCGGGCGCACCAGCCTGCCGGGCGAGCCTGAATCCCTCGCGCCCGGCCGACTTCGGCCGGCGCCACTGCGGCGTTCACTCGCGGGGGGGCGTCAGGCGGAGGCCGGTCGTGCACCCGGGCGCCCGCCGCCCAGGCGCCCAGAGTCGGCGCGCTTTGCTGGTGCGGTTTGCCGGCTTCTCGCCCAGGGTGGTCCCGCCTCACTCGAAGCGCGGGGATCGCGACGCTCGGATGCTCCCGGCGCTGGGCCGTGGTTCACCGGGTAGCAATCGCTAGAGTGTCACATAAGGTGTGACATATCGAAACAATTGGTTCTCTCCCAATTGCGATAAATCACGCAACATATTGTTTTATTTGGTCGGGGCGGCGAGATTTGAACTCGCGACCACCTGCACCCCATGCAGGTACGCTACCAGGCTGCGCTACGCCCCGAGGAGCGAAATTCTAGCAGAGGGGTCTAGTGCGACCTCAAGGCGTCGAGCAGCTCGCGCAGCTCGCGCTTGAGTCCCGAAATGTCGGCGCCGTGCGCGCCGCCCGAGGCGCGCGCAGAGCGCGCGGGCGGCTCGGGCTTGTCCTCGCCGCCGAGCGCGCTGTCGAGGCGGTTGCGCGCGCCGCTGATGGTGAAGCCTTCCTCGTACAGGAGCTCCCGGATGCGCCGGATCAGCAGCACCTCGTGGTGCTGGTAGTAGCGGCGGTTGCCGCGCCGCTTGACCGGCTTGAGCTGCGTGAATTCCTGCTCCCAGTAGCGCAGCACGTGCGGCTTCACCCCGCAGAGCTCGCTCACCTCACCGATCGTGAAGTAGCGCTTGGCGGGGATCGGCGGCAGCTCAACCTTTTTCCGGCTGGGCTCCATGGCGGGCCTTCTCGACCATGGCCTTGAGCTTCTGGCTGGCGTGGAAGGTGACCACCCGGCGGGCGCTGATCGGAATCTCCTCGCCGGTCTTGGGGTTGCGCCCAGGGCGCTGCGGCTTGTCCCGCAGCTGGAAGTTGCCGAAACCGGAAAGCTTGACGCTCTCGCCGCGCTCGAGGGCCCCCCGGATCTCTTCGAAGAACGCCTCGACCATGTCCTTAGCCTCGCGCTTATTCAGCCCGACCTTCTCGAACAGAAGATCGGCCAGTTCGGCCTTGGTCAAAGTCATCACAACTCCCTGATAATTCTACGTATTATTCCTTGCTAGCCGCGCAGGCTGGCCCCGAAGCGCTGCCCCCACAGCGCCACCAGCGCATCGCGCGCTGCGTCCGCCTCCCCATCCGTGAGGGTGCGTTCAGTATGTTGCATAACTACCCGGAATGCAAGGCTTTTTGTCCCGGCAGGCAAGTTCGGGCCCTGGTACAGGTCGAATACCTGAATCTCCCGGACGATCTCCGGCCTGCCGCTGTCGGCAGCGTCCAGCATGGCCTGGACGGGAATCCCCGACCCCAAGAGCAGCGCGATGTCCCGGACCACGGGGGGAAAGCGCGAAGGCTGGCGGGGCCGCGGCAATGGCGCCTCAGCGAGCGCTTCCGCATCCAGCTCGAACAGCACCGGCGCCTGCGGCAACTCGTACTTCTGCTGCAGGCTCGGGTGGAGCTCGCCAAGCCACCCGGCCGGGGTGCCGTCCGCAACGCGCACGCGAGCCGAGCGTCCCGGGTGCAGCGCGGGGTGCGCCGCGGCCTCGAAGCGCAGTTGCCGCGGCGCGAACAGCGCCTCAAGGTCCGCCTTGACGTCGTAGTAGTCGACCGCGCGCGCCGGCGCGCCCCACTGCGGCTCGAGCGCCGGGCCGAGCGCGGCGCCCGCGACCCGCACCGGCTGACGCAGCCCCGCCACGGCGAGCGGGCCCTCGGCCGCGGCGGGATCGCGCAGGAACACCCGCCCGACTTCGAACACGCGGATGCGCTCCAGCTTGCGCGCGTGGTTGTAGCGCAGGTTGGCCACCAGCGAGCCGAGCAGCGTGGTGCGCATCGCCGAGGCCTGGCTCGCGATCGGGTTCAGCAGGCGCACCGGGTTTTCCTCGCCTGCGAAGTCGGCCTCCCAGGCCGGCTCAACGAAGGCGAAGTTGATCGTCTCACGGTAGTCGCAAGCGGCGAGCCGCTCGCGCAGCGCGTGCAGCGAGCGCCGCGCCTCGGGCGGAGCGCCCATCCTCGCCGCGGCGCGCGGCGGCTGCGCCGGAATGCGGTCGAAGCCGTGCAGCCGCGCCACTTCCTCGATCAGGTCCTCCTCGATCGCGATGTCGAAGCGATAGCTGGGCGGCTTTACGACGTATGCGCCCTTGCTTTTCCTGTATTGAAAATTCAGCCGGCGAAAGACCGAGGCGACCTCCTTGGAGGACACGTCGATTCCGGCGACCTTTGCTGCACGTGCGACGCGCATCTTCACCGGCGCGCGACTCGGCAGGCGCTTCACCAGGTCCGTCGTCGGCCCGGGCTCGCCGCCGCAGATCTCCAGGATCAGCCTCGTCGCGCGCTCGATGCCGTCGGCGTTGTTGGCGAAGTCGACGCCGCGCTCGAAGCGGTGAGAAGCGTCGCTCGAGAAGTTGTAGCGCCGCGCGCGACCCGCGACTGCATCCGGGAAGAAGAACGCCGACTCGAGAAACAGGTTGCGCGTGGCGGCCTCGGCCTTGGTCGACTCGCCGCCCATGATGCCGGCGAGGCCGATCGGGCCGGAGCCGTCGGCGATGCAGAGCACGCTCGGGTCGACCTCCACTTCCTGCCCGTTCAGCAGCAGCAACCTCTCGCCCTCGCGCCCCCAGCGCACGTCGATCGGCCCCGAGAGCTTGTCCTGGTCGTACACGTGCAGCGGGCGGCCAAGCTCGAGCATGACGTAGTTGGTGACGTCGACCAGCGCCGAGATCGAGCGCTGCCCCGCGCGCTCCAGACGCCGGCGCATCCACGCCGGCGTCGCCGCTGCCGCGTCGACGTTGCGGATGACGCGCCCGGCGAAACGTCCGCAGCCGTCCGGCGCGGAGATCCTGACCGGGTGCGCGGCCTTGCTCCTGGCGGGCATTTTCCCGCTGTCGGGAAGCTTCAGCCTGGCGCCGGTGAGCGCGGCAACCTCCCTCGCGATTCCGAGCACCGACAGGCAGTCGCCGCGGTTGGGCGTCAGCTTGAACGTCATCACCCGTTCGTCGAGCTGCAGCGCCCGCGCCACCGGGGTTCCGGGCCGCGTACCCGCGGGCAGCTCGAGCACGCCGGAATGATCCTCCGACAGGCCGAGCTCCTTCGCCGAGCAGAGCATCCCGGCGCTCTCCACACCTCGAATCGTCGCTTTTTCGATTTTCAAAGAGCCCGGAGCCGAACCCGCCACGGCCAACGGCACGAGCATCCCGGCTCGCGCGTTAGGCGCGCCGCAGACGATGCGCAACCTGGCGCTGCCGGAGTCGACCTCGCACACCGTCAGCTTGTCGGCGTTCGGATGACGCTCGCACGACTCGATGCGCCCCGCCACCACGCCCTCCAGGCGCGGCCCCGCCGGCGCGCAGGATTCGACCTCCAGTCCGGACATGGTGAGCAGGCGCGCCAGCGCCTCCGCCTTCATTCGCGTTGCCACCAGCTCCCTGAGCCAGGACTCGGGGACGATCACGAGAACTGCTCCAGGAAGCGCAGATCGCCGTCGAAGAACAGGCGCAGGTCGTCGATGCCATAGCGCAGCATCGTGAGCCGCTCGAGGCCCGAGCCGAAGGCGAAGCCGATGTACTTCTCCGGGTCTAGGCCGAAGTTGCGCACCACCTGCGGGTGCACCTGCCCGGCGCCGGAGAGCTCCAGCCAGCGGCCCTTGTGCGGCCCGGAGGCGAACTGCAGGTCGATCTCGGCGGAGGGCTCGGTGAACGGAAAGTAGGAGGGACGGAACCGGACGTCGAGCGCGTCGGACTCGAAGAAGCGGCGCAGGAAGTCCGTGTACACGCCCTTGAGGTCCGCGAAGCTGACGTCGGTGTCGATCCACAGCCCTTCTACCTGGTGGAACATCGGCGAGTGGGTGGCGTCCGAGTCCACGCGGTAGGTGCGCCCGAGCGCGATCGTCTTGATCGGCGGGCGGTGCATGCGGGCATAGCGAACCTGCATGGGGCTGGTATGCGTGCGCAGCAGCAGCGGCAGGCCTTGCGCGTCCTTCAGGTCGACGTAGAACGTGTCCTGCATCGAGCGCGCCGGGTGATTCTCGGGGTTGTTGAGCGCGGTGAAGTTGTACCAGTCGGTCTCGATCTCCGGGCCGTCGGCGACGTCGAAGCCGATGGAGCGGAAGATCTCCTCGATGCGCCGCCAGGTGCGGCTGATCGGGTGCACCCCGCCGCGGCCACGGCCGCGGCCGGGCAGCGTTACGTCGAGCGCCTCGCCGGCCAGGCGCGACTCGATTTTTCTCGATTCAAGGTTCTTGCGGCAGGAGTCGAGCGCGGCCTCGATCTGCCCGACCGCGGAGTTGTAGTTTTGTCCGGCCGTCCTCCTCTCTTCGGCCGGCAGGGAGCCGAGAGAGGCGCGAAAGGCGGAGAGCTCGCCTGACTTGCCGAGGTATCTCGCCTTGGCGTTCTCGAGCGCCGCCGCGTCCGGCGCCGCGCGCAGGTCCGCGAGCGCGCGGGCGACGATGGCGTCGAGGTCCGGATTCCCCATGCCCTCCCCCGGGCCGGGGTCAGTGCGCGAGGCTGGCCTTGACCTGGCCCGCGATCTTGGCGAACGCGGGCTTGTCGAGCACGGCGAGGTCGGCGAGCACCTTGCGGTCGATCTCGATATTGGCCTTCTTCAGCCCCGCCATGAACACGCTGTAGCTCAGGCCGAGCTCGCGCACCGCCGCGTTGATGCGCGCGATCCACAGCGCGCGGAAGGTGCGCTTGCGGTTGCGGCGATCGCGGTAGGCGTACTGCCCCGCCTTCATCACCGCTTCCTTGGCGACGCGGTAGACGTTGCCCCGGCGGCCACGGAAGCCCTTCGCCTTGACCAGGACCTTCTTGTGGCGCGCGCGCGCCGTTACCCCCCGCTTCACTCTCGGCATGGCGGCCTCCTAGCGCGAATACGGCAGCATGGCGCGCACCTGGTGCGCGTTGCTGTCGTGCACGTTGGTGGTGCCGCGCAGGTGGCGCTTCCTCTTCGTCGATTTCTTCGTGAGGATGTGGCGCATGTAGGCCTGCGAGCGCTTGATCGAGCCGCCCGAGCGGACCTTGAACCGCTTGGCGGCCGACTTCTTCGATTTCATCTTCGGCACAGCTTCAACTCCTGTCGTCTAGCCCGCGGCGGCGGGCTTCGCCACCGGCTTCTTCGCCGTCGCCGGCGCCTTGGCCGCCGGCTTGGGTTTGGCCGGTATCTGCTTCTTCTTCGGCGCCAGGACCATCACCATCTGGCGCCCCTCGAGTCTCGGGAACTGCTCCACCACCGCAACACCTTCCAGGTCGGCCCTGACCCGCTCCAGCAACCGCACGCCGAACTCCTGGTGCGCCATCTCGCGGCCGCGGAAGCGCAGCGTCACCTTCGCCTTGTCGCCTTCCTCGAGAAACTGGATCAGCTTCCCGACCTTGATTTTGTAGTCGCCTTCGTCGGTCCCGGGCCGGAACTTGATTTCCTTGACCTGGATCTGCTTCTGCTTGAGCTTCGCCTCGTGCGCCTTCTTCTGCTCGCGGTAGCGGAACTTGCCGTAGTCCATCAGCTTGCAGACCGGGGGCACCGCCAGCGGCGCTATCTCCACTAGGTCCACGTTCTGCTCCTCGGCCATGCGCAGCGCGTCCGCGACCGCAACGATGCCGAGTTGATCTCCGTTTTCCGCTACCAGCCGCACCTGGGGCGCGGTGATCTCGCCATTGATGCGTTGCGATCTGTCGAGTGTGATGAGCGAAGCTCCTCTTCCGTAAAAAAAATGCGGCCGTGCTTCTACGCGCCTGCCTCACTGCGGAGGCGCGCGACGAAGGCATCGAGGGCCATCGCCCCCAGATCCTCGCCGCTGCGCGTGCGCACGGCCACGTTCCCAGCCTGCTTCTCCTTGTCCCCCACAACCAACTGATAGGGCAGCTTTTGCAGGCTATGTTCTCGAATTTTATAAGAAATTTTCTCGTTTCGCAAATCCGCGGCGGCGCGGAAACCGGCCTCGCGCAGCGCCCGCGCGACGCTTTCGGCGTACCCGGCCTGATGCTCCGAGACGTTCAGCACCGCGACCTGCTCGGGCGCGAGCCAGAGCGGGAATGCGCCGCCGTAATGCTCGATCAGGATGCCGAGGAAGCGCTCCATCGATCCCACCGTTGCCCGGTGCAGCATGACCGGCGTCCTGCGGCTGTTATCGGCAGCGACATACTCGGCACCGAGCCGCCCGGGCATGAAGAAATCCACCTGCATCGTGCCGCACTGCCAGACGCGGCCGATGGCGTCCTTCAGCGAGTACTCGATCTTCGGGCCGTAGAACGCGCCCTCGCCCGGCGACAGGGCGTAGTCGCAGCCCGACTGCTTCAGCGACTCGAGCAGCGCCGCCTCCGCCTTGTCCCACTGCGCGTCCTCGCCGATGCGCTTCGCCGGCCGCGTCGCCACCTTGTAGATGACCTCGGTGAAGCCGAAGTGCGCATACACCTTCTGCAGCAGCGCGGTGTAGGCGACGCACTCGGGCAGGATCTGCTCCTCGGTGCAGAAGATGTGGCCGTCGTCCTGCGTGAAGCCGCGCGCCCGCATCAGGCCGTGCAGCGCGCCCGAGGGCTCGTTGCGGTGGCAGGAGCCGAACTCGCCGTAGCGCAGCGGCAGGTCGCGGTAGCTTTTCACGCCCTTGTTGAAGATCAGGATGTGGCCCGGGCAGTTCATCGGCTTCACCGCGTAGTCGCGCTTCTCCGACTCGGTGGTGAACATGTTGTCGCGGTAGTTCTCCCAGTGCCCGGTGAGCTCCCACAGGCGCCGGTGCAGGATCGTCGGCCCCCGCACCTCCAGGTAGCCGTTGTCGCGGTATACGCGGCGCATGTACTGCTCGACCTGCTGGTACAGGATCCAGCCCTTGGGATGCCAGAACACCATGCCCGGCGCCTCTTCCTCCATGTGGAAGAGGTCGAGCTGCGTGCCCAGGCGCCGGTGGTCGCGCCTCTCGGCCTCCTCGAGCATCTTCAGGTAGGCGTCCTGCTCCTCCTTCGTCGCCCAGGCGGTGCCGTAGATCCGCTGCAGCATCTCGTTCTTCGAGTCGCCGCGCCAGTAGGCCCCGGCGACGCGCATCAGCTTGAAGACCTTGAGCTTGCCGGTCGATGGCACGTGCGGTCCGCGGCACAGGTCGACCCAGTCGCCCTGGCCGTAGAGCGAGATCGGCTCGTTCGCCGGGATCGCGGCGATGATCTGCGCCTTGTAGTGCTCGCCGATCGACTTGAAGAACTTGACGGCTTCGTCTCTCGAGAGAACTTTTCTTTCTACTTTCAGGTCCTTCCTGACGATCTCAGCCATGCGCTTCTCGATGGCGACGAGATCCTCCGGCGTGAACGGGCGCTTGTAGGCGAAGTCGTAGTAGAAGCCATTCTCGATCACCGGGCCGATCGTCACCTGCGCGCCCGGATACAGCTCCTGCACCGCCTGCGCCATCAGGTGAGAGGTCGAGTGGCGCAGGATGTCCAGCCCCTCGGGGCTCTTCGCGGTGACGATGGCGACGTCGGCGTCCGACTCGATGCGGAAGCTCGTGTCGACCAGCTTGCCGTCCACCTTGCCGGCGAGCGCGGCGCGCGCGAGTCCCGCGCCGATGGCTTCCGCCACTTCGGCGACGGTGACGGGTCCGGGAAATCCCTTCACCGAGCCGTCGGGCAGTTTGATGTTGATCAAGTCAGAAAAAGGCTGGTAGGCGCGATTGGACTCGAACCAACGACCCCTACCATGTCAAGGTAGTGCTCTAACCAGCTGAGCTACGCGCCTAGAAGCGGCGAATTTTACCGCAACCCGACCGGTCGCCGCGCGCGAAGCAGGCTCAGGCGCGCGCCACACGGATGACCCCGGGAACTTCCTTGATCGCGCCCAGCGCGCGCCGTAGCTGCGTGGCATCCGCCACCTCGAAAGCGAGCCGCATGTCTGCCAGGTCGTCCCGGCTCTGGGTGCGAACCGCGGTGACATTGAGCTGCAGGCGGGCCATCGCCTCGGCGATGTCGCGCAGCAGGCCCGGCCGATCGCTGGCGACGACCCGCGTCTCCACGGCGTAGCGCGCGTCGCCCGCCGGCGCACCCCATGCCGCCTCGATCATGCGTTCCGGGTCGCGCTCGGCGAGGCGCCTCAGGCTCGGGCACTCCTCGCGGTGCACCGAGACGCCGCGGCCGCGCGTGACGAAGCCCCGGATCGGATCCGGCGGCACCGGCTTGCAGCATTTCGCGAGCTGCGTCAGCAGCCGGTCGACGCCGACCACGAGTACGCCTCCCGTGTTGAGGTCCTTTTTCTTCCTGGGTATCTCTTTCCGGATTTCGGGAGTTTCCGAGAGGGAGCCCAGGCCCGCCATTTGCCTCAGGGCCGCCTGCAGCTGGCGCAGGTTGATCTCTTCCCGCGCCACCGCGACGTACAGCTCGTCCGCGCGCGCGAAGCCGAGCCGGCGCGCGAGCTCCTCCAGGCTCGCCTGAGCCGCGCCCTCTCGCCGCTGCTCCTTCTCGACGATGGCGCGGCCCCTGGCCGCGGTCTCGGCGAGCGCCTGCGCGTTGAACCACTGGCGCACCTTGGCGCGCGCGCGATGGCTCTTCAGGAAGCCGAGCGCCGGGTTGAGCCAGTCCCGCGACGGGCCGCCGGCCTTCGCCGCCACGATCTCGACGCGCTGCCCGCTCGAGAGCCGCGTGTCGAGCGGCACGATATGGCCGTCGACGCGGGCGCCGCGGCAGCGGTGGCCGAGATCGGTGTGCAGTGCGTAGGCGAAGTCGACCGGCGTCGATCCCGCCGGCAGGTCGAGCACCTTGCCCTGCGGCGTGACCACGTAGATCGTGTCGTCCAGCGAGGCCCGCCTCGTCTTCTCGGCCCAGCCGGCGCCGTCGGCGACCTCGTCGCGCCAGGCCAGCAGCTGGCGCAGCCACGCGATCTTCTCGTCGAAGACGCGCTCCGCGGCGCGCGGCGGCCGCGCGCCTTCCTTGTATCGCCAGTGCGAGGCGACGCCGAACTCAGCCTGACGGTGCATCTCCTCGGTGCGGATCTGCACCTCCACGGTCCTCCCCCCCGGGCCGATCACCGCGGTGTGCAGCGACTGGTAGAGGTTGCCCTTCGGCCGCGAGATGTAGTCGTCGAACTCCTTCGGGATCGGCTGCCAGAGGTTGTGCACCACGCCGAGCGCGGCGTAGCAATCGCGAACCTCGGGCACGATGATGCGCAGCGCGCGCACGTCGTAGACCTCGCCGAAGTCGAGGTTCTTGGCGCGCATCTTGTTCCAGATGGAATAGATGTGCTTCGGCCGTCCGGACACCTCGGGCCGCAGGCCCGACCTACCCAGCTCCGCCTTCAGCAGCTCGACGGCGTCGCCGATATAGAGCTCGCGCTCGGTGCGCCGCTCGTCGAGCATGCGCGCGATGCGCTTGTAGAGCTCCGGCTGCAGGAAGCGGAACGAGAGGTCCTCCAGCTCCCACTTCAGCTGCCAGACGCCGAGGCGGTTGGCCAGCGGCGAGTAGATGTCCAGGGTTTCCCGCGCGTAGGCCGCCTTTTCCGGGCTCTCGATCTTGGAGAAGTACCTCAGGGTCTGGGTCCGGCTCGCCAGGCGGATCAGCACCACGCGCACGTCCTCGACCATGCCGAGCACCATCTTGCGCAGCACCTCGTTCTGCTCCCCGGGCGAGGCGCGCGTCAGCACGCGCAGCCGGTAGAGCCGCTCGACGCCGGCCGCGAGCGCGGCGATCTCCTCGCCGAAGGCCGCGGCCAGCCGCTCGTTGCCGTCGAGGAACTTCGGCGCCGCGAACAGCACGCCCGCGGCGCGCGCCGCGGAGTCCACGCCGAGCGACGCCAGGCTCGCCTCCAGCCCGAGCGCGTGCGGCCACGCCGCCTCGCCCGTCGAGAGCGCCTGGCCCTCGTAGAGAGGGCGCGCGAACGCGAGCGCGCGCTCAGTGAGCGCGTCCCGGGCGGGGGCGTTGTCCGCTTCGCGCGGATGGAGCTGGACCACCGAAACCATGCTGCTATTGTAGCGGCGCAGGTCAAATGGGCTGGCTCCGCGACTGGCAGCGCAAGCGCGTTCTCGCGCGTCACGGCATCGACGACGTGCTGTGGCGGCGCGCGCTGGGCTACCTGCCGTTCCTGCGCGGCCTGAGCGAGGACGAGGAGCGGCGCCTGAAGGCGCTGGCGGTGGTGTTCCTCGCCGAAAAGCAGTTCGCGCCGGTGCACGGCGTCGCCCTGTCCGACGACGATCGGCTCGAGATCGCGCTGCAGGCCTGCCTCCCGGTGCTCGAGCTCGGGCTGGACTGGTACGACGGCTGGGTCGGAATCGTGGTGCATCCTTCGGACTTCAAGGTGAGGCGCGAGGAAACCGACCAGGACGGCGTGGTCCACGAGTGGGACGACGAGCTCTCCGGCGAGTCCTGGCCGGGCGGCCCGGTGGTGCTGTCGTGGGAGGCGCTCGACGACTCCGGCTCGGTGGCGCGCGGCGGCGCCAACGTGGTGATCCACGAGTTCGCGCACAAGCTCGACATGGCCGACGGCGAGGCCGACGGCGTGCCGCCGCTGGCGTCGCGCGAGGCGCGCGAGCGCTGGATCGCGGTGCTCGACGGCGAGTTCGAGCGCTTCCGCGCCGAGGTCGACGCCGGCCGCAAGACCTTCCTCGACCCCTACGCGAGCGAGAGCGAGGCCGAGTTCTTCGCCGTGGCGAGCGAGGCCTTCTTCGAGTCGCCGAACAGGCTGAAGCGCCTGTTTCCCCGGCTCTACCAGCTGTTCCGGGACTTCTACCGGCAGGATCCGGCGCAGCGGCTGAAGACATGAAGACACTGCTGATCGTCTATCACAGCGGCGGGGTGAAGACGGCGCGGATGGCCGAAGCGGTCGAGCGCGGCGCGCGGGCGGAAGGCGGCGTCGAAGTCGTGCTCAAGCGCTGCGCCGAGGCGGGCCCCGCGGACGTGCTCGCGGCCGACGCGCTGATCCTAGGCACGCCGGAGAACTTCGGCTACATGTCGGGCATGATGAAGGACTTCCTCGAGCGGGTGTTCTACCCGTGCGAGGGCAAGGTCAACGGCCGGCCCTGGGCGCTGTTCGTGGGCGCCGGGATCGACGGCGCGGGCGCGGTGACCTCGGTCGAGCGCATCGTCACCGGCTTGCGGCTGGAGAAGAGATCCGAGCCGATCGTCGGGCTGAAGGAGCTGACGCCCGAGGTGCTGGCGCAATGCGAAGAGCTGGGCGCGTCGTTCGCGGCCGGCCTGAGCCTCGGGATCTTCTGAGCCGAAGCCCTAGAGCACCAGCTCCGAGCCTTCCGCCGGAGCGTCGCAGACCAGGCTCGCGCCCAGGCGCGCCAGCTCCTTGCGCGTCTCGTCCAGCTTGGCGTCGATGTCGGCGTCGGTCTGGTCCGGGTCGTGGTGGAACAGGTGCAGCCGCTTCACCGCGGCGCGCGCCGCGAGGTCGGCGACCTGGCTGACGCAGGAGTGGCCCCAGTCGACCTTGGACGGGTATTCGTGGTCGCGGTAGGTGGTGTCGGTGATCAGGACGTCGCAGCCGCGCACGAACTCCGCCAGGCGCTCGACGTAGCGCGCTTCATGGCGCGCGTCGGTCGGCAGGTAGAGCTCGTTGTCGGTGATGTAGCAGATCACCCGCTTGCGGCAGGTGAGCCGGTAGCCGAGGCAGTACCCCGGATGGCGCAGCAGCATGGTGTCTATCTTCACCGGTCCGAACTCGAGCGACTCCTCGCGCAGGTCGCGGAACACCAGGCGGGCGCCGAACTCGCGCACCGTCACCGGGAAGTACACGCTCTCCATCTGCGCGCTGATCGCCCGCTCGATGGTGAGGTCGCCCTGGTACGGGCCGAACAGCTCGACCTGGTTGCCGCGCACGTACAGCGGCGCGAAGAACGGCACGGTGTTGATGTGGTCCCAGTGAGTGTGCGAGATGAACACGCGCGCCGAGAAGCGCTGCGCGCCGCCGCGCGCCATGACGTGGTCCGAAAGCCGCTTGATGCCCGAGCCGCAGTCGAAGATGTAGAGCGGCTCCCCGGCGCCGACGTCGACGCTGACGCAGGGCGTATTGCCGCCGTAGCGCGTGAACGCGGCGCCGGGCGCCGGCAGCGTGCCGTGCACGCCCCAGTACTGCAGCCGCACCCGGCTGGAGACGATCTCGTCGATCGCCTGCAGGAAAGTGTCGCGGTTGATCGGCTTGGTGATGTAGCCGTCGGCGCCCATCTCCCTGGCGCGGCGGCGGTCGAAGTCGTAGCTCTTGGCCGACAGGATCACGATCTTGGTCGCGGCGAGCTCGGGCCGGCGACGCAGCTCGCGCATCAGCTCGAAGCCGTCCATGCCCGGCATCATCAGGTCGGTGATGACGCAGTCGGGCGGCGCCTCGGGAATGTCGCGCACCGCGCTGGTGCTGGAGGAGCGTACGGTAACCTCGTGGCCGGCGTCCTGCAGCAGGCGCGAGACCAGCGCCAGCGCGTCAGGATCGTCGTCGACGATGAAGAACTTCATCGGATGCCGAGATGCGCGAGCGCGGCGAGGCCGGCCGGGCGCGGCGTGCCGGGCGCAAGGCGCGGGTCGTCCTGCGGCGCGCCGGCCGCCAGCGCCACCGGCACCACGCCCGCCCAGATCGGCAGCGCGTAGTCCTCCTCGTCGTCGATCGGCGGCCCGCTGCGGACCTTGGCCGAGGCCTCCTCGATCTCCATGCCGAGCAAGCTGATCGCCTTCAGCTCCTGCTTGCTGACCGGGCGCAACTGCCGCCAGCGCCCGGGGTAGAGCCGCTCCACGAAGCGCTCCATCTTCTCGAGCTTCTCTTCCGTCCGCTCCACCCTGTAAGGGCGCCCGAACAGCATCGCGCTGCGATAGTTCACCGACATGTGGAAGCCCGAGCGCGCCACCACCAGCCCGTCCACGATCGTCGCCGTCAGGCAGACATGAGGGCCCTTCTCCTGAGCCAGCAGCATGCGGCTCTTCGAGGAGCCGTGCCAGTAGACGGCGTCGCCCTCGCGCCAGTACGCGGTCGGCGTGACATACGGCTGCCCGCCGATCGCATAGCCGAGATGGCAGACGAACGCAGCGTCGAGAATCCCGTACACCGTCTCGCGGTCGTAGTGCCCGCGCTTGGGCAGGCGCTTGAGCTTCGAGCGCGCGGTCGGGACGAAGGGCCTCATGGGCCCGAATATACTTTGCCTGCATGAAGGCGCGGCTATATTTCGAAGGCCGGCCGGTGCCGGGCGGCGCATACGACAAGCCGTACAGCAAGAAGATCGTCGTCGACGTGATCCGCGAGGTCCTGAAGCACGCCTAGCGAGGCGCCCGGCCGTTCTCAGAACGGCGCGCCGCCGTGCACAGTCGTGCGGTGCATCAGCCGGCGCAGCGGCAGGTCGTAGTCGAAGTTCGCCTTGTGCTGCGCGGCCGCGTTGTCCCACATCAGGAGGTCGCCGGCGCGCCAGCGGTGCTCGTAGCGGAACTCGGGGCGCACCAGGTGCGCGCAAAGCTCCGCGAGCAGCGCCGCGCCCTCGGCCTGCGGCAGGCCGGCGATGCGCGAGGTATGTGCCTCGTTGACGAACAGCCCCTTGCGGCCGGTCACCGGGTGCGTGCGCACGACGGGCACCTCGACATCCGGAACGGAGCGCAGCTGCTCTTCGCTCAGCACGTGCTCCTGCACCGTGCGCGCGCCCGCGGCCTGCTCGGCGCGCTGCGCCGCGCGGTTCTTCTCCCGGTAGTAGCGGTAGCTGTGGACGTTCGTCAGCCCTAGGAGCCGCTGCCGGGTCGCCTCGTCGAGCGCCTCGTATGCGGCGGCCGCGCTAGTGAAGCTGGTGCCGCCGAGGACGACCCCATCCCTCACCGGCACCTCGAGCGCGTAGAGCGCCGACAGCAGGCTCGGCTCGGCCTTGTACGAGAGATCGCTGTGCCAGAAGCGGCCTGCGTCCTGCACGCCGATGGCGCGGCCGCCCTCGTCGAGCACGTTGGATACCACCAGGATCTCGGGATGACCCGGCAGCCGGTGCTCCTTGCGCACGTGGTGCTCGAGCACGCCGAAGCGCGCGGTGAACGCGATCTGCTGCGCCGGCGTCAGCGCCTGGTCCCGGAAGACCACCACCTGGTGCTCGAAGAACGCGTCGCGCAGCTCGGCGAAGGTCCGCTCGCCGAGCGGCCGCGCCAGATCAAGGCCGGCGATCTCCGCGCCAAGGTGCCTGCCGAGCCTGCGGATCGAAATCACGACGGAAGGAAGGGTATCAGCGCCGGCACCTTGCGGCGGTAGGCCTCGTAGCGCTCGCCGAACTGGCGCAGCATCCAGCGCTCCTCGAGGCGCAGCTTGCGCCACAGCGCGAGCGACGCGAACGCGAGGGCGGCGAGCGCGCGCCACTCGCCCAGCGCGATCGCGGAGCCAAGGATCGCGAGCAGCAGGCCCGTATAGATCGGGTGGCGCACCAGCCCGTAGGGCCCGCTGGTGACCAGCTCGTGGTCCTGCTTGATCGTCACGATGCCGCTCCAGTTGGCGCCGAGGTGGCGCCGGGCCCAGACGGTGAACAGCAGGCCGCCCGCGGTCAGCACCGCGCCGCACGCGAACGGCCACGCCGAGAGCGGCAGGAACCGCTCGCGCAGCACCGCCGGCGCCAGGCCGCGAATCGCGAACGCCGCGGCGGCGAGCGCGAACAAGGCGATGTACGACGCCCTGGAGACCCACGACTCGGACCGGGCGGTCGGCTTTACGTGGCGCGACGAGAACCCCCAGTACGCCGCCCACGCGAGCCACAGCGCGGGGAACAGGTACCGGTACACGAAGGACATGGATGGAGTCTACAAACGCGGATAAGATTTGGCGATGACTGCCGCACGGAAGGCCCCGCGCCTCGCCGCTCCGGAAACCACCTCGACGCTCGCCGCCGACCGCAAGCGGTACCGGACGTTCTGGGCGAAGGCGGCCGCGACGCTCGCCGGGCTGCCGCCGAAGCGCAAGCGCAGCGCGGCGCAGGGGGCGCAGGCCGCGGAGATCCTTGCCGCGGCGCGCCGGTCGAGGACGCGCTTCATGCGCGCGCACGCGCGCGAGGTCTACGACGCGCTGACGAGGCGCCGGCGCGAGTTCGTGCGCGTGGACGAGCTCTGCGCGCGCGCCGCGGAAGCGTTTCCGGGCCTGGTGCCCGGTGCCGAGGCGCTGGCGCGAGACTCCGGCATCCCGCAGGGCGACAAGGACGGCGCCGAGGTGGACCACGGCATCTTCGCCTCCCAGGTGCTCGCCGATCCGCTCGCCGGGGCGCATCTGTGCCACGCGATGCTCCTGCCTCGGGCGGAGTCGCTCGCGCGCCTGGAGGAATATCGGCGCAGCGGAGAGATCGCGTTCCCCGGCGCGCACCTCGCGCGGCGCGGCAAGGCCTCGGTGGTGACGATGCGCAACCCGCAGTACCTCAACGCCGAGGACGAGGCGACGCTGCCCGGGCTGGAGACGGCCGTCGACCTGGCGCTGCTCGACCCGCAGACGGAGATCTGCGTGCTGCGCGGCGACGTGGTCACCCATACCAAGCACGCGGGGCGGCGCCTGTTCGGCGCCGGTATCAACCTGACGCACCTCTACGAGGGAAAGATCCGTTTGCTGTGGTACCTGATCCGCGACCTCGGCCTCGTCAACAAGCTCTACCGCGGGCTCGCCACGCCGGAGGCGCCGCCGGAGGAGGAGTCGATCGAGAAGCTGTGGGTCGCCGCGGTGGAGGGCTTCGCGATCGGCGGCCATTGCCAGATCCTGCTGACGATGGACCAGGTGATCGCGGCGGACGACTCCTACATGACCCTCCCGGCGAGGAAGGAAGGCATCATCCCGGGCGCCGCCAACCTGCGCCTTGCGCGCCATGTCGGCGACCGCGTCGCGCGCCAGGCGATCCTCGCCGAGCGCCGCATCGATTGCGCCAGCCCGGAGGGACGGCTGGTCTGCGACATCCTGGTGCAGCCGGCGGAGATCGATCGCGCCGTCGACGACCTGGTGCGGAAGCTCACGGGCTCGGGCGTGGTCAGCGCCGCGGGCAACCGCCGCGCGCTGCGCATCGAGGAGGAGCCGCTCGATGCGTTCCGCCGCTACATGTCGGTGTACGCGCGCGAGCAGGCGCACTGCCATTTCAGCCCGGCGCTGATCTCGAATCTGGAGAAGTTCTGGGTCAGCCAGCGAGCAGGAAGTCGCGCACCAGGCTGATCTGGTCCGCGTGCATCAGCGTCGGCGCGTGACCGACGCCGGGGATCTCGACCACCTTCGCCTTCGGCCCGCGCTCGGCCATGCGGCCGCAGGTCTCGCGGCTGAGCAGGTCCGAGAGCGCGCCGCGCAGCACCAGCGTCGGGCAGCGGATTGCGTCCCACACCGGCCACAGCTCGAGGTCCTTCTCCGGCACGTTGGCGCGGAACGGCTCGGCGAGCTTCGGGTCGTAGTGCAGGCGCAGCGTGCCGTCGGCGTTGGCGCGCATCACCACTTCGGTCAGGAAGCGCCACTCGGCGTCGCTGTGCGGCCCAAAGGGCGCGCTCACCGCCCGCACGTACTTCTCCGCCGCGGCCATGTCGGGAAGGGTGGGCGCCATGCCGACGTAGCTCGCGATGCGCTCGATCGAGGCCTTGGCGATCACCGGCCCGAACTCGTTCAACACGAGCCTGCGCACCGGGGTGCCGGGCTGCGCGGCAAGCGCCATGCCGATCAGCGCGCCCATCGAGGTGCCCACCCAGTGCACCGTCTCGACGTCGAGCCGCGCGACCAGCGTCACCATGTCGGCGACGTACTGCGGCGGCTGGTAGAGCATCGGGTCGGCGAGCCAGTCCGAGTCGCCGCGCCCGGCGACATCGGGGCACACTACCCGGTAGCGGTCGCTCATCGCCGCCGCCAGATTGTCGAAATCGCGCGCGCAGCGAGTCAGGCCATGCACGCACACGAGCACCCGGTCGTTCGCCGGGTCGCCCCACTCCAGGTAGCTGATGCGGTGCAGCCCCTTCGGCGAGGCGCACTGCACGCTGCGGCGGCGGCCCGCCGCCGCGACCGCGGCGCGGGCCTGCCCGGCGGCGATCGCGGCGTCCACCTCAGGACCCGTACTTGAACGAGAGCGAGAGCCGCGTGCGGAACTGCGTCACCTTGCCGTTCTCCACCTTGACGTCGAGCTTGGTCACCTCCGCGATGCGCAGGTCCCGCAGCGACTTCGATGCGGTCTTGACCGCGCTGCGCGCCGCATCCTCCCACGAGGTGCTGCTGGTGCCGATGACGTCGGTAACCCGGTAGACCGCGCTACCACCCTTCTTGGCCATGATGTGCCCTCCTCGAGTGCTGCTGGTTGGTGGGGATCGTTCCGCTGCGGGAGCCTTGCAGGCGCCCGCCCGGCCATTATCGCCTCAGCGCGCCGCGTCGTGCCAGTACCGCCGCCGGGCCGAGCGTTCCGTCAGGACCCGTACGCCCTGCGCCGAAAGGAGGGCGGTGACCGCGCCTTCGAGGTCGGTGCGGTGTACCACGGTCCCCAGGGCCGCGTAGCGCGCCAGCACCTCGGCGCTAGGATGGCCGAATCGGTTGCGATAGCCGGCCGCGACCACGCCGACCGCCGGATGCACCGCGGCGAGGAACGCGGCGCTCGACGAGGTGCGGCTGCCGTGGTGCGGCACGAGCAGCACGTCCGCGCGCAGCGCGCCCGTCGCCTCGGCAAGCAGCCGGGCCTCCGCCGGCTTCTCGATGTCGCCGGCAAGCAGCGCCGTGCCGCCGCCCGCGGCGCTCACGCGCAGCACGCAGCTGAGGTCGTTCGCCTTGACCTTCCTGCCCGGCGGCGCCCAACCCGCCGCCGGGTGAAGGAACGCGAAGCGCACGCCGTCCCAGTCCCAGGTCTCGCCCGCGGCGCAGCGTCGCGCCGCCGGCGCGGCGCGCAGCAGCGGATGCGAGTCAGGGAGCGACGACAGCAGCTCGCCGGTCTCGAACTCCGCCAGCGTCGAGGCGGCGCCGCCCGCGTGGTCCATGTCGTCGTGCGTGACGACCATGGCGTCGAGGCGCGACAGGCCCGCGGCACGCAGGCGCGGAGCGATGATGCGCTCGCCGCTGTCTCCGCCGCCGAAGGCCGGGCCCGTGTCGTAGAGCAGCACGTGCCTGGAGGTGCGCACCAGCACTGCGAGCCCTTGGCCGACGTCGAGCGTCTCGATCCAGGCCTCGCCCTCGGCGGGCGCGGGCGGCGGCAGCGCAGCCGCCGGCAGCATCAGCGCGAGGCCGGCCGCGCGCCACGGCGTGCCGCGCGGCGCGAGCAGCCACGCGACGCCGGCGAGCGCGAGCAATACCGCCCACAGCGGAGGCGCGTGCTGCTGCCAAAGCGCGGCGGGCAGCGAAGCGCACCATTCCAGGAACTGCAGCAGCAGCCCGGTCAGCCAGGCGGCGAGCCGTAGCGGCGCCGCCCACGGCAACGCCGCCGCGGCGAGCGCAAGCGGCGTCACCACGACCGACACCAGCGGGATCGCGACGGCGTTGGCGAGCGGCCCGACCAGCGACACCTGCGAGAAGAGCAGCAGCGCGGCGGGCGCGAGGCCGACCGTGACGGCCCACTGCACCCGGATCCACTGGCGCCACGCCGGCTCGCCCTCCTGCGCCACGTAGAAGATGAGCGCGACGGCGCCGAACGAGAGCCAGAAGCCCGGCGCCAGCACCGCCCACGGATCGAACGCCAGCACCACCGCGAGCGCCCATGCGAGCGCGCGCGAGGGCGTGGCGATGCGTCCCGACCAGAGCGCGGCGGCAACCACGGTCACCATCCAGAAGGTGCGCTGCGCCGGGACGCCGCACCCCGCGAGCAGCGTGTAGCCGAGCGCGCCGAGGATCGCGGCCGCGGCGCCCGCCTTGCGCGCCGGCAGCGCAAGCGCCAGGCGCGGCACGCGGCGCCACAGCGCTGCGGCGAGCCAGGCGACCAGGCCCGACACCAGCGTCACATGCAGGCCGGAAATGCTCATCAGGTGCGTGACGCCGGTGCGGTTGAAGAGCCGCCACTCCTCGGGCGAGATCGAGCGCTGGTCCCCGACCGCGAGCGCCGCCAGGATGCCGCTCGCCGGGGTCTCGCCCAGCACGCGCTTGAAGCGATCCCGGATTTCCTCCCTCAACCCTTCCACGAACGACGAGAAGCCGGGATCGCTCCCCAGCAAAGCGGGCGGCGCACCCGGCCGCACGTAGCCGGTGGCGCCGATGCCGCGCTCGAGCAGCCAACCCTCGTAGTCGAAGCCGTGCGGGTTGAGATTGCCGTGCGGCCGGCGCAGCCGCAACGTGAAGCGCCAGCGCTCGCCCGCATGCACCGCGGCTTCCGGCTCGGCGCCCTCCGCTTCGCCGTACCAGGAAACCAGGACGCGGCGGGGCAGCGGCGCAGGCGCGGACTCCGGCTCGAGCTCGAAGCGCACGCCGCGCTCGGTCGCCGAAGGCAGGCTCGCCACGACGCCGACGACCTCGAGGTCCCGGCCCTCCAGCTCCGGCGCCAGGCGGTCGGCCATGCGCAAATGCGCCATGCCGAGCGCCCAGAGGAAGCCGATGGCGAGCGCAAGCGGAGGTTTGGGGATCCTTTTCCAGCACAGACCTGCCAGAAGGACCGGGAAAAGGCAGGCCCATTGGATCGCGGGCAGCTCCGGACGCAGCTGGAGCAGCAGCACCCCGGCGGCGAAGGAGACGAGCGCGGCGGTCATCTAGAATCGCTGAACGCGCGACGCGTAGCGCCGCCGACCGCCGATGCCGGGAAAATTCTTCCGCAGGTACCCGCCCGACGGCGACGAGCTGCGCCGGCGCCCGTGGGCGCCGCTGAGGCCCGCTGCTATTTCTTGCGCCCGAATTTCCCGGTGAGGCGCGCCCGGGCGATGGCGTTTCCGTTCACCATGTAGCCGACCAGCGAAGCGCTGGCGCCAGCGGCGTCGATCTTCTCCGTCTTCAGCGCGTAGAGCGTGAAGATATAGCGGTGCGGCTTGTCGCCCGGCGGCGGGCACGGGCCGCCCCAGCCCGGGCTGCCGAAGTCGGTGGCCACCTGCACCGCGCCGGCCGGAAGGCCCGACCCGTCGGCGCTGCCGGCACCCTTCGCCAGCGCGCGCACCCCGGGCGGAATGTTCACCACCAGCCAGTGCCACCAGCCCGCGCCGCCGGTCGGCGCGTCGGGGTCGTGCACCAGCAGGGCGAAGCTCCTGGCGCCTTCGGGCGCCCCGGACCACGCCAGCGCCGGCGAAATATTCCTGCCGGTGCAGCCGAAGCCGCCGAACACCTGCTCCATCGCGATCGTGCCGTTCTGCTTGATGTCGGAACTGACGAGCGCGAAGCGCGCTGGCGCGGGCTTGCGGGTCTTGCGTGCGGGCATGGTCGGGCTCCTCCGGAAGATGTCGACGCGGGAACTGCCGCCAGCCTAGAAACGCTGCTCCTCGTAGTCAAGCTCTTCTTCGAGATGGTGCAGCACGTCGTCGCTGATTTCGCCCGCGCGCCAGATGCGGATCAGCTCCTGGCGCTCGGCGCGCACCGCCGCCAGCCGCAGCTCGCGGCCGAAGCCGAACGTGCTGTGCTCGCCGTCCGGCGCCGCGGCGTGCATGCGGTCGGCGAACTCGGCGCGCACCCGCGCCACGAGGTCGCGCGGCAGGGGCTCCCTCGCCGCGAAGGCATCGATCGCGGCGAGCGCCGCGGCGCCGAGCGCCTGGCGCGCGCGCGCGTGCTCGGCCTGCGCGCCCGGGTCGGTGCCGATGCGCAGCCCCCGGATCAGCGGCGCCAGCGTCAGGCCCTGCACCACCAGCGTCACGGCGATCACCACGAAGGTGAGGAAGATGATCAGGTCGCGATGCGGGAACTCGGCGCCCGACTCGACCTCGACCGGCAGCGCCAGCGCCGCCGCGAGCGACACGATGCCGCGCAT
>Ga0335085_10005120_pt1 | contig 21305 bp, 21 predicted proteins | sample Lox_Sample_45_FD_206712 | JGI IMG/M metagenome (GOLD analysis project Ga0335085, IMG submission 206712) | Soil microbial communities from Loxahatchee National Wildlife Refuge, Florida, United States - Lox_Sample_4.5 | ecosystem: Environmental > Terrestrial > Soil > Wetlands | place: USA...
GTCACGGTTTCTGAGCCGGCTGGGGCCGGCCCACTGGGCATGCTCATGGCGGGTTGTGGCCTCCGTGACGCGGTGCGCAGCTGGTTCAGGCAGGTGTTGGTGGCCACCCGGTACAGCCAGGTCCGGACGGAAGCACGGGCCTGGAACGCGGTCAGGCCGCGCCAGGCCGCGAGCAGCGTCTCCTGCAGGGCATCATCGGCGTCGTCGAACGAACCGAGCATCCGGTAGCAGTGCACGTGCAGCTCGCGGCGGTAGGGCTGGACCAGCCCGGCGAACGCCTGCCCGTCGCCGGACCGGGCCCGCTGCAGCAGCGCCTCATCGGCGGTCATGGCCGCGACCCCTTCTTCCGCCCACCGCGCGAGCGTCACGGTACTAGCCGTCCTGCCGGGCCGCGAAGTGCTCGGTCAGCGGGGTCAGGTAGAACGTCGGCCAGTTCGTGTCCACGTGTACGTGCCAGTCGTCCGGCACGCCGTGCTGCTCGATGTCCAGCCGGGTGCCTCCGCCGTCGGCGGTCAGGGTGAACCGGACGATCGAGTAGACGCCGGGCCCCCACGACGGGAACCGCCACGCCTGCACGATCCGCTCGCCGGGCACCAGCTCGATCTGCCGGCCGGTCACGTTGCCGTCGAACGCGGCGAACTCGTCGCCCGCCGCCGCGCCCACCACGCCATGCTTGCCGGACAGCACCGACAGCGCGTCGGCATCGGCCAGCACCGCATACACCTGCGCCGGGCCGGCCTGAATCATGGCCTGCTGCTGAATCATCACGGTGTCCTCTCTAGCCTGGCCGCCCCCATCGGACGACCCCAGCTAGACAGACACCACCCCCGCGCGGAACCTAACATCCCCGCCCCGCGCTGTTCGCGGCTGCACCCACCAGTCACATCGATCATGGTGCGTGGCCACTTAGCATGCGCGCCGTGCGCCTCTGCGCCCGATTTATCCCGATCCTGGTGTGCGAACCGCATGCCATGTCACCAGGCGTGGCGCTGACCCGCCAACTCCAGTCTCACCAGTCACATCGGCCGGGAGGTGGGCAACCGGCGGCGGCCGGTGCGTACCCGGCTGCGCTCGCTGTGGGAGTTCCGCCGGACCCAGACCGGCCGCCTCGGGCTGGGGCTGATGGCCGTGGCCGGGGGCGCGCTGGTGTCCGCCGTCCGGCCGGCCTAGTTGTCGGGAACTGTCGGTACCGGGCGGCACGATGGAACCTGGCCGTCCTTCTAAGATCCGGGGGCAGGACAGGCTGTCGTCAGGGTGTGTCGCAGCGTCACCTCGGGGTGGCGGCGACCGTCCGGAAAGCGGGGCTGTGATGCCACCGACTCGTGTGCTCGACCCCACGGCCGGGCCGTTATTCTTCTTCGGCGCGGAGGTCCGCCGGTGGCGGACCTCGGCCGGGATGAGCCAGGAGCAGCTCGGCCAGCAGATCGGCTACTCGGCCGCGCTGGTCGGCCGGGTGGAGTTGGGCGAGCGGTCGCCGTCGCTGGACTTCGCCGAGGGCTGCGACCGGACCATGCCGGCGGCGGGTGGACTGTTCGGGCGGCTGTACGAGCTGGCCCGGCACTGGGAGGGCGGTTACCCGTCCTGGTTCGCCGAGTGGGTCGAAGCGGAGCGGCGCGCCATCACGCTCTGTACCTGGCAGCCGCTACTGGTGCCGGGCCTGCTGCAAACCGCCGACTACGCCCGGGCGCTGTTCCTGGCCTGGCACGGCACGGACAGCGACGACCAGGTCGACCAGAAGGTGAATGCGCGGATCGAGCGGCAGACGATCTTCCAGCGGGGCGACCCGCCGGCGCTGTGGGCCGTCCTCGACGAGGGTGTGCTGCGCAGGTGTGTCGGCAGCGCGGCGACCATGCGTGGTCAGTTGCTGCACCTGCTGGAGGTGTCCGACCGGTCCACGATCACGTTGCAAGTCGTGCCTTCCGAGGCCGGTGCGCACGTCGGCGGGCTGGGCGCCTTTTTCATTGCGGCCTTTGCGAATGCCCCGAGTATCGTCTATCTGGAGACAGCCGATCAGGGTCAGATAAAGGAGCGGCCGTCCGCAGTCTCGAAGATCAGCGAGATCTTCGACCAGGTGCGGGCCGAGGCGCTTCCCCGGGGCGCGTCCCGGGACTTGATCCGGAAAGTGGCAGAGGAACAATGGACGACTTGAGCAACGCCTCCTGGCGCAAGAGCAGTTACAGCGGCGGCAACGGCGGCGAGTGCGTCGAGGTCGCCGTGCTGGCGGACGCACGTCGCGCGGTGCGCGACTCCAAGGACCCGGACGGCGGCGCGCTGGTGTTCGGCAGCGGCGAGTGGATGGCGTTCATCGAAAGAATGAAGGGTTTCTAGGTCGGCTCGAAGTCGCCGGGCCGCCACGTGCCATCGAACGCGGCCTGGCCCGGGCCGTAGATGCGGAAGTAGCAGAACCAGCCCCGGCCTGGCACGGTCTGGATCCAGCGGCCTGCCGCGCCGGCCGGCTGCTCCGGGCCGAAGTGCAGGTCGACCTGGGCCGCGCCGTCCGCGGCCAGGTCCTCGAACAGTGAGCGCAGCGCGGCTTGGCCCTGATCGGCCACCACCTCCGAGCGGGTCTGCGCGTCGTAGCAGGTGACCGACCAGAACAGCGCGGCCGGCACCGGCAGCGGGACGGTCAGCCGGTAGCCGCGCCCGCCGTCCAGGTACGCGCCGCCGCCGTCCCGGTGCGCCAGCCAGTACAGCGAGCCCTGGCCGACCGCCCGGCGGAACATGGCCGGGGAGGCCACGATGGCCTGCGCGAACCAGCGGTCTCTGGCCTCCACGTCCAGCGAGCCGTCCCGCTCGAACGTGCCGTTCTCCGGCCGCAGCCCGGCCCACTCCCAGGTCCGGCCGGGCCACACCATCCGGTCCGGGCGCCGGGACGCGAACGCCGCCACCAGCATCTCGTCCCGGCCGCGGCGGGCCGCCTCGGCCAGCACCCGCCGCATGCGCTCGTCCGGGGCGAACGGCTGGCCCGCCTGGATGCCCAGTTCGGCCAGCGTGCCCAGCATCGGGCGCAGTTCCTCGATGGCCGGCTCGGCGTGCACCACCGCGTGCAGCACCCGCCAGAATTCCAGGTTGTCCTCCCAGGCCAGCGGCGTGGTGTCGGCCGCCTGGGCGGTGCGGTCCAGGTAGCTGTACCGCGGCGGGCCGTCCTGCTGGGCCAGCGGGTAGATCTGCACCGAGGTGAGCATCCGGAGGGCCGCGTCCAGGTCGCGGCGCAGCGGCAGGGCGCGCAGCGCGAGCAGTGCGGTCCAGGTGTCGCAGCGTGCGGTCAGGAAGCCATCCGGCACCGGGCCGTCCCAGCCCGGCGGCAGGACCAGGTGCCTGCCGCCCTTGCCCGCGTCCAGGCCGGGCAGCCCCAGGTCGGTGATCCAGCGCTGATGGTGGTCGTTGACCAGGCCGACCAGTGGGCCGCGCGGCACCTCGATCACCATCGGGCCGCTGCGCTGCAGGTCGAGGATGCCGCCCGCGTACGGCGTGTCCGAGTTCAGCGTGAAGCCGCGGTGCCGGGGGTGGGCCAGCACCATGAACGCCGCCTCGTTGTCGGCCGCGCCCGCGGCCCGGGTGCCCTGGACGATCCCTTCCATCGAGACCGTCGGGTAGAAGAAGTGGTACGCCTCCAGCGCGCGGCGCAGGTCCTGGCCGTGCTGCGCGGCCTCGGCGGTGCTGGCCGTCGGGAAGCCGAGCTGGAAGTCAACCATCGTCTCCTCCATCGCGGATGTCCCGTTTAGCCCAGCTTTTCCGGCGGCTGATGGTCCAGCGTCACCCGCGATGGGTGAGGCAGCGGGTGAGGACGGGAGGGATGCTCGCCAGGTACCCAGCCGGGTCTATTGGGTGAGGGGCGTTCATGACCGAGCTGCCGTTCGGCGACCGGACCGATTTCGAGAATGCCGAGCGCGGCCGGATCGACGCGCTGGACCCGTGCGTGGTCCGGGCGGCTGACGGGCGGGTGGTCTGGGACCTGACGCCATACGCCTATCTCGGCGGTGAGCGGCCGGACACCGTGCATCCCAGCCTGTGGCGGCAGGCCCAGTTGTGCGTCAAGCAGGGCCTGTTCCAGGTGACCGACGGGATCTACCAGCTACGCGGGCTGGACCTGTCGAACATGACCCTGGTCGAGGGGTCGTCCGGGGTGATCGTCATCGACCCGCTCATCTCGGCCGAGTGCGCGGCGGCCGGCCTGGCCCTGTACCGGAAGAACCGCGGCGACCGGCCGGTGACCGGAGTCATCTACACCCACTCCCACGTGGACCATTTCGGCGGTGTGCAGGGCGTGCTGCCCGGTGGCGCGGGGGATGTGCCCATCCTGGCCCCGGCGGGGTTCCTGGAACACGCGGTCGCCGAGAACGTGTACGCCGGGGTAGCGATGAACCGGCGCGCCGCCTATATGTACGGCGCCGACCTGGACCGCAGCCCGGCCGGGCAGGTCAGTACCGGGCTGGGCATCGCCACGTCCGCGGGCACGGTGGGCCTGATCGCGCCGACCGTGGACATCACGCACACCGGGCAGGAAGAAACCATCGACGGGGTGCGGATCGTGTTCCAGCTCACCCCGGGCACCGAGGCGCCGGCCGAGATGAACTTCCACTTCCCGGCCCGGCGGGCACTATGCATGGCCGAGAACGCCACGCACAACCTGCACAACCTGCTCACGCTGCGCGGTGCGCTGGTCCGCGACCCCCGGGTCTGGTCGCGCTACCTGGACGAGGCCATCGAGTTGTTCGGTGCGGACTCGGATGTGGCGTTCGCGTCGCACCACTGGCCGGCCTGGGGCGCCGATAACGTGGTGCGGTTCCTGTCCGAGCAGCGCGACCTCTACGCCTACCTGCACGACCAGACGCTGCGCCTGCTGAACAACGGGTCCACCGGACTGGAGATCGCCGAGGATTTCCAGCTGCCCCCGGCGCTGGAGAACGCCTGGCACGCCCGCGGCTACTACGGTTCGGTCAGTCACAACGTCAAGGCCATCTACCAGCGGTACATGGGCTGGTTCGACGGCAACCCGTCCTCGCTGTGGGCGCATCCGCCCCAGGCCGCGGCCACCAGGTACGTCGACGTGATCGGCGGTCCGCAGGCGGTACTGGACAAGGCCCAGTCCTACGCCGACGCCGGAGACCTGCGCTTCGCGGCCGAACTGCTCAAGCACGCCGTGTTCGCCGACCCCGACGACAGCGCCGCCCGGGACGCCCTGGCTGAGGTGTACCAGCAGCTCGGCTACGGGGCGGAGAACGCCACCTGGCGCAGCTTCTACCTGTCCGGCGCGCTGGAACTGCGCCGCGGCGTCCAGCCCCCGGCGGTCGCTTCCCTGGGTGCGGGCATGGCTGGCGCGCTGACCATCGGGCAGTGGTTCGACTCGGTAGCTATCCGGGTGAACGGCCCACGCGCCGCCGCGGCCGGATCGCTGGTCATCGACTGCCACTTCACCGACGCCAAGACGACCGTGCGGCTCACCCTGTCCAACGGTGCGCTGATCCCCACCGAGAACCCGCGGTCTCAGGCGCCCGCCGACCTGACGCTGACCCTGACCAAGGCGCAACTGCCCGGCGTCGTGGCCGGCCACGGCCTGGAGGGGATCGAGCACACCGGCGACCCGGCCGCGCTGGAACGGCTGACCGCCCTGCTCGATACGGCTGATCCGGCGTTCCCCATCGTCACGCCCTGAGCACCCCCGCGCATCCTGGGCGCCGCGAAACGCTACGACGTGGGACCGGAAGTAATCAGCTAGACGGGGCTGGCGGCTGACTCGCCCAGCCGGTCGGGCACGTCCAGGCCCAGCTCGGCCCGGCGGCGGGTGGCGTGCTGCGGCCGGTTCGTGATCAGCACGTCGATCCGCTGATCCTGCAGGAACTGGTCGATCAGCGGGTTCGCGTCCACCGTCCACACCATGATGCCGATGCCCTGCTGGTGGCAGGCCCGGGCCACACCCAGCTTGGCCAGCCGGTAGTTGACCGCCACCCAGTCCGCGCCGCAGGCCCGGATGCGGTGCAGCGGGTACAGCTCGCTGTGCCGGATGGCCGCCCACCGGCGGCGCGGCACCTCGCCCAGGCTGCGCCCCAGCGACAGCGCGGTGCGCACCTCCGGGAACGCGTGCTTGATGGCCGCCACCGACACGTCTTCCAGGGTGGTGGCGACGAAGTTCCCGGTGCCCAGGATCGAGTCGGCCAGCCGGATCACTTCCGCCTCGTAGCCGGTCTCCTTGAGGTCCAGATGCCCGAGCAGGCGGCCCGCGATGAGCGTCATGACCTCGTCCACCCGGGGCACCTGGTAGCCCAGCCGGTCGCACAGCTCCAGGTAGCTGAGCTGCCCGACCAGCGGCCCGCCGCGCCCGGCACGGGCGTCGTGATAGACCACCAGCACGCTGTCCGCGGTCTTGCGGATGTCGAACTCCGCGTACTCCGCGCCGCTGGTCAGGGCGGCCGAGTAGGACTCGTAGGTGATCGGTTTCGCGTCGCCTGAGTGGTCACAATGCGCAGAGATCTGTACCACTGTCGCTGCATTCTCCCAGTTGACGGCGAATTAGCCGGGCCGGACTGGATCGTCGTGTCCATCCTTGGCCGGGCAGGCAGCCCCAGGGTGAACCCCGCGCTTCCACCGGACGGCGTGCGCGGGAAACCTCCGCTACGTTCCAGGGCAGGAAGCATGTCACGTCCGCTGGGTGCCAGGGGTCAGTTTTGGTGACACCTTGGCGGCGAGGGAACAGGCCGATGACCGACGACACAGACTGGCTGGCAGCGGCGTTCGAGCAGCATCGCGATCACCTGCGCGGGGTCGCGTACCGGCTGCTCGGCTCGATGAGCGACGCGGAGGACGCGGTCCAGGACACCTGGCTGCGGCTGACCGGCGCCGATACCAGCGAGGTGGAGAACCTCGGCGGCTGGCTGACCACCGTGGTCGCCCGGGTCTCGCTGAACATGCTCCGGTCGCGCCGGCACCGGCAGGAGGAGCCGGTCGGCGATACGTGGCCCTCAGCGGCCAGCCCGGCCGGCGACCCGGCCGAGGAGGCGGTGCTGGCCGACTCGGTGGGCCTGGCCCTGCTGGTCGTGCTGGACACGCTCACCCCGTCCGAGCGGCTCGCGTTCGTGCTGCACGACATGTTCGCGATGCCGTTCGACGAGGTAGGCGCGGTGCTCGGCCGGTCGCCGGAAGCAGCCCGCCAGCTGGCCAGCCGGGCCCGCCGCCGGGTCCGCGGCGCGCCCAGCCCGGATCGCGCCGCCGATCTGGCCCGGCAGCGGGAGGTGGCCACCGCGTTCCTGGCCGCCGCCCGCGGTGGTGACCTCTCCGACCTGGTCGCCCTGCTCGACGAGGACGTCGCGCTGACCGGCGACGGCACCGCGTCGGGATCCGGCCGGCCGCTGGAACTGCACGGCGCGGCCAAGGTGGCCCGGGGTGCGCATTCCGCCGCCAGCCGGGCCGAGAACTCACAACTCGCCCTGGTCGACGGGGAAGTGGGCATTGTCTGGGCGCCAGAGGGGCATCTCCGCGTCGTGCTGCGGCTGACCAGCCGGCCCGATCACAAGATCACCGCCATCGAAGTGATCGCCGATCCGGACCGTCTTAACCACCTCCACCTCGCCCTGCTGCCCGAATAATCGCTGGTCAGAGTGGGGTAGCTGCCCAGCCATAGCACACTTTTCCTGACCGGTGTCCAATTTCGCGCGTTTTGCTCCGGGTCCGCTTTGTTCCTCAGTAGGTTCCCCGAGACAGGCGCTGCCCGTGCCGCCTGACGTGCCCCTCCGTGCGTCAGCCCGCCGGGTTGGCGCGGAGTAGCGGGGACAGGAGGATGATGCACGCAGCTGCGCGTCATTCCAAGCCCAGGAAACATGCCAGCAAATTCGGGGTGACGATAGTGGCCGCGGCCGCGCTCGCTAGCGTGGCGGCGGCTTTCGTGTATCTGAACGGGGTATCCGGAGCGTCGAGCGCCGCTGACAGTCAGTTGAACGCCGTGGCCGTCGGCACGGCGCACGGCACCACCGCCAAGACGACCGGCAACCAGCTCACCGTGGATTACCGCAAGGCCATCGCGCACCGGATGGCCATGGCGGCCACCCGGGCCCGGCACCGCTTCCTGGCCGCGCAAGCCGCCCGGCGGGCGGCCGCCGCGCGCAAGGCCGCCCAAGCCCAGCAGCAGGCCTCCGCCCAGCCCAGCGCCAGCCCGGCGCCCAGCCTGTCCAGCGGCTCGGACCCGGCCCACTCCCCGCTCGGCGTCTGCATCCGCAATGCCGAAGAGGGTGGCAGCTACGCCTGGGGTCCCGGTAACGGCGGCGGCGCCTACCAGTTCGCCATCGGCACCTGGGAGCACTACGGCGGCGCGGCCAGCGAGTTCGGCGTGGCCGGCCCGGCCTACCAGGACCAGATCTTCGACAACGCCATCAACGCCGGTGGCGCGTCGAACTGGACCGCCTACGACGGCTGCTGACCACGCTCTTCCCGGTCAGCCGTTTCGCGCCACCTCAGGTCCGGTGATGCGGGCCACCCCGGCGGCGATGCCCGCGGCCAGATAGGCGTGATACGCGGGGAGGCACTACCGGTCCTTCGGCCGCCGACGCGCGTGCCAGGATGGGCGCATGCCCCGTCCTGTACCGCGCCACGACCGCGATGCGGGCGGCCCGGCCGAGGTGCTGGCGGCCAAGGCCGAGCTCCGCCAGCAGGTGTGGGCCGAGATGCGCGCGGCCCGGGTGGCCCGGTTCCCGGGCGCGGCCGGGCGCATCCCCAACTTCACCGGCGCCGAAGCCGCCGCCGAGCGCCTGCGGGGCCGGCCAGAATGGCAGGCGGCCCGCACCGTCAAGGCCAACCCGGACGCGGCCCAGTGGCCGGTCCGGCAGCGCGGGCTGGAGGACGGCAAGACCGTCTACATGGCCGTGCCCCGGCTGGCTGCCCCGGAGCCGTTCTTCGCCCTTGACCCGGCGCACCTGGCCGAGCCGCCCCGCAAGGCCTCGTCGATCAGCGGTGCGTCCCGGTCGGCACGCCGGGTCGAACTGGCCGCCCTGACCCCGGTCGACCTGGTCGTGATGGGCAGTGTGGCCGTGGCCGCGGACGGCGCCCGGCTGGGCAAGGGCGGCGGGTTCGCCGACCTGGAATTCGCCCTGGCCAGCGAGGCCGGCCTGATCGGGCCGGACACGGTGTCCGTCACCACCGTGCACGAACTCCAGGTCGTGCCGGCCGGCGCGATCCCGCTGACCGGGCACGACGTGCTGGTCGACGTGATCGTCACCCCGGAGCGGATCATCGACTGCCGCCCGAACCACGGACCCCGGACGGCCGCGGCCATCGACTGGGCCGGCCTGACCGACGAGAAGATCGCGGCCATCCCGCTGCTCACCGCGCTGCGCGCGGCCCAGCGTTAGCCCAGCCGACGGCTCACTTGACCCGGTAGGCCGCGGCTCGGTGGTGGACGAGCAGGCCGTGCTGGCCGCGCTGCAGGCCGGAGATGTGTGGCTGGGGCCTAGCGCCGGGCTATTCCTTCTTCTTCGGGCCCACGCGGGCGATGGCGCCGACGGCCGGTGCCAGCGTCAGCCACAGCGCGATGGTCACCACCATCGACGTGATGTAGCCGAACGGCCGGATGCCCACATCCGTGTCCACGGCCCCCGCGAACAGCATCAGCACCCACGCGCTGACGAAGAAGAACGGGCCCGCCGCGAACAGCCGGAAGAAGTCGCCCATCGCACCGCACCTCCTTAGCGGCAAGCTGCCGCATGCCTGCTGGCGTCCCCAGCATCGCAGTGCGCCGCGGCGGCGGTCAGGGCACAGAGTCCCGATGACTCAGGGCTGAACGTCGCCTGTCCTCGTGATTAGCGGTATTGCCGGTACTTGGGTGTCCGCTTAGCGCTCTTTGGGGTTCTGTCAAATCACTCAATGTAACATAGTGAAGAAGTATGACTACTCTTCGTGAGTAGTGGTCGGATTCTGTGGGAGGGGCCATGCTGGCCGAGGGGGACTCCCGCGCATGGCTGGCGGCGATCGCTGCGTCGTCGGAGGATGCGATCGGGGCGACGACCCTAGGCGGGGTCGTAACGAGCTGGAACGCGGCGGCCGAGCGGTTGTACGGCTATCGCGAGGATGAGATTGTCGGGCACAGCGCGGTGCGGGTTTTCCCGCCGGGCCGGGCGGGCGAGCTGACCGTCATCCTGGAGCAGGTGAAGCGGGGGCTCCAGGTAGGGCCGCTGGAGACCCAGCGGCTGCGCAAGGACGGGACCGTGTTCGACGTGTCGGTGCTATGGCAGCCGATCCGTGACGACGACGGGTCGGTGATCGGTGCCGCGGCGATCGGCCGCGAGATCACCGACGACTCCCACCAGCGTCACCTGGGACAGGAACTGGGCGCCCGGCTGGCCGCGATCGTGGAGTCATCGGAGGACGCGATCATCGGGAAAACCCTGGAGGGGGTGGTGACCAGCTGGAACGCCGCGGCCGAGCGGATGTATGGCTATACCCAGGAGGAGATGGTCGGGCAGAGCGTGGCCGCGATCTTCCCGCCGGGCCGGACGGACGAGCTGGTCACGATCCTGGAGCAGGTGCGGCGGGGCCTGCGGGTCGGGCATTTCGAAACAGAACGGGTCCGCAAGGACGGGGCCGTGATCGAGGTCTCGATATCGGTATCACCCATCCGTGATGACAGCGGTCTGGTCATCGGCGCGGCCACAGTGGCCCGGGATGTCACCGAACGCAACCGCCTGGCCCGGATGGAACACGAGCTGACCGAGCGGCTAGCGGCGATCTTCGAGTCGTCGGACGACGCGATCCTCGGAAAGACGCTCGAAGGGGTGGTGACGAGCTGGAACGCCGCGGCCGAGCGGATGTATGGCTACAGCCGCGCGGAGATGGTCGGGCAGAGCGTGGCGCGCATCTTCCCGCCGGACCGGGTGAGTGAGCTGGCCAGGATCATGGACGAGGTGCGGCAGGGCCGCCGGATCCGGCATCTGGAAACCCGCCGCATGCACCGCGATGGCAGGCTCATCGACGTCTCCGTGTCGGTGTCCCCCATCCGGGACGACTCCGGGGCGGTGATCGGGGCGGCCGCGGTCGGGCGGGACCTGACGGAGGTAAACAAGGCCCAAACCACGCGGCGGGCGGCCGAGGCACGGGCGCGGCAGGCGGAGCGGATGGAGACGGTCGGCCAGCTGGCCGGCGGGCTGGCCCACGACTTCAACAATCTGCTGGGCGCGATCACCGGCTACGCCGGCCTGGTGGCGGAGGAAACCGCCAGCAACCCCCGGATCCGCGCCGACATCGGGCAGATCCTGGCCGCCGCGCAGCGCGGAGCCGAGCTGACCAGGCAGTTGCTGGTGTTCAGCCGCCAGGAGCCCGGCCAGGCGACGCCGGTGGATCTTAGCTCCGTGGTGACCGCGGCCTATGACCTGCTGTCCGCGAGCGTGGGACCGGGCATCGAAGTGCGCCTCGAGCTGACCGGGGACCTGCCGCCCGTGCTGGGCGACGCGGGACGGCTGGAGGAAGTGCTGCTGAACCTGGCCGTGAATGCACGCGATGCGATGCCCACGGGCGGGGTGCTCACGATCAGCACTGCGGCCGGCCTCAGCGGCGGGCAGGCGGAACCGGCCACGGCGGGCCAGCACAGCGAGACCGTGGAACTCGCCGTCGCCGATACCGGCACCGGGATGAGCGACGACGTCGCCCAGCGGGCCTTCGAGCCGTTCTTCACCACCAAGGAGGCAGACAAGGGCACCGGGCTTGGGCTGGCCACCGTGCACGGGATCGTCATGGGGCTGGGCGGCACGATCACAGTGGAGACCGCGGAAGGACACGGCAGCATGTTCCGGATCAGCCTGCCGGTCGCGACCGGTGACATCCCCCCGCTGCCTGCGCCCGAAGCCAGGCTCGTGCCCGGTGCTGAGCTGGCCGGGCACGGCGAGGTCGTCCTGGTTGTCGACGATGAGCCTGCGCTGCTGGACGTCACGTGCCGGATACTGCGCAGCCATGGGTACGTGACCGTGCCGGCCCGCAATGCTGAGGAGGCGGTGGCGGCCGCCTCAGCACAGCCGGTCGATCTGCTGCTGACTGATGCCGTGCTGCCGGGCAGTTCCGGGGAGGCCCTGGTCGAGCAGGTGCGCGCGTGGATGCCGGGCGTGCGGGTGCTGCACATGTCCGGGTACACGCCCGGGCGCGGGAACTACGCCCCCGTCGGGCAGGCCGACTTCGTGCACAAGCCGTTCACCAGCGGTGCCCTGCTGGAGAAGGTCGCGGCGATGCTGGCCAGATCTGGGTTAAGCTATTATTCTGAGGCGCCGCGCCTCTTCGAGACCCAGGGCTACGAGCACACCACCGTCGAGCCCCTGCTGGCCACGCTCGAACCCCGCACCGGCGGAACGCCGGCATGACTTCCGGTGAAAGGCCGGGGGCTACGACTCTGGCGCCGCCACCGGCTGGGCAGGCTGGGCTGCCCCGATCGCGTCGTCGGCCGGGGCGAGCGGCAGGAAGATCTCGAAGATCGCGCCCTCGCCGGGGGTGCTGCGCACCTTGACCGAGCCGTGGTGCGCGGTCGCGATGGCCTGCACGATGGCCAGGCCCAGGCCGAAGCCGCCCGACTCGCGGTTGCGGTGCGTGCTGGCCCGGGCGAATCGCTGGAAGATGCGCTGCAGGTCTTCAGGCTCGATGCCGCAGCCCGAGTCGGCCACGGCCAGCACCGCCTGCCCGCTCTCCCGCCGGGCGCTGACCTCGATCTCGTCCCCGGCCTCGGTGTGCGCGATCGCGTTCTCCAGCAGCGCGTCCAGGGCCAGCGCCAGCCGGTCCCGGTCGGCCAGCACGGTGGCGTCGGTGACCGCGCCCAGCCGCCACTGCCGGGGCAGGTAGCCCCACCGTTCCAGCGCGTCGCCGAGCACCGACTCGGCCGTGACCGGTTCCCGGTGCAGGAAGTCCGGGCTGGACGCCGAGGCCAGCAGCAGGATCCGGGTAGCCAGCCGGCCCAGCCGGCGCAGTTCGTCCGCGATCACCCGGGCGTCCTCGGCCATCTCGGTCTGGCTGGCCGCGCGTTCCATTAGCTCGGCGTGCCCCAGCGCCACCGTGATCGGCGTGCCCAGCTCGTGCGAGGCGTCCTGGAGGAACCGGTGCTGCTGGGTGAGCAGCCGCAGGTTCTCCTGTGAGACCCGCTGCACCGCTTCCATCGCGGCCAGCTTGTCTTCCATCGCGGCCACCCGGCGGCGGCCGTGCCACACCATGACCAGGAACATCAGCGCGATCAGCGGAACCTCGGCCAGGTAGTCCGCGTCCTGCTGCCCCTTGAGCACCTGCACCACGATGATGCCGCCGGTGGCCAGGGTGACCGCGGCCAGGGTCAGGATGGTTCCCTGCAGCCGCCACAGCCGCAGGCCGTAGATCGCGGTCAGGCTGACCCAGATGGCCAGGAACGGCACCGTGCCCCAGTTGGGGTTCAGCCGCATGGCCAGCAGGTTGATCGCGACGAACCCGGCCCAGATCAGGTCCAGCCGGTACAGCCGGGCCCAGTGCGCGGCCCGGTGCCACCAGTTCGTGGCGTGCGGGGGCGGCTCCAGGCCACCTGGCCGGCGGTGCTGCCCGGCCGCGGCTGGCCCGCGGCCGGGCAGATGCCACTGAACGCGCTGTGTGGTCACTGTTGCCTCAACTCCTACGGGCCGGCTCGCTCAGGGACGTCCGGCCGTCCCAAGCTGCCGGAACCCGGTAGCCAGGATGCTAGCGAGCAATCCGGCGTGCTGGCCCCCCGGGTCGAGGTCCGGGTCGAACACCGTAACCTCTGCGCCGCTGGCGTGTGGCGCCAGCGCGGCCAGCAACCCGGTCAGCTCGGCCGGGGCCAGCCCGCCCGGGGCCGGGCTGTCCACCGCGGGCATGGCCGCCGGGTCGAGGATGTCCACGTCGAGGTGCAGCCAGAACCCGTCGAGCTGGCCGGCCGCCACGGTGGCCAGCATGGCCTTCGCGGTGGCCTCGGTGCCGTCCAGGCGGATCCGCCGGGCCGGGATCACCTGGGCCAGCACCCCGCTCGCCTCGGCCAGCCCTTCGTCGTCGTCCCGGCAACCCGCGTGCACCGTGTCACCCGGCTGGAAGTACGGGCCAGGGCCGGAGATGGCCGGCCAGTGCAGGCCGACCGCCGCGGCCAGGTCCTCCCCGGCCAGGCTGGCGCAGTCGGTGCTGTTGCCCGGGTGCCGGAAGTCGGTATGCCCGTCCAGGTGCACCAGGCCGTACCGCCCGCGGGCGCGGAGCGCCCGCCCGGCCGCCAGCAGCAGGCTGCAGTCCCCGCCCAGGACCAGCGGGGCCCGGTCCGCGTCCAGCTGGGCCCGGATCCGGGCGGCCAGCCGGCCCGCGTGCTCCAGGATCGCGTCCTGGTTGCGCACCTGGCCGGGCTGGGTGCCGGCCAGGTAGCGGCCGGGCAGCACCACCCCGGCGTCGGCCGCGCCGCCCGCCGCCAGCCGGCTGTACAACCCGGCCTCGCGCAGCGCCTCCGGCGCCTTGGCCGTGCCCGGCACGGCCCCGGCCTGCGGCGGGCGCAGCCCAAGGTTGGACGGCGCCGAGATCAGGGCCAGCACGCTCAGCCCCGCTTGCCCTTCCCGCTGATCCGGGTGCCCAGGTCGGCGCCTTCGCAGATGGCCTCCATGACCCCGGTCGCGGCCACGTCGAACACGTGCATGGTCAGGCCCTGCTCGTTGGCCAGCACCAGCGCGCTGGTGTCCATCACCCGCACCCCGAGGGCCAGCGCCTCGTCGTAGGTCAGATCCCGGTACCGCACCGCGTCCGGGTTCACGTTCGGGTCGCTGTCGTACACCCCGTCCACGCCGCGCTTGGCCACCAGCAGCGCGTCCGCGTCCAGTTCCAGCGCGCGCTGCACGGCCGGGTAGTCGGTGGTCACGTACGGCTGGCCGATGCCGCCCGCCAGCAGCACGATCAGGCCCCGCTCCAGGTGCCGGATGGCGCGCAGCCGGATGAACGGCTCGGCCACGCTCTCCATCGGGATCGCGGACATCACCCGCACGTCGGTCTCGGTCCGGGCGGTCAGCGCGCCGCGCAGGCTGAGCGCGTTCATCACCGTGCCGAGCATGCCGATGTTGTCCGCCTCGGCCCGGCTGATTCCCCAGCCCTCGGCCATCCGGCCGCGGAAATAGTTGCCCCCGCCGACCACCACGGCCAGCTCGACCCCGAGGTTGTGCACGGACAGCAGCTCATCGGACACCCGGGCCAGCGCGGCCGGGTCCAGGCCGGTCGTGGCCGGCCCGGCGAGTGCCTCACCGCTGAGCTTCACGACAACCCTGCGATAACGCGGCACGGCCGGGCTCCCTTCCGGACCTGGTTTACCAAACCTTGGTGCCGGGACCCTGATCACGCTATCGCAGCTAGCCGCGATCTGGAGCGGGCGCCGGGCCGGCCTGGCGGCGGATGAAGCGGAGCGCCTCCCGGCGGTCGGCCGGGCTGAGCCGGTCCAGGTACAGGTGCCCGTCCAGGTGGTCCAGTTCGTGCTGCAGGCACCGGGCCAGCTCGCCGCGGCCGGCCACCCGCACCGGCCGGCCGGCCAGGTCCACGCCGGTGGCCACCACGTGCGCGGGCCGGCGCACCGGGAGGTACAGGCCCGGAATGGACAGGCAGCCCTCCGGCCCCTCCTGCTCTCCTTGGCTGAACGCCAGTACCGGGTTGATCAGGTAACCCTCGGCGCCATCCACGTTGTAGCACAGCACCCGCAAGTCCACCCCGATCTGCGGCGCGGCGAGGCCGGCCCGGCCCGGCCGCCGGCAGGTGTCGGTCAGGTCCGTCACCAGCCGGGCCAGCCCGTCGTCGAACCGGGTCACCGGGCGGCAGACCTCACGCAGCACCGGGTCGCCGAACTCGCGGATGGGACGGACGGTCATGGTGTCGCAGCCGGCTGTGCCGGCCTCGGCGCGGAGCGGCGATCGGGGGGTTCGGGGGGGTCGTCCCCCCGGGCAAGCACTGCGCTCAGCATCGGGATGGCCAGCAGCAGGTCCTCGTGCCAGCGGATCTCCGCGTCCAGGCGGCCCAGTGCGTGCTGCAGGATCAGGCTGTCCGCGGTGGTCTGCTCGGCCCAGGCCCGCTCCTGCTCGTGCCGGAAGAACTCACGCTGGGTGGTCAGCGCCCGGTGCCGGTCCTCGACCAGCCCGCGCAGCTCGTCGGCGGGCAGGTCGCTGCTCATCGCCACAGCCAGGTCGACCGGGTCGGGACGCAGGCTGACCTGGCGGAACGCCTCGGCGCGGAGCGCCCGCAGCTCCTTGCGGCCCTCGCCGGTGATGGCGTACACGGTGCGCGCGGGCAGATTGCCCACCTGCTCGGTGCGCACCGCCTCGATCAGGCCCTCGGCCGCCATCCGGTGCAGCGCCCCGTACAGCGATCCCGGGCGCACCTCGGACCACAGTTCGGTCCGGTCCACCCGGGCGTCCCGCCGGATCTGGTGCCCATACATCGGCCCATGCCGGGCCAGCGCCCCCAGCACAAACAACCGCGTCGGATTCACCCCAGTAGTCAAACATGAGCACTCCCGTTTGACAACCGACCCTTCGCGGGTGCGCGCCGCGCGCCCGCCGGCGCTGAGACCTAACTCGACATATGTAGGTTGAGGTGGCTGGGCTGTCGGGCCTGGTTCCTAGGATGGGGCGGTGAGTACGGAGGAGTTGCTGGCGCGGCGGCTGGTCAACCAGTCGCTGGCCGCGCCGCGGAGCGCGGACCCGGTCGAGGTGACCCGGTGGCTGGGCGCGGTGCAGTCCCAGGAGTACGCCCAGTCGCTGTGGGGGCTGGGGCTGCGCACTCAGGACGCCACCGTGGCCGGCGTCGAGGCCGCCATTGACCGGGGCGAGATCCTGCGCACCTGGCCGATGCGCGGCACCATTCACCTGGTCCCGGCCGAGGACGCCCGGTGGATGGTGACGCTGCTGGCCGGCCGCCCGATGCGGTCGGCGGCCGGCATGTTCCGGAAGATCGGGCTGACCGAGGATGTGCTGGACCACGCGGCCGACGTGGTGACCGGCGCGCTGCGGGGCGGGCGGCAACTGCCCCGCAAGGACCTGTACGCCCTGCTCACCGACGCCGGCATTGACTGTTCCGCGTCGCCCAACGGCGGCCGGGGAAATCACATCCTGGGCTACCTGTCGCACACCGGCCTGCTCTGCATCGGCCCGGTGCGCCGCGGGCAGCCGATGTTCGTGCTGCTGGACGAGTGGGCCCCGGCGCCCCGGCAGCCGGCCGAGCCGCTGGCCGAGTTGGCCGTCCGCTACTTCACCAGCCACGGCCCGGCCACCGTGCGGGACTGGGCCTGGTGGGCCGGGATCACCCAGGCCGACGCGAAACGGGCCATCGAGCTGGCCGGTCCGGCGCTGGCAGACGAGGAGCACGGCGGCGAGCGGTACTGGGCGGCCGCGGGCCATGCCGGCCCGGCCGCGCCGCCGGACGGCGCTCACCTGCTGCCCGCGTTCGACGAGTACACCGTGGCCTACAAGGACCGCGGCCTGCTGGCTGACGGCGGCCCCCAGGCCCAGAGTGACCAGCTCAACAGCGACCTGCTGAACCCGGTCATGCTGCTGGACGGCCGCGCGGCCGGGCTGTGGAAACGGCTGGTCGGCAGCAAGTCCGTGCAGATCAGCCTGGCCCCGTACGGCCGGCCCGGCCGGCCCGGCCGGGCCCGGCTGGAGGCCGCCGCCGAGCGGTACGCGGCGTTCCTTGGGCTGCCCGCCGAGGTCAGCTGGGCAGAGCCGGGCGGCGTGCGCCGGATGCGCTGGGGCTGACGGCCGGGCGCCCGCCGGATGCACCGGGCGGGCCGGACCCGTCATCGTTCATCGCGGCCTCGCTCGTAGCGCAGGAACAGCGTGTCATCGGCCTGCAGCACGTGGCGCAGCACGAAGCGGTGCAGCGGCGCACCGGGCGGGCTGACCGAGACGGGCAGCATGTCGCCGCCCATCAGCGGCGAGATGGTCAGGCACAGCTCGTCCAGCCGGCCCGCGCCGACGAGCTGTCCCAGCCAGGTCGGGCCGCCCTCGCACAGCACCACCCGGTGGCCCAGCCCGGCCAGCATGGCCATCGCCTCATCGGGGTCGACCCGGTCCTGCCCGGCCACGATCACCTCGGCCACCTCGCTCGCACGGGCCAGCCGGGCCGGGTCGGCGGCGGCGCACGTCAGCACCAGGGTGCGGCGGTCCGCCGGGGCGCCGGTGAAGGCCCGGGCCGACCAGTTCAGGTCCAGCGACCTGGTCACCACGGCCAGCGGCGGGGTCGCGGCCCGGCCCGCCGCGCGCCGCGCCGCCACCCGGTCCTCGGGCAGCCGGACCGGGCCGTAGCCTTCCCGGCGCACCGTTTCCGCGCCGACCAGCACCACGTCGGCCAGCGCCCGCATCAGGATGAACAGCTCGGCGTCCGGTGTGGTGGACAGGTCGCCGACCCGGCCGCCGATGGCCGCGCAGCCGTCCAGGCCGCCCACCATGTGGGCCATCAGCCACGGGCCGCCGTCCGGCCGGGTCCGGTCCACCCGGGCGTAGGGTTCCAGCGGGTCCCGGATCAGCTCGCCTGGTTGCAGCATCCGCACCCGGCCCATTGTTACAGTGGTTCCGTGACACGCTCGGGCATGGGCTGGTGGCGCCACGGTAGGCGGTAGCTGTCCCATGCGATCTGACGGCCCGCCTCTGGCGGGCCGGTTTCGTGTCAGCACCCGGCCGGCCGGAGGCCTGAACTCCAGGAGCCCCGGTGCCCACCACCGCAGCGCTTGATCCCATGTCCGCTGATCCCACCGCGCCCTCGCTGGCCGCCGCGCAGCAGCGCAGCGCCGAGCTGGAGGCCGCCATCCGGGCCGATCCCGGCCGCTTCCGGGTGCTCACCGGGGACCGGCCTACCGGCCCGCTGCACATCGGCCACCTGTTCGGCACGCTGCTGAACCGGGTCCGCCTGCAGCGGCTCGGGGTGGACGTGATGGTGCTGGTGGCCGACTACCAGACCATCACCGACCGGGACTCACCCGAGTCGCTGCCCGCCGACGTGCTCGGGCTGGTCGCCGACTACCTGGCCGCCGGGCTGGACCCGGACCGGTGCACGATCTTCGCGCACAGCCAGATCGCCGCGCTGAACCAGCTCATGCTGCCGTTCCTCAGCCTGGTCAGCGTGGCCGAGCTGAGCCGCAACCCGACGGTCAAGGACGAGGCCGCGGACGGCTCGGCCGGGCCGATGTCCGCGCTCATGTTCACCTATCCGGTGCATCAGGCGGCGGACATCCTGTTCTGCCACGCCAACCTGGTGCCGGTGGGCAAGGACCAGCTGCCGCACGTGGAGGGAACCCGGGTCATCGCGCGCCGGTTCAACGAGCGGTACGCGGCCGGCCGGCCCTACTTCCCGGTGCCGGATGCCCTGCTCAGCGACGCTCCGCTGCTGCTCGGCGTGGACGGCCGCAAGATGAGCAAGAGCCGGCAGAACGCGATCGCGCTGGGCGCCAGCGAGGACGAGACGGCCCGGCTGATCCGCGGCGCCCGGACCGACAGCGAGCGCCGGATCAGCTACCAGCCGGCCGGCCGGCCGGAGGTGTCCAACCTGGTGCAGATCGCCGCGCTGAGCCTGGACCAGCCCCCGGAGGCGGTGGCCGGGCAGGCCGGCGACGGCGGGGCCGCGGCGCTCAAGCGGCTGGTCACCGACGCGCTCAACGAGCGCCTGCGCCCGCTGCGCGCCCGCCGCCGTGAGCTGGCCGCCGACCCCGGCTACCTCCGCCAGGTGCTGGCCGACGGCAACGAGCGGGCCCGCGCCATCGCCGACCGCACCCTGTCCGACGTCCGGTCGCTCATGCACACGGTCTACTGACCGGCCCGCCAGATGGGGGCCCGATCAGGAGGGGAGCAGGCGGGTGGGGAGGGAGGTTTCCTGCACCGTTCCGTCGGGGCGGCGGGTGATGTGCCAGGTGTTCGCGCCCGCCACCTCGGTGACGCAGTCCACCAGGCCGGTGTTCTCGAAGATCAGCGCGGTGCCGTTGTCGGTCGCGTAGCCGTCGGGCAGCGTGCCGTCGCCGATCAGCTTGTGGATGGTCGGCCGGCGCTGCTCCTCGGCGTCGTGATGCGGGCTGTTCGAGTAGGGCAGGAAGCCGAGGCCGTTGGTCACCGGGTGGAGCGGCAGGCCGAACGAGTCCGTGGTCCCGCCCTCGAACCAGCACAGCGAGCCGGCCGACACCCCCATCAGCACCACGCCGGCCTGCCAGGCCGTGCGCATGGCCTGGTCTACCCCGTGCAGCCGCCACAGCGCCAGCAGGTTGGCCACGCTGCCCCCGGCCACCCACACCAGGTCCTGGGCCAGCAGGTACTCGGTGATGTCCGGGACGTTCGGCTCGGTGAACAGCGCCAGATGGGTGGCGCGCCAGCCGGCCCGGCCGAACGCGCAGTACATCGGGGCCAGCCAGTCGTTGGCGTCGCCCAGCGCGGTGCTCACGATGGCGACCCGCGGGCAATCGCCCGCCCGGGCCAGCGTGGCCGCGTGCGCGTAGGACGCGCCGAGCCGGAAGTCCATCGCCCCGTGCCCCGTGGGCCGGAACCCAATGCTGGTGGCGACTATGGTCGGAGTTCGCGCAGTCATCCGGCGATTATGCACCCCGACCGCGGAGGAACTGATGAGCCCCCAGATCGCCCGGGCCGACAAAATCGGCCGCGACGAGTTGCTCGACTTCATCCGGGACCGCCACCACGTGGTACTGGTCACCACGAAGCGGGACGGGACGGCACAGCTGTCGCCGGTCACGGCGGGCCTGGACGCGGACGGCCGGATCGTGATCTCGACCTACCCGGAGCGGGCCAAGGCGCACAACGCGCGGCGGCACCCGGCCGTGGACGTGCTGGTCCTGTCGGACGACTTTGGCGGCGCCTGGGTGCAGGTCAGCGGCACCGCCGAGGTGCTCGACCTGCCCGAGGCCATGGAGCCGCTGGTCGAGTACTTCCGCTGCATCGCCGGTGAGCACAGCGACTGGGCCGAGTACCGGGCCGCCATGCAGCGGCAGGGCAAGTCACTGATCCGGGTCACGATCGAGCGGTGGGGACCGATCGCCACCGGCGGCTTCCCGGCGCGGCTGGCCTGAGCCGGGCCCGGGCCCGGGCGACAGCCGGCCGTCGTGGCGGATCAGCGCAGCTTCGCGGACCTGGAGCCGCTGCGCCGGATGCACGACCAGATCCAGGCCGGGGGGCCGTTCGTGGCGCACGCCCAGCGGGTCCTGATCGAGGCACACAAGCCGTGAGCGTCCCAGCCTGAGACCGCTGCGCCGTGGCGCGGCTCTATAGGATCGGACTGAGCCGGAGGTGCGAGGAGGCATCGATGATCTTCATCGTGGTCAAGTGGACCATCAAGCCGGAGCGCAGCGGCGAATGGCTCAGCCTGGTGGA
>Ga0335085_10005122_pt1 | contig 21301 bp, 19 predicted proteins | sample Lox_Sample_45_FD_206712 | JGI IMG/M metagenome (GOLD analysis project Ga0335085, IMG submission 206712) | Soil microbial communities from Loxahatchee National Wildlife Refuge, Florida, United States - Lox_Sample_4.5 | ecosystem: Environmental > Terrestrial > Soil > Wetlands | place: USA...
GCGGAAGCTTGAGGAAGCGCTCGGCCGTCAACGCGCCGTCCCGCAGGCGATACATGGCGATGCCATTTCCGGTGTCGCCCGCTCTCTTCCCTTCCGGATCGGTCAACGACGCCATCGAAGCATAGAGCTGGGAGCCATCGATGCTCCACGCCATACCGAGGAAATATGTCTGCCTGGCATGCAGCGCCAGGCGCGAATCGGGGAAATCACGAAGTTGATTAGTTGTCAGGTCCAGCAAGGCGATGGATTGCCGGAACCCAGCGCCGGCCGTGCCCCAGCCGTTATTAAGGATGGCCAGATACCTGCCGTCCGGGCTCAAGGCCAACGCCATCGGCAAGCTGTTGGTGCGTTGCGGATCCCCGGGAGCCGGGAGATATAGGGTTTTGCTGGATGGAAGGGCCACCTCCTGCTTCGGTGGCGCAGGCTGCGCTACCGCCGTCAGGACGGTCAACAACAGCAGCAGGAAAACCACAATGCGTTGAAACATTGCCTCTCGCGTTCTAAGTGTGAACAACATCCCGGGGCCATCCCATGAAGTCGCCCGCCCTCGAAGTCAGAATAGCAGAGGCTCGGTACAGCAAACTTGCCCTCCGTAGGACAGAAGCGGAAGCCGTTGCCGTGTCATATCCGGAGCCCACGTCATTGAGCCAATCGATGGGCGTTGTCCTGCCCGCTGGGAAGTAATTGGGATTCCCCGGATCCGATCGTCTGATCGATTCTGTCGATTAGTCTCGATCCTTCTGCACCAGGTTTTCGACCCAGCCGGTGGTTTGCTTCAGCGAAAATTCTTCGTCCAGCTTGCCCGGATTACTATGACAGACGGAGGCCTCGTCCCCCTATGTTCACCTCGCAGCCGATTGGATTTGTTAGTAGTCCGTACAAAGACACAAGCGACGTTCCCAAGGGTCTCGGCGCCAAGCACGAGGCCGAGGGAGTGCTGAAGATCCTGCCCGAGTTCGAGACGGGGCTGACGGACATCGAGGGGTTCTCGCATCTTATCGTCCTCTGGGAGTTCGACCGCTCCCACGGCTACGAACTGTTGGGAAGACCACCCTCCGATGATCGGCCGCATGGTGTCTTCGCCACCCGCTCCCCGCGGCGGCCCAACCCGATCGGCCTCACCATCGTCGAACTGCTTCGTCGCGAAGGCGTCGAACTGCATGTCCGGGGTGTGGATATGCTGGATGGCACACCCATTCTCGATATCAAACCTTACTTGTCCAGCATTCCGCCGGAGAAACTGCGCCGCGGCTGGCTGGCCGAGGCCGAGGCGCGACAGAAGTGACCAGGTTGCAGTAGCTCGCCGCCTGGAAAGTTCGTCGAAGTAGGCCCCTGCGGCCTTGGCAAGCCCGAATCACTCGGGAGCCTGTAGCCAGTTGTCAGTGTTCCGGCTACGATGGGCAAATGCCCGCGCTACTCGAGGTGCGCAATCTTACCGTGGATTTCGTTACGGCTGATGGCAGTGCCACCGCAGTGCGCGATACGACCTTCGAAATCGCGCCCGGCGAGGTGCTCGGCCTGGTGGGCGAGTCGGGATCGGGCAAGTCGGTGAGCGCGCTGGCCATTCTGCGGCTGCTGCCGCCGCAAGCCCGGATTGCGGGCCAGATCCGGTTTCGCGGCGAAGATCTGCTCGCCATTCCGGAAGAGCATATGCGCCACATTCGCGGCGATGGCATCAGCATGATCTTCCAGGAGCCGATGACGGCACTCAATCCCGTGATGCGCGTCGGAGATCAGATCGCCGAGGCGGTGCTGGCGCACGGCCGATCGGCCAGCGCAAAGGCAGCGCTGGGCGCAGGCCCCGGTTCGTCTGATGGTGATGAAAAGGTCGGAGGTACCCCGCGTGGCAAGGCCGGCAAGGCGGAAGCCTGGCGGTTGGCGGTGGAGGCGCTGCGTACGGTGGCAATTGCCGAGCCGGAGCGGCGGGCGCGCGACTATCCGTACCAGCTTTCCGGCGGGCAGCGTCAGCGGGTGATGATTGCCATGGCGGTGGTGAACCGGCCGTCGCTGTTGATTGCCGACGAGCCTACGACCGCGCTCGACGTGACCATCCAGGCACAGGTGCTCGACCTGCTTGGCGAGCTGCGGGAGAGGTTCTCTCTGGCCATGCTGTTCATCTCCCACGACCTCGCCGTCGTGTCGCAGGTCGCCCATCGCATTGGCGTGATGTACGCCGGAAGTCTGGTGGAAATGGGAAGGGCCAGAGAAGTTTTTCTTCATCCCGCCCATCCCTACACGCGCGGGCTGTTACACTCGGTGCCGACGCTGCGCAGCGACCGCAGCCGTCCGCTCCAGACCGTCGAGGGAACCGTGCCCGCCATCACCGCCCTGCCTCCGGGTTGTGCCTTCGAGCCGCGCTGCTCCCTGCGCGTCGCGGCTTGCTCGGCCGCGTTTCCACCGCTGGTGGAAGTTGCGCCCGGCCATCAGGCGCGCTGTCCCGTGGTAGCCGCGGAGGTCCGCTGAACCATGCGGCTGCTCCTGCTCAGCGATATTCACGCCAACCTGGAAGCCATGGAGGCCTGTGTCGCCGTTCTTCCACCGCACGATGTTCTCGTCAATCTCGGAGATGTCGTCGGCTATAACGCATCGCCCAACGAAGTCTGCGAGCGCGTGCGGGCGATGGGTGGGACCATCGTGCGCGGCAATCACGACCGCGCCTGCTCCGGCCTGACCGACCTGAAGGAGTTCAATCTGGTGGCGGCCATGTCGGCACGCTGGACGCAGACGACACTCAAGCCGGAACATCTGGAGTGGCTGCGGGCGCTGCCTCAAGGCCCGCTGCGCGGCAGCGAACTGCCCGGACTGGAATTCGTACACGGATCGCCCCGCGATGAGGATGAGTACGTGCTTAGTCCGGCCACCGCCGCTGCCAACCTGCGCATGGCCGGTCACGCCGAGAAGATCTTCTTCGGCCATACCCATTTGCAAGGTGGATTTGCCGTCGAAAATGGACAGGTTCGCACCATCACGCCAGTCTTTCCGACGGGTGAAGACATGGTGGAGCTCATCATGCCGTTGCAGCGTGGTGGGCGTTACCTCATCAATCCCGGTTCGGTGGGCCAGCCTCGAGACGGCGATTGGCGCGCTGCCTTCGCCCTTTACGAGCGCGAGGAGGATGCGCCCGGAGCGGTGACGTTCTATCGTGTGCCCTATGACGTGGACGAGACGCAGCGGCGCATCATCGCCGCTAATCTTCCCGATCGGCTGGCCGCACGATTAAAGTTGGGGCGATGACTCCGCGGCCCCATTGACGGCATCCAAAAGCTTAGAGGTAAACTCACCTCATGCCTTACCGTTCCTTTCCGCAGACTTCACTTTTTCGCTCGCAGGAGATGCCCGGCGGCACCATCAGCAATTCCGAACAGGGTTACCTGATCACGTACATTGACGGCGGCGCCCGTGGCAATCCCGGTCCCGCCGGTTACGGCGTCGTCATCGAGGACGAAATTGGCCGGCCGGTCGCTGAACTGAGCGAGTTTCTCGGCCGCCAGACCAACAACTACGCAGAGTATTCAGCGCTGCTGGCGGCACTCAATTACACGCTGCGTCATGGGTTCAAGGCGCTGAAGGTCATCAGCGACTCCGAGCTGCTGGTCAAGCAGATCAACGGCGAATACAAGGTCAGCAGCCCCACCTTGCAGGAGTTGCACGGCCGCGCCATGAAGATGCTCGATCAATTCGACTACTTCGAGATCAAGCATGTGCTGCGCGAAAAGAACCGCGAAGCGGACCGGCTGGCCAACCTCGCGATGGACCGCGGCATCGCCAAGAAGGCTCCTGTGGTTACCGCAACCGACGTCGGCGGTGTAGCCTCAGTCGTGCCGGAAATTGATGGCGTTGTGCGCAATGGCGTGATTGAGTTCGTTGGCAAGCCGTTGCCGGACGGAACGTCCGTCAAGATTCGCGCGGCCGCGCCGGCATCCCGGCAGTAATCGTTCACGCCGGCACGGCGTTGCCCGTCGCCGGAACCGGTTGAAGAAATCCCCTGCGAATCTGCGGCGGCTCAAGAACGCGAACTCCGTCGGGTGGATTCTCAACTGCCCACGCCAGCGCTGTTGTCATTTGCTCCACCGTCACCAGCCCCAGCCGTTCGGCGCCATCGCGCGTTGCCGGCAGCAATCGCGCCAACGCGTACATCGGAAGCAGCAGCAGCGGCCATCTGCGTCCTGGCCCCAGTACATACCACGGACGCACAAAAGTCGCCGCCATGCCGCTCTCCCGGATGAGGCGCTCGCCTTCCGCCCGCACTGCCTGATATTCCTTCATCACCGGCGCCGGCCGCGCCACGCTGAGATAGACGAAATGACGTATGCCTGCCTCGGAAGCTGCGCACACAGCCTCTCGACACGACGGCAAATCAATGGTCTGGAACTCAGCCGCCTTGCGCGGATTGGGGTGCGCCACGCCAATCAGGTGGACGAACGTATCGGCCGGCGACACCCGTGCGGCATAGCTTTCGGCGTGCAAGGCGTCGCCGTGGACCACTTCGCAGCCCCCAGGAAGTTTCGACTCCGAGCCGGGACGTGCGAGGGCGCGTACCCGGTGTCCGCGCTGCAACAGCTCCGCCGCCAATCGCGTGCCCATGAAGCCGGTTGAACCCGTAAGAAACACCTCGCTTGGTTGCATATCCATCCGTCCTCCGCCATGTAGCCGCCGATTGTAGTACGGAAAGCCGGCGACTTCAGATTTTCCACTGAGCTGCGCTGGGGCAACACGATCTAGCCGGCAGCCCGTTTCCCCCACCTTGGCGGAAACATCAGTCGCAAAGGCAGCACCCGCTCGCGGCGGCGTTCGGCATCGAGGGTCTGTACCCGGGCCTTGAGCAGGTCGTCAAGCGAGATCATTCCCAGGAGCTTGCGTGAGGAGTTGCGCTCTACCACCGGGAAGCGAGTAAGTCCGCTTTCCGCCATACGATACACCACCACGCGCAGAGGTTCGTCGGGATATGCGACCTTGGCGTCGCGATTGAGTGATTCTGCCAGACTCCGTCCGTCACCATGTTGGATGAGTTGATGGAGCTCGTGGCGGGGAACGACGCCGATCAGGCTGTGGTCCCGACCGACCACCGGATAAAGCTGCTGCCGGCGGAGGCTCTGCCCGTCATGCAGGGCCTTGGCTAGCTCAGGGATTGGAATGTCAGCCGGGATTGCTGCGATGTTCGATCGCATGACTTCGCGCACAAACAGGATCTCCAAGGGATCGACCGCGTATTCGCGGCTCAGATGGTACCCGCGCCGGGCGACTTTCTCCGTAAGAATGGAGCGCTTCAGCGTCAGGACGGTGAAGGCGTGCGCGACGACCGACGCCAGCAGCAGTGGAAGGATGACGTTCACATCGTGGGTCAGCTCCACCGCAAAGACCACGCCCGTGAAGGGGGACCGCATGGTGCCTCCGAGGATCGCCCCCATGGCAATCAACGGCCAGAAGCCCAAACCTTCATTGGGCAGACGGGAACTCAGCACCCCGCCCAGCGCGCCACCCATTATGAGCAGCGGAGCCAGAACGCCGCCCGAGGTCCCTGAACCCAGCGATACCGCCCAGATGATCGACTTCACCAGCAGAATGCCGGCGATGGTCGTTAACAAGACTTCGCCCTGCAGTAAGGCCCCGATGGTGTCGTAGCCGACGCCCAAGGCCTGTGGGAAGACCAATCCGCCCACTCCCACTACAAAGCCCCCGATGATAGGCCACCACATCCAATGAATCGGCAACTTCAGAAACGCGTCTTCTGCCGCGTACACGGCCAGCGTCAACAAGGCGGACAACACCCCCGCCAAAATCCCCACCAGCACGCAACCCAGCAATCCACGAGGCCCAATGAACGCGGCATGCGGCGGCGTGGGAAACAACGGTCCCATGCCGATGATGTAGCGGCGTGTGGCAGCTGCCGCAGCGCTGGCGAGCGCGACTGGAATCAGACTGCGCGGCTTCCACTCGAAGAGCAGCAACTCCACCGAAAGCAGCACCGCCGCCAGGGGCGAGGCGAACGTCGCTGACATGCCTCCGGCGGCGCCGGCCACCAGAAGGGTCCTGCGCTCGGCGCTGGTCAGATGGAAGAACTGCGCGATCATGGAGCCAAACGCTCCGCCCGTCATGATGATCGGGCCCTCCGCCCCAAACGGCCCACCGGAACCGATCGAAATGGCCGACGAAACGGGCTTCAGAATCGCGACCCTGGGCTCAACCTTGCCGCCCTTCAGCAATATGGCCTCGATGGCCTCGGGTATGCCGTGTCCGCGAATGCGCTCCGAGCCGTAGCGGGCCATGAGACCAATGATGAGGCCGCCGATCATCGGCACAAAAACCTCCAGCCATCCGAGATGGTTGCCTGCCGGAGAAACCAGCGCCGTGCCCCAGCGCTGGAAGAAGAAGAGGTTGGTGAATACCCCGATCAGCCGCAGCAGAGCAAGAGCAACGAACGCACTGAAGATGCCGATGCCGATCGCCAGCAAGGCAATCGGGATGACCTCGCGAGTGGTGGTGAAGTCGCCGAGCTGCTCCGGCCCATCGGCGCGGTGGGTGCGGCCAAGCGCCAGCGCGACTGCTTGCCCGAATCTCATGCTGACTTACTTTCTCCGCTGGCCTTATCCGATGCCTGGCCTGCCGGCGATTGGCAAATGGTTCGTGTCGTAATCATCACCCTCTTCAGGGTGGCGACTAGCGCGGGCCCCGCGGTGCGCAATTCGTCGCGATGGTACAGAGTCAGGTCCTTCAGAATTCGCTCTCCTTTTGCCGTCAGCCTCACGTGTACTTCCCGCCGGTCTTGGTCCCCGTGGAGCCGGTGGATCAACCCTCGCTTCACCAGCCGGTCCACCAGTTCAACTGCGCTGTGGTGCTGGATCTGCAGACGCTCCGCAAGATATGCAATCCGTGGCGCAACACCTTTGGGCACTCCCTTGACGGCGAGCAGCAGTTGATGGTGATGAGGCTCGAGCCCCGCATGCCGGGCAGCTTCCTCGCTCAAGCGCAGGAAACGTCGTATCTGATACCGAAAGTCCGCCAGAGCCTGGTAGTGCGAGGGCTTCAGGTCATGGTTGATAGGCACAAACGAAATTATATCGTATCACGATATTATTTCAATCTGGGCCCTGTTGCTGGAGGCCTTGGTGGCGGCACGTCTGGCTTCCACTTTGGGGCGAATCTTCAAGCAGTTACAATCAAAGGGCTGGATTCCATCCTGAAGTATTATCCGAGGAGCTCCGCTTGATCGCTCGTTACACCCGGCCCGAAATGGGGCACATCTGGAGTGATGAAAACAAGTTCCGGACCTGGCTTGAGGTGGAAATCGCCGCCACCGACACACTCGCCGAAGCTGGAATCGTCCCTCAATCAGCCGCCAGGGCCATCCGTGAGAAGGGCGCGATCGACGTCACTCGCATCAACCAGATTGAAGCCGAAGTAAAGCATGATGTGATTGCCTTCACCACCGCGGTTGCGGAGAAGGTCGGGCCTGAATCGCGCTGGCTGCACTACGGCCTCACCTCCAACGATGTGGTTGACACCGCGCAAGCCTTGCTGGTGAAGCAGGCATCGGCCATCATCCGCGACGACCTTGCCAAACTGAGCGAGGTGCTGAAGCGCCGCGCATGGGAGTTCAAGGACACACCGGCGATTGGCCGTACCCACGGAGTCCATGCCGAACCGATTACCTTCGGACTGAAGCTGGCCAACTGGTATTCGGAGGTGCAGCGCAACATCGAGCGCTTCGAAATGGCCGCTGAGCAGATGCGCGTCGGCAAACTCTCGGGAGCGGTGGGCAACGCCGCGCACCTCGAGCCCGAGTACGAAGAGAAGATTTGCGAGCGCCTGGGTCTGAATGTCGCGGCCGTCTCCTCGCAGGTCATTCAGCGCGATCGCCACGCCTTTTATGTCGCCACGCTGGCGGTCATCGCGTCCACGCTCGACAAGATTGCCACCGAGATCCGTCACCTGCAGCGCACCGAGGTCCGCGAGGCCGAAGAGTACTTCAGCGAGAAGCAGAAGGGTTCGTCGGCCATGCCGCACAAGCGGAACCCGGTGACCTGCGAGCAGATCAGCGGACTGGCGCGGGTGGTGCGCGCCAACGCTCAGGCCGCGCTGGAGAATGTCGCGCTGTGGCATGAGCGCGACATCTCACACTCCTCTGCTGAACGCATCATCCTGCCGGACTCGACCATCCTGATTGACTACCTGCTTAATCGGACAACGAACCTCATTGACACCCTGCTGGTTTATCCCAACCGCATGCTCAAGAACCTGGAATCGACCGGCGGCCTCGTCTTCAGCGGGCAGTTGCTGCTCGACCTGGTCGAGGCGGGAATGCTACGCGAAGACGCCTACCGGCTGGTGCAGTCCAATGCCATGCGGGCGTGGAAGGACGATCTGAGCTTCCGCAAGCTGATCATGAACGATCCCGAGATCACATCGAAGGTCAACCGCGAGACCCTGGAGCACGCATTCGACTTGCAGCGGCCGCTAAGGAATGTGGACAAGATCTTTCAGCGGGTGTTCGGGGAGTAGCTGTCGGCTGTCAGCTATCGGCCAACTCCAATGCATAAGCTCTACCTTTTCAACGATGACAGCGATTGTCATAGCCTCTTATGTGTTGATACTCCCTATTATTCCAGTCGATTGATCACCGACGCCACGTATCCTGCCCCGAAGCCGTTATCGATATTGACCACGCTGACATTCGACGCACAGGAATTCAACATTCCCAGCAGTGCGGCGACGCCCTGGTACGAGGCGCCGTAGCCGACGCTGGTCGGCACCGCGATGACAGGTACGCCGACCAGTCCGCCGACGACGCTGGGCAGCGCGCCTTCCATGCCGGCACAGACAATCACCACGCGAGCCTGAATCAGCGCTTCGCGTCGCGCCAGCAGGCGATGGATGCCTGCGACTCCGACGTCATACAGATGGCGCACCTCGTTGCCCATCACCTGCGCGGTGACGACCGCTTCCTCTGCAACCGGAATGTCGCCCGTGCCGGCCGACACTACGACGATCGCCCCTTTGCCGTAAACTGTTCGATCCTGCGTGAGCGTGATGGCACGCGCCAGCTCATGCCGCTCCGCTTTGCGCACCTTGCGTCTGACCGCACGGAATTGCTCGTCCGAAACCCGTGTAGCCAAAACGTTATGTCCATGTTTCGCGAGCCGTGCGAAAATCTCCGCAAACTGTTGAGGACTCTTCCCAGGCCCAAAGATTACTTCCGGCATGCCGACGCGCAGCGCCCGATGATGGTCGACGTTAGCGAAGCCGAGATCCTCGAAGGGAAGGTGCTTCAATCGCTGCACGGCTTCATCGGGCGAGAGCTTGCCCTGCTTCACCTGGTCGAAGAGCTTCCGGATGGCAGCGGAATTCATGTGTTTAGTTTCGAGTTTCGAGTCTTCAGTTTCAAGTGGCCAGAGACAGTTTCAGGTTTCAAGTTTCGAGTTGCAAGAGAATTTGGGCAGGGCTGCGCGACCCGTGCTCGACCTGAAACTCGAAACTCGAAACTGCCCTTTGGTAGGATGTGAGGGCTCAGATGCCAGCGCAAGCCAATGGAGCACAGGGAATTCTGACCGTCGCTATTACCGGCGCCAGCGGATCCATCTTCGCTAAGCACCTGCTGGACGCGCTGGATCGTGACGACCGGGTCGCGACCGTTAATCTCATCCTCTCTGATAGCGGGCTGCGCGTGATGGCCGAAGAGCTCCAGGTCGCGGGCCGCAACGAACTCGTGCAAAAGCTGCTGGGACGAGCTTCGCAGAAGATTCGCCAGCAGAACAACGACGACATCGGCGCCAACGTCGCCAGCGGTTCGTACCGGACCGATGCCATGATCGTATTGCCGTGCAGCGTGGGAACGCTGGCGCGCATCGCCAACGGAATGGCCATCCAGCTCGTCGAACGCGCCGCCGATGTCTGCCTGAAGGAGCGCTGGCCGCTCATCCTGTGCGTGCGCGAGACTCCCTTCAACCTGATCCATCTGCGCAATATGACGCTCGCCGCCGAGGCAGGCGCCACCATCTTTCCTGTGATTCCGGCTTTCTATTTCCGTCCCACATCCACCGACGAAATTGCGCGGGAATTCGTCAACCGCGTCCTTGCGCACGTTGGCCTGCCCCAGCCCGGCGCATATCAATGGAAGGGCGAGTAGCCTGGATCCAATCTCGGAAGCGGTTTGCACTTCCAAAACGAGATGTCGAGGGGCGCTTCAAGAGGAGCTTCAATCTGTTGCCCGGAACCGACGCCAAGTTGCGGCGTGTGAGTGGTTACCCTGCCGCAAAAAGTTACGAGAGTACAGTTACCGGACATGTACCTTTGTAATCTTGACAATGCGCCGGGCCAGGATACCCTAAGCGCAGGGGCCACCCGCACGGGTGCGTCCCGCACCCGTCCCAGGGCGAGGTGGCTGGTGTTCTTTGACAATTCGACGCTTGAAAGGACCGACAAGGGGCGACTCCGTTCTAACGGGCTTCCCGTCGGCGCTCCTTCCAGGGCGATCCTGTGTGGACACGTCAGGAAGTACCGTTGGCGCTCACGCGGCGCTCCTACCGTAAGTTCCTGTGAGTAAATGGCAAATCGATAAGTATTTACGGCTCAAGAGTTTGCCGTCCAAATCTCTCTAATCCAATGATTCTAAAGAACAACCCGGGTGGGGGTTGCGGAAGCCGTAGATACAGGAAGGTGGAGAAGATGCTATAAGTCATTGCCCTTCAACATCGCGCTGATAACCCCTTTGGGAGCAAGATTTTGCGCGGAATCGATTTTTCTCGCTTCTTGTTTTCAATATTTTGAGCGAACAGGGGGAGGGGATCCTGCTGTAGTAGTTATCATACTTGTCATATATGTCATATATGTGCGCAATTGCCAGGATCTCCACCCCGACAAGATGCAACTGTTGAAAATTGCAACACTATCTATCGTCGGTTGTCGGTCTGCGGTTCGGGATGAATGAGGACGCGAAACAGCTCGGGAACTTCCTGGCGGAAGCGGCCTTCCAGCGCGGTCTGAATGTCGTGCACGCGCGCCAGCGGCAGGTCATCAAGCATGGTGCAATGCAGGGAAAGATAGAGACGACCGCCGACGCGTTTGAACAGCAGGTCGTGCATATCCACGATCTCGGGAAAGGCTGCAGTCACGGCCTGCAGCCGCTTTTCGAAGCCGGGAGCGCGCAGCAGGCCATCGCCGGTTTCGATGGTTGCCGGTTCGCTCTCGATGTGGGTCAAGATGCTGGAGATCTCTCCGATGTCCTGCTTCATCTCCCCTTCGAGGCGGGTCACGCGATCGTGAGCCTCTTTCAGGCTGAGGCGCTCATCCAGCTCAACGTGTTGCTCGACGTGCAGCCGTCCTTCGATGTCCTGCACGCTGATGTCGTGCACGTTGAGATTGTTGCGCGTAGCGACGGCGCGGATGCGGTCGAAGAGGCTCTCCTGGCGGCTGGCGCGCGCCGCAGTGTTGACCATGACGTCGGCATCGGGCAGCACGGCGCGAATCCGTTCCGCCACGTCTTTGGAGACCTGCTCCGATTTCTGAAAGGTGACATTGCGCGGCATGGCGACGGAAACATCGGCGAAATAGCGGCTGCCGACTTTGCGGATGCGCACGCGGTCCACTTCCAGTACGCCATCGACGCGATACACCTCCTGGATGATGCGATTGCGTATCCCCGCAGGAGCGGCGTCGAGCAGGGCGTCAATGGTCTGCCGCGCCAGCCGCCAACTGACGTACACCACGACGCAGGCCACCGCCAATGCAGCAATGGGATCGGCCTTTTGCAGCAGCGGAAGCGAATACTGGCGTCCAGCCCAGACCAGCGCCAGCCCGAGAATGACGACTGTGCTGGACCAGATATCGGTGCTGAAGTGCAGGCTGTCGGCGTAAAGCGCCTGGCTGTCGTATTTTTCGGCGATGCGGCGCAACTGGTGCGAGCGCCAGTAGTCCACGACGATGGACACGCCCATAACGGCGAAAGCCCACACCGTCGGCTCGATCTCGACCGCATGAACGAACAGCCGCTTGCAGGCTTCGTAGACGATCCAGATGCAGGTCAGCAGCAGCAGGCCGGTTTCAAGGAAGGCAGAGAAGCTCTCGAACTTCCCGTGGCCATACTGGTGATCGGCATCAGCAGGCTTGTCGGAAATGCGGACCGAGAAATATGTGATCGCCGCCGCGACCAGGTCCAACCCGGAATGCGCGGCCTCAGAGAGGATGCCCAGACTGCCGGTGGTGAGACCTACGATCAGCTTCAGCAGCGTGATTCCCACCGCCGCAAAGATGGAGTTGAGAGCGACCGCTTTCTTTTCCATCCGCATGCCGGAAGTGCTGACCGGGTCCGCCATAGACTCGATTATTCACGTTCTGTCGCCATCCGCAAAGCCGGGAGCTCAGGTCGGCGCGTGATGTGGTGGTGCTCGTCGCAAAACCCATCGTACGGTGGCGCGAACGTTAAGCTTTGGCTCGCGATGTGTTACGATTTCACTTGCATTTCCCTGCTCCGCCTCGGGCGGAACTACTCCGGAGGAATACCACTTTCATGTCACGTTTTACCTTGATGGCGCTGGCGATTTCGTGTGTCTTAACTTGCGCCCCGTATGCCCAAAACCAAGATGCCAAGCCGCAGACGCCCGCGCCTTCTGCTTCAGGCGCCGGCGCACAGCATGACGCCCCGATGCCGCCGGCCGAGCCCGCTGCTCCACCAGCACCGAAGACATTGCCCGGCACCGACGTGGTCCCGATGAGTGCGACCGTCCTGACGCTCAAGGGAGCCTGCCAGCCCAAGAGCGGCGAGGCTGCGCCTCCGCCAGGATGCGTGAGTAGCTTGACGCGGGAGCAGTTCGAGAAGCTGGTCAAGGCGCTTACCCCGCCGGACCGGCCTCAAATGCCGCCCGACATTCTGCGCAATTTTGCCACCCAGTACGCCAAGTTGCTGACCTTCTCGGATGCGGCGAAGGCCATGGGTCTGGAAAACGATCCCCGCGTGCTGCAGATCATGCAGTTCGCCAAGAACCAGATTCTGACTGAAGCCCTGAACCAGCACGTCACGGAAGAGTATTCGCATCCCACCGATCAGCAGATCGAGGACTATTACAAGGCAAACAGCAAGAAATACCTGGAAGTGACCTTGCAGCGCATTCTCATTCCGCGCCATCAGGGCTCGGTCGATAAACCCAAGCCCTCCGACGCCGAGGAAGCGGCCTATGCGGAGCAGATTCAGAAGCGCTGGGTCGCTGGTGAAGACGCGGAGAAGCTGGAAAAGGAAGCGGCCGAGCACGCCGGTGTCACGACCCCTCCCGCCAATGTCAATATCGGCCCGCGTCGTCCCGGGACCTTGCCTGAGGCGCATGAGTCGGTCTTCGATCTGAAGGCCGGCGAGACTTCGCAAGTGTTCAACGATCCCGCATCGTTTTACGTTTACAAGGTGGTTTCGGTCCGCACCATTCCGCTCAGCGAAGCCAAGTCCACGATCTCAAGCACTCTGCAGCGGCAGATGGTCTCCGACAAGTTGCAGGAGATCCAGAGCTCGGTCACGCCCGTGTTCAATGACACCTATTTCGGCCCAGAGAAGCCGCAGGTGTCGGCAACTCCGCGGGTCATTCCTCCTCGCGGCCCACGGCCGCCGGCCCCAGGCGCGGGCGCTCCGCCTCCGCCGCAGAACGCGCCGGCTCCTCCTCAGTAGTCATGCCAGCGGAACGCACGGTTCTGGTTACGGGTATTGCGGGGAATCTCGGAACCAGGCTGCTTCCGTTGTTGTCTGATTTTCGCGTGGTGGGCGTGGATTTGCGCCCACCCGATCCTCCACTTCCACTGACGCGCTTCGAGCCCATGGACTTGGGTCGCGAAGCCTCCTGCTGGCAACTGATTGATTTGCTGCGCGAGACCGGAGCCGCTTCGATCGTCCATCTCGCCTTTGTCCTCGATCCCGTGCGCAACGGCATTCTCGACGTGGAGCGCATGTGGCAAATCAACGTGGCGGGAACCGCGCGCCTCATGGAAGCGATCAGCGTGGTGAATCGCACCGGAGGCCGGATCGAGCAGTTCATCTTTTGCAGCAGCGTATCGGCTTACGGGCCGGAAACGCCGGGACCGGTCAACGAACAAGCCCCGCTTCTTGCTCACACTTTGCCGTACGCGGTGCACAAACGCGAGAGCGATGAGGTGGTCCGTTATCGCGCGGAGAGTCTGGGAGGCTGCAGGGTTTACATTCTGCGTCCCCACATCTACACCGGCGCCAGCATGCGGAACTACATGGTAGGCGCGCTGCGCGGAACGCCGCTGGGCAAAAGCAAACGCGCCGCCCGCATGCGTGCTGAGGGCAAGCGTCTGCCTCTGATGGTGCCCTTCGGCAAGAAATATCTGGAGAAGCAACTTCAGTTCGTGCATGTGGACGACATTGCCCGCTTGCTCGTTTACCTGTTACACCGGCCTGAGACCGATCCGCCGATGACTATTCTGAACGTTGCGGGTCGCGGAGACTCGATCACGGTGCAGCGCTGCGCCGAGATCGCCAACGCGCAGATCAAGCGTGTCCCGCGTGCCGCTTGCCGTCCCATCCTCAGCTTCTTGTGGAACCGCGGAATCTCCGCCATCCCGCCGGCAGCTCTGCCTTACATGATCGGCTCTTACACCATGGACACTACGCGGTTGCAACAACTGCTCGGAGAACAGTATCAGCAGATCATTCAGTACACGATTGAGGAAGCGCTGAGAGACAGCTTTTCCGGCAGCTGAGCATAAGGGCTCCTCGCATTCCTAAGCGCGTCTTCGACCGATCAGCTTACTTCTTCCCGCGATACAACCCGGCTATGCCAAATGTGTACGGCGTCCAGGAGACATCGCGGAAGCCGACGTCGCGCATGCGCTCCAGCATCTCGTCCGGAGAAGGAAAGCGCAGCACCGATGCGGGCAGGTACGAATACGGGCCGCGTACGCCCGAGATGACGGTGCCAATCGCCGGCAGCACGTGGCGAAAGTACACGCGATAGAGCTTGCCGAGCAGGCCTTTGGGCTCGCCGAAGTCGAGGATGCCAACCTCGCCATCAGGCGCCAGAATACGATAAATCTCCGCCAGCCCGCGGTCATAGTTGGCGAGATTGCGAAAGCCGAACGCCGAGGTTACCAGGTGAAACCGTCCCGTGTGGAACGGTAAGTTCAGGGCATCAGCCTCAATCCAGCGGATGCTCTTTCCCACGGCCTTCTCCTCCGCGCGTACCAGCATGGCATGGGAAAAGTCAGCGCCGATAATCGGTGTGGACGCGCCCTTCAATCGGCGATACAGCGCGAACGCCATATCGCCCGTGCCACAGCACAGGTCTAGCACCTGCGCTCCAGGCCGCTGCAGTAGGTCGGCAAACTCGCGCGCAGTTCGGTTCCACCACAAGCGGTCCACATTCATCGAGAGCACGTGGTTCAGGAGGTCATAGCGCGGCGCGATGGAGGTAAACATCTCGCGCACTGCGACCGCGGCTGCGGCTTCGTCACGCGCGCCGGGCGGAGCCGCGCCAACAATACGATCATCAGACTTTGCCTCCGGTCCTTCGAGGTTCGTCATCGCCCGACCCACTGCAGCGCCAGCAAGGAGCTGGCTGGACAATAACGCGGGAAAACCGCTGCCGGAGGTTGAGCAGCAGCCCTCGAAGCAGGAGTTTGGTCGAGTGAAGCCTGAGTTGCTGAAAGATGAGCGCCGCAGGCGCAAAAGAGCTTAGCCCAGCGCTTTAGCGCTGGGTCGGCCGCAGAAAGAACATGCGTGCCGTAGGCACGACATGCATTTTCTCTGCCGTCCCTACGGGACTCGCGTTCACATTCAATCCCCTTCCCAGCGCTGAAGCGCTGGGCCAAGCTCTTCCGCCCCGCAAGCGGGGCTCGTGCAGTGGTATTCCCAGGCGGACGCGGGGTCCCGACTCCAACTCCGTCGAGGATTTGGACCATCTCTATCTCACCCCTAGTGTTTCCGCTTCCTCAATCGCACGCACAATTACGCGTGCAGGAACGTCGCTTACCAATTCGACCTTGCCGATCGACTTTGCCAGGACAAAATGCGGCACGCCGCCGACGGTTTTCTTGTCGGCCAGCAGGCGCTTCAGGATCCGCTCGCCGCGCGCCTTAAACTTCGGCAGTGGACCGTAAGCCAGAACGGTCGAAATGATGCGTTGAGCGGTCAGCGAATCGGTCTTGTCGAGCGCATAGCCGATCAGAGTGGCCGCAATCATGCCCCAGCCGACAGCTTCGCCGTGCAGCAATCTCTTGAAGTCAGTTTCAGCTTCAAGGGCGTGTCCTGTGGTATGCCCAAAGTTCAGGATACGGCGCTCGCCGCTCTCCCGCTCGTCAGCGCTAACCACCTCGGCCTTCACGCGAATACATTCCGTAATCAGAGTCTCCAGCAGCCCGCCATCGCGTCGCAGTAGCGCTTCGCGGTTCGCCTCCATCAACTCGAAGATCGCGGGATTGCGGATTACTCCGTACTTCATCGCCTCAAATAGCCCCGAGCGATATTCGCGCTCATGCAGCGTCGCCAGCACATCCGGGTCGACCAGCACCGCGAGCGGTTGATGAAACGTTCCGAGCAGGTTCTTGCCGGAAGCAAGATTCACGCCGGTCTTGCCGCCGATCGCCGAATCGACTTGTGCCAGCAGCGTGGTCGGAACCTGCACGACAGGCACTCCGCGCATGAAAATGGACGCCAGAAATCCGGATACATCACCCACCACCCCGCCGCCCAGCGCCAGGACGACCGAGCGCCGGTCGGCGCCGCGCTTCACCAGTTTCGAAGCGAGCTTTTCCAGTTGACCCAACCTCTTGCTGCGCTCGCCGTCGGGCATCTCCAGTATTTCCAGCTTGCGTCCGGCGCGGCGGAAGCTCTTCTGCAGCGCACCGGCGCAGTGCTTGCGAATTCTCGGAGAAGTCATGACGAATATTCGTGATTCCGGCGGAACCGTATCGCGCAGGGTGGTCGCTGCTGAGCTCAGCAGGCCGCGCTCGACCAGCACTTCATAGGATCGTGAAGGAGTTTTGACGGGGATCCGGGTCAAGCGTCTAGTGTAATGGATGCAAGGCGCGTGTCATACCGCTCGCGGAAGCGGTCGCAAGGCTAGGTTGGCCGAACCACGCAAACGTACGCCAGAACGAGGGCCGCCAGGAAGGCCACCACAAGACGGGCGCGCCAGCGCGCCCGGTGAATGTATTCATCCATTTCGTTGTCCGACCAATGACAGAAACTGTGACGGATTAGCCGACGGTAGGCCTTTTCGTTCGCGTTCATTCTAGAACCTGTGATCTGAACCGGGCAGGAACTACTCTTCTCAAATATTGCCAAGCTTCCGGCCAGAAAATCCAGCCCCGAATTGGGCATTCCCCTTTTGGGCGAACGACAGCGAGATGGCGCTTTCGGCCCTCTAACTGCGTGCTACCATGACCCTTGAGAGCACACCCGCGGCGCAATCAGCGCCCATGGCCCCGTAGTGATGAAAGCTCTTCCGTCCGAAACCGACTTCATTGTCGTTGGCGCGGGCATTGCCGGCCTGCGTGCCTCGGTGGAGCTTGCCTCTGCGGGCCGCGTGCTATGCCTCGCCAAACGCGAGGTCACGGAATCCAACACCCAATATGCGCAAGGCGGCATCGCCGTCGCCCTCAGCGATGAAGACGAAGTGCGTCTGCATCTGGAGGACACGCTAAAGGCGGGCGATGGCCTATGCAATGAGGAAGCAGCACGCGTGCTGGTGGAGGAAGGGCCGCCGCGCATCGAGGAGCTCATCGAGTGGGGCACGGAGTTCGATCGGGCCGGCACGAAGATCGCTTTCACCCGCGAAGGAGCACACAGCCGCAGCCGCGTCCTACATGCTCACGGCGATTCCACCGGCCGCGAAATCGGCCGGGCGCTCTACTTGAAGGCTGCGGCGCTGCCCGCCATCTCGTTTTACGAATTTGCGTTCACCACAGAATTACTAGCGCGCAGTGGGCGTGTGATCGGCGTGCGCGTGCTCGACCAATCGGGCCAGACGCACGACGTCGAATCCAGCGCGGTGCTGCTGGCCACCGGTGGGTTGGGTCAGGTGTACAGGGACACCACCAACCCCGCGGTTGCTACTGGAGACGGTGTGGCCATGGCCTATCGCGCGGGGGCTGATATCAGCGACATGGAGTTCGTACAGTTTCATCCCACCGCGCTGTTCCTCAAGAATGCGCCGCGATTTCTGCTGTCGGAGGCGCTCCGCGGCGAAGGCGCGTACCTGCGCAACATCGAACTGAAGCGCTTCATGCCTCACTATCACGAGGCGGGTGAGCTGGCGCCGCGTGACGTAGTGGCGCGTGCCATCGCCCACGAACTGGAGCGCGCGAAACGTCCTGACGCCGCCGTCTACTTGGACCTGACGCATCTCAACGCGGAGCGCGTGCGCAAGCGCTTCCCCACCATCTATGCCACCTGCATGCAATACAACATTGACATCGCCACCGAGTTAGTGCCCGTCCGGCCGGCGGCGCACTATGCGATGGGCGGCGTGCGCACCGATCTGCGGGGGCAGACTTCTCTTCCCGGGCTCTTCGCCGCGGGCGAAGTGGCTTGCACGGGAGTGCATGGGGCCAACCGGCTGGCCAGCAATTCCCTGCTCGAAGGGCTGGTGTACGGGGCGCGCGCTGCGCAGAACATGCGCGAGCATTTGCGGGCGGGTCACCCGGGCCAGGCGGCGGATGCTGGAGCCGTAACCGCCAACAACGGCCAGCCTGCCGACACGGAGAAGTTCATCGCGAAAGTGCAATCGCTGATCTGGCAAAACGTCGGTGTGGTGCGCGAAGGCAAGAATTTGTGTCAGGTCGTCACCGAACTGTCGGCCCTGCAGCCACCCGCCGGCGGCGATCGACGGGCTCATGAAGCGGCCAACATTCTGCAGGCCGGACTGCTCATCGCGCGCTCGGCCTTGGCTCGCGAAGAGAGCCGCGGCGCGCACTATCGCCTCGATTACCCGCTCAAGAACGAAGCCCGGTTCCACAAGCACTCTGTCGTGAGCGGGGAAAAGATACGGTTCGAGTAATGCGGTTGTCAGTATCCAGTCGGTTGTCAGTTTTCCTTCCTTAGTTCGACTTGTCATTCTGATTGAGGGATTCTGCCCGCTGCGATGGATTTGTCGGAGCCGCAGCCTGCTGACCACTGACAACTGGCCGCTGCCTTCTGATATCTTGGTCAATCGCTCCTCGAGGTTCTGAATGCCCGCAATCGAATCGCTGGTCACCGACCGCCCGCAGCCGAGCACGTTCTATCGCTGGCTGGTACTGATCTTCGTCAGCCTGGCCATGGCCGGCAATTACTACATTTACGACAGCATCAACCCCCTGGAGCGGATTTTCCTGGAGCAACTAAATTTTTCCGCCTCCATGTTCGGGTGGCTGAACGCGAGTTACAGCGTGGCTGCGGTAGCGACACTTCTAATCGGCGGCATCCTTGTCGACCGTTTCGGCATTAAGAAGGCCCTGCTTTTCTTCTCCTCACTCTGCCTCCTGGGCGCTCTGTTGACGTCGCTGAAGGGTGACTTCTATCTGATGGTGACCGGACGGGCCGTCCTTGGCCTGGGCGCGGAGTCACAGATTGTAGCGGTAACCACTGCACTGGCGCGATGGTTCAAAGGCAAGGAGCTGAGCTTCGCATTCGGTATTAATCTCACGATTGCGCGAATCGCTTCGATTGCAGCGGACAATTCCCCCACCTGGGCGAAGTTTGCGTTCTTTCCAAACGGTGTGACAGCCCAGCCAAGCTGGCATCGTCCCTTGTTGCTGGCGGCGGCGGTTGGGTCTCTCGCGGTCGTGGGAGCGCTGGTTTATTGGTGGCTGGAGGTCCGTGGGGAGAAGCAATATACGCTGGGAAAATCGGGAGAGCCCGACAAGTTCACCTTCCGCGAGGGCCTGAAGTTCAACCCGTCGTACTGGTATGTCGTAGCTCTCTGCTTCACGTTCTATTCGGGCATTTTTCCCTTCCGGACGTTTGCGATCGATCTCTTCACCAGCAAGATTCTGGCGCACATGGGCGCTGCTGCCGGCACCACGGCTGCCTTCGCTGCGGCCCAGCAGCAGGCGGGTTCGCTCAACAGTCTCCTGCCGTTTTCAGCCATGATCGCGACGCCTTTGTTCGGATTACTGGCCGACAAGATTGGCAGGCGGGCGACCCTGATGATGTTTGCATCGCTCCTGTTGATGCCCGTCTATCTCATGATTGCCTACAGCAGTCTCTCGCTGCTCATACCCGTCACGATGATGGGGATTACCTTCTCTTTGATACCAGCCGTGATGTGGCCCTCGGTTGCCTATATCGTGGATGAAAAAAGGCTGGGCACGGCTTATGCATTGATGGGGTTATTGCAGCAGATTGGCTTCTTCATCTTCAATTTGGCCATTGGTAAGGCGAATGACATCAGCCATGCGGGCCCAACGAATCCCCAGGGTTACGCACTTGGAATGTGGATTTTCTCCATTCTTGGATTCCTCGCCCTATTCTTCTCGTTCCTGCTGTGGAAGCGCGAGACCGGGCCGCACGGCCATGGCTTGGAAACCATCACTACCACTTCCAATGGCAACAAGGATGCTGGCACGTCAGAGTCTGACGTTCTGTTGCCCCTCTAATGCCCAAGCATACGCTCGCGATGGCAACGGAAGAGTACATCACGAACTCCGCCGAGGAAACCGTAGCGCTGGGTCGCACGCTGGCGTCAACTCTTAGGAATGCACGCATGGTCATCTTGCGCGGCGATCTCGGCGCCGGAAAGACCACGCTGGTGAAAGGCATCGCCGTAGGTCTTCAGGCCGCCTCCCAGGACGATGTGACCAGCCCCACGTTTACCCTTATCCACGAATTTCGCGGTCCGGATGTCAATCTCTTCCATGTTGATCTGTATCGTGTAGATACTCAGCGCGAACTCGACACCTTGGGTCTCGACGAACTCATCACCACAGACGGCAACCTTGTGCTGCTGGAGTGGGGCGAAAAGTTTCCCCGCTTCGTAGGGGAATGCGACCTGGAAATCAGCATCGAGCGCAAGGGAGATCAGGAACGGAAGATTGTGGCGCGAAGAAGGTGACTCACCTACGGTCCCCAATTTCGCCCTCGCGCTTCGCCATAAGAACGATTCGCCCGGCGCTGACAACCCAAAGTAACCGGCTTACTGGTTACTTTCGTTTGTGGACAGAGACTCCGCCAACCGGATGCTCCTGAATAATTTACACATTAAAGTGGTGCAATCTGGCCCGCGGCTCTGCTAGCATCTTGGTCACTGTCATTTGAACTTTGAGGCAATCCAGCAGGATTCCAGAAGAGGTGGGGTGAGGTTATGGAGACCCGTTTTCTCAAGGGGCG
>Ga0335085_10005124_pt1 | contig 21299 bp, 15 predicted proteins | sample Lox_Sample_45_FD_206712 | JGI IMG/M metagenome (GOLD analysis project Ga0335085, IMG submission 206712) | Soil microbial communities from Loxahatchee National Wildlife Refuge, Florida, United States - Lox_Sample_4.5 | ecosystem: Environmental > Terrestrial > Soil > Wetlands | place: USA...
GCAGATCCGGGGCGCGGTCCGGGAGGCGGGGGAGAGAGCGAAGGTGGCGGTCGTCTCGCGGGAGCGCGACGTCGACCCGGTGGGGGCCTGCGTGGGCATGAAGGGCACCCGCGTGCAGTCGATCATCCGCGAGCTGCGGGGAGAGAAGATCGACATCGTGGAGTGGAGCGACGACCCCAGCGCGTTCGTGGTGAACGCGCTCTCTCCGGCCAAGGTCAGCCGGGTGTCGATCGTGGACGAGGAGCAGCGCATCATGGAGGTCGTCGTCGAGGACAAGCAGCTGAGCCTCGCCATCGGGAAGAAGGGGCAGAACGTGCGCCTCGCCGCCAAGATCGTGGGCTGGCGGATCGACATCAAGAGCGAGGAGGAGAAGCGCCGCGAGGTCGAGGCCGAGATGGCCCGGATGGCGCGGGCGGTCGACGAGGTGCGCAGCCTCGAGGGTCACGGGGTGAGCGAGAAGATCGTCCAGAAGCTGGTCGAGGCCGGCGTCCACGGCCTCGCCCACCTCGTCGAGATGCCGGACGAGGAGCTGGAGGCGATCGAGGGCGTGGGCCCGAAGACGGTGGACAAGATCCGCGAGGCCGCGGTCGCGGCCAAGCTGGAGTGGGACGCCCACGACGCGGCGGAGGAGGCGGAGCGGCTGGCCGCGGAGCAGGCGCCGGAAGACGCGGACGCCGCAGAGTCGGAAGCGGCGGCGGGCGAAGCAGCCCCGGAGGCGGCTCCCGAGGCCTCCGGCGCGCCTCCCGCAGAGGCGAGCGCGAAGAGCGTCGAGGAGGGTGGGACCGATGGGGAACGTTAGGGTCTTCACTCTCGCCCGGGACCTGAGCCTCACGAGCCAGGAGGTCATCGACCGCCTGAAGAAGCTCGGGGTCGAGGTGAAGACCGCCTCGAGCTCGGTGGACGAGGACACCGCCGACAAGCTGCGTCGGATCATGAAGATCGACGCGCTGACGGCCAGGAAGCGGCGCGTCTACGGGAGCGAGGAGGACGAGGACGAGCGGGAGAGGCAGGAGCGCGAGCTGCGGGAGAAGGTCGCAGCGGAACGCGCCGCCCGGGAGCAGGCGGCCGAGGAGGCCCGGGCCGCCGCCGAGGCCCGCAAGGCCGGCAAGGGGCGCCGCAGGGCGGAGCCCGAGAAGGGCCCTGGCGAGGTGATTCCCGCGGCCCTGGCCCACGCGCCGGGCGCGCCTCGTCTGGCCCCCAAGAGCGCGGCACCCATCCCGGTTGCGGAGGAGGAGGCAGAGGCGGAGGTGGGAGCGGCGCCCGAGCCCGGTCAGGAGGAGGAAGCCCCCTCTCCGGCGGCCGACGAGGCGCCGGTGGCCGCGTCGGCTCCCGTCGTCCCGGCGGGTCCCGTGCGCACCACGGTGACCGCGCCGCGGCTCGCCGGCCCGGTGAGGCCGATCGCTCCTCCGACTCCTCATGCTGCGCCCCCGGTCGCCGTGGCCGCGGCGCCTCCGGCGATCCCCACGCCCGTCGAGGCGGCCCCGGACGGCGTCGCGGCGCCTCCCGCGGGGGCCCCTGCTGCGCCGGCGCGCGCCGTCGCGCGCCCGGCCCCCGCTCGCCCGCTCCGCCCGATCGCGCCCGCCCGTCCGGTGGGCCCGCACCCCACCAGCACCAGCCCGCGGCCGACGAGTCCCCACGCCGTCTCGGGGGGGCCGCTGCCCCGCTCTCCGCACCCGGTCTCACTCCGCGGCACCACGACCCGGCCCCTGGCCCCGATCGGCCGGCCCTCCCCGCCGTCATTGCGCCCGGTGGGTCGGCCCGCGCCCCGGGCGAAAGCGAAGGTTCCTGCAGCGCCTCCGAAGGAGGAGAAGCCGGCCTACAGCGGGCCGCCGCGCCGGATCGCCCTCACCGAGGGGGTGACGGTCAAGGAGCTCGGCGAGAAGATGGAGGACGTCAAGTCCCGGGACATCATCAAGGCGCTCATCGCCCGCGGCGTCATGGCGACGGTCAACCAGAGCGTCGACCCCGCCCTCGCCGTCGAGATCTGCCGCGAGTTCGGGTACGAGGCCTCCATCCAGTCCTTCGAGGAGGAGCTCGTCCAGGTCCAGACGGTGGAGTCGAAGCCGGAGGACCTCGTCCCCCGCGCCCCGGTGATCACGGTCATGGGTCACGTCGACCACGGAAAGACCTCCCTCCTCGACGCGATCCGCCAGACCGCGGTCGCGGCGGGAGAGGCCGGGGGCATCACCCAGCACATCGGCGCCTACCACGTCGACGTCGGGACGCGGCGGGTCGTCTTCCTCGACACCCCGGGCCACGAGGCGTTCACCCTCATGCGCGCCCGCGGGGCCAAGGTCACGGACATCGTCGTCCTGGTGGTGGCGGCCGACGACGGCGTCATGCCCCAGACCCTCGAGGCCATGGATCACGCCAAGGCCGCCGGGGTGCCGATCGTGGTGGCGGTGAACAAGATCGACAAGGCGGAGTCCCAGCCGGATCGCGTGCGCCAGCAGCTCTCCGACCGCGGCCTGGCCCCCGAGGAGTGGGGGGGCAGCACCGTCTTCGTCAACGTGTCGGCGAAGAAGAGGCTGGGCCTCGAACAGCTCCTCGAGATGCTCCTCCTGGTGGCCGACCTGCAGGAGGTCAAGGCCAACCCGAAGAAGCCCGCGGTGGGAACCGTGCTCGAGGCGCGCCTCGACAAGGGCCGGGGTCCGGTGGCGACCGTGCTCGTCCAGGACGGGACGCTCGGGGTGGGCGACACCGTGGTCGCGGGCGCGGTGGCGGGCAAGGTGCGCGCCCTCGTGGACGACCGTGGCTCCCGGCTGAAGACCGCCGGCCCGGCGACGCCGGTCGAGATCCTGGGCCTCCCCTCGCTGCCCGAGCCCGGCGACCAGCTGCTGGCGGTCACGGACAGCTTGAAGGCGCAGTCGATCGTCAACTTCCGCCAGCTCAAGATGCGGGAGAAGGCGCTCGCGGCATCGGCCCGCATCCGGCTCGAGGACCTCGGGCGCGCGATCGCCGAGGGCCAGCTCAAGGAGCTGCTCGTCGTGCTCAAGGCCGACGTGCAGGGTTCGCTGGAGGCGGTGGCCGACCAGCTCGGCAAGCTCCCCCAGGAGAAGATCAAGGTCCGGATCATTCGCCAGGGCGTGGGGGCGGTCACCGAGGGCGACGTGCTGCTGGCCGCGGCCTCGAACGCGGTGGTCATCGGGTTCAACGTGCGCCCGGAGAGAAAGGCGGCCGAGATCGCCGACCGGGACGAGGTGGAACTGCGCCTCTACACCGTCATCTACGACGTGGCCGAGGACATGAAGAAGGCCATGGAGGGCCTCCTCGAGCCCACGCTCCGCGAGGTGCGCCTCGGTGCGGCCGAGGTCCGGGAGACGTTCAAGATCTCGAAGGTGGGCACGATTGCCGGCTGCTTCGTGCAGGACGGACGGGTGACGCGGGCGGCGCAGGTACGCCTGCTGCGGGACAACGTCGTGATCCACACCGGCAAGGTGAGCTCGTTGAAGCGGTTCAAGGACGACGCGAGCGAGGTCAAGTCCGGCCTCGAGTGCGGGATCGGCATCGCCGGCTACAACGACGTCAAGCCGGGCGACGTCATCGAGTTCTTCACGACCGAGAAAGTGAAGGAGACGCTGTAGGGGAGAGAGCGACCCCGGGGGGGTTGGGGGGTGCGCAGCATCCCCCAAGAACAGGGAAAGCCGGCCGTCCATGCCCCTCCGGTGCCCGGGATCATGCTCTGCCCCACTCTGGAAGGGCCAGGTCGGGAGGCCTGATGGTCATCGGTCTTCTCACGCTCGAGTTGCACTTCCCGGGGGCCCGGTCGCTCAAGGACAAGCGGCAGGCCCTACGCAGCCTGGAGACGCGCATCCGCAACCGCCACAACGTGTCGCTCGCCGAGGTCGAGCACCAGGACCTCTGGCAGCTGGCGCGGCTCGCGGTCGTCGCGGTCAACACCGACCAGGTCCACCTCGACCGGACCCTCGCCGCGGTGGCGGGGGAGGCGGCGACCGCCCGCGACGTCCTCCTGGCCGACCAGCAGACGGAGTACCTCTGATGGGACGGCGACCGGAGCGGCTGGCCGAGGAGATCCGGGAGGAGATCGCGCGCATGATCGCCTCCGAGCTCAAGGACCCGCGGCTCGGGTTCGTGACCGTGATCCGGGTCGAACTCGCCCACGACCTGCGCCACGCGCGGGTCCACGTGGGCGTCCTGGGGGACGAGCGGGAGCGCGAGAAGAGCCTCGCCGCCCTGGGCAGCGCGGCCGGATTCGTGCGGCGCGAGCTGGGGCGGCGGCTGCGCATCCACCACACGCCGGAGATCGACTTCCGCTACGACAAGGGCCTCGAGGCCACCGACCGGGTCGCCCGGCTCCTCCAGGAGGAGGCGGGGCGCGAGGCGCCTCCCGCACCTGGGGAGGACGGGGGAGACGAAGGGTAACGCCGGCGTGGACGGCGTCCTCGTCGTGGACAAGCCGGCGGGGCCCACCTCCCACGACGTCGTGGACCGGGTCCGCCAGGTCCTCGGCACGCGCCGGGTCGGGCACACGGGCACCCTCGACCCCTTCGCGACCGGCGTTCTCCCCGTCTGCGTCGGCCGCGCGACCCGGCTCGCACGCTTCCTCGCCGGCGGCGAGAAGGAGTACGTGGCGAGGGTCCGCCTGGGCTTCGCCACCACGACCGACGACGTGACCGGCGAGCCGCTCGGCGAGCCTCGTGCCGTGGAGGTGAGCGGGGAGCGGCTGGCCGCCGCTCTCTCGCGCCTCGTGGGGTCGTTCGACCAGGTCCCGCCGACGTTCTCGGCGCGCCACGCGGGCGGCCGGCGGCTCTACGAGCTGGCGCGGCGGGGGGAGGCGGCGCCGCGTCCGGCCACGCCGGTCACGGTGTACGCCGTCGAGCTCCGGGGGCGGGAGGGCGACACCGTCGAGATCGTGGTGCGCTGCTCTCCGGGAACGTACGTGCGCGCCCTGGCGCGGGACCTCGGAGAGAGCCTGGCGACGGGGGCGCACCTCGCCGCGCTGCGGCGGACCCGATCGGGGGCCTTCGGCCTCGGGGAGGCCGTCCCCGGGGACGACCTCGGCCGGGCGGCCGAGAGGCTCCTGCCGCTCTCTGCCCTTCTCCTCGACTGGCCGGCGGTGCGGGTCGGAGAGGAGGGAAGGCTCCGCGTCCGGAACGGCCGGGAGCTCGGGCCGGAGGTGGTGCTCTCGGGCTTCCCGGAGGCCCCGGTCGAGCGCGTCCGGATCCTCGACGAGTCGGGCGCGCTCGTCGCCCTGGCCGTGCCGAGAGGCCTGGGGCCGGGGCCGTCGGGGCTGCCGCGCGTCCCCGCCCTGCATCCGGACGTCGTCCTCACGGACTGAGACCGGGGGCCTCCCCGGGATCGACGATCCGGTACGCGCGGGCGCCCTCCTCCTCGTGGATCGGCTCCAGGATGCCGTCGACGTCGAACCGTACCCGATCGCTCCCGTAGAGGGCGAGGAAGGAGGCGCCGAGGGAGCGCGCGATCCCCAGGGCCTCGTCGCGGCTCGTCGTCCGGAAGAAGCGGTAGACGACCTCGTGGCGGGCCTCGAGGTCCCTCCGCGACGCGAACTGCGTGAGGTAGGGAGTGAAGCGCTCGTAGGGCACGCGGCGCCCCGCGAGGACCACGGGCGCCGGCGGGTAGCGGGCGCCGGGGCGCTGCATCACGACGTCCCCGGGGCGGGACACGCGCTCGAGCGCCCGTACGGCGCGCACCATGGCCGCGGGCAGCCGGCCGGGCGCCGTCGTGGCCTTCTTGGCCACGTACTGCCACGTGGCAGGTGTCGCGAGCAGCAGGACCGCGGCAAGAGCGAGGGCGCGGCGGACGGGTGTCGTCGCGAAGCCGGCCAGGGTCAGGGCGCCGAAGACCCAGAGGAGAGGGCCGGCCTGCTCGACGAGGTAGGCGGCGTCGTTCACGACCTTCTGGCCGGGCAGCACATCGGGGGCCGAAACGCGGAAAAGGAGGCCGAGGGGCCAGCCCGCGAGGGCCATGACCGAGAGAGCCGAGGCCGCCGCGGATCGCCGCAGGGCGCGCACGGCCTCGGGAAGGGCGAGGAGGCGGAGGCCGAGAGACGCGGCGAGCCAGAGGGCGGCCCACCCGAGAAGCCCGGCCCGGCCGAGCGGGAGAAGACCCAGCGTCTCCCGGGTCACCCTCACGAGATCGAGCGGCGCAAGGGCGACGCGAACGGTCTCCCCCCCCTGCCCTAGGACGAGCGAGGCGGTGGCGACCGCGAGGGGCAGGGCCACGACGAGGACGCCCGCTCGCGGGGCGCGCCTCCCGAGGAGCCACGCGGCCCCGAGGCCCAGAAGCAGATGAGCGCCGAGGAAGACCTTGAAGAAGGGCACTGCCGCCGACTGCAGGGCGGCGAGAGCCAGATGGCCGCGGGCGCCCGTCTCCTCGTAGCGGGCGAGGGACACGAGGGCGCCCACGGCAAGGCCGAGGGCGGGCACGATCGGGTTGGCATAGGCGAGGGACAGGAGCAGGTTTCCGCGCAGGAGGTCGGTCCACCAGTGGGCCTGGGGGTTGCCGGCGAACACGAAGGAGAAGTCGGTGAGAAGGAGCGTCCAGGGGACGAGGGCCACCGCGACGCGCGGAGCCCCGAGTCGCGCCGCCAGGGCGCGGAGGGCCAGGACGAGGGCCACCGCCCACAGGGTGACGTCGAAGCGCGTGAGGGAGTCCCAGGGATCGGTCCCGGCCCAGCGCAGGGCGGCGGCACGGACGAGGTCGGTGCCGAGGTGGTAGCCGAGCGGGAACCCGGAGACCCCGGGGACCTGCGGGGGATGGCCCACGACCAGCTCGTGCGTGAGACCGACGTGGAAGGCCGAGTCAAACGTCACCAGAGGGTCGAGGAGGAAGTCGCCGGAGGAATCGAGGCGATTCCACGGGTACTGGGTGACGGCGAGGAACACGACGACGGCGAGGGCCGGGGGGATGGCGGCCCTCAGCGAGGGGGAGTCGGCCCGGCGCCAGGGGGCGCGCAGGACGAGGGGGACGGCGGCCAGGGCCAGGCTCGCCGGAAAGAGCCAGGGCGAGTCCAGTCGCAGGCTCAGCCAGTAAGTCCCCGCGCACCAGGCGGTTCCCAGCGGTACCACCTGGGCCGGGTCGATCGGGGTCCTGGCGAGTCGCTGCAGGGCAAGGCCGGGAAGGCCGAAGGCCAGAGCGGCGAAGGGGAGCCAGGCGATGAGGCCGAGAGGTCCCAAGTGCAAGATGGGAAGAGAGTTTACACGTCTCCGAGGCGCGTGGTATTCTCTCCCGTTGATTGATGAGAGGAATCGAGGAGTCAAGGGAGGTCAGTCGGTGAGCTTCAGCAAGGCCCAGAAGGCGGACGTCATCTCGGGTTACAGGACACATGGCACGGACACCGGGTCGCCCGAGGTCCAGGCAGCCCTCCTCAGCGAGCGGATCAGCTATCTGACGGAGCACTTCAAGTCCCACCCGAAGGACCATCACTCCCGCCGGGGCCTTCTCCAGCTGGTCGGGCAGCGCCGTCGTCTGCTCGAGTACCTGAAGGGCAAGGACCTCAGCCGCTACCGCGTCCTGATCGGCAAGCTGGGCATCCGCAAGTAGTCCCCTGAGCCCGGCCGCACCTGGGGCCGGGGTGTGGCGTCTCGCGCCGCGACGCGTCCGCCCGTCCCCGAGCCTGCTCCTCCTGTTCCCGGCGCGCCGTGACGGCGGCGCCCGGCGGTGAGCGGAGACCTGGACAAGATGGAACGAACGGAGATGGCCCTTGGCCGTCACACCCTGTCGATCGAGACGGGGAGGATGGCCAAGCAGGCCGACGGAGCGGTCGTGGTGCGCCTCGGCGACACCGTGGTCCTGGCGACGGCGTGCGCGCAGAGCGAGCCCCGGGTGGGGGTGGACTTCCTGCCCCTGACCGTGGACTACCGCGAGGGCAACTACGCCGGGGGCAAGATCCCCGGCGGGTTCTTCAAGCGCGAGGGCCGGCCGAACGAGAAGGAGGTCCTGACCTCCCGGATGATCGACCGCCCGCTGCGGCCGCTCTTCCCGGACGGCTATTCGTGCGAGACGCAGGTGATCGGCCTGCTGCTCTCCGCGGACATGGAGAACGACTCGGACACGCTGTCGATCGTCGGGGCCTCCACGGCGCTCCTCATCTCCGACATCCCCTTCGACCGGCCGGTGGGGGCGGTGCGGGTCGGCTACTGGGACGGGGCCTTCGTGGTCAACCCCGCCACCGCCGACCTCAAGGCGAAGAGCCAGCTCAACCTGCTCGTGGCCGGCACCGAGGACGCCATCGTGATGGTGGAGGCGGCGGCCAACGAGGTGTCCGAGGCGGTGATGGCGCAGGCCCTCGTCGAGGGTCACAACGTCATCAGGCAGATCGTGGCCATGCAGAAGGACCTCCGCGCCCGGGTAGGAAAGCCCAAGCGGCCCTTCGCGAAGAAGGAGATCGCCCCCGAGGTCGTGGCCGCGATCGAGAGCGCCCTCACCGAGCCGCTCGTGGCCGCGATGCGGGCGAAGGGCAAGCTCGAGTCCTACGCCCAGATGAAGAAGGTGAAGGACGAGTACCTGGCGTCCATCCCCGAGGACCAGGCGGAGAAGAAGGCGGCGTTCGGGGCGGTCTACGACGCCCTTCGCGAGAAGCTCCTGAAGCGCGAGATCTTCGAGCGCGGCCAGAGGCTCGACGGCCGGCGCTTCGACGAGGTCCGGCCGATCACCTGCGAGGTGGGGGTCCTGCCCCGCACCCACGGCTCGGCGCTCTTCACCCGGGGCGAGACCCAGGCCCTGGTCACCGCGACCCTCGGGACGTCCGAGGACTCCCAGATCATCGACACCGTCCAGGAGCAGGAGTACCGCAAGCGCTTCATGCTCCACTACAACTTCCCGCCCTTTTCGGTCGGAGAGGTGAAGTTCCTCCGCGGCCCCGGCCGCCGGGAGATCGGCCACGGCGTCCTCGCCGAGCGGTCGCTCCGAGAGATGCTGCCGGGCGAGGAGGCTTTCCCGTACACGATCCGCATCGTGTCCGACATCCTGGAGTCGAACGGGTCCTCCTCGATGGCCACCGTCTGCGGGGGCACCCTCGCCCTCATGGACGCCGGGGTGCCCATCAAGAGCCCGGTGGCCGGAGTGGCGATGGGCCTGGTGATGGACGGCGACCGCCACCAGGTCCTGACCGACATCGCGGGCGAGGAGGACCACTACGGCGACATGGACTTCAAGGTCGCCGGCACCCGGGCCGGGATCACCGCGCTCCAGATGGACGTCAAGGTCGGAGGGCTGACCCCTTTGCTCATGGCCGGAGCCTTGGAGCAGGCTCGGGCGGGCCGCCTGCACATCCTGGACCGGATGCTCGAGGCCCTCGCCCAGCCGCGCTCGGACATCAGCCCCTACGCGCCGCGCATCCTCACCATCCGCGTGCCGGTGGACAAGATCCGCGACGTCATCGGGCCGGGCGGGAAGATGATCCGCTCGATCGTCGAGCGGACCGGCTGCAAGATCGACATCGAGGACGACGGCCGGGTCTCGATCGCCTCGGTGGACGAGGCGGCGGCCCGCAAGGCCATCGCCATCATCGAGGAGCTGACCGCGACCCCCGAGCTCAACAAGACCTACCTCGGCAAGGTGGTGCGGGTGGTGGAGTTCGGCGCCTTCGTGGAGATCCTCCCCGGGACGGACGGTCTCCTCCACGTCTCGGAGATGGCCCACCACCGCGTGAACAACGTGCACGACGAGGTGAAGGAGGGCGACCAGGTGCTGGTGAAGGTGGTGAGCATCGACCCCTCGGGCAAGATCCGGCTGTCTCGCAAGGCCCTCCTCGACGAGGCGGAAGGGAAGGGGCCGTCGGACGGCGGCGGCTCCGGTGGCGGGGAAGGGAGGGGACCCGGAGGCGAGCATGCCCACGGCGGCCGCCACGGCGGGGACCACGGGCGGGACCGCGACCGCCGCCACGGCGGGGGCCACGGCCACGGCGGTCCGGGCGGACGCCCGGACCGCGGGCGCCGGGACGGGCGCGGCCCTCGCGGCTGAAGCCGTTGGCCGGAAGGCTCGCGCTTCTGTTTCTGGCCGCGGGAGCGGCCGCGCTCGGCCGGGGAGCCCCCCTCAAGCAGGGCGAGGCCCCCGGTCGGGGAACGGTCGAGATCCGGGCCTCGAAGCGCGGCTTCGAGCCGTCGCGGGTCACCCTGCGCCGGGGGGAGACGGTCCGCATCGTCCTCTCCTCCGCCGACGTCGAGCACTGCTTCGCGATCGACGCCCTCCGCGTCGAGAAGCGCATCGTGCCGGGGCGGTCGACGCGGCTGGACCTCACCCCTGGCCAGGTGGGCTCGTTCCCGTTCTATTGCTGCCTCGAGTCGGGTGACGCGGCCGTGGCGCAGCGAGGAGAGCTCACGGTCACCGAGTGACGCTGCGCCTCCCGCGCTCGCGGCGGCGAGGCCCTACTGCGGAGCGGGCGGAAGGGTGATCCTGAAGGTCGTCCCGCGTTCCTCGCCGGTGTCGAAGTCCACCCGGCCGTTGTGCCGCTCGACCACCATGAGCACGGTCGAGAGGCCGAGGCCGGTGCCCTTGCCCTCGGGCTTCGTGGTGACGAACGGCTCGAAGAGGTTGCCCCGGATGCGCTCCGGGATCCCCGGGCCCTCGTCGGAGACCGACACCTCGACATCGTCGCCCTGCCGGCAGGTGGCCACGCGGAGGGTGCCGCCCTTCTCGCCCATGGCGTGCACCGCGTTCACCACGAGGTTGATGAGCGCCAGCTCGAGCTGGTTCGAAACCCCCAGCACCCGCGGCAGGTCGGCCTCGAGGCTCTTGACGAGGGCCACCCGGCCGCTCGCGATCTGGTACTGGCAGAGCTCGAGGCTCCGCTCGACCACGTCGTTCACGGCGAGGGGAGCCATCTCCTCCCGGGCCGGGCGGCTGAAGGCGAGGAGGCGGCGGGCCAGGGAGCGGATGCGGTCGGCACCGCGGGCGATCGACGACACCATCTCCCTCTGGGAGGGCGAGATGTCCTGCAGCTCGAGCAGCTCCAGGTTGCCCATGATGTAGGTGAGCGGGGTGTTGAGCTCGTGGGCGATGCCGGCCGCCATCTGGCCGATGGTGGCGAGCTTCTCCGACTGGAGCAGCTGCTTCTGGGCCTTCTGGAGCTCCTCGATGGTGTGCTGCTCCCGCTCGAAGAGCTGGGCGTTCTCGATGGCGAGGGTGGCGTGGCGGGCGAGAGCCTCGGCGGCCCGGAGGGCGTCGCCGCTGAAGGGATCGGCCGAGCCCGCGTTGTCCACGTAGAGGACGCCCAGCGCGCGAGGGAACGCCCCGGTCCCGTCGGCCCCCGAGCGCGGGGAGCGCAGGGGCAGGCAGACGACCGTCTGCAGCGGGGTCGTGTCGTCCCCGGTCCGGCCCGGGGGCGAAAGGCCTTCCCCTCCGTCGGCGCGGGAGCGGACGGTCGAGACGACTTCGCCGGTGTCGAGGGCGCGCCGCACGATGGCGGCCGAGATCCCGTGCCCGTTGACGGCCGTGCCCTCCACGCGCCCGCGGGCCACCCGCAGGCGGAGGCCGGCCACCGAGGGGTAGCGCGAGGCGGGCGGCGAGCTGTCGGCGAGGAGGAGGAAGCCCCGCTCGGCCCCGGTGATGTGCATGATCGCGTCCAGGACCTGCTCGAGGACCTGGCTCAGGACGAGGGTCGAGTTGAGGGTCTGCACGAGGGACAGGAGGAGCTGCTGCTGCTCCACCCAGGGCAGCTTGGCCATCGCTCCCGTGGAGCTGTCCGCGCCGAGGAGCGAGAACTTCAGGGTCACGTTGCCGAGCTGGACCTGGGCCCCCGGGGCGAGCTCCGCGCGGCGGACCTTGGCGGCGTTGACGTAGACCCCGTGGAGGCTGCCCGCGTCCTCGATGAAGAACCGCCCGTCCTGGTGGTCGATCTTGGCGTGCACCTTGGAGATGGAGGGCTCGTTGAGGGCGATGTCGTTGTGCCGTGCCCGGCCGAGAGAGTAGGGTCGAGGCCTCAGGAACCGGATCTTCTCCGCCACGTCGCCGCGTATCACCTCCAGGACGGCCACCGAGAGCGGGTCGCCGCAGCCCGAGCAGCGCGTCGCGTCGAGCGCGTTCGGCGCGGCGCACTTGGGGCACAGCATCCGGAGCGGATGGTGGCCGAGGGTCGTCGAGGTGGTCAACGCGCCGTCATCCCGGGACACGCCGGTCGCTTCTCTCCTCGGGAGGTCCTCAGTTGCTGAGCCGAAGGTGCCAGCGGTCCTTCTCGCGCACCGCGTAGAGGTCGCCGGGCATGAGCGCGCTCTCGAGGACCTCCTCGATCGACGACACCAGGCGGATCTTGAGGTCGCCCCGCACGTTCTCGGGGATGTCCTCCTTGACCGCCTTCTCGTTGCGCTTGGGGAGGAGGACCTCCTTGACGCCGAGGCGGTGGGCGGCGAGGACCTTCTCCTTGATGCCTCCCACGGGCAGCACCCGGCCGGAGAGCGTCATCTCCCCGGTCATGGCCACCCGCGGGCGGACCGGCCGTCCGGTGAGGAGGGAGACGATGGCGGTGACGAGGGTGATTCCGGCCGAGGGGCCGTCCTTGGGGATGGCTCCCTCCGGCACGTGCAGGTGCAGGTCCACCCTCTCGAAGAAGGACTCCTCGATGCCGAGCTGCCGGGCGTGGGCGCGTACCCAGCTGAGCGCGGTCTGGGCGCTCTCCTTCATCACGTCGCCGAGCTGGCCGGTCAGGTTGAGCCCCTTCTTGCCGAACATCTGGGAGGCCTCGATGTAGAGCACCTCGCCGCCGGCTGCGGTCCAGGAGAGCCCGGTCGCCACCCCGGGAATCTGGCTGCGCTCGTCCATCTCCTCGTCGCGCATGAAGTAGGGCGCCCCGAGGAACTCCTCCACCTTCTCCGGCGTCACCGCTACCGTCTCGGCCAGGCCCTCGGCCTTCTTTCGGGCCACCTTGCGGATGATGCTCGCCACCTCGCGCTCCAGGTTCCTGAGCCCCGCCTCCCGCGTGTACTCGCGGATGAGCTTGACGAGGGCCTCGTCGCCGAAGGCCACCTGCTCCGCGTTCAACCCGTGGTTGTCGAGCTGCTTCGGGATGATGTGCCGGCGGGCGATGTGGAGCTTGTCCTCCTCGGTGTAGCCGGCGATTCTGATCACCTCCATGCGGTCCCGCAGGGCGGGGGGCACGGTGTCCAGGATGTTGGCGGTGGTGATGAACAGGACCTCGGAGAGGTCGAAGGGGAGGTCGATGTAGTGGTCCTTGAAGGTGTTGTTCTGCTCGGGGTCGAGCACCTCGAGGAGCGCCGCCGAAGGGTCGCCCCGGAAGTCGGCCCCGATCTTGTCGACCTCGTCGAGGATCATCACCGGGTTCTTGCTCTCGGCGCGGCGCAGGCCCTGGAGGATCTGGCCGGGCAGGGCCCCGATGTACGTGCGCCGGTGGCCGCGGATCTCGGCCTCGTCACGCATGCCTCCGAGGCTCAGGCGGTGGAACTTACGGCCGAGGGCGGTGGCGATGGACTTGCCGAGGCTCGTCTTGCCGACCCCGGGGGGGCCCACGAAGCACAGGATTGGCCCTTTGATGTCCGGCTTCATCTTCCGGACGGCCAGGTATTCGAGGATGCGGTCCTTGACCTTCTCGAGGTCGTAGTGGTCGTTGTCGAGGACCTCCTTGGCCTTGGCGAGGTCGATCTCGCCCTCGCTCCTCTTGTTCCAGGGCAGCGACACCACCCAGTCCAGGTAGGTGCGGGTGACCGTGTACTCGGCCGCGGCGGGAGACATGCGGGCGAGACGCTCCAGCTCCCGCAGGGCCTCCTTCTTCGCCTCCTCCGGCATCCCCGCCGCCTCGATCTTCTCCCGGAGCTCCGAGGTCTCCCGCTGCTGGTCGTCGCTGTCCCCGAGCTCCTTTTGGATGGCCTTCATCTGCTCGCGGAGGTAGTACTCGCGCTGGTTCTTCTGGAGCTCGCTCTTCACCTGGCTCTGGATCTTGCTGCCGACCTCCAGCACCTCCAGGTCCTTCACGAGGACCTTGTTCACCCGCTCGAGGCGGGCCCGGACGTCGATCGTCTCCAGGAGCTCCTGCTTCTGGGCGGTATTGAGGGAGGGAAGGTTCCCCCCCACGAAGTCGGCGAGACGACCCGGCTCCTGGATGTTCCCGGCCAGCGGGGCGAGCTCGTCGGAGAGGGTGGGGGACAGCTCCACCACGCGCTGGAAGAAGCCGACGGCGCTCTGGGCGAGGGCCCGCACCTCGATCTCCTGCTCCGCGGGAACCTCCTGGGGGATGAGCTCCACCTGGGCCCGCAGAAAGGGGCGGGTGTGGGTGACGTGGCGGAGCTTGAACCGCTGGATCCCCTGGACGACGAGGCGCAGCGAGCCGTCGGGGAAGCGGAACATCTTGTGGATGTGGGTCAGGGTCCCGATGGCGTAGAGGTCGCTCTCCAGCGGCTCGTCGATCGCCGGGTCGCGCTGGGTGACCACGCCGATGACCTTCCGCTCCTTGACCGCGTCGTTGACCAGAGCCACGGAGCTCTCCCGGGCCACCGCGAGGGGCAGGATCGCCTGGGGGAAGAGCAGGGTGTCGCGGAGGGGCAGGATGCCGATCTCGTTCGGACCGTCGGGGAGGTCGACCTCGGGGACGCCTTCCGACTCGAAATCGGGCTTGCGTTCGTCGCTCAAGCCACCTCCTCAGTCGCGGGCGCCCGCCCGCAGGGTCACGTTCTGGAGCTCGCGCTGCAGCCGCTCGAAGGCCCTGGCCTCCCGCGCCGCCCGGGCGTTGCTCTCCGTCTCCTCCTGGCAGCTTCGGCAGAGGGCGGCGAAGGGGAGGGCGCGCAGGCGGGCGGGCGGGATCTCCCCGTCGCACTCCTGGCAGCGGCCGTAGGTGCCCTCATCGAGCCGCAGGAGGGCCTGGTCGATCTTCTTGAGGGTCTCCGACTTCATCTGCATGAGGGCGAGGTCCACCTCCTGCACGAAGTCGTCGACGCTCTGCTCCTCGGCGTCGCGTACGTCGGGCGCATCCGCGGGCATGCTCTCCCGGAGGGAGCGCAGCTTCTCGTGGATCTCCCGCCGGCGGTCCTCGAGCATCCCCTTGAGGAGCAGGTAGCGCTCTCGATCGATGGTCTCCGTCTTCTGTGCCATGGGATCCCTCCCTTCCTGGTGAGGTTCCGCCCCCCCGTCCGTCACTTCAGCCTCAGCACGACGACGCGGAAGCCGCCCCGCTGCTGGTTGAACACGCGCAGCCGAGCGCGGCCGGACGGCTTCGCCGCCCCCACCGCCCGGTCGAACGCGTCCACGCTGTCGACCGCCTCGCCGTTCACGCTCACGATCACGTCCCGCGGGACGAGGTCCGCGTCCTCGGCCGCCTCGCCGGGCTCGACCTCGGTCACCAGCACGCCCCGCACCCCTCGCGGCAGATCGAGCCGCTCGGAGATCGAGGGGTTGAGGTCGCGGAGCGTCATCCCCAGGCTGGCCCGCCCGCGCTGGCCTTCCGCGCCCTCCGGGGTCTCGTCGTTGAAGGTCCCGAGGGTGACGGTGATCGCCTTCTTGTCCTTGCCCCGGAGCACCTCGAGCTTCACCGTCGTGCCCGGGCTCTTCGAGGAGATGTAGCGGGAGAGGTCGCTGTTGTCCTGGATCGTGCGGCCGTCGGCGGAGAGGATCACGTCCTCCGCCTGCACCCCCGCCTTCTCCGCCGGCGAACCCGGCGTGACCTGGCTCACGTACGCTCCCCGCGCCTCGGTGAGGCCGTAGGTCCGGGCGAGGTCGTCGCTCAGGGCCACGATGTTGACGCCCATCCAGCCGCGGACGACCTTGCCCTTGTCGCGGAGCTGGGGAAGGATCTCCTTGGCCACGTTGATCGGAACCGAGAAGCCCACTCCGGCGCTGGCCTGCGCGCCCCCGGTGACGATCAGGGTGTTGATGCCGACCACCTCGCCCCGGGTGTTGATGAGCGGCCCGCCGGAGTTGCCGGGGTTGATGGCGGCGTCCGTCTGGATCATCTGGACGGACGTGTTCCGCACGCCGAGGGACAGGTCACGACCCATGAACGACACCACCCCGACGGTGACGCTGTTCCCGCCGCCGGGCAGATCGAACGGGTCCCCGACGGCCATCACCCACTCCCCGACCTCGGTCTTGTCGGAGTCCCCCAGCGAGAGGGCGGTGAGGGGCTCGGTGGCCTCGATCTTGAGGAGGCCCACGTCGGTCCGGGCGTCCCGGCCCACGATCTTGGCGTCGTACCGCTTGCCGCCCGGGAACGTGACCTGCACCTTCTCGGCGCCTTCGATGACGTGGCGGTTCGTGAGGATGTAGCCTTCCTTGTCGATGACGAAGCCCGACCCCAGGCTCCTCTGGGTCTGCCGCTGCTCCCGGCCCTCGGGGAGAGAGCCTCCGTCGGGCGCCGGCTGGCCGAAGAAGCGCTCCATCATGTCGTCCCCGAAGAAGTCGTGGATGCTCGGCCGCTTCACCGTCTTCGAGGTGTTGATGTTCACGACGCCCTGGTTCACGGCCCGCGCGATGTCGCGGAAGGTCTCGAGGCCCAGGGGGGCGACGGGATGGGTCGGGGCCGTCGCGGCCGGCGTTTCCGTCGCGGCGTGGGCCGGCTCGGGCCGGCGCACCTGCGTGGTGTAGAGCGCGGCCAGGAGCGTCGCGGCCATCGCGATCGAGAAGAACGACGCCACCGTCAGGGTCCGGGTTCTCATCGAAGCTCGATCCTCCGGGGCGGCCGGATCGTCCCGCCGCCCGCCATTACGTCCCCATCCCTCCGCCAATTCCACCGGTCTCTCTGGGAAGCCGCTCAGTATACCGCCGCATGCAAGCCCGGTACCGCCCTTCTGACGCCGGACCGCCCCGGAAAGTGACTCATTCTGCACGTCTTTACGGCTCCCCGGGGTCAAAAGTTGTCTCGCCTGCCGGAAGGGGGAAGGAGCCGGCTTTCGAGAAGCGAAAAGGACCGAAGCCGGCCCGGACGGGGGCGTTTGAGGCGCCGCCCCCCGTCCGGGCCGGGGCATCACATCAGTAGTCGTCCATCCCGGGAGGCGTCGGCGTCTCCTTCTTCTTCTCCGGGATCTCGGCGATCACGGCCTCGGTGGTGAGCATCAGGGCGGCCACGGACGAGGCGTTCTGGATGGCGGTCCGGACGACCTTCGCCGGGTCGATGACTCCGGCCTCGGTCAGATTCTCGAACGTGTCGGTCTGCGCGTTGTAGCCCCAGTCCGCCTCCTTGGCGGCCTTGATCTGGGCGACCACGATGTTGCCCTCCTGGCCGGCGTTGGCGGCGATCCACCGGGCCGGCTCCTCGATCGCGCGGCGGGTCAGCTCGACGCCGATCTTCACGTCGTGGGGCAGGTCCTTCTCGTCCTTGAGCAGCCGGTCGAGAGCGGGGATCGCCCGCAGCAGGGCCACTCCGCCTCCGGCAACGATGCCCTCCTCGACCGCGGCCTTGGTCGCGTGCATCGCGTCCTCGACCCGGGCCTTCTTCTCCTTCATCTCGGTCTCGGTGGCGGCCCCGACCTTGATCACCGCGACCCCGCCCACCAGCTTCGCCAGCCGCTCCTGCAGCTTCTCGCGGTCGTAGTCGGAGGTGGTCTCGTCGATCTGGGTGCGGATCTGCTTGACCCGTCCCTCGATCGTCTTGGACGTGCCGGCGCCTTCGATGATGGTCGTGTTGTCCTTGTCGATGGTGACCTTCTTGGCCCGGCCGAGGTCCTCCAGCTTGATGTTCTCGAGCTTGATCCCGAGGTCCTCGGTGAGGGCCTTGCCGCCGGTGAGGATCGCGATGTCCTCGAGCATGGCCTTGCGCCGGTCGCCGTAGCCCGGCGCCTTCACCGAGGCCGCCTTCAACGTGCCGCGGAGCTTGTTGACGACCAGGGTGGCGAGGGCCTCGCCCTCCACCTCCTCGGCGACGATCACGAGCGGCTTGCCCTGCTGGGCGATCTTCTCCAGGATCGGGAGCAGGTCCTTCATGCTCGATATCTTCTTCTCGTAGATCAGGATGAACGGGTCCTCGAGCACCGCCTCCATGCGCTCGGGGTCGGTCACGAAGTAGGGGGAGAGGTAGCCGCGGTCGAAGCGCATCCCTTCCACCACCTCGAGGCTGGTGTCCATCGACTTGGACTCCTCGACGGTGATGACCCCGTCCTTGCCGACCTTTTCCATCGCCTCGGCGATGATGGTCCCGATCGTCTCGTCCGTGTTCGCGGAGATCGTCCCCACCTGGGCGATCATCTTGCCCTTCACCGGCTTCGAGAGCTTCTTGATCTCCTCGACGACGACCGCCACCGCCTTCTCGATCCCGAGCTTGAGGGCCATGGGGTTCGAGCCCGCGGTCACGTTCTTCATGCCCTCGCGCATCATCGACTGGGCGAGCACCGTCGCGGTGGTGGTGCCGTCACCGGCGACGTCGGAGGTCTTGGAGGCGACCTCGCGCACCATGCGGGCGCCGAGGTTCTCCATGGGCTCCTTGAGATCGATCTCCTTGGCTACGGTCACCCCGTCCTTGGTGATGAGCGGGGAGCCGAACTTCTTGTCCAGAACAACGTTGCGGCCCTTGGGGCCGAGGGTGACCTTGACCGCGTCAGCCAGGGCGTTCACGCCCCGCATGATGGCGGCCCGGGCCTCCTCCCGATAGACGATGTCCTTCGCCATGTCTCTTGAATCTCCTGGTTTCAGTCCACGTTTCCGCGGCGCCTAGCTCAGAATCCCGAGGATCTCGTCCTCTTTCAGGATCAGGAGCTCTTCGCCGTCGATCTTGACCTCGGTCCCCGCCCACTTGCCGATCAGCACCTTGTCTCCCGGCTTGAGGGTCAGCGCGACCTTCTCGCCGCTGTCCAGGATCCGGCCGGAGCCCACCGCCATGACCTCGGCCTGCAGCGGCTTCTCCTTGGCCGTGTCGGGGATGATGATCCCCCCGACCTTCTGCTCGGCCTCTTCGATCCTCCGGACCAGGACCCGGTCGTGGAGGGGCCTCACGTTCGCCATCAGATGTCCTCCTGTCGTTCGAGCGTTGCCCTTGGATTCCGCCGCGCGCGGACGCGGCGAGGGGCCCGGCGCCGGGCGGGGAGCTCGTCCCCGCCCCGCCGGGCCCTTCGTCTTCGATCGCTTCGCGGCGGCCTTCGCCTTGCGCTTGGCGGCGGCCGTCACTTGGTGACCGCGATGCTGATCTGCTTCGGCTTGGCCTCGTCGCGCTGCGGCAGCGTGACGCGCAGGACTCCGTCCTTGTACTCGGCCTTGATCTTGTCGGTGTCCACCACGTTCGGCAGCGTGAACGAGCGGGTGAACGTGCCGTAGGCGCGCTCCACGCGGTGGTACTGCTCGCGCTTGACCTCGGTGTCGAACTTGCGCTCGCCCTTCACGGTCAGCACGTTGTTCTCGACCCCCACCTGGACATCCTTGGGGTCGATCCCCGGCAGCTCCGCCTTCAGGACGATGTTGCCGTCGTGCTCGTAGATGTCGACGGCGGGCGCCCACGCGCCGCCGAGCGCCCAGTCTTCCTCGGTGCCCGGACGGGCCGCCCCGCGGAACGCCTCGTCGAAGATGCGGTTCATGCGGTCCTGCACCGACACCAGATCCCGGAACGGCTCCCAGCGAACGATCGCCATATGCATATCCTCCTGTCTCTCTTCATCAGCGTTCGGGCCGCGTGCGCCGGCCCTCAATCAGGCTTCACCGTGTACTCGGCGTCCACGACGTCCCCGTGCGGCGGCGCCTGGCCGGCGCCGGCGGGACCTCCCGCGGCCCCGCCTTCGGGACCGGCGGACGGACCGCCGGCGGACGGGCCGCCGGCCTGCCGGTACAGCTCCTCGGCCAGCTTGTGGCTCGCCTTCGTGAGCTTCTCCATCGCGCCCTTGATGGCGGCGGCGTCCTCGCCCTCGATCGCCTTGCGGGCCTCGGCGACCGCCTCCTCCATGGCCTTCGCCTCCGGCTCCGAGACCTTGGCCCGGTTCTCACCGAGGAGCTTCTCGACGCTGTAGGCCAGGTTGTCGGTCTGGTTGCGGAGGTCGACGAGCTCGCGCCGCTGCTTGTCTTCGGCGGAGTGGGACTGGGCCTCCTTCACCATCTTCTCCACCTCCTCCTTGGCGAGGCCCGAGGAGGCGGTGATGGTGATGGCCTGGGCCTTGCCGGTGGCCCGGTCCTTGGCGGACACGTTCAGGATGCCGTTGGCGTCGATGTCGAAGACCACCTCGACCTGGGGCACGCCGCGCGGGGCAGGGGGGATTCCCACCAGGTGGAACTTGCCGAGGGTGCGGTTGTCGCGGGCCATCTCCCGCTCGCCCTGGAGGACGTGGATCTCGACGGAGGTCTGGCTGTCGGCCGCGGTCGAGAAGGTCTCGGCCTTCTTCGTCGGGATCGTGGTGTTGCGCTCGATGAGCCGGGTCATGACCCCGCCCAGGGTCTCGACGCCCAGGGAGAGGGGAGTGACGTCCAGGAGGAGGATGTCCTTGACCTCCCCGGCCAGGATGCCGGCCTGGATGGCCGCCCCCACCGCGACGACCTCGTCGGGGTTCACCCCCTTGTGGGGGTCCTTCCCGAAGTAGTCCTTCACGAGCTGCTGGATCTTGGGCATCCGAGTCTGGCCGCCGACCAGGACGACCTCGTCGATGTCCGAAGGGGAGACGCCGGCGTCCTTGAGGGCCTGGCGGAGGGGGCCCATCGAGCGCTGGACGAGGTCGTCGGTGAGCTGCTCGAGCTTCGCCCGGGTGAGCTTGAGCGAGAGGTGCTTGGGGCCCGAGGCGTCGGCGGTCACGAAGGGGAGGTTGATCTCCGTCTCCATCGTCGTCGACAGCTCGCACTTCGCCTTCTCCGCCGCCTCCTTCAGCCGCTGGAGGGCCATCTTGTCCTTCGCGAGGTCGATCCCCTGGTCACGCTTGAACTCGGCCACGATCCACTCGATCACCCGCTGGTCGAGGTTGTCGCCCCCGAGGTGGGTGTCCCCGTTCGTGGCCTTCACCTCCACCACCCCCTCGCCCACCTCGAGGATCGAGATGTCGAAGGTGCCGCCGCCGAAGTCGTAGACCGCGATCGTTTCGTCCTTCTTCTTGTCGAGGCCGTAGGCGAGGGCCGCCGCGGTCGGCTCGTTGACGATGCGCAGGACCTCGAGGCCCGCGATCTGGCCGGCGTCCTTCGTGGCCTGGCGCTGGGAGTCGTTGAAGTAGGCGGGCACGGTGATGACCGCCTTCGTCACCTTCTCCCCGAGGTAGTCCTCGGCCGCCTGCTTCAGCTTCTGGAGGATCTGGGCCGAGATCTCCGGCGGGGAGTGCATCTTTCCGGCCACCGAGACCCGGGCGTCGCCGTTCGAGGCCTCGACGACCTTGTACGGGACCATCTTCTGCTCTTCGGAGACCTCTCCGTACTTCCGGCCCATGAAGCGCTTGATGGAGAAGACGGTGTTCTCGGGGTTCGTCACCGCCTGGCGCTTGGCGACC